>Ga0189292_10318_pt1 | contig 17808 bp, 13 predicted proteins | sample UW1oraminimetaG_FD_130317 | JGI IMG/M metagenome (GOLD analysis project Ga0189292, IMG submission 130317) | Marine microbial communities from the Costa Rica Dome - UW179A-orange mini metaG | ecosystem: Environmental > Aquatic > Marine > Oceanic > Photic zone | place: Costa Rica: the Eastern...
CGCCGGCAGGGCGTTGGCCAGCGCGTCGATCGACAGGCCGGAGGTATTGGAGGCGATGATGGCGCCGGGCGCGACGTGCGGCGCGATGCGCTCGTACAGCGCGGTCTTCCAGTCCATGCGCTCGGCGATGGCTTCGATGATCAGGTCGCAGCCGCGCAGCTGTTCGATATGGTCGTCGTAGTTGGCCGGGGTGATCAGGGCCAGGCGGGCGGGGCTGGCCAGCGGCGCCGGCTCGAGCTTCTTCAGGCCGGCCAGCGCTTTCTTGACGATGCCGTTGCGGTCGCCTTCGGGCGCCGCGAGATCGAACAGCGTGACGGGCACGCCGGCATTGGCCAGGTGGGCGGCGATCTGCGCGCCCATGACGCCGGCACCCAGCACGGCGACGTGTTTGACGACGAACTTGCTCAAGGAAGTCTCCTGAAAATGCGGGCGGAAGACGGGACCGGCCCGTCATCCGCCCCGGCAGGGCTAGAAGCGGGACGACAGTTGCAGGCCGAAGATGTGGCCGCTGCTGTCATAGGTGCCCGCGACGCGGCCCTTGGTCAGCTGGTTGCCGGACGTGGTGTCGATGTCCGTCTTGCGCAGGTAGAGATAGGTGTAGCCCAGATCGAGCGTGGTGTTCTTGGTGGCCTGCCACTGCACGCCGGTCGAGAACCAGTAGCGGTCGTTGTCGGGCAGCGAGGTCGGACGGTCTTCGGCCTTGTGGACCGGTGACTGATCGTAGGCCAGGCCGAACTTCCACTTCCAGTCGGGCGCGAACTTGTAGGACGTACCCACGGCGATGCGCCACGTGTCGCGGAAGTTCAGCGGCAGGTCGTCATCGCGCGCGCCGGTGCCGGAGTTGCGGATCTTCAGGTCGGGGATGCTGCTCCAGCCGGTCCACGAGATGTCGCCCAGCAGTTCCCATTTCTCGTTGAGCTGGTGGGTGGCGCTCAGGATCAGGGTGTCGGGCAGGTCGACCGAGGCCTTGGCGTCGAACGAGACCGACTGGCCGGTCGGGCCGATGTTGGTGATGTCGGTATCGCCCTTGGCGGTGTGCTTGATCTTGGAACGGTACGACAGGCCGATGCGGGTGTCTTCGGTGGGCTGCAGCATGAAGCCCACGTTCCAGCCCCACGCGTCGCCCTTCAGGTTGAGGTCGGCGTCGCCGTTGGTGATGAAGGTGCCGCCGCCGGGCAGGGCCACGGGCACCACGGTCTTCTTCTTGTAGGTGGCGTCGATGTGCTGCCAGTTGACGCCGAAGCCCATCGAGAATTTGTCGTTGACCTTGTAGGCGATCGACGGGTTGACGTTGATGGTCTTGATCTCGAACTTGTTCGAGTGGTACTGGCCTTCCCAGCCCTTGTCGTACTCGGTCATCAGGCCGAACGGGGCGCCGACGCCCAGGCCGATGAACCACTTCTCGCTCAGCTGCCACGAGCCGTACAGATTGGGCACGACGCCCAGGTTGCCGGCATCGCCGCCGTCGCCGCCGGTGGGACGGGTGCCGCCCAGCGCGGTCGGATTGCGGCTGTTGCCGTTGTCCGAAAACTTGAACGAGGGCTTGATCAGATTGACGCCGCCCGAGACATTGATGCCCGGCAGGTAGGTCATGCCCGCCGGGTTGTAGTAGATGATGCTGGCGTTTTCCGGATTTGCCGCCGAGCCCGCGTAAGCGTTGCCCAGGCCGCTGGCATTCTGCTCAAGGAGCTGAAAGCCGGCGCCGTGGGCGGCGCTGGTGGCGCCCAGGCCGACCACAATGGCGGACAGGGTGCTCAGGGACAATGAACGTCTGCTCATGGTACTGCCTCCTCATGTTGGATAGGTATGTCTCTATGGCACTGCCGGTCTCGTCGTCCCGGTCTATCCGGCTCAAGGGTATCCCGGCCGGTCTGTTGCTGCGCTAGGCACTGCGACTGCTTTGGTAATGCAGGGGTCCGCCCGTGAATGGCGCGAACCCGGTTCCGAAAATCACGCCGGCATCGGCCAGGTCGGCGTCGGCGACCACGCCGGCCTCGACCCGCTCGCGGGTGGCGTCGACCAAAGGCTGGATCAGGCGTTCGGCAAGGCCGGCCGGCGCCTGGCCGGGCTGGCCTTCCTTGACCGGCTTGCCGTCGCGCCAGGCGTAGAAGCCGCGGCCGCTCTTCTTGCCCAGGTCGCCGCGCGCCAGCTTCTCGGCCAGGCAGCGCGGCGGCTCGGCGCCGCCGGCCAGCTCCTGGCCCGCCGCGCGGGCGATGTCCAGGCCGACGGTGTCGGCCAGTTCCAGCGGCCCCATGGGCATGCCGAACGCCACCATGGCCGCGTCCACCGTGGCGGGCGACAGGCCTTCGTCGACGCTGCGCATGGCCTGCAGCATATAGGGCGCCAGCACCGCGTTGACCAGGAAGCCGGGCGCGCTGCGCACCGGCAGCGCGAGCTTGCCGATCTGGCCGACGAAGGCGCAGGCGCGCGCCAGCGTGGCCTCGGCGGTGCCATCGGCGTGCACCACTTCCACCAGCGGCATCTTGGCGACCGGGTTGAAGAAGTGGATGCCCACCAGCCGTTCGGGCCGGGCCAGGCCGCCGCGCAGCGTTTCCAGCGACAGGCTGGAGGTGTTGGTGGCCAGCAGCGCGTCGGCCTTCATGCGGGGTTCCAGCGCCTGGTACAGGCCGCGCTTGGCCTCGGGGTTCTCGCTGATGGCCTCGATCACCAGATCGGCCAGCGGCACGCCGCCGCCGGCGGGGTCGGGCACCAGCCGGTCGAAAGCCGCGCGGGCGGCGCGGCGGTCCTTCAGGCGGCGCGAGAACAGCGTCGCGGCGCGCTTGATGGCGGGCGCGATGCGGGCCATGTCCTGGTCCTGCAGCGTCACGGTCATGCCCTTGAGCGCGCACCAGGCGGCGATGTCGCCGCCCATCACGCCGGCGCCCACCACGTGCACGTGGCGCACCGGCGCGGCGCCGGCCTGGCGGCCGTTGGCCTTGAGGCGTTCCTGCAGGCGGAACACGCGCAGCAGGTTGCGCGCGGTGTCCGAGGCGATGATGCCGTCGATCAGCGCCGGGGCCTGCAGGGCGTTGCCGCCGTGTTTTTCCCACAGGTCGACGATGGCGGGCGCGGCCGGGTAGTGGCGCAGCGGATCCTTGGCGGCGATCTGCTTGCGGGCGCGGTTGGCGGCCACCGCCTTGAGCGGCCAGCGGTTCAGCCAGGCGCCCAGGCCGCGCGCGCGGCGCGGCGGCTTGCCGGATAGCACCATGCCGCGCGCCGCGGCCTGCAGCAGGCGGGTCGGCACGCGCGCATCGACCAGCCCCAGCGTGGCGGCACGGCGCGCGTCGGCGCCGCGGCCGGTCAGCATCATGTCGAGCGCGGCGGGCGCGCCGATCAGCGCGGGCAGGCGCAGCATGCCGCCCCAGCCGGGGAAGATGCCCAGCATGACTTCGGGCAGCGCCAGCGAGGCGCCGGGCGCGTCCTCCACCAGCCGGTAGCGGCAGGCCAGCGCGAGTTCCAGGCCGCCGCCCAGGCAATGGCCCTGGATCAGCGCCAGCGTCGGATAGCGCACCGCCGCCAGGCGGTTGAACAGGTTCCAGCCGCGCGCCACCAGGGCGCGGCCCTGTTCCGGCGTGTTCAGTTCGGCGAATTCGTTGACGTCGGCGCCGACGATGAAGCCGGTCGGCTTGCCCGAGCGGATCACCAGGCCCTTGGGCGGCTGCGCGTCGAGCGCATCCAGCACCGTCGCCAGTTCCGCCATGGTGTCGGCGGACAGCGCGTTGACGGCGCTGCCGGCGCGGTCGAACGTCAGCCACGCCAGGCCGTCGGCGTCGCGGTCCAGGCGCCAATGGGAGAGCGAATCCAGCGTGGTCATTGGCGGTCCTCCAGGGTTTCGACCAGCATGGCGCCGCCGAGGCCGCCGCCGATGCAGATGGCGGCCATGCCGCGCCGCGCGCCGCGGCGCTTGAGCGCGTCCAGCAGGTGCAGCACGATGCGGGCGCCGGAGGCGCCGACCGGATGGCCGATGGCGATGGCGCCGCCGTCCACGTTCAGGCGGGCAGGGTCGAGCGCGCCCCAGGCCGGCGTGCCGAAGTGCTCCTGGCAATAGGCGTCGTCCTGCCAGGCCGCCAGGCAGCCTAGCACCTGGGCGGCGAAGGCCTCGTTGATTTCCCACAAGTCCAGGTCATTGAGGCCCAGGCCGTGGCGTTGCAGGATCGGGGTGGCGGCGTGCACCGGGCCCAGGCCCATCATGGCCGGGTCGAGGCCGGCCCACTGGCTGTCGACGATGCGGCCCAGCGGTTGCAGGTTCCAGCGCCGCACCGCCTCTTCGGAGGCCAGCACCAGCATCGCGGCGCCGTCGGTGACCTGCGAGCTGTTGCCGGCGGTGATGTTGCCCCAGGGCTTGTCGAACACCGGCTTGAGCTTGGCCAGCTTGTCGGGGGTGGAATCGGCGCGCACGCCGTCGTCCTCGGCGTACAGCTTGCCCTGGGTGTCGATCAGCGGCGCGATCTCGGCGAAGGCGCCGGCCTCGCGGCCGGCCAGCGCGCGCGCGTGGCTCTGCGCCGAATAGGCGTCCATCGCCTGGCGGCTGATGCCGAAGCGGGTGGCGACGTTTTCGGCGGTCTGGCCCATGGACAGGCCCACCACCGGGTCGGTCAGGCCCTTGAGCAGGCCGATGACCGGCGCCAGGTGGCGCAGGCGCAGGCGGCCGAGCGTGGCGAGCTTGGCGCCGAGGCCGCGCGCGGCGTACCAGCCGGCCAGCCAGCGCACCATGTCGTCGGAAAACAGCACCGGCGCGCGCGACAGCGCGTCGACGCCGCCGGCCAGCACCAGCTGCGAGCGTCCGGTCTGGATGTTGGCGATGGCCGAGTCCAGCGCCTGCATGCCCGAGGCGCAGTTGCGCATCACGGTCCAGCCGGGCACCTTGTCGCCGCAGCCCAGGCGCAGGGCGATCACGCGGCCGATGTTGACTTCGTCGGGCGACGGCGCGGCGCAGCCCACGATGACCTCGTCCAGGTCCGTGGGCGCGTAGGGTTGGCGCAACAGCAGGCCGCGGCCGGCCTGCACGGCCAGGTCGCCGGCCGCGAATGGGCCGGGGCCCGTGCGCGCCTTCAGGAAGGGCGTGCGGGCGCCGTCGACCACGTATACCGGTTTGAATGCCATCCGATCTCCTCTGCGTGTTGACTGGGGCCCTCAGGCGGCCTTGCGTTCGGCCGCCGGCTTGACCGCGCCGGTGGCGCCGAGGTCAAAGGGGAAATCATCCACTTTCACCACGGTATCGCGCAAGGCATTACGGCGCTTGACCACCGCATATTCTTCGGCGGTGATGCCGCCGGCGGCAAAGGCGGCGTCGGCCAGGTCGCGCACGTTGGCCTGCGGGTTGCCCTCGAGCGCGCCGCTTTTCTCGAATTCGCGGATCTTCGACTCGATCGGTTCGGCTTCGAGCGTGGCCGCCAGCGCCTGCTCGATCGCGCCGACCGGGTCGTCGGCGGTGGCGGGCAGGTGGCAGCCGGCGGTCAGGCGGTCGCGGGTCGCGCCCGGGTTGATCAGCAGCCGCGCCACGTCCTGGCCCAACTGGTCGGACGGCAGCGACTGCGGCCGGCCCCAGGGGAAGACGATGCGGCGCAGGCTCCACGCCACCACGCGGTTGGGATAGTTCTCCAGCACGCCGTCGATGGCGTCCTGCAGGCGGAACAGCGCGTCCTGCACCGACCAGTGCACCAGCGGCGCGTCGGCGTCCTGGCGGCCTTCGTCCTCGAAGCGCTTGAGCGCGGCGCTGGCCAGGTACATCTGCGACAGGATGTCGCCCAGGCGCGCCGACAGGCGTTCGCGGCGCTTGAGGCTGCCGCCCAGCACCAGCATCGAGGTGTCGGCCAGCAGCGCGAAGGCGGCCGAATAGCGGCTCAGCAGCTGGTAGTAGCGCTTCATCGCGGGCGCGACGTCGGCGTCGATGCCGACGAAGCGGCCGCCGGTCAGCGACGTGCCCAGCGTGCGCAGTTTGTTGCGCGTCACGAAACCGACATGGCCCCAGAAGGCGCGGTCGAAATCGATCAGGCCCTGCTTGCGGTCGGGCGACTGCGCCGCGCGCATCTCGGCCAGCACATAGGGATGGCAGCGGATCGCGCCCTGGCCGAAGATGATCAGGCTGCGCGTCAGGATGTTGGCGCCTTCCACGGTGATGCCGATGGGGATCTGCTGGTAGGCGCGGCCCAGGAAGTTGGACGGCCCCAGGCAGATGCCCTTGCCGCCGATCACGTCCATGCCGTCATTGACGACCTGGCGCGCGCGCTCGGTGACGTGGTATTTGACGATGGCCGACACCACCGAGGGCTTCTCGCCCAGGTCGACGGCGCCGGCGGTCATGCTGCGGGCGGCGTCCATCATGTAGGTGTGGCCGCCGATGCGGGCCAGCGCTTCCTCGACCCCTTCGAACTTGCCGACCGGGGTGCGGAACTGGCTGCGCACGCGGGCGTAGCCGCCGACGGCGCGCGCGGTCAGCTTGGACATGCCGGTGTTGGACGAGGGCAGCGAGATCGAGCGGCCGGCCGCCAGGCATTCCATCAGCATGCGCCAGCCCTGGCCGGCCATGGCCGGGCCGCCGATGATGAAGTCCAGCGGCATGAAGACGTCGTGGCCGCGGGTCGGACCGTTCATGAACATGGCGTTCAGCGGGAAGTGGCGGCGGCCGGTGTCCACGCCCGGGTGGTCGTGCGGCACCAGCGCGCAGGTGATGCCCAGGTCCTTCTTGCCGCCCAGCAGGCCGTCCGGGTCGTACAGGCGGAAGGCCAGGCCCAGCAGCGTGCAGACCGGCGCCAGCGTGATGTAGCGCTTGTCCCAGCTGACGCGCATGCCGATCACTTCGCGGCCCTGCCATTCGCCCTTGCAGACGATGCCGCTATCGGGGATGGCGGCGGCGTCGGAACCGGCCCACGGGCTGGTCAGCGCGAAGGCCGGCACTTCCTCGCCGCGCGCCAGGCGCGGCAGGTAGTGGTTCTTCTGTTCGTCGGTGCCGTAGTGCAGCAGCAGTTCGGCGGGGCCGAGCGAGTTGGGCACCATCACCGACACCGCCAGCGCCGACGAGCGCGTCGACAGCTTGGTCACGATCTCGGAGTGGGCATAGGCCGAGAACGCCAGGCCGCCGTATTCCTTGGGGATGATCATGCCGAGAAAGCCGCTGCGCTTGAGGTAGTCCCAGACCTCGGCGGGCAGGTCGAAGCGTTCCTGCGTGATGTTCCAGTCGTTGACCATGCGGCAGGCCTCTTCGGCCTGGTGGTCGAGGAAGTGCTGCTCCTCGTCGGTCAGGCGCGGGCGCGGGTAGGCCAGCATGCGCTTCCAGTCGGGGCGGCCGCGGAACAGCTCGCCTTCCCACCACACCGTGCCGGCTTCGAGCGCGTCACGCTCGGTGTCCGACATCTGCGGCAGCACCTTGCGGTAGAGATTGAAGATCGGCGCCGACAGCAAGGCCCGCCTGACCGGGCGCACGCCCAGCAGGACGACGGCCAGCAGCGCGATGACGATCAGCGCGACGATGACTGCGTTCATTTCCTTGTCTCCTTTCTCGAATTCTCTGGAACCGCCGCACCGCGCTGACCTCGGGGCATGCCCTAGGTGGCGGGATGCTGCGGCAGGGGAGCGCGCAGGCCGCCGAGCAGGAAGCTCATCAGGCGGGGCAGCAGCAGCTCGGGGTTGTCGGGTTGCTCGGCTTCGTCCAGCGTCCAGCCGGTCACCGAGCGCAACAGGTCGGTGCCGATGATGGCGTAGGAGGTGGCGCCAAGCATGAATTGGAAACGCCACACGATCTCGGCGCGCGGCACGTCGGGCAGCGCGGCGAAGAAGGCATTGCGGTAGCGCTCGAGCACGTCGGCGTATTCCTCGGCGAACAGCGCGCGGATGAAGCCGGCCGGGTCGGTCATGGTGCGCTCGAGCAGCGGCAGGAAGGTGCTGCCGGCCTGTTCGGGATCGGCGGCCAGCCGCAGCAGCGTGCCGAAGAAGGCGTCGACGATCTGCGACGGTTTGAGCGGCTTGCCCTGGGCCTGCGCCTCCAGTTCGTCCAGCAGCCGCAGGCGTTCGCGGTTGAGGACTTCCAGGCGGCGCTTGAGCACGGCCTGCACCAGCGATTCCTTGGAACCGAAGTGGTAGTTGACCGAGGCCAGGTTGACGCCCGCCGCGCCGGTGATCTGGCGCATCGACGTGCCGTCGTGCCCCTGCTGCGCAAACAGGGCTTCGGCGGTGTCCAGGATCGATTCGCGGGTGCTGGAGGATCTGAGTTCTTGCATCGGGTTGAATTCAAACGTTCGTTTGAAAGAAGTATGCGCAAAAGATGACAAGGATGCGATCCCGGCAATCCCGAATAGGGTTTACCCCTAAAAATGGAGGGCATCCCGCCCGTCCGGCGGAGCCTGGCGCGGCGCTCGTTCCTTTGCATGAGGGCCCCTGCGGTTGGCTGAGGAGGAGCGCGCCGCGTCGTCCAAAAGGCCCTGCGCCGTTTGTCCTCGGACGTGCGCCCTAGGATGAAAGCCGTCTGGAAGGTCGGGCCGAAACGCCGCAGTATCACTGCGAGGACTTGAGAGCGTGGCACCGTGGATGCGCCTGGCGAGCCCGATCGCCGTTCCGGTGCCGCAGGCCATATCGACCTGACACAGGAGCAGGAGACATGAAGACCTACAGAGTGGGGCTGTTGATCGACGGGACCGACCAGCCCGGCTGGATCCACGACATGGCTGAGTGGCTCGCGCGCAGCCAGGATTTCGAACTGTCCGCACTGCTGGTCTTGGAGAAAGATACCGCCGATCGCGCGCCGCGACTGGGCGCCAAGGCGTTGTTCGGCACGCTGTCGCGGCTCGAATCGCGCCTGCTGCCAGCGCGCCAGCGACAGATGCTGACCTGCCGTGATCTGCGCGACGGCCTGCCCGCATCGACCGCCGTGCTGACCCTGCCGGCCGGCCCGCGGGACAGTGGGCGCGATGACGGCGTGGCGGCGCTGGGGCTGGACCTGGTGATCATGCTGGGCGCGCTGCCGCCGCCGCCGCGCGCGCGGGTGGCGGGCTGGGCGCGCCACGGCACCTGGCGGCTCAGTTATTCCGACATCGCCGTGTCCACCAGCCGCTACGCGGGTTTCTGGGAGGTCTACCAGCGCGAGGACCACACCACGGTGAAGCTGTGGCGCATGGGCGCGAGCGCGGATGAGGACGCGCTGCTGGACCAGCGCAGTTTCAATACCGAGGTGTTCTGGCTGAAGAACCAGACCCGCGCGTTCAGCCTGGGCAACTTCATGGTCTACGACGCGCTGCTGGCGCTGGCGCGCGCGCGGCCGGGCGCGGCGCCACCCGGCATGCAGATCATGAGCGGCCAGCGGCGCGACGATCCGGCGGAGTGGGACAGCGCCGCCTACATCGCGCGCCAGGCCTGGTTAATGACCGATTTGATTGTGCGGCGCGTCATGGGACGCAATGTGCGCTGGCGCATCGGTATGTTCGCGTCGACCCGGCAGCAGGCGGTGGTATCCGAGGCCATGGTGTTGCAACCACCCAAGGGGCGTTTTTTCGCGGATCCGTTCGTTTATATGCGGGGCGAGAATCCATATATATTTTTCGAAGATTACGATTTTCACTCGCGCAAGGGCACGATCTCCGTCGCCACCTATGAAAATGGGGCTTTCCAGCTGTTGGGGACGGCCTTGAACCTACCTTACCATTTATCGTTTCCGTATATATTTGAATATGAAGGAACCACCTACATGGTTCCGGAAACGTGCGGAAATCGCAGTATAGAATTATGGAAATGCATCGAATTTCCATTGAAATGGGAATTGGATTTGACGCTGATGACCGATGTTTCGGCGGTCGATACCATTATTTTCAAACGTGGCGAATACTGGTGGCTATTAACCAATATCGACCGCGCCGACGGCCAGAATCACTGCGATGAATTGTTCGCGTTCTTCGCCGACTCGCCGCGCTCGAGCCACTGGACGCCACACGCCTGCAACCCCATCGTGCGCAACCCGATGCGGGCCCGCAACGCCGGAATCGTTGTCTCTCCTGGCGGAGAGGTGATCCGCTGCGCGCAGTACCAGGGCTTCTGCCACTACGGCAAGGGCGTCTCGCTCAACCGGATCGAAGAGCTGTCGCCGTCGACCTACGTCGAGACCGATGGCGAAATCCATTACGCCAGCTTCCTGAAAAAGCGCCATGCTTCAATGCACCATTGGCATCATCAGGGTGGTCATACGGTATTCGACTTCGCGTATATGGAGTAAATGACGCAAGCTACCGGAAAATAAAAGTGTTACCTATATTTCGATTGCGGCGGAAGGCCACGGGCATAATGTGTCGGTGGAAACATATAGACAAGTCTGCCGCCGAATCTGGCCAAGTCTTGCCTGCATTTCCGCTGGCGCCGGTCGCGCCCCTTCCCATCTGTGAGCGCCCTGGATACGGCCCTGCCGGCGTCGCCCCGCAGGCGTGGCAGCGGCCTGCCAAGCGGCTCTCCGTCCGGGTGGGGTCGGTGAAAACCCTAGCGGATGAAAGGATGAGAGGGGTGCCTCATCCTGTTTTATGAGAACGTTTACGGCTAACGAATGATTTCTGTTTTTGTCGGATTATATCGCTTGCCAACGTCTTGATTTTGCCAATTTCGAACCATAAGATGGGTTCATGCCATCCGTTATGTTGGCTACGAAAGTCTCCCAGCCCAAATGGCCCGGTGCAGCGTCATTAGATATTCCGGGAATCGCGGACCACCCCGCGGGGTTGGAAAAAAAATAGTCTTCAGCACAGCGAAGATCCCTTCTAGGCCTGTTGAACAACCGGGAGGAAACCATGGCCAAGATGGTCCTGATTGAAGCCCATCCGCTCCTGCGGCTGGGTTTGTGGCAGATTCTGAGCAAGTTGGACGATGTGTGGGAAATCGAGGGAATGGGGTTGGCCGATGTCTCGAAGGCCAACGGGGCGCATGCCGGCGCAGATCTTCTGATCTACGGCTTGCCGGTGGACAGCGAGGAAGCCTGGAGCACGCTGCATGAGATCCAGCGTGAACTCAGCCCGAAGCGCATCCTGCTCTTGACCGATGTCATGCCGCTGCCGATGCCGGTGCAGGGCCTGCCCGGCGCCAGCGTCTACGGTTGTCTGATGAAGACGGCCTCGGTGGAGATCCTGGAAGCGGCCATCCGCCTGGTCATGGCGGGCGGGCAGTGCTTCCCGAGCGAGCAGGCGTTGCAGATGCCGGCGCAGGCCAGCTGCGTGTTGCCGGCGCGCGAGGCCGACGACGCCGGCAAGGGCACCATGCCGATCAGCGCCGGCGCGCAGTTGCTGCAGATCACGCCGCGCCAGTACGAGGTGCTGGTGCTGCTGGCCAGGGGCTATCCCATCAAGACGGTCAGCCGCATGCTCAACATCTCGGTGGCCACCGCGAAGACGCATGCCTGCACGCTGTACCAACGCCTGCACGTCAAGAACAAGGGTGAAGCCGTGTACGCCGCGCTGCAACGCGGCGCCACGCTGGAATGGCATGAACCCAATGGTCGCGACGTGGACGCCGGGCAGCTGTACGGGCGCAAGCTGGGCTGACGCGCCGGGGCAGCCGGCCCCGGTTCGCGCCGCCTGCCCGGCGGTGCGCGGCCCTCGCCCTGCGGTCCGGCGGGATGCTCCCCCGCCATCCCGCCTAGGGCATTCACTGCAGCATCGGCGGTCGCCGTGCCGCAGCATTCCTCCTCCAATCATCCTCCTGCACGAGATTCAGCGAACGTAGCCGCTGATAGCATGGGTTGTGTCCGCAAGCATGGGTTGAGACGGCGAATCACAATGCCCGCCCGAGCCACCCCCCGCGGCGGACGAGATTCCCGTGAGCCGGGTGACGCGCCTGATCCGTCGTCGCAGCCGTGCGCCGCCTTGCCATGGGAACCGTGTCTGGGCCCTGTGTCACAAGGTTCCCCCCGGGATGACAACCGTTCTGATCGAAGACTACGCGCTGCTTCGTGTCGCTATCCAGCATGTGTTGGAGCGCGTGCGCAATGCCGAGGACATCCTGGCGATCTCGCCAGCCCATCTCTTGAACATGCCCGGCTCGATCAACCGGCCGGTGGAATTGCTGGTTGTCGGCTGCAGCGGCGTGGCCGAGCCCGACATCGGCCTGCTGTCGCAGGCGATGGCGCTGTTCATGCCGCGCCTGGTGCTGGCGCTGTACTCCGTGCTGGACCAGAGCGTCATGGCGGCCTGCGCCCGGGCCGGCGTGGCCGGCTACCTGCCCAAGGCGTCCAGCCCCGATGCGCTGGCGGCCGCCGTCAGCCTGGTGCTGGCGGGCGGGGAGTGTTATCCGCAGCCAGCGGCGCGCCTGCTGGGCGCCTCGCAGAACCCGGTGCAGGAATTGCGCGAGCTGACGCAGCGGCAGGAGGAGATCCTGCAATTGCTGGTGCAGGGCAAGACCATGCGCGAGATCGGCCAGCACGTGGGCATTTCGGTGGCCACCGTGAAGAGCCATGCGCGCACCCTGTACTGGAAGCTGAATGCGCGCAATCAGGCCGAGGCGGCCTACATCGCCGTGCAGATGGGCTTGGTGCGCGGCAGCGGCAAGCCTGGCGACTCCACATGAAATCCACCCATTGAACAATGGCGGCGCGCCCGGGAGCGCGCCGCCATGGATGCCGTCTGGTCGAGAGAGGGGCTCGTCAGCGGCCGCTGTCGCGGCGCACGGCGCTGGCGGGGCTGGGCGCGGCCGGCGCGGCGACGGGATCGACCACCGCGGCGAATTCCCGTTCGGCGGCCGCCAGCACCGCGTCGATGTGCAGATAGCGCAGCGCGTGGCGGCGCGCGGCGGTGCCGAGGGTTTCGCGGATCTGCGCGTTGTTGGCCAGCTTGCGCACCGCCTCGGCCATGGCCGCGGCATCCTCGGGCGGCGTGACCAGGCCGCAGTGCGCCACCACGCCGGCCAGCTCGGTGCCGCGCGCGGCGCCGCACACCACCGGTCGGCCGCTGGCCAGCATGCCGGTCAGCTTGGACGGCATGACCAGGTCGGCGGCGCCGGCGCGCTGCGGCAGCAGGTGGATGTCGGCGGTGTTCAGCAGCGCGCCCAGGCGTTCGCACGGCTGCAGGTCGAGAAAGCGCACCCGCGCCAGGCCCTCGCACTGCGCCTGCAGCGGCGCGCGTTCGGGGCCCTGGCCGCAGAACACGAACCACAGGCGCGGCTCGTGTTGCAGCAGCCGCGCCACCTGCGCCAGCGTCTGCAGGCCCTGCTTGCCGCCCATGTTGCCCGAGTACAGCGCCACCACCGCGTCGGCCGGAATGCCGAGCTCGGCGCGCAGGTTGCCGGCGCGATCGGGGGCGATGGCGTTGACGTCGATCCAGTTGGGCAGCAGCACCGCGCGTTGCGGGTCGATGCCCTTGTACAGCGCCAGGTCCTGCATGCGCCGCGAAATCGTCGAGACGCGGTCGAAGCGCCGCATCAGCCAACGTTCGGCGCGCTGCACCAGACCGCGCAGCCGCGCGCCCTTGAGCAGGCCCAGGTCGAAGGCGGCGTCCACCTCGTAGTCCTGGATGTGCAGCCAGGCGCGCGCGCCGCACAGCCGCGCCGCCAGCCATGCAGCCGGCGCGCAGAAGAGGGCGGGCTCGACCACGAGGATCAGGTCCGGCCGGCCGGCCGCCGCCCGCAGCAGCGACGGCAGGCTGGAGAGCGCGAAGCTGGCCAGGTGCACCAGGCGCTTGGCGCCGCCGGGCTTGCGCGGCACCCACAAGGGCGCGCGCCGGACGTCGACGCCGGCGCGCGTCTCGCGGCGGTAGCGGCCGGCCTGATAGCCGTCGTGGACCTGCCATTGGGGGTAGTAGGGCGGGGCGGTGACCACGCTGACCTGGTGGCCGCGGGCGGCCAGCCATTCGGCCATTTCCGCGTTGTACTTGCCGATGCCGGTCAGTTCCGGCGCGTAGTTGATGCTGTACAGAAGGATCTTCATGCTGGCGGCTCCACGCGGGGTTTGACGGGACGGCAGGGGTTGCCCAGGCACACCATGGCCGGCGGCAGGTTGCGGAACACCGAGCTGCGCGCGCCGACCACGGCCTCGCGGCCGATGGTGACGCCGGGGCCGACGAACACGTCGGTGGCGACCCAGGCGCCGTCCTCGATGCGGACGGCGCGTTCGCGCAGCGGGAAGTCGGGCTTGCCGGCGTCGTGGTCGGCCGCGCACAGGTAGCTGCGCTGCGACACCACGGCATGGGCGCCGATATGGATCGGTCCCAGGCTGTAGATCACCGTGTCGTCGCCGATCCAGGCGTAGTCGCCGATTTCCACCTTCCACGGATAGGTCACGGTGGCGCTGGGCCGGATCAGGACCTTGCGGCCGACGCGGGCGCCAAAGCAGCGCAGCAGCCAGCGCCGAAAGCCATAGGCCACCTGCGGCGACCAGCGGAACAGCGACCCCTGCACCAGCCACCACAGCTGCACCGTCAACGCCGAGCGGCCGCGCTGGCCGGGCGCCAGGGCGAACTGGTCGAGCCGCTGCAGGGCGCTCATTTGGCGGCTCCGGCGACCGTTCCCCCTTGTTGGCGTTCGGGCACGGCCAGCCGCGCCTTGCGGATTTCCTCGGTCTTGATGCGGATCTGCCAGTAGTACATGGCGCGGGCGATGGCGTAGTCGAAGCCGGCGCGGCCGTCGAGGAAACCCAGGCGCAGCACGTAGGAATGCAGGAACGAGATCGGCGCCTTGAACGGCATGGCCTGGAACACGCGCTTGAGCAGCGCGCGCGCGCCGACGTTGGCCTCGCGCGGGTCGTTCATCAGGCCCTTGATGCGCAGGTTGGCCTCCCAGTCGGAGTAGCGGTTGTGCTTGTCGAAGTAGTGGTAGAGCGAGTCGTGGTCGTTGTGCACCATGCGCGCCCGCAGCGCGAAGGTCTCGCCCTGCACCTGGGGCTGGTAGTGGCCCTCGACCTCCCACATGTGGGCCACGTCCAGGTCGTCGTAGTCGAGAAAGCGCGAACGGTCGCGCGCCAGCAGCGCCAGCTTGTAGACGCGATGGCCGTGGCGCAGCTTCCTGCCGCAGAACACGTAGTCGAACGGCACGAAGGCGCCGCCGGCGCCGGCGGCGAAGCGCGGCAGCGCGGCGCGGATCTCGGCCGCCAGCTCGGGCGTCATCTCCTCGTCGGCGTCGACGTACAGCACCACCGGGTGGGTGAAGGGCAGCTGCTCCAGGCACCACTGCTTCTTCTTGGGGTACTTGCCGTTCCACTGGAAGTTGCTGACCTTGGCGCCGAGCGCGGCGGCCATGGCGCAGGTGGCGTCGGTGCTGTTGGAATCGACCACGAAGACTTCGTCGAAGTCGGCCAGCGCCTTCAGGCACTTGGCGATGTTGCGTTCCTCGTTCTTGGTCATGACGACCACGGATACCGGTATCTTGGACATGATGCTTTCCTTTCAGGAGGCGCCGCGCCGCATCAGCGGCTGGAACAGCTCGATGACGTCGCGGCAGTGCCGCTCCAGTGAAAAGGCGTCGGCGCGCCCGGGGCCGTCGGCCGCCAGTCTCGCGCGCATGTCGCCGTCGTAGGCCAGGCGGCGCACCGCCGCGGCCAGGGCCGCCGCGTCGCCCACCGGCACCAGCAGCCCGTAGCGGCCGGCGTCGAGGATCTCGGCCGGCCCGTGCGGACAATCTGTGGAGATGACGGGAACCCCCAGGCACAGGGCCTCGACCAGCACGTTGCCGAAGCTCTCGCGCACCGAGGTCAGGGCGAAGGCGCCGGCGCCGGCGATCACGGGAAACGGGTTGTCGATGTGGCCGGCCAGCGTCACCGGGCTGCGCGAGACGCGCGCGTCGATGCGCTTTTGCAGGGCGGCGTGTTCCGAGCCCTCGCCCAGGATGGTGAAGCGGATGCCGGGGTCGTCCAGCAGCGCGGCGGCGTCGATCAGGGTGGCATAGTCCTTGACGGCCTCCAGGCGGCCGACCGCGACCACGTGGTACGGCGTGGCCACCGGTTCGGACGCCGGCGGCGTCGCGCTCTGCTCGCGCACGTCGTCCAGCGGCACGCCGTTGTAGATGGTGCGCACCTTGCCGCGCAGCGGCGGGAACATGCTGACCAGGTCTTCCTTGACGCCGCGCGATACGCCGACGACGGCGTCGTGGCGCCGGTAGGTCTGGCTCACCAGCCAGCACTTGAGCCGCCGCATGCGCGAGGCGCCGTAATGGATGGCGGGGCTGCTGTGCTCGAAGGCGACGGTGGCGAACTTGCCGCGCAGCAGTTTCTTGGCCAGCACCACCAGCATGTTGCACAGCAGGCCGTGCGAGCAGACGATGGCGGGGCGGTCGCGGCGGATCTGCGTCAGCAGCCGCCAGAACGCCACCGGCAGCATCAGCCGCAGCGAGGTGGGCGATTCGATCACCGGCAGGGCCCGCGTCACGCGCGGATTGGCGACCGGGTATTCACGGTTGCGCGAACGCAGCAGGAACAGCGCGGCGTCCACGCCCCGTTCGGGCAGGGCATCGGCGATGAAGGCGACGCATCTTCCAACGCCGCCGTGCAGGTCGGGCGCGACGAACAGGACATCAGGCATGGGGCAGTACTCGCGGTGACGCCCGGTGCGTGGTGTCCGGACGGGGGCTGGGAGCCGCGGGTGCGGGCGTGGGCACGGGCATGGCCCGGGCATTGCGGATGAGCGACAGGCAGTAGCACAGGAGGAAGCCGGTGAAGGCGGTCTTGGGGGCGTACGCCAGGCCCCCCGAGAGCGAGTCGATGAAGATGTAGATGGGGGCGGTGGCGAGCAGGTAGCGTCGGTGCAGCTCGAGTCCGGGATGGGCGTAGCGCCGGAACAGCGACAGCAGCAGGATCAGCAACGGCGGCAGCATGATCATCACCGTGCCGACGATGCCGAACTTCATCAGGTAGAAGGCCCACGAGTTGTGCGCGAAGGTGCTCAGCTCGAAGCCGTTCTCGCCCATCACCCAGCTGCGAAAGCCGGCGCCCTTGCCGAACACCGGGCTTTCGGCGAACGAGTCCATCTGGCCCTGCATCTCCTGGATGCGGGCGCCGTAGCTGGAGTCCTCGTCCAGCCGCTCGACGCTGAAGACGCGGTTGGTCAGCACGTCCAGGTAGCCGATGCTGGCGAACACCAGGATGCCGGCCACGGCGGCCGGCGCGAAGATCATCACCACCCGGCGGCGCACATCGGAACCAGCCGCCAGCATCACCGCCAGCAGCACCGACACCATCAACTGCAGGTACTGGCTGCGGTTCAGCGAGAACACCAGCGCCAGCAGCATGTACACCGTCAGCGCGTAGGCCTTGGGGCCGGACACGTTGAGCGTCTTGCGGAAGTACAGCAGCGACACCACGCCGAACGGAATCGCCCAGACGCCGAGCCGCACGTTGCGCAGCGGGTTGGCGACGCTGAAGCCCTGCAACTGCTCCAGCAGCATCAGCGTGGCCACGGCCAGGCACGCCGCCACGATGTACTTCTGCAGCAGCGCGTAGGCCGCCGGACTGTCGATGTCCTTGTAGCAAAGGAACGGCACGCTCAGGAAATAGAACACGATGCGCAGGTCGCGCGCGACGTCGCCGGTCTCGATGCCGGGATGATGCAGCGACACCAGCAGCAGGTAGATCACCGTCAGCACCTGCAGGCCCAGCAGCATGCCGAGCGTGCCGCGCGGCAGGGCGTAGGCGGCGGGGTCCGCCAGCCGCAGCGCCTTGACCACCAGGATGGCGACGAACAGCACGTCGAACGGCGACAGCTTGAAGCTGCCCACCCCGAGGATGAAGTGGTCGTCGTTCAGCGCCAGCGCGGTGAAGGCGAACAGGCCCAGCAGGTGCAGCGTGGAAAGACGGCGGTGCGGATGCATGGCGGCTCCATGGCTGGGTGGGGTCAGTGCGCGGCCCAGTCGTCGCGTCCGAACAGC
>Ga0189292_10319_pt1 | contig 17808 bp, 15 predicted proteins | sample UW1oraminimetaG_FD_130317 | JGI IMG/M metagenome (GOLD analysis project Ga0189292, IMG submission 130317) | Marine microbial communities from the Costa Rica Dome - UW179A-orange mini metaG | ecosystem: Environmental > Aquatic > Marine > Oceanic > Photic zone | place: Costa Rica: the Eastern...
GACCTCGGCTACACGGCCAACTTCCTCTCGATGCTCTTCAAGATGAGCGAGAAGAAGTTCGAGGCCGACGAGCGCCTCGTCAAGGCGCTCGACGTGCTCTTCATCCTGCACGCCGACCACGAGCAGAATGCTTCCACGTCTACCGTTCGTTTGGCTGGCTCCACCGGCGCCAATCCGTTCGCCTGTATCGCAGCCGGCATCGCCGCCCTGTGGGGACCGGCACACGGCGGCGCGAACGAAGCCGTGCTCACCATGCTCGACGAGATTGGGGACGTATCGAACGTCGAGAAATTCCTGGCCAAGGCCAAGGACAAGAACGATCCGTTCAAGCTGATGGGCTTCGGCCATCGCGTCTACAAGAACTTCGATCCGCGCGCCAAGGTGATGAAGCAGACCTGCGACGAAGTACTGAGCGAACTGGGCATCAACGATCCGCAACTGGATCTGGCCATGAAGCTGGAAGAAATCGCTCTGAACGACCCCTACTTCGCCGAACGCAATCTGTATCCGAACGTCGACTTCTATTCGGGCATCATCCTCAAGGCCATCGGCATTCCGACCAGCATGTTCACCGTGATCTTCGCGCTTGCGCGTACTGTCGGCTGGATTTCCCACTGGAAGGAAATGATCGCCTCCGGCCAGAAGATTGGTCGTCCGCGTCAGCTGTACACCGGCCACACCAAGCGTGACCTGCCGCGCTGAGCGACAACCAGCGCAAAAGAAAGGCTGCCTTCGGGCAGCCTTTCTTGCATATACGCCACGCCGCACTCCGCCTGATCATAACTTCGCTCGATCAGGCAAATAAAAGCTACAACACTCCGTGCCCAGAAAACACAGCCCTAGCCGCATCGCCAAACGCATGTAAATCTCGCAGCATCTGCGCCACCACAGCTTATTCAGGCTGTTGCCTGCTCCAGCCAGCCCAACAAACGAATTGCCTCATCCCTGCTTTCACCGCAACAACTAGGATCAGCTGCAAAAGCGCCACACACCGCCGGCCGCCGCGGATCGCCGAACAATGAACACAGAAAGTCAGCACCTAGCTGAATGCAACGCTCCCCAGATGCTTTACCCTGCGGCATGCCGGGAATAGGTGTGCTAATCGAAGGGGCGATGCAACAAGCACCGCAGCCTGGGCGGCAATCCATGGTTCAGCCACTCAAAGCAAAAGGGCGCCAATAATAATCCGACTGAAGCATCGACACTAGATGTGCCGTTGCAGGCAAATGCGGCTGGAAATACGCTAGCGCATCTTCATCTTGAGCACATAATGATGCCTATCTGGCTCCAAACCGCCGCCCTGCTCTGCTGCTCCAATCTATTCATGACGTTCGCTTGGTATGGACACCTGAAGAGCCTGAACGGAAAACCCTGGCTCATCGCTGCACTGATCAGCTGGGGCATTGCCTTCTTCGAATACATGCTGATGGTGCCAGCCAATCGCATTGGCTACAGCGAACTTTCGATCGGCCAACTGAAGATCATGCAGGAGGTAATCACTCTGATGGTTTTCGTGCCATTCAGCGTGATGTACATGCAGCAGCCATTGAAACTGGACTATCTATGGGCGGGCATATGCCTGATCGGCGCGGTGTACTTCATATTTCGCAGCTAGCATGCATGCCAGGTGACGCCAGCCCAGTCGCTTGGGCATACTGGCGCCCCTTTTCCAATCCTGCAAAGGCACTCAAATGTTCAAGGTTAACGAGTACTTCGACGGCACCGTCAAATCCATCGCGTTCGACATGGCTGAAGGCCCCGCCACGATCGGCGTCATGGCGCCAGGTGAATACGAATTCGGTACTGCGCAACTGGAAGTCATGCATGTAGTTGCTGGCAGCCTGGACGTGAAACTTCCGGGTAGCGATGCCTGGGAAACCTTTGCCAGCGGCAGCCAGTTCACAGTGCCGGCGAACAGCAAGTTTCAGCTGAAGGTCAAGGTGGATACGGCTTATCTTTGCGAGTATCGCTGAGACGAAACGAGCATTGCGTGACGCGCAGGCGAGGTGGATGAACGTTGCGCCATCCACCTTCCGCAAGCGGACTGTTGAGGCCTGAGCGTCGCAGCCCGCTCAACGACTGGACATAATGAAAAGCAGCACAGCCGACGCCGCCAAGCATCAGCCCAATGACGTATAGGCATGCGTTACCTGCTTGCTCTGGCTCAGCTTGGTGAGCTCCAGTGCTAGCCGTTCGCGCTCCGAGCGTCCCTCCGTTTGAAGCTTGGCGTATACCTCGGCCATCGCCTCGATCGCTTCACGCAGCTCAGCGTCCGCTGCATCTTCATCCTGTAAAGTCGCAATCAGAGCGCTGCAGTCATCGTCCAGAGCGGCGATCCCTTCCCAATCCCCGTTTGCTAGCGCATTACGCAACCGCTCAGTGAAGTCGGCGAAAAGGCGTGCTTTTGAACTCATATATTCTCCAGATCGATCAGCGTCGCTGAACGCGCTATATGATGAACTGGGTACATGATAGATCAACCCTTCGGGGCAATCTGATCCCAGGCGAGTTTTATCTCGCCGAGCAGCCTGCCAACTTCGTTCAGCTTGTCGATATTGTTATGCCGGCTGGCCTCGAACAGGCACATCGTCATGTACTCATAAAGGCGATCAAGGTTATCCGCCAGCTCGCCACCCACGTCCTTGTCCAGCGCGTCACGCAGGCCGCCGATGATGTTGATCGCCTTGCCAATGAGCACGCCCTTCTCGGCATAGGCTTCACGCTCCATGGCGCCCTTGGCCTGCGCAATACGATCCAGACCGCCCTGCATCAGCATCTGAATCAAACGATGCGGATCGGCCTCGCCTACCTGAGCCTGCACCCCGACCTGCTGGTACTGCTTCATTGCTGCCATTGCGTACATTTGGATGAGCCTCTCGTCACATCAATCACATGCCCAAGGTATCGGTAGCGAACGGCCAGACTTGAGCAAATGAACAAACAAAAAAGGCTGTCTGCAGGGGCGCAATGCTGTTCAGCTCAGAAAGTTACCCCGAGGTCGGGCCTCCCACGAGAGCGGCAGTGAGCAACCAATCTGTAGGAGGCGCGCCCTCGCGGCGAACGGAGCTACAGGCATGCACGAAGGCTACGACCCACCCCGAGCCGCCAACAACAAGTTAGTGTTAGGTGCTGGGTGGGCGATTTCCGCTAGTGACCCAACTTACCTCTTGGAGTTATTAGCTGCCCAGGGCAGATTTTCCAGAGAAGCAAGCAGGCTGCTGGATGTATTGGCGAGCTGACCCACCAGCAAGTCCATCGCGTTGAACTGTTTGAACAGGCGATCCTGCAGCGAGGTCATGCGCCTATTAAGATCTTCCTTCTGCTTGTCGATGTTCGAAATCGTCTCGGTCATTACCTTGTTGCGCTGCTCAAGAATGCCGCCCGTTTCGGTATAGGGCTTCAGCTTCTCGTCTAGGCGAGTGGCAATGCCTTTTTCACCCGTGAACAACGCCGGCAACTCGGTAAAGTTGCTGTCCATTACCTTGCTCAGCTTGTCATCGTCGATCTTCAGCGTGCCGTCTTTCTGCGTGGTAATGCCCAAGTCGGCCAGCGCACGGAGGGCGCCTTCACCTTGCACATTGGTCAACTCGCTGCGAATCGTCCCCAACAAGGTTCGCGCCGTGGCATCACCCACCAGAGCACCGGTGACCGGCGCCTTGCCATCACCCACGCTGGTAACTTTCGTCTGCTCATTGATCACGCCGATCAGCTTGTTGTAGCTATCGACAAAAGACTGGATCTGCTTTTTAACGCCCGCTTTGTCTTCCGCGACGTTGATGGTCAGCGGCTCATCTTTGGCTGTCTTGGCTTTTAGATCGAGCGTGACGCCCTCAATGGCGCCCTCGACCTTATTGGTTTCGCTGGTGACTGTGAGCCCGTCTACGGTAATAACCGAACTTTGAGCCTGGGCCAGGATGCGAGGCCCAGCGTCATCATCTGGCTCCACGCCATCGAACGCCAGAACACTCAGGCTTTGCTGGCCTTCACCTGCTACCCCGGACGGCGAGGCTCCAACAGTGATGTCCTTATCCGCCCCCGTCTTACTGCTGCTCAGCACCAGGCGAGCGCCCTGATCGTCGGTAACGATGGTTGCCGTTACGCCTTTTTCAGCGCCCTGCTTGTTGATGGCGTCGCGTATGCCAGCCAATGTATTGTTGCTTTCATCGACCGTAATGGAGAACGAGCCCTCATTGCCGAGCTTTATCTCCAGTGAGCCACTTCCAAAGCGCGCGGGTGCTTCTGCCGTACTTTTCACGGCAGCCAATGCAACCTTACTGCTGGTTGCAAGCTCCTTAACCTCAACCTGATAGCTCCCCGCGCCGGCCGTTGTGCCAGCGGTAACACCTACCAGGTCCGACTTGCTCGACGTTGCTGAACGTGCCTGAAACAGCTCCGGCTTGTTCAAGCCGCGAAGGGCAGTTTGAAAATCACTGATCGCGCTTTTCAGCGCGCCAACTGCAGTGATCTGCGTAGTGGTCTTCTTTTCGAGGTTGGCGAGCTGCGACTCTTTGGGCGCACGCTCGGCAGCGACCATGCTCTTTACGATGCTGTCGATGTCGATGCCCGAACCAATACCTGTTACGCCTGCCATAGCCTCACCTCGTCAAATTAATCACATCACGCATCACTGCAAAAAAGCAAACAAGAACCGTGCCGTCAGGCAGTAGCCTCGAACAATAGACTGCGCATTTCATCCAGGCGCTCGGCCAGCCGCAGAATATCTTCAGACGGAATCTGCCGCACCACCTTGCCCGAATCACCATCGAGCACCTGCACCACTACCTCGCCAGTGGAATCGTCCACGCTGAAGTTGAGGTTACGCTGCAACGCCTGCATCTGCGTGCGAATCCGCTCTACCGCCTCGCCAACATCCGGTTTCTGCTCGGCCTTGCCGGCTTCATTCTCTGCGCCCAAGGCCGAAAGCCCAGCCTCCGAACGGGAGCTGGGCATCGCAGTGTTGCCAGAGGATGACGCAAGGGAATTGAGCGCAATTCTTGCGACGTCCATGGTTCACCTCTCAATGGACAAATGGGGCGGCAAACCACCCCATTCATTACTCTAGGCTTACTGGAGCAGGCTGAGTACGGCCTGCGGCAGCTGCTTGGCCTGGGCCAGGATTGCGGTACCAGCCTGTTGCAGGATCTGGTTCTTGCTCAGGTTAGCGGTTTCAGCGGCAAAGTCGGTGTCTTGGATGCGACCACGAGCAGCGGAGACGTTCTCCGAGATACTCTGCAGATTCGCAATTGTATTTTCAAAGCGGTTCTGAACCGCACCTAAGTCAGCACGCTGAGAATCAATAGACTTCAAGGCCGCGTCAATAACATCAATTGCACTCTGAGATTCTTCCGCAGTTAGTAAGCTAATACCCGCGACTGAATCTACAGACGAATCAGCCGCAGCAGCACCGAGAAGCTCAGCGCTGGCACCACTGTAGGAGAACTCGCTAGCGCCGGAAAGCTCAATCTTTCCGACGACAACTTGATCGGCCGTTGTTGCGTTCACTGCCGCGTTTCCATTGGCGGCCAGCTTGAAAGCTCCTTCTGCAAGATCGACAGGGGGAACAGCACCGTCGACGCCTTCGAAAGAGATTTTGATATCATCGCCACCCGATAGCACTATTCGAGTCTTGTCAACTTGGCCGTTCACAGAGGCGAATTCAGCTTTTACGCCCGAGTCTGCGGCATTGATTTGATTTTTTAAAGCTGTCAGGTCGTTAGTGTTAAACTTATCAACTGATACTGCCTTGCCATTTATAGTAAGGTCTAGCCTTCCTCCGTTCAATGCAGAAGAAAAACCTTCCAACGTAACTTCGTTTTTTACTGTAGCAGTAACACCAACGCCTGCCGTAGACGTAGCAGAATTGATAGCATTAGCTATTGCTTTTGAACTTGCGTTTTCAGCATAAGAGATAGCTGCTGTAGCACCTTTCGCGTCCGAAATCTTGAAGTTTGCCGCCGCATCAACCGCGTCCAACCCATTATCAGCATCCTGCACTACTTTTCCCGCAACCCCACCAGCCACAGAGTAAACGTGGTTGCCCATTTTTGCCGAACTGGTGGATGTGATACCGAATCCAATCGTTTCGTTAGCTTGAGCGCCCACTTGAAACTTCACATCGCTAAAGCTTCCGTCGAGGAGACTCCGTCCGCCAAACGTGGTAGTTGTCGAGATTCGGTCTAGCTCCTCTTTCAGCTGATTAACTTCCTGATTAAGAGCTTGTCTTTCGCTGGATGAGTTGGAGCCGTTAGAAGACTGCAGCGCCAGATCGCGCATCCGCTGAAGGATATTGGTGGACTGCTGCATTGCACCTTCAGCTGTTTGCGCGAGAGAGATACCATCATTCGCGTTACGCACAGCTACACCGAGGCCGTTAATTTGGCTGGTAAGACGGTTGGAAATCTGCAGACCAGCAGCATCATCCTTAGCACTGTTGATGCGGCTACCGGTAGACAGGCGCTGCATAGAGGTTTCCAGTGCGTTAGAAGAGCGACCGAGGTTACGCTGAGTGTTGAGCGACGCAATGTTGGTATTGACGGTAAGAGCCATGGTGTTTGCCTCCAAGGGCGCTAGTTACTTTGGTTGCCTGAGCTTGCGACTCCGGGCCGGCTTGTGCCCAGGCACCCATTGAGTTCGCATTCGATTAGCTTATCGGCGCCGTTTCGGTGAGCTTTAGGAGGCGGTTGAAAATAATTTTCGAGCCCCGGAAACAACCTGTACGACGCCGGCCTGCTCACAGAACAAGCGAGCCTGCCTGCACAGGTTTTCGGGCGGGGGGCGATAAACTTTAATTGCGCACCGCGCACGTGCTAGAGGACGGCTGGGCAGCTGTAGGGATGCGGGTGTTTTTCGCGGGCATGGCCCGCTCCTACAAGGGGGCAGGTGCAGTAGGCAAATGCGGTTATGCCATCAAGCAGATGGGACATAACAGGTGATGATTATCGGGCCTTGTCAAATGCGTTCCAGCTGCGCCAGCTGCTCTAAAAACGCCTCTTCATCTAGCACGGCCAGCCCCAGCTCATTGGCCTTGGTCAGTTTCGAGCCGGCACCCGGCCCCGCAACCACGCAGCTGGTTTTGGCTGATACGGAGCCGGCGACTTTGGCGCCGAAGGCTTCTAGGCGGGCTTTGCCTTCGTCGCGACTCATGGTTTCGAGGGCGCCGGTCAGGACCCAGGTCTGGCCGGCGAGTGGCAGGCCTGCGGCTTGCTTGCGTTCGCTCTGCCAGTGCATGCCGAACTCGCGCAGTTGCGCTTCGATAAGGCGGGCGCGGTTGGCATTTTCGGGGTTGTCGAAGTAGTCGCGCAGCGAGCGGGCGGCTTTTTCAGTTAGGCGGTCGACCTGATGCAGATCGAGCCAGTCGGCGGCGATGATGGCTTCCAGACTGCCGAAGCGATCCGCCAGGCGTTTTGCGCCGGTGCTGGCGATAAAGGGGATGTTCAGCTTGTCGATCAAGCCGGCCAGGGTGGCGCAGGCAGCGAATTCGGGATGCAGCTCGCCCTCCTCCTACAGTTCCACCCCGCCCTCGCGCAGCTGAGCGATGACCGTGCGGTTGTGCTCGTCTTCGAAGAAGCTGTGGATTTCATGGGCGACTTCAAGGCCGACTTCTGGCAGGTAGACCAGCACATCCGGTAGTGCGCGACCAATGCGCTCTAGAGAGCACAGTGCACGCGCCCGCAACTTGGCGGTTTCCTCGCCCACGTTGGGAGTGCGCAGGGCGCGGCGCGAGACGAAGTGGACGAGTGCATTACCGAGCATTGGTACTTCATGACGCACCTGGGCTGCTTCAGATGCAGGAGAGCATGCCCTGCCCTAACTGGCTATAATCACAAGCCAGAACATGGAGAAAGTCCCTATGTCGAATCTATCGCTGCAAACCAAGAAGGCCTACTACGCCAAGGTGCGTCAGTCCAACTACGCAGCCAGCCTGCGTCTTGAGGGTTTCGACGTAGTCCCCGCTGATGCGGATCGCAAGCCGCCTTCGCGTGAAGCCGTGCTACGAGCCTATCGTGCCAAGACCTGATGCTCGACAAGTACGGCACAGGGTAAGCTCTCTACCAGGCTGTTGAAAAACCACCTGCGTTGGCAATACTTCGTTAAAAACAGACTCGTCCCGCCTGCCTCACCAACGTTTTTCAGCAGCCTGCTAACCGAGCCGCTCGATATTGTCATCGATACACGCCTGGATCGTACGCAGTGTGTCCTGGGTGATGCCACCGGGAAGCTGCTGCTTGGCTCTTGCGGTGAAGCCGCTGGCGACCTGGCAGATCCGCTCGATGATGTCAGTGGCATGTTCGGCTGAAAGCTCTGCTTCCTCCTGCGCAAGCGCGAGCAGGTGTTTGCGGGTAATGCGCAGCGCCTCGCCCATCACGTCCATCTGGTGGTAGCCGCCCGGCCCTTCGCAGAAGGTCACGTCGTAGGCCGGGGCCAGCTTCCATTGGCCGCTGGGCGACATGAGGTAGGCAAAGTTCTTGGGGTGGTCGTCGCGGTTGTTGAACACCACGTTGAACACGATCCGCTCGAAGGCTGCCGCTTTCTCCCGCACGTCGTTGCAGCAGTACTGGGTCGCTCGCAGGAAGTTGATGTAGTCCAGGGCACCGGGGGCGCGGAAGTCCGCGCCGGCAAAGGCGGCGAGGCTCTGCATGGGGACACGCATGCCCTGTTTCCGGTCGAAACGCCGAGTTGCGAAGGCCGCCTGTCCATTCGGAAGCTCGAAGTGTTCGGTGTCCGGGGTGTCGATGGCGCATTCGCGCAGGCATTGCGCGTAAACGGCTTCGATGGCGCATACCTCAGGATGCTCCCGCGCCGCCGGGAACTTGATCATCCAGGCTTCCAGGCCAGGTGCCGTCGCCGTACTGAAACGGTCGTGAGCAGGGTCGCGATAGAGCAATGCCTTTGGTCGCGCGCCATGTGGCGAGCCGCCCATCAGCAACAACTGCTGCAGGAACTCCCCGCCTTCGCCAGCGAGCACGTCCTGGACCTCGACAGCCAGTTGAGCAAGGGGAATCTCTGCCGGTGATGCAGACAGCTCCGGCGCCACGGGCTCGAACGACATCGCGCCCATGGCATGTGAACCGATGTAGGCCAGACGCTCCAGGGGGCCGATGTGCGCGGAATTGAGACCACGACGCTTGAACAGGCGATCCATCAGCAGCATGCCCCAACCGTCGGGCAGCGAGTCATAGACCGGCCCTGGCAGCCACAGCTGATGATCGGGAAAGTCCTTGCGCAGCCTTGGCCCCTTCAGGGGCAAGCGCAGGGCCGACAGCTCCAGCCCTCGATCCAGTGCTTCTTCGCTGTACTCGAAAGCAATCAACGGGCGACCGGTGAGCGCGGTCGAGGATACGAGCGAGCCCCAGCGCCAATGCTCTCCCCAGCCGTCGTAATAGACATCGACTTGCCTAGGCATGACCGGTTTTCCTTTTGACACGCTGGCGCTTGGCGCTTTGCTCATAGCGAAGGATGTCGTCCAGGCTGTCCAATTGCGGCAAGAACAACTGCTCCAGCTCGTTGAGACGCCCCAGAACCATGGCTACGCGCACCACGCTATCAAACGCCACGCTGCGCCCGGCCTCCAGGTTGGACAAAGTGCCGACTCCGATACCGGCGCGGGCGGCTACTTCGGCTTGCGTCATCTGCTGGGACAACCGCTCCTGGCGCAGGCGCGTGCAGAGCAGGTTGACGACTTCATCCGGCTTGATAAGCCCTAAGTTCATCATAACGAGCACTAAGCCCTTTAAATTCGCGTAAGACTTGAAATTATAGAATTATAACAAGGAGGCGGAAAGGTTCTTAACACCTAAAGTGTCGTAGGTCTGGCAACGCATAAGCGGGACATAACCCGTTCTCGTATCAGGCAGGCGCTTTTGTGGGAGGGGGCTTGGCCACGATTGGGAGGCAAGCCTTTTTCGCGGCCAAACCCCCTCCGGGTTATGTGCCGGGCAGCGGATGGGCTTTCTATCTTCAGGCAGCCCCAGCCAGCAGACTCTCGTATGGAATACGCAGCCCCTCATGCAGTCGCACGATCATTCGCAGGCTAAGCCGGCGATGGCCATTGAGCACCTCGGAAACCCGTCCGCTTGATCCGATGAAAGGCTCCAGGTCTCGGGGAGTCAAGCCTTGCTGATCCATGCGGAACTTGATTGCTTCAATTGGACTGGAGGGCGGCATTGGATAATGTTCATCCTCGTATTTGCCAACCAGCAGCGCCAGCACCTCCAGCTCATCACCTTCAGCGGTATCGCACTCAGCACCCCACAGCTCGTCGATGCGTGCCATGGCTAGCGCGTAGTCTTTTGCATTACGAATTGGTTTGATGTTCATCATATTGTCTCCGCGTCAACCTGATCGTACTGGGCATGCGTGCCCACAAAGCGGACCCTGGCCAACTGCCGCTGGTAATCGATAGCCAGTACTACTCGGTACTTGTTGCCGGCAATGTTGAATACTGCACGACCACCCTTGAGGATGCTGGCAGTTCGCAGCTCAGCCTTCAGCTCCTGCGGCGTCCGGTAGGTGGCTTTCTCCATGTGCCGATACCACTCCACCAAGGGCGTCTGCGCATCCGCATAGCTCGGACTACTTTCCCAAAACGTTCTGAGTATCCCTCTCGAAATCACATGCACCAGCAGCACCTCCCGTTCTGGGAGATCCTATGCGTAATTCAATGCCACAGCAAACAAAATGGGAGATGCCGTAGCATGGCCGGCCTTCCTTCAGCGCGCTGGCACTGGGAGGAAGGCCGCAGTTGTGACGGAGACCTCGTATTGAGGCAGAAAGCAAAGCTCGCGGACGAGTCCGCTCCCACGAGGCGGTGCACTCTGCGGGCTTTTCTTTGGCCAAGAAGGCTGCATGTTTTCCGACCTGCTAATCCTGCTCAACCCTTTCCAACCCCGACAAGCGCTCAAGAAACGCCTCTTCATCCAGCACTTGCAGCCCCAGCTCATTGGCCTTGGTGAGCTTCGAGCCGGCACCCGGCCCAGCCACCACACAGGTGGTCTTGGCCGATACAGAGCCGGCGACTTTGGCGCCGAGGGCTTCTAGGCGGGCTTTGCCTTCGTCGCGGCTCATGGATTCGAGGGTACCGGTCAGGACCCAGGTCTGGCCGGCAAGGGGCAGTCCGGCGGCCTGCTTGCGCTCGCTTTGCCAGTGCATGCCGAATTCGCGCAGTTGCGCTTCGATCTGCCGGGCGCGATGGGCGTTTTCGGGTTTATCGAAGTAGTCGCGCAGTGAGCGGGCGGCTTTTTCGGTAAGGCGCTCGACTTGGCGCAGGTCGAGCCAGTCAGCGGCGATGATGGCTTCCAGACTGCCGAAGCGATCCGCCAGGCGCTGCGCGCCCGTGCTGGCGATAAAGGGGATATTCAGCTTGTCGATCAAGCCAGCCAGGGTGGCGCAGGCGGCGAATTCGGGATGCAGCTCGCCCTCCTCCTGCAGTTCCACGCCGCGTTCGCGCAGTTGGGCGATGACCGTGCGGTTGTGCTCGTCTTCAAAGAAGCTGTGGATTTCGTGGGCGACTTCAAGGCCCACTTCTGGCAGGTAGACGAGCACATCCGGTAGTGCGCGACCAATGCGTTCCAGAGAGCCCAGTGCGCGTGCCAGCAACTTGGCGGTTTCCTCGCCGACATCGGGAATGCCCAGCGCATAGACGAAACGCGCCAGCGTTGGCTTACGGCTGGCGTCGATGGCGTTGAGCAGGTTGCGCGTGGACACCTCGGCAAAGCCTTCCAGCTCGATGACCTGCTCATGGGTCAGGCAGTAGAGGTCCGCCGGGGAATTGACCAGCCCCTTGTCCACCAGCTGTTCGACGATCTTGTCGCCCAGGCCGTCAATTTCCATGGCACGGCGCGATACGAAGTGGATGATTGCCTGCTTGAGTTGCGCCTGGCAGGCCAGGCGACCGACGCAGCGATAGATCGACCCTTCGCTGACCGACTCGCGGCCCTTGCTGCGCTTGATCAGTTGGGTGCGCTCGACTGCAGAACCGCACACCGGGCACTGCTCGGGCACCTGTACGGCACGGGCATCGGCGGGGCGGCGTTCGGCGATGAGGCCGAGGATCTGCGGGATCACGTCGCCGGCGCGGCGCACGATCACGGTGTCGCCGATCATCACGCCCAGGCGTGCGACTTCATCCATGTTGTGCAGGGTTGCGTTGGAGACAGTAACGCCCGCCACCTGCACCGGTTTGAGCCGCGCCACGGGGGTGATAGCGCCGGTTCGGCCCACCTGAAATTCCACATCCAGCAGTTCGGTGATTTCTTCACGCGCCGGAAACTTGTGAGCGATGGCCCAGCGCGGTTCGCGGGCGCGAAAACCCAGTTCGCGCTGCTGTTCCACGGAATTGACCTTGAACACCACGCCGTCGATCTCATACGGCAGCGTGTCGCGCTTCAGGCCAATGGCATCGTAGTAGGCGCGGCATTCGGCTGCACCGTTGGCTAGCTTCAGCTCCCGGCTGATGGGAAGCCCCCAGCCTTTCAATGCATTGAGAATTCCGATGTGCGTCGCGGGCAACTCACCGTCGCTGCGACCGACACCGTAAGCGCATAGTTCCAAGGGACGACTGGCGGTGATTTTCGAATCCAGCTGACGCAGGCTTCCAGCAGCGGCGTTGCGGGGATTGGCGAAGGGCTTGGCGCCGCTTTCCAGCTGCCGCGCATTGAGCGCCTCAAAGCCGGCCTTGGGCATGTAGATTTCGCCGCGCACCTCAAGTACCGCAGGCCAGCCACTGCCATGCAGCTTCAATGGAATGTTGCGTACGGTGCGCACGTTGGCGCTGATGTCCTCACCCGTGCTGCCATCACCCCGTGTGGCGCCGCGCACCAGATGGCCTTTCTCATACAGCAGGCTGACCGCCAGGCCGTCCAGCTTGGGTTCGCAGCTGTACTCGACCACAGCGCCATCGCTGAACAGGTCGCCCGCCGGCAAATCCAGTCCTTCGCGCACACGACGATCGAAGTCGAGCAGATCCTGCTCATCGAAGGCGTTGCCCAGGCTCAGCATCGGCACTTCGTGGCGGACCTGACCGAATGCCGCGAGCGCCGCTCCTCCAACCCGCTGGGTTGGCGACTCGGGCGTTACCAGTTCCGGGTGCTCTGCTTCGAGCGCCTTGAGCTCGTTAAACAGGCGGTCGTACTCGGCGTCAGGAACGCTCGGCTCGTCGAGCACGTAGTAGCGATAGTTGTGGGCGTCAATTTCGCCGCGCAGTTCGGCGATGCGCTCGGCGGCAGTTTGGGCGGAAGGCATAAGACGGAGCCGTGGCTGGGGGCTGTGCTGATTCAGACCGTATCAGCGCGCCTTGGTTGATATGAAAGCGTCGGATTTTAGCCGATTAGGAACGTGACGGAAGGTTTGCGGATTGAGGTAGCCGGAGAACCCTGGAGCAACTGTATGGTGGCTTCAGCCCGCCTTGTGATGCATTCGAAAAAGCATCGGCTTCGCGGCATTTTTCCGAAGGCATCGCTGGGCTAAAGCCCACCGTAGGGCGTCGCGGCACAGTTTGGTAACTCGCTGGGGCTGGGCTGGAGGAGTGCGCTGTGGCTCGGGTATGCCGATTCAGGCTCGCGCAGAGCGCTTGGGGATATGAATGCGTGGAATCTAAGTCGGTTAATAATCCGACGGTAAATTGGGGCTTTCATAGCCGAAGGGCTCAGGGGCAAGACGATTGCAGGGTGGGCTTCAGCCTAGCTTGCGAACTTACCTGGGAAGCATTGGTGGGCTAAAGCCCACCCTACAGTGTTGAGGCGAGGCGGTGAGTTCGTGACTCAGCGCTGTTTGACAGTCATCTGACGGCGCTCGAATTCGACGATGCGCTGACGGTAGTGCTCGATGGTCTGCGCGGTCAGTACGCTGCGCTGGTCGTCTTTCAGCTCGCCGTTGAGCTCTTGGGACAACTTACGAGCAGCGGCGACCATGACATCGAATGCCTGCTTTGGATGGCGCGGACCCGGCAGGCCGAGGAAGAAGCTCACGGCCGGCGTGGTGAAGTGGTCGATATCGTCAAGGTCGAATGTACCGGGTTTGACCGCATTGGCCATGGAGAACAGGACCTCGCCATTGCCGGCCATGCTTTCATGACGATGGAAGATGTCCATTTCGCCGAAACGCAGACCGCTCTCGAGAATGTTCTGCAGCAGCGCTGGGCCACGGAACCCGTGGGGATCCCGGCAAATAACGTTGATGACCAGTACTTCCTCGACCGGCGCGAGCTCCTTCTGTGGCTGGTCATTTTCGTCTTCGTCGTCACCGACTACCGGGTCAAGCAATGTCGGTACTGGCTCGTCACTATTGAGCTGGAGATCACCTTGAAAAGGTTCGTCCTGCCGACGCTTCTTACCGGACTCACGGGCGCTCATAGGGGGCATATCGCCTTCGTCCAGAGAGGGCTCGTGGTCACGATTCACTACACGAGCCGGGCCGAGAACCTCGGCAGAATCTTCAGCACCAGGAAGGTTGGAGAGGCTACGGTCCAGCTTGAATTTCAGCTTGCCCTTGCCACCGCGCATACGACGCCAACCGTCAAACAGGATGCCGCCGATAACAATGATGCCGATGACGATCAGCCATTCGCGCAGACCGATATCCATTAATGCATTAACCTCTGACTTCGATGATAAAGACGCAACAAGTGGCCGCTTCTGACCACTTCAAGCGCATCGTAAAAATTGTGCTCTAAGCTAGCACGACGACCGGTAACTTTGCACCGTGCGGTAGTTCTCTTTTTATTGCCTTCCGTGTATCAAAAACGCTCAAACACGCGGCTTAATCCTCAGGATTCGACCAATGCGACGGCCTGTTCTACGTCGACCGTCACCAGCCGCGAACAGCCCGGCTCATGCATGGTCACACCCATCAGCTGATCGGCCATTTCCATGGCGATCTTGTTGTGAGTGATGTAGATGAACTGCACTTTCTCCGACATCTCCTTCACCAAGCGCGCGTAACGGCCGACGTTCGCATCATCCAGTGGCGCATCAACTTCATCGAGCATGCAGAATGGCGCGGGATTGAGCTGGAAGATGGCAAATACCAGCGCCAATGCCGTCAATGCCTTTTCGCCACCGGAAAGCAGGTGAATGGTGCTGTTCTTCTTTCCAGGCGGGCGCGCCATGATCGCCACCCCGGTATCGAGTAAATCTTCTCCGGTAAGTTCCAGATAAGCGTTGCCGCCGCCGAACACTTTTGGGAAAAGCGCCTGCAGACCGCTGTTGATCTGATCGAAGGTCTCCTTGAAGCGGTTACGGGTTTCCCGGTCGATCTTGCGGATGACATTTTCCAGCGTATCCAGCGCCTCGACGAGGTCGTCGTTCTGCGCATCGAGGTAACGTTTGCGTTCCGATTGCTGTTGGTATTCATCGATCGCCGCCAGGTTGATCGGCCCCAGGCGCTGAATGCGTTGGGCAAGGCGCTCCAGCTCCGCTTCCCAGCCAGCCTCGGTCGCCTCGGCTGGCAAGGTGGCGAGCACCCCGTGCAGGTCATATCCGTCCTCGTGCAGCTGATCCTGCAGCGCCTTGCGCCTGACGCTCAGCCCCTGCCAGTCCAGCCGCTGCTGCTCCAACTGGCCGCGCAGCAACTGCGCCTGCTGTTCGGCCTGGGTACGCCGTTTCTCCGCGTCGCGCAGCTCTCGATCAGCATCTTCCAGTGCAAGCCGCGCGTGTTTGAGCTCTTCTTCGACGCCCATGCGCCGCTCCAAGAGCTCCTCAAGCTTCATACGCAGCTCTTCCAGCGGAGCCTCGCCTTCTTCCAGGTTGAGCGTGAGCTGCTCACGGCGTTCGATAGCTCGCTCGAACTGTTGCTCCAAACGATCCAGCGCCTGTCGGGTTGACTCATGCTGCGCCTTGAGCGAGCCAACCCGCAGCGCCAACTGGTGCGCGTGATCCTTTTGCTGGCGCGCCTCCTGGCGAATACGATCGAGCTGTTCGCGAATTCCGTCCCTGTCAGCCAGCAGAGTTTCACGCTGCTCGGTGTCCTGGGCCATAGCATCTAACGCGTCCTGCAGCTGCAGGCGCGCTTCGCCGAGTTGCTCGGCCTCAATCTCGCGCTGTTCATGTTGTTCAATCAGCTCTTCATCCAGCCGCCGGCGGCGCAGCGCCAGTTGCTCCAGTCGAACCTGCCCAGCGGACAATTGCGCCTTGAGATCACTGTGAGAGCGCGCTTCCTCTTGTTGCCGCCGGCGCTGTTGCTCGCGCTCCTCTTCGAGGCGGGATTGATCGCCGCGCAATTGGGCGATGCGCTCTTCGACTGACGCCACGCTGGCTTCACGCTCATCGCGTTCTGCGTTCAGGCGCTCCAGCTCCTGGCCCCGTGCGAGCACACCGGACTCGGCCTCGCTGGCGCGTCGCACCCGCAGAAAATGCCGGCCAACCCAATAGCCGTCGCGACTTACCAGGCTTTCACCTTCATGCAGCCCAGAGCGTGCGGCCAGCGCCTGCTCCAGCGAGTCGACCGGCCGCACGTTGCCCAGCCAGTGCGACAGGTCCACTGCAGACTCGACCAGATCGAGCAAGCTACCAGGGCGGCGCGCACCGCTATTCGCCGGGATGACCAGCCGCAGGTCGCCCTGCTCGAAGTCCTCGAGCGCAATCGCCGCAAAATCGTCCAGCAGCACGGCGTGCAGATCGGCACCGAGCACAGTTTCAACTGCCAGCTCCCAGCCGGGCTCGACGCGCAGCCCCTCGGCGAGACGCGGGCTTTGCTCCAACCCTTGCTCCTGCAGCCATTCGCCAACACCCTTGCCCGGGTCCATAGCCGCTTGCTGCAACGCCTCCAACGAGGCGATGCGGCCGTTCAGACGCTGCAGATCGCCCTGCAGCTGCTGTTGCGTTTGAGTCGCCTGCTGCAACGTCTCACGCAGTTGCTCCAGGCGTTCATTGAGGGTTTCGCCATCTGCCGCAAGCGTCTCAAGGTTCAGCTCACTGGCTGCAAGCTGCTCACCGAGTTCGAGGATCGCAACATCCTCAGGATCCGTAGCCAGCAGCGCACGCTCGTCATCCAGCCGTCGCTGACGTTCGGCCAGCCGCTCCAGACTCTGCTCCAGCTGCTGAATGCGCGATTGCTGAACTTCGGCAGCACGACGCGGCTCGGCGCTGTGCTGATTGAAGCGCTCCCACTGTTCCTGCCAGACCTGCATGGCCGCTTCGGCCTCTTCCAGCTGGGCGGACGATTCCTCGGCGGCGGCGCTGGATAGCTCCTGTTCCGGCTCGAGCATGGCCAGCTCCTCGCCCAGCGTAGCGAGCAGGGTGCGATCGTGGCCGAGGTGCGATTCGGTTTCGAGGCGCGCCTGCTCAGCCTCGCGCAGATCGTCCTGCAACTGGCATAGGCGCTGCTGGCCATGCTGGATACTCTGCTCGACGCGGGCGATATCGCCGCCGACAGAATAGAACCGCCCCTGCACCTGATTGAAACGCTCGGACAGCTCATGATGACCGTCACGCAGGCGCTCGATGCTTGCATCGGCGTTGCGCTGCTCGGCGACCAGTGCCTCGAAGGCCACTTCCTGATCGCCGATCACCTGCTCGCGCTGGCCCACCTGGTCATTCAAGGCTTGCCAACGGAGGGCCGACAGCTGCGCCTTGAGCTGCCGCTCCTCGGCCTTGTATTCCTGATACTTCTCTGCCGATTGCGCCTGACGGTGCAAACGTTCGAGCTGTCGCTCGAGCTCTTCGCGCAGATCTGTCAGTCGCGCGAGATTCTCATGGGTTCGACGAATACGATTCTCGGTTTCGCGCCGGCGCTCCTTGTACTTGGAGATGCCGGCGGCTTCCTCGATGAAGTTGCGCAGGTCTTCGGGCTTGGCCTCAATCAGCTTGGAGATCA
>Ga0189292_10320_pt1 | contig 17623 bp, 20 predicted proteins | sample UW1oraminimetaG_FD_130317 | JGI IMG/M metagenome (GOLD analysis project Ga0189292, IMG submission 130317) | Marine microbial communities from the Costa Rica Dome - UW179A-orange mini metaG | ecosystem: Environmental > Aquatic > Marine > Oceanic > Photic zone | place: Costa Rica: the Eastern...
CGCAACTGGCAACCCATAGGCAGCGTCTGGCTGAATCCAGAAAAGGAAACGACCGTTATCCATGATCAGAATGAGTTAAAAGCAGCATGACTCATGTTCCAACTACCTTGACAGACGCCGGCATCGGCGCGCTCTATGTCAGGCGTAAGCCGCGCATTCGCATAGAAGCCCAGATGCACGGTGGCGGCCACGAGCGCGGCATGCGCTCCGGTACCTTGCCGACGCATCAAATCGTAGGGATGGGAGAAGCATTTCGACTCGCCGCAATGGAGATGGGCGCGGAATGTGAACGCGTTCGCATGTTGCAACATCGGCTTCTCCGGGGCTTGCGCGATATCGAACAAGTATTCATCAACGGCAATCTGGAGCATGCCGTCCCACATAGCGTCAACGCATCGTTCAACTATGTCGAAGGGGAATCCCTGATCATGGGGATCAAAGCCATCGCCGTATCCTCGGGCTCTGCCTGCACCTCGGCAAGCTTGGAGCCCAGCTATGTGCTTCGCGCGCTCGGATTGAGCGACGAGATAGCCCACTCAAGCCTGCGTATGACAATCGGCCGGTTCACGACCCAGCAAGATATCGATACGGCCGTAGCTGTCATAAAGGATAGAGTGGAAAAATTGCGCGAGCTATCGCCCTTGTGGGAAATGTACAAGGAGGGTGTGGACATTCAATCCATACAATGGGCGTCGCACTGAAAAGACCCCGATACGAGGGCGGCCTCCCTGAGTAGGCCTCCTCGCAGGAGTCCTGCGCCATGACGGGCGACACCGCTCCGCCCCCCCCAACATCCTCGAGGGACTTAGCAGCCTTTGAACTCGGCATTTTTCTTTTTCAGAAACGCCTCCAGTCCGATAGCAAAATCTTCATCCCCCGAGCATGCCGAAAACGAATCCTGTTCCGCCTGCAACTGCTCCGAAAGGCTTCGGCCGAGCGACTCGTTGATCAGGCACTTTGTTCTACCAAGAGCACGAGTTGGTCCTCTGGCTAAAAGAGTTGCCCGAGAATGGGTAGCCATCTCCAACTCCTCTTTCGAAACTACCCAATTGATGAGTCCAAGATCCAGCGCTCGCCGTGCGTCGATTCTTTCCCCGAGCAGGGCTATTTCCATCGCTCGCTTCGTACCCACAACCCTGGGCAGCCCGTAGGTTCCGCTCCCATCAGGACTGGCGCCAATATTGCGGTAAGCCATCGTAAAGTACGAATCATCGGCCGCGACAACGAGATCGCAACTATTCATCAAGGAGAAGCCAAAGCCAGCAACAGCACCAGCTACGCTCGCGACGACCGGCTTTTGCATGCGACGAATGCGCGTCACGGTATCGTTAACTTCACCAATGAAACGCTCAAAGTAGATCTTTCGATCACTTTCGTCATGCTGGAGTGCCGCATGGAACGCGTTGATGTCGCCGCCCGCCATGAAGTTTCCTCCGGCTCCCCTGATAACGATGGCACGCACATCACTGTCATTTTCCACGCGACACACTGCATCTTGCAGCAGTTCGCTCAACTCGTGGTTGAGGGCATTGAGGACCCGAGGGCGATTTAGCGTGATTGTTGCGACAGCGGAAGATCTATCGGTTTCCAGTAGAACTGCGGGCGAACTCATGAGTTTCCTTGTTTCATAGTAGTCAAATTGCGGCATGTCCTTGGCCTGGCATTAGCGATCCACCCAGCCAGGCAGGCCTATCAAATCAACACCCGCATGCGAGCCTCGTGGTACTCCCAGCTCAGTTTCTCGATTAGGTCGCGCGTTGACCGAACCCGGTCCACGGCGCCAATTCCCTGCCCTGCGGGCCATGCTTCGCTGCAGGCACTGTCAGATCCAGGAGCGCATCCGAAATCAAACCGTGTGTCGCCGTGCTCGGGCAGATTGTCGGGGTCAAAACCTGCCGCGGTTACGGATTGAGCAAGGTAGTTGCCCCGGACCCCATTGAAAAAGCTGGTGTAGACGACATCGTCGGACGACCCGCTAATGATCGCCTGCTTGTAATCAGTGCTTGCGCGAGCTTCATCTGTAGCAATGAAGGCAGAGCCGATGTATGCAAAATCCGCTCCGGCCACCCGTGCCGCCAAGATCGCGGCTCCAGTGGAAATAGCCCCGGAAAGCACCAACGGCCCAAGAAACCACTGACGAATTTCTTGAATGAGTGCAAAAGGGCTCTTAATTCCCGCGTTGCCGCCAGCGCCTGCCGCCAACGCAATCAGGCCATCTGAGCCCTTATCGATCGCATTACGTGCAAGTCCATTATTGATCACCTCGTGCAAAGTCATTCCACCGTAAGCATGCACTGCATCGTTGGCATCGGTACTTAACCCCTGGGACGTAATAACGATAGGCACCTTGTGCTTGAGCAAGACCTCCATATCGTCATAAAGCCGGCGGTTGTTCGCATGAATAACCTGTTTGACAGCAAAAGGCGCCGCATGCTGTCCGGAATGCTCTGAGGTCCAGGCGCCGAGTTCCTCGGCGATCTCCACCAGCCACTCGTCGAGTTCGGAACACGATCGCGCGTTCAGCGCCGACAAAGAACCGACGATGCCAGCCTTGCATTGCGCAACCACCAATCGGGGAGTGCTTATGGTAGGTAGAGGCGCGGCGATCACAGGCAGGTCAAGCCTCTTGAGTGCTCTGGAAAGAGTCGGCAGCATGAGATGGCGATCACAGGATCTACTTTAAAGTAACATGAATACTTTAAAGTAAGATTTACACTGATTCCATACTAAACCCACTAACGTTTACCCGGATGTTCGCCACATGAAAGCACTGAAGCAGTCGCACCTATCCGGTAGCTCCGAACCGCCTGTCGCAACCTATGCTTCTCCTTGGCGCACGGCATCCGAGCGCGAGCGTCAACGAGAGATAAAGCGGCTTGCGGTGCTGCAAGCCGCTGCGCAGCTCTTCAACGAGCGCGGATTCCACGCCACTTCGTTGGACGACGTAGCCGCGCGACTAAAGGTATCGAAACCAACTGTTTACTACTACGTCAAGAACAAGGAAGACATCCTGCTTCAGTGTGTCCGCCAGGGGCTACAAATGACGCTTGACGAAATCGAAGCGTCGCGCCGAGCGGGGGGCCAGGCCATTGATCAGCTGATCGCCTGCATGCAGGTATATGGCCGCATGGTGACGATGGATTTCGGCATGTGCCTCATACGTGTTGGCGATGAAGGACTAACTCCGGATAGCAGAGCACAACTGCGCCAGCTGAAGTCGGCGATCGATACAGAGTTCCGTCAGTTGGTAGTCGCGGGAATGAAGGAGGGAGCACTAGCTCCTGGCGATCCCAAGATGACAGCATTCGCGATTGCAGGCGCGCTGAGCTGGATCGGGCGATGGTTTCAGCCGAATGGCGAATACTCTGCCGAAGATGTGGTCCAGCAGTGCATTTCTACGGTACTGAATGGTGTGCTTTGCCGGCCACGCTAGCAGTCTGGACAAATCGGTCAGAAGCAGCGTGCATCCGCAACCGCGTGATCCTCATAAACATGATGTTTTACCTATGCACCTGATCGGCAACAGAGCGCCATTCTTCCTCTACATAAATTTAACTGTTCAAAAAAGCTATGAAATATGGATTTATCGGGATTGGGACCCTTGCAGAAGCGATCATTGATGGGCTGATCGGCACGAAACTATCGGTCGATTCCGTGATCGTTTCTCCGAGGAATGCGCAGGTCTCGGCAAGATTGGCGGCACGTCACGGCGTCGTGACGATCGCCTCCCATAACCAGGCCGTAGTTGATAACAGCGACATGGTATTCATAGCGGTTCGCCCTCAAGTGGTCGAAAGCGTGCTTACCAGTCTTAAGTTCCCGAAAGGGCAGCACGTCGTCAGCTTGGTAGCAGCGACTAGCACCCAAAAACTTCGATCGTGGGTCGGGTCCGATACGATCCTCACTCAAGCCATTCCGTTGCCTTTTGTCTCCGCACGCCAGGGCGTTACGGCCGTACACCCCCCAACACCAGAAGTCTGCACCGTATTCGCAGCATTGGGCAGTTGTGCGCCTATTGAAACCGAAGAAGAACTCGAAGTTGCCGGCGTAGCAAGTGCCTTGATGGGCCCATTTTTTGGGATGCTGGAGCAGCTCTCGGAATGGCTTGAACTCAAGGGAATGGAACCAGTGGTGGCACATTCTTATCTTGCACACATGTACACGAACCTTGCCGGCGTTGCAGCGAGATCGCCGCAATCGGCTTTCAGCGACTTACGCCGGGAGTACTCCACCGACGGCGGAATCAATGAACTTTTTTTTGATACGTTCCAGCGCCTGGGCGGAGGATCCGCATTAATAGGTGCACTGGAGGAAGTGCACGCGCGAATTCGCCAAAGTCAATCTTGAAGAAACCCGAAGCAAAGCCAGCAAGGGTCTGTTGAATTTGCTGGCCGGGCAGGCAGTCCCTGGAAACTCGCCGTCGGAACCGCAGCCCCATGCAAAGTGACTAATCGAGAGCAAAGACCAGCCGAGGTTCCGATCTTTCCTGCAATGCCTCTGGAGTGACTCCCGGCGCAATTTCTCTCACCACAAGTCCTTCTTCCGCGATGTCCATCACCGCCATATCGGAGATAATTCGGTGCACCACGCCACGCCCCGTAAGGGGCAATGAACACTGGTTCAGAATTTTCATTCCACCCTCGCGTGTGTTGTGCTCCATGAGCACAATCACCCGCCGAGCACCGCCAACCAGGTCCATGGCCCCACCCATCCCCTTGACCATCTTGCCGGGAATCATCCAGTTTGCGAGGTCGCCCTGTTCGCTGACCTGCATGGCTCCCAAGATGGTGAGATCCATATGCCCGCCCCGGATCATGGCGAATGACATGGATGAAGAACAAATGGACGCACCGGGCGCCATGGTCACGGTCTGCTTCGCGGCGTCGATCAGGTCGGGATCGACTTCATCCTCATAGGGAGGCGGCCCTATTCCAATCAGACCATTTTCCGACTGCAGCCAAACCTGCATGTCTTCGGGCACGTATTGCACTACCTTCGTGGGCAGTCCGATACCCAGGTTGACGTAGTCGCCGTCACGCAACTCTTTCGCGGCGCGCGCCGCCATTTGTTCATGAGTCCATGCCATTGTGGATTCTCCTTACTGAGGCCGTGAACGGAAGCTCTTGCGTTCGATGCGCTTTTCCGGGTTGGGAACGACAACGATGCGATCCACAAAGATGCCGGGCAAATGCACGTCGTCAGGATCAATATCCCCCTCGGCCACCAGTTCCTCCACCTCAACGATCGTGACGGCTCCGGCCATGGCTACATCCGGGTTGAAGTTGCGCGCGGTGCGGGCGAACACGAGATTGCCAGAACGATCCGCACGCCGTGCCTTGACCAACGAGACATCGGCGTGAAGTGCCAGCTCCATTACGTAGGTCTGGCCACCGAATTGTCGGGTCTCCTTGCCGTCTTCGACCACGGTTCCCACACCCGTCCGAGTGAAGAATGCCGGAATGCCGGACCCGCCTGCACGCAGGCGCTCCGCGAGCGTTCCTTGGGGATTGAATTCCAGCTCCAGCTCACCGCTCAGGTACTGCCTTTCGAACTCTTTGTTCTCGCCCACATAAGACGCGATCATGCGCTTGATCTGGCGGGATTGGAGCAGCAGCCCCAGACCGAAGTCGTCGACACCGGCGTTGTTGCTGATGCAAGTCAGGTCTCCCATGCCGCTAGCTCGCAATCCTTCGATCAACGCCGAGGGAATGCCACAAAGGCCGAAACCTCCGACAGCAATGGTTTGGCCGTTCGCAATCACCCCGTCCAGGGCGCTGGCCACATCTCCATATATCTTTCTCATTCTCTAACCGATCAAATAGGGGTTGAGTGCGTGGTTTAGCCCCCCAGATACTAGGGACTTGAGCAATGAGGAACAATGGATTTGCCGCAACCTTATTGTGCAATTCTGCACACTACTCAGGCTGGCGGATGGAAGAGCTCCGGTTGAGACTCGACCTGTTCGCGAATGAAACGCCACACGAATTGATAACGCTTGATTCTCAGCAGGTCCTCTGGCGCAGCGATCCAGAGACTACGCGTGATCAACGGCTGATTCGGAAACAGGCTGATGAGGTCCCCGCTCTTGGTGTTGGCTACGTACGGCGTGAGCAGCACCAGCCCCAACCCGGCTGCCGCGGCGGAACGCTGGGCCAGCACGCTGTTGGACGTAAAGCATCGGTTGGGTTGCGGAACAAGCTCTTCCAGCACTCGATAGCGTTCGCTGACCGAACCATCGTGGATGTAGTCCACGAAATCGTGCTGAGCGACGTCCGCTAGTTCGCGAATGGGTGGCCTACCCTTCCGATACCCCGGGGAGCAGTAAAGGAAGTAGTCGATCTGGGCAAGCTTGGCCACCTTGTAACGCCCCATCTCCGGCGGATCGAGCGTCACCAGTATCTCGACTTCCCGGGTGACGAGGCTGGGAAACTGAGGCTGCGCCATCAACTCGACGCGCAACCCGGGATGCTTTTGGCGCAACTGAGCCACGCCAGGCGCAAGCACGTGAATGCCGAACGCCTCCGGCGTTCCCACGCGCACATTCCCCTTGATGAAATCCGCGACCTCCAGGCTCTCTTCCACAGCGGCGAGCAGCGCGCTTTCCATCTTTTCCGCATGCGGGATCAGCGCATGGCCAGCGTCCGTCAACGAATATCCACTGCGGCGCCGATCGAACAGCACCACGCGCAACGTCGCCTCAAGCCTGTCGATGCGACGCGAAACCGTGGAGTGCTCGATGCCCAGTTTCTCTCCTGCATCCGAGATTGTTCCCAATCGGGCTACAGCCAGAAAAACTTTCAGATCGTTCCATTCGGGATGTGTGTCCATAGCCGATTGTGCATCAGCGCACAGTAAGGGTGCAACGGTGATCTTTGATAAAGCGACCTCGGATCGCACAATTGCGCCTGAAGTTTCACCTCGATAGCTGCTTTCCGCCACGCCGCCTCAGGGCGCGCGCCGCTGATCCCATCCGCAAAATCCCGTGCCTGGAGCTGGAGACAACATGACTGAAACCCATCGCTACAAAAACTATACGGCGATCGAATTTGACCGTCCCCTTGACCGCGTTCTGCGCCTGACGCTGAACAATCCTGAACGCATGAATTCGCTGGATGCACGCGGGCACGCCGAACTGGCGGAGGTCTGGCGAGAGATCGACACAGATCCGGAAGTGAGCGCGGTGGTGATCCGGGGGGCCGGGCGCGCCTTCTCGGCTGGCGGTGATTTCCAAATGCTGGACGAGATCAACGACGACTTCAAGGCTAGAGCCCGCGTGTGGCGCGAAGCGCGCGACCTTGTCTACAACATCATCAACTGTTCCAAACCCATCGTGTCGGCCATCCATGGGCCAGCGGTAGGCGCCGGCCTGGTGGCCGCCCTGCTCGCGGACATCTCCATCGCGGCGAAATCCGCGCGCATCGTCGACGGCCACACCAAGCTGGGTGTGGCGGCGGGCGATCATGCCGCGATCATCTGGCCACTGCTCTGCGGCATGGCTAAGGCCAAGTATCACCTGATGCTGTGCGAACCCGTCAGCGGGCAGGAAGCCGAAGCCCTGGGCCTGGTGTCGTTGTGCGTCGACGATGACGCGCTTCAAGAGAAGGCCCTGGAGATCGCTGGGAAATTGGCAGCGGGCGCGCCTGCCGCGCTGCGTTGGACCAAGTATGCCCTGAACAACTGGTTGCGTCAGGCTGGTCCGATCTTCGATACCTCCCTGGCACTCGAGTTCATGGGCTTCGGCAGCCCCGAGGCTAAGGAGGGAGTCAGCGCGCTTCAGCAGAGGCGCGCGGCGCAATTCGACCGGAACAGCGCGGTCTAGGCGGAGCAAAGCATATGGACCCGATCAAGAGCGTCGCCTTCATTGGAGCGGGAAACATGGGCGCGCCAATGGCACGCTGCGCGCTGCGCGCAGGCTACGCGTTAACGATCTGCGACCGAAATCCCGCGGTGCGGGATGCCTTCGCCGCCCAAGGCGTTCGGACGACAGCGGACGTGGCCGACTGCGCCGCCGCAGACGCGATTATCGTGCTCTTGGCCAATGACGCCCAGATCACCGAGGCGATGCTTGGCGAACGCGGGCTGGCTCAGGCCATTCCCGCCGGCCACCACCCGCTCGTATGCATGATGAGCACCACCCTGCCCTCCACCTTGCGCGCGCTTGAGGCGCCGCTTGCGGCGGCAGGCGCGTGCCTACTCGACGCACCGATAAGCGGAGGCATCGTCGGCGCCCAGGACGGCACGCTCACGATCATGTTGGGCGGAAGCCAGAAGGACGTGCTGCGGGCGCAGCCGCTGATGCAGGCGATGGGCAAGGGCATCTTCCATTGCGGCGCGCTGGGCAGCGCCGCAGTGACCAAGATCATCAACAACATGCTGTGCGTGACCAACATGTTCCTCACCGCCGAAGCGGTGGAGCTTGCTGCCGCGCACGGCGTGGATTTCGAGCATCTCGCGCCCGTGCTGGAGGTCAGCACAGGCCTGAACTTCCTGACGGCGGATGCCACTGCGGGCCGAGCGCAGTATCGCGCTTGGGTTCCCACCGAAGCGGCCTTTGCCGACATTCACCGCATCATCAGCAAGGATCTGCATCTGGCCATGGCGCTGGGTGACGCGGCCAGTCTCGACTTGGGCATGCTCAAGCAGGTTTCCGGCTTCGTGGACGAACATGGAGGTCAAGCCGGCGCTCGATGGAAGCGTGCCGGAGAACCTCCGCACACCGAATAAACACCTGCCAGAAACCTGGCGAATAGCCGGCTCCCAGCCGGTAATCACTACACCTATAAATAGGGAGACAACAGGATGAAACACCTCAACCGCGTGCTCGTGGCCGCTACCTTCGCGGCCGCCCCTTTCATTGCCGGCAACGCATCGGCACAAGACACCAAAACCCTGATTCTGGGCGTATCCGCCCCGATGTCGGGCGCCGCAGCCACCTGGGGGCTGGGGCAGGAATGGACCGCCAAGCAGGCGGCCAAGGAGATCAACGACGCAGGAGGAGTGAAGATCGGTGGAACGACCTACAAGTTCGAGGTTCGCGCGTACGACAATAAATACAACGCGGCTGAAGGCACAAAGGTCGCGCAGAACATCGTCAACCGCGACAAGTCGCGCTACGTCGTCGGCAGCATCGGCACCGCCCCCATTTTGGCGTTGCAGTCGCTCACCGAACGCAACCAAGTCATCCTGTTCACCTCCGCCTGGGGCAAAACCGTCAAGGGGCCAACCAAACCCTACACCCTGACACAGTCAAGCACACCGTTCGAAATCCTGGAACCGCTGTATGCGTACGTCAAGAGCAAGCATGGAGCCATCAAGACCGTTGCCATGCTCAACCCCAACGACGCAACTGGCAAGGAGACCGAACCGGTCGCGAAAAAGGCGTGGGAAAAACTCGGCGTAAAGGTGGTCTCCGTCAACTGGTATGAGCGCGGCACCACGCAGTTCCAACCTATCGCCCAGAAGCTGGCGGCGGTGAAGCCCGACGTCATTGATCTCGGGGTGGCGCCACCCGCAGATGCGGGCGTGTTGTTCCGGGAGTTGAGCGTGCTGGGCTGGGAAGGCGTCAAAGTGCAGCCCGTGGGAACTGGAGCCGCACAGCTCGTGGACATTGGCGGCAAGGCCGCCGATGGCGTGTACATGGGGTTTTCGGGCGACTACGCAGGAGCGCAGGCGACCAACAAACAGCGTGAGCTCAACGAAGGCATGAAAAAGGCCGTTGGAGAATCGCTCAACCCGCTGCAGCTTGCGCCCTACGACTCCGTATACGCCCTGAAAGCCGGCATGGAAGCCGCGCAAAGCGTGGAGCCCGCCGAGATCCTGAAAGTGCTTCCCAAGATCGTCTTCGACACATCCTACGGCAAGACCGCTTTCGGCGGCGAGGTCACCTACGGCTCGCCCCAGCAATTGCTCATTCCCGTCATGATCACCCAGATCCAGGATGGCAAGTTGGTCGAGGTGGAACGCGTGGTGCCGCAAGAGCTTCAGCAACGCCTGACGCAGGGTAAGTAATCAGAACGCCGGACGGCGATGGGTCGGGGGAGACAAGTTGGACGTTTACATGCAATTGATCATGAACAGTATGCAGATCGCCGCGGCGTACATATTGTTCTCACTGGGGCTGACGCTCATATTCGGCGTCATGCGTATCGTCAACTTCGCACACGGAGAATTCTTCACGCTGCCGTTGCTGGTCATGGGGGTAACAGTCCCCTTCCTGGCCAGCGGAACCTTGCCGCTTTTTGCATCGTATGCGCTGGGCGGCGTGCTGGGGATTACGCTCACGCTGCTGCTAGGCGGCTTGATCTACAAGTTCGCCTTGCAGCGATTCCAGCGTGACATGACGGGGTCCTTCGTCGTGTCGGTAGGCTTGTCGCTCCTGCTGCAAGGCATCTTCCTTGAGTCATTCGGCGGCGTGCCCAATAAACTTCCCGCTCTTGTCGAAGGAACGGTGAACATCCTGGGGGCCTATATCACCATGCAACGGCTGATCATCACTTGCTGCGCGTTGCTGGTGGCTGTTCTGATGTGCTGGACTATCGCGTCGAGCCGCCTGGGAAAGGCCTTGCGCGCAGTCTCAGAAGACCATGAGGCCGCGATGCTGCAAGGCATACCCTACCGCCGTATCGCCCTGGCCGGCTTCTTCATCGCGACCTCGCTCGCGGCGACCGCGGCGGTGTTGCTGTCTCCCGTGACCGTGTCCAGCCCGATCATCGGCAGCGACTATCTCATCCGCGGGTTCATCGCAATCGTGATCGGCGGTCTGGGCAGCATCCCGGGAGCCATCCTGGGCAGCTTGTTGATCGCCATCATTGAAAGCCTGGGCGGCTACTACTTCGATCCCACCTGGGCCACGATCACGATGTTCGCCCTGACCATGTTCGTACTGCTGGTTCGTCCGAAGGGAATTCTCGGAAATGGCTAAACCTATATTCACTCCCGCACTCGCCTCGCTAGGCTTGGTGGCGCTCTCAGCCGGCCTGCTACAAGGCGGGGGGCTGGCCGCAAGCCTCGTCCTGTGGCTGGCCGTCAATGTACTGATCACGGCAAGCTTTCGCTTCGTGACCCTCATCGGGGAGCTCAATTTTGCCGTCGCCGGCTTCGTGGGGCTTGGCGCCTACATGGCTGGGGTCGGCAGCGTAACGCTCAATTGGCCCTTCTTGCTGACGCTGGCCGCCAGCGCGGTCTTCGCGGGACTGATCAGCCTGGTGTTCGGCTACATCACATTGCGCGCCAAGGGCCCCTACTTCATGCTCATCAGCTTCGCCTTCACGGAGGTGATCCGCATGATCTACACCAAGACCGAAGCGATCGGCGGCAGTTCCGGCATGGTGGGAATTTTCCCGCCAGCCTACCTTGACGGCTATTTCCCCGCGCTCGTCGTGGCCATGGTTCTTGCGCTGCTCTGGGCGCTCTGGTCGATCGAGAAATCCGACTTCGGAAAGGTCCTCGTGGCCATACGCAATAACGACGCGATCGTCGAGACCGTGGGCATCAATGTGCACCTGACGAAGGTAATTTGCCTGGGCATTTCCTCGGTAGTCGCCGGCATCGCGGGCGCATTGCTGGCCTACTCGAACAACGTGATCAGCCCGGGAGACTTCGGCTTCCTGCTGGCGGTGTATGCCTTGGCGTATCTGAAGGTTGGCGGAGAGTCGCACATCTTGGGCGCGGTGGTCGGGGCGGTCGTGCTGACACTGCTAGGCCAGTTCGCGCTGAGCTTCGGCCCGTACGAGCATATCTTCTACGGCGCGGCCATCGTCATCTCGGTGCTGTTGATGCCCGGAGGCTTGATCGGGCTGGGCCGTCATTTCAACAAACGCGCGCCCAGGCTGAGACCCGTGGCGAAACCTCAAGGCTGAGGGTTTCATGGAAAACCAAGTACTACTGAAAGTCGACGGGATGAGCCGTCGCTTTGGCGGCCTTGTGGCGGTCAAGGATCTGAGTTTCGAAGTTCGCAAGGGAGAGATCCTAGGCCTCATCGGCCCCAACGGCGCCGGCAAGAGCACCACCTTCAACGTGGTAAGCGGCTATTACCGGCCGTCCGGCGGCAGCTTGACATTCATGGGCCGCGACATCACCGGCCAGAGCGCCGCCCGGATTGCCCGGCAGGGCCTAGTCCGCACGTTCCAGCACGACAGCATGCTGCGCGACATGACCGTCTACGACAATATCGTCGTCGGCACCTTCGCCACGCTGCGCAACAAGGCGGAACGCGATGCGCGCGTGCGCGAAACTGCGGCTCTCATGGGCTTGGCCGATGTCCTGCACGAAATCGCGGGCAATCTGTCGCACGGCCTGCAACGCCTCGTCAGCATCGCCATCGCTTTTGCCGCTCGCCCGACCCTGCTGTGCCTGGACGAACCGCTGACCGGCCTGAACCAGACCGAGGCCGTCTCCGTCCTGTCGATCTTTCGCAAGATGCGCGAAGCATACGGCGTCTCCATGCTGCTCGTGGAGCACAACATGAAGGCAGTCATGGACATTTGCGACCGCATCGTGGTGCTGGACTACGGCGTGTTTCTGGCCACCGGCACTCCTGCCGAGATACAGCGAGACCCGCGCGTGATTTCTGCCTATCTGGGGAAGCGGCATGAACAATAAGGAAAATGTACTCGACGTCGAACGCCTCTCGGTGATGTACGGCATCGTGCCCGCGGTCAGCGGCGCAAGCTTCGCCGTGCAGCGCGGCTCGATCTCGACGATCGTCGGCTCCAACGGCGCCGGGAAGTCGACCATCATGAAAGCGTTGACAGGGTTGGTTGCCCCAGCCTCCGGACAGGTTTGCTTCTATGGCGAAGACATCACCGGTCTGGCCCCGGATGCGCTTGTCGCGCGGGGCCTGGTATTGGTTCCCGAAGGCCGACGCCTGTTCAAGGCCATGACCGTGGCGGAAAACCTGGAACTCGGCGCGTACCGCGAGAAAGACAAAAATGCCATCCTGCGGCGCATCGAGGGCGTGCTGGAGCGCTTTCCCGCATTGAAAAGCCGGCTCGATTCGCCGGCTGGGAGTCTCAGCGGCGGCCAGCAACAGATGGTTGCCGTGGGACGCGCCCTGATGGCCAAGCCTCGGCTATTACTGCTCGACGAGCCCACTATCGGGCTGGCGCCCGCCATCGTCGACACGATCGCGCAGATCATCCAGGACATCGCGGCCGAGGGCGTCGATGTGATGCTGGTCGAGCAGAACGCCGAAATGGCGCTGGAGATCGCTACCCACGCGTTCATCCTTGAACGTGGCGAGATCCAGCTGCAAGGCCTGGCATCGGATCTGGCCAACAGCGAAGCCGTACGAAAGGCTTATCTGGGCATCTGACCGGCCACCCCGCCTGATCCCATTTTCCGTTTTACGCGAGGTATACATGCATCGACTCGAAGAAAAAGTTGCCTTCATCACCGGTGGCGGCGCGGGCATCGGCCGCGCAAGCGCATTGCTGTTCGCCAAGGAAGGCGCCCAGATCGTCATCGCCGAGCGTGACGTCGCCGCGGGCGAAGAAACCGCCGCCTTGGTGGAGGCGTCGACAGGCCGCCCCGCCCTGTTCATCCAGACGGACGTCACCGAGCCCGAAAGCCTGGAAGACGCCGTCAAGCGGACCGTGGCGCGCTTCGGCCGTTTCGACGTGCTTTACAACAATGCCGGTGGCTCCACCGTGCGCGACAGCCGCGTGACCGACGCGCCGGTGGAGGAATTCTGGTCCAAGATGAAGCTCGACCTGTTCGGCACCTGGTTGGGGTGCCGCTACGGCATCCAGGCCATGATGGATACGGGCAACGGCGGTTCAGTCATCAATAGCACGTCCATCTTTGCCTTGATTGGTACCCACGGCAAAGACGCGTACACCGCCGCCAAGGGCGCCGTAAGTGCGCTGACCCGGTCGATGGCAGTCGAGTACGCCTCGTACCGAATCCGCGTCAACGCCGTCGCACCAGGCGCGACCGCGACAGAGCGGGTGCTCAAGCTGCTGAAGGATGACGGTGTCACCAGCAAGTCCTTGGACGGCCAACTGTTTGGGTTGGTCCAGCCCGAGGATATCGCGCATGCGGCGCTGTATCTGGCATCCGACGAGTCTCGGTCCACGACCGGCCACATCCTTGCCGTCGACGGCGGCCTGACCATTTCATGAACCGCCCCTCGCCGGCCACCAGCCGGCACATCTGAACGGAGCCTCCATGTTTCGCCATATTGTCATGCTTAGCTTCCATCACCCGCTCCCCCCGGGGGACCACGATGAAATCGTCCGCATGTGCCAGACCATCCAGGACGAACTTGCCGGCGTGCTCGAACTACGCTTTGTCACCAATTCGTCGGATAGAGCCCACTCCTACACCCACGCCTTCGTGGCGGACTTCGTTGACGCAGCCGCCCACGATGAATACCAGCAAGCCCCCGCCCACCTGCCGCTGAAGCAAAAGATCTCGACGCTCGCCCGGCAGCTCATCGTGCTCGACTACGAAGCCTGAGCGCGGCAATGGTCCCCCAACCGAACACAAGGAACCCCATGCGCGCCACCAAGCTGTTCACCCCGTTCAAGCTGCGCGGCATCGAACTGCCCAACCGAGTGCTCATCTCGCCAATGAGCCAGTACTCCGCCGTCGACGGGATGGTGCAGGACTGGCACCGGTTCCATACGGCAGGACTGTCCCGCGGCGGTCCAGGCAGCATCATGGTGGAAGTGGCGGCGGTCACCCGCGAGGGTCGGGGGACGCCGGGCGACTTGGGTATCTGGAGCGATGAGCAGATTCCAGGACTTGCCGAACTCGCACACATCATGACCGCTCATGGCGTAGTGCCGTCCATCCAAATAGGCCATGCCGGGCGCAAGGCAAGCACCGGACGGCCGTGGGAGGGCAACCAGCCCTTGGCGCTGGGCGCGGCGGAGTCCTCCTGGGAAACCACGGGAGCCTCATCCCTGCCCGTTCAGGACGGATGGCCGGTACCGCGTCAACTTGATACCGATGAACTGGCCAGCCTTGTCGAACGCTTCCGCGAGGCCGCCGACCGCGCGATCAGGGCCGGATACCGCCTGATCGAGATTCATGCCGCCCATGGCTACCTGCTGCACAGTTTTCTATCCCCGGTCACCAACCAGCGACAGGACAACTACGGCGGTTCGCTCGAAAACCGGATGCGCTTTCCCTTGCAGGTCACAGCCGCGGTCCGCGACGCTCTCCCTTCGAACATCCCGCTTTCTGTCCGGATTTCCACCGTCGACGGCATTGAGGGTGGCTGGCAACTTGCCGACAGCATCGCGTTCTCGCGTGAACTGAAGCGGCTGGGTGTTGACCTGGTCGACTGCTCGTCTGGCGGAATTCAAGCCCCCGCTACGGCGGGTAAAGGCCCGCTTGCAGTCAAGCGCGGCCCTGGTTTCCAGGTACCCTTTGCACATGCGGTAAAGCGGGACGCCAACATTGCCACGATCGCCGTGGGGCTTATCGTGGATCCGCAGCAAGCCGAGACTATCTTGGCCTCTAATCAGGCGGATCTGGTGGCGATCGGACGCGAGGCCCTGCATAACCCGAACTGGCCGCTGCATGCGCGACTGGCTTTGCAGGCCGACCCTGACTATCTCGCCTGGCCCGAGCAATACGGTTGGTGGCTCAAACGCAGGCCGAGGGTCTCGGTCGACTAGCCACGAGGCTGCTGTGCCCCGCTAGGGGGCACGGTCTGCACGCAACGCCCCGTAAGTCAGCGTGCTTACCTGTAGAATCGAGTCTAATTTCATTTTGATGACTCGATGAACACATCCGTTGACTCGTCCTCCCACAAGCCAGGCATTCGTGAAGTGCGGGTGCTGGCGCGCGGACTGACCATTCTGTTGGCTTTCGAACCTGACAACGACTGGTTGAGCAATTCCGAAATCGCGACGCTTACGGGCCTTCCCAAGCCAACCGTGTCGCGTCTTACCGCCAACCTGCTGGAAGCGGAGTACCTCCAGTACTCAGCCGAACGGGCGGCTTATCGTCTCGGCACCGCGGTGCTCGCGCTGGGATTCATCGCGGCCTCGCACCGGGATTTCGTCATGCTTGCCCGGCCGCTGATGCAGCAGTTCGCCGATCTGCACCAGGTGTCTGTGGTGCTGGCCTCGCCCGACGCCAGCAGCATGGTGTGCAACGAGGTCGCGCACAGCCGCGACATGCTTTTTACCTTGCGGGTACGTCCTGGGTCGCGCCTGCGCATAGATCGATCCGCACTGGGCAGGGCACTGATTGGCGCGATGGGCGAGGCCGAGCGCGCGGCGTTCCTTGAGAAACTTCACGCGGCCGACCCGCAGGCCTGGGAACTGCTCCGCCGCGAAGTTCCCGCCGCGATCTCGCAAATGGCGAATGACGGCTATTGCGTCGCGGCAGGCACCCTGGAAGCCGGTACCAACGGCGCCGCCGTGGTTGTCGACACACCGGATGGGCCACACACCTACGCATTGGGCTGCGCCGCGCCCTCCAACTCCCTGGATCTGCCGCGACTCGAGCAAAAGGTCATCCCGGATTTGCTCGCCCTCAAGGGCAGGCTTGAAGCCGAACTCAGCAATGTAAAGGCGGAATGATCATGGTACGTACTCGCCAAGTTACACCCGCGGCGCCCCGTGACGACGCACAGGTGGATTCGCTGCGCCGCGGTCTGGAAGTGCTGCGCCTGTTCGATTTGCGCCACCGCAAGCTTACGCTGGCGGATATTGCTCGCAAGCTCGACCTGTCCCGGCCTACCACCGAAAAGCTCGTCCAGACACTGCAATCCCAGCATTTCCTGCAGGCAACAGGCAACGACAGCTACGAACCCCATATTGCCTGCCTGACGATTGGTCGCGCGGCCAAGAAAGGCCTGGCGGTGGCCCAAGCAGCAAGGCCGCTCATGCGCGAACTGTCGGAACGCTTCGGCGTACATGTCACGCTAAGTGCTCGCGATCGGCTGCACATGCTGGTGGTCGAGCACTGCGTCCCGCCTGGCCGGGTGCAGCTTGGCCTGACCTCGGGTGCCCGTTTCCCCATGGCGGCCTCGGCCTCTGGCCGCGCCTATCTCTGGGCACGCCCGCAAGAACAACGCAGTGAACTGCTTGACATGATCGAAGGCGAAGCTCCGTCCGGCGCATCGCACCAACTGACGGATATCCTCGCCGCTTTTCGGGAACTGGAGACAACAGGATGCTGCTATCTGGCGGCGCCGGTCGCCACGCACACCGCCTCCATCGCAACGCCCGTAAAGGCGGGTTCGGCGTTCGCATTGGCAGCTATGGCCGTTAGCGCCGAAGTCACGGAGGCCGTTATGCGGAGCCAAGTCGCGCCGGTTCTGCTGGCCATGGCCGAGCACATCGCACTATCCAGCGAAGAGGAGAACTAACGCTGCTGCCGAAGTCCGCCGATTACATCGCGCACCGCTCGCACGTGCTCATCGGAAGCATGTGCGATCGCCTGAAATGCTGCCACCACATCCAGGTGGGTTGCCAGGGTATGCTGTTCCGCATCCCGTAACAGGCGCTTATGCATGCGCAGCGCGCCCGCGGGGTGACGCGCAATGCGGCGCGCCATTTCAGAGGTGCGCGCCGCCAGCGCATCGTCCGCCGTCACCTCTGACACCAGACCGATACGCCATGCCTCCTGTGCATCTATCGGCTCCGCGGTGAAGGCCAGCTCC
>Ga0189292_10321_pt1 | contig 17495 bp, 16 predicted proteins | sample UW1oraminimetaG_FD_130317 | JGI IMG/M metagenome (GOLD analysis project Ga0189292, IMG submission 130317) | Marine microbial communities from the Costa Rica Dome - UW179A-orange mini metaG | ecosystem: Environmental > Aquatic > Marine > Oceanic > Photic zone | place: Costa Rica: the Eastern...
CAGCAGCACCGACTTGCCGACACCGGTGCCGGCAAATAGGCCTAGGCGCTGGCCGCGACCGACGGTCAGCAAGCCATTGATACTGCGGATGCCGACATCCAGCGGCTCGCTGATCGGGTGGCGCTTGAGCGGGTTAATCACCGGGCCGTCCATCGGCACCCAATCCTCCGCTCTCATGCCGCCCTTGCCGTCCAGTGCCCGACCGGCGCCATCGAGTACACGCCCAAGCATGGACATACCCATGGGCAGCCGCCCTGTGTTGACCAGAGGTACGACACGCGCGCCAGGTGCAATGCCGGCGAGGCTGCCAACGGGCATCAGATACAGCTTGCCACCGGAAAACCCCATCACCTCGGCCTCGACCTCGGTGGGGTGATAGCTGTCGTCGTTGATCACCAGGCAGCGACTGCCAACGGCTGCGCGCAGCCCTTCGGCCTCCAGGGTCAGACCGACCATGCGCAGCAGGCGCCCTTCGAGCATGGGCTGGCTGGGCAGTTTGATCGCTTCGCCATAGGCTTCGAAACGCCTGGCGAAGCTGACTCGCTCAAGGCGCATCAGTCACATCCAGATCGATGGCCAAATCTGCGGCAGGAGGACGCGTGGCATTTTCTCGCTGCTGTTCGAAGAGCTGCTTGATGGCCTGGGTGAGGCGCGTTTCGATGCTGGCATCGATGCGGCTGTGCTCGGTTTCGATATGGCAGCCGCCGGGCAGCAAGTTGCTGTCCTCGAGAATTCGCCAAGTCTCCTCATGACGCTCACGCAGCGCCTTGATCAGCTCGAAATCCTGCGGATTGACATGGATGCGCACGTTGGTCGCGCCCATGGGCAATAGCTTCAATGCCTCGCGCAGCACCTGGCGAATCTGGCTGGAGTCGATCAACAGATCACGCTGGATAACCTCACGCGCCATGTGGCTGATCAGCGTCGCCATGGCGTGTTCGAGATTACGATCCTGATCGGCGATGGGATCGAGCAATTGGCTCATCAGGCGCTCGAGGCCTTCCACTCGCAGGGCCAGAGCTGCGTCGGCCTCTTGCCTTGCCTTGAGCTGGCCGGCATGAAAGCCGTCCTTCTCACCGGTAGCGAAACCTTCGTTGTAGGCCTGCTGACGGATCGCTTCGAGTTCATCGAGCGTCAGCGGTTTGACTTCCTCGACCGGGACGTCCTCGCTACGCGCCAACTCCTCGACTGGTGCCTCCACGACCTTATCGGCGGGCAGCACCTGCTCCTCTCCTTGCGGATCAAAACTGGGCAAAGACCAGCGATCGAACAGGCTGACATCTTTCGCACGAATGACGTCGCTGGGGTTGTCCTTGGCCATGTTTGGGGTTCGTACCTGCTTAGATCATCTCTTCGCCGCCCTTGGAGCCCAGAACGATCTCTCCGGCCTCGGCCATGCGGCGAGCAATGGTAAGGATTTCCTTCTGCGCGTTCTCGACATCACTGACGCGCACAGGGCCTTTGGCCTCCAGGTCGTCGCGCAACAGCTCGCCGGCACGCTTGGACATGTTCTTGAAGACTTTCTCCTTGATGCCGTCGTCGGCGCCCTTGAGCGCCATCACCAGCACATCGGAGGATACCTCACGCAGCAGCACCTGAATGCCACGATCGTCGACTTCGGCGAGGTTGTCGAAGACGAACATCAAGTCATCGATCTGGCTGGAGAGGTCCTCGTCGACATCGCGGATCGCGTCCATCAGCTGACCTTCGATCGAGCTGTCCAGGTAGTTCATGATGTCCGCCGCACGCTTCACGCCACCCAGGCTGGCGCGGCTGGTGTTGGTGCTGCCAGAGAACTGCTTCTCCAGGATAAGGTTGAGCTCCTTCAGCGCAGCGGGCTGCACCGTGTTGAGGGACGAGACACGCAGGACGATATCCAGCCGCACCTTGTGGTCGAAGTGCGACAGCACCTCGCCGGCCTGATCCGGGTCGAGATAGGCCACCACGATGGCCTGAATCTGCGGGTGCTCGTAGCGAATGACGTCCGCAACAGCACGCGGCTCCATCCACTTCAGGCTGTCCAGACCGCTGGTGTTGCCACCAAGCAGGATGCGGTCGATCAGGCCGCCGGCCTTGTCTTCGCCCAGCGCCTGGGTAAGCATCTTGCGGATATAACCATCGGAGCCGACGCCCAGACTGGTCTGATCGCCAACGATCTCGACGAACTCGCTCATGACCTGCTCGATCTGCGCCTTCTGCACATTGCGCATCTGCGCCATGGCAGTGCCGACGCGCTGTACTTCCTTCGGCCCCAGATGGCGCAGCACCTGTGCAGCGTCGGTTTCCCCCAGCGAGAGCAATAGAATGGCGGCCTTGTCGACCTTGCTGAGCTTGGCTTGAACTCGATTTTCACTCATCGTCGTTGATCCACTCTTTCACCACCTGGGCTACCCGTCCCGGGTCATCGGCCACGAGGTTCTTGATCGCGTTCAGCTGGGCTTCATATCCCTCGCTGGGGCTCGGCAGCAGAATATTCTGCGGACCGCTCAGGCTGACCCGATCACTGGCCAGGCCTGACTCCAATCCATCATCCTCGCCCAGCTCGCCCGAGCCACTAGCGACCTGCAGCTCCTTGCCGCTGGATGGGTTGGTGAGATTCTTCAGTACTGGGCGCAGGACGCCAAACACCAGCACCAGGATGAACAACACACCTAGCACTTGCTTGACGACATCCCAGAACCACGGCTGCGAATAGAACGGGATTTCCTCGAAGGTCTCGCTAAAACTATCGGCAACAAACGCCGTGTTGATCACGCTGACACTGTCTCCGCGGCTGGCATCAAAGCCCACCGAATCCTGTACCAGACGGGTGAAACGGGCCAGATCATCGGCATTCCACGGCGCGCGCACCAACTCGCCAGCGGCATTGAGCGTCACCTGATCGTCCACCACCACCGCTACCGACAACCGACGCAGGCGACCCTGTTGTTGTTTGGTATAGCTGATGGAGCGGTCGAGTTCGTAGTTACGAGTGGCCTGCTCGCGCTTGTCGGCCGGGAACGGGGCAAGCATCGGCTGGCCGGTCACCGGGTCCATGACCTGCTGACCATTGGCGTCCAGCAGCGGTTGACCAGGGGCCACGGCACCAGCAGCAGCGGCTGCCTGATTGGCCTGCTCAGGCGCAGCGGCCGGCCCAGGTGGCTGATTGCTCAGTGCGCCAGGTACGCCCTGCGGCGACACGCTGCTCTGGCGCTGCTCATTGACGCTCTGCTCGCTGCGCAGCGCCGGCTGATCAGGGTTGAAGGTTTCCGAGGTGGACTCCACCGCGCTGAAATCCACATCCGCCGAGACTTCGGCCTTGTAGCGGCCACTACCCAGCACCGGCTGAAGGATGTTGTGCACGCGCTGGGTATAAAGGCTTTCCATGCGGCGGCTGTAATCGAACTGCTTGCCGGCCATGCTCAGCTCGGTGAGCTCCTGCTGGTCGGACAGCAGGTTGCCCTTCTGGTCCACCACGGTGATCTGCGATTTGCCCAGCTCCGGGACACTGGTCGCAACCAGGTTGATGATCGCCATCACCTGGCTCGGCTCCAGGGCACGACCCGGGTAAAGCTCTACCAGAACCGAAGCGCTGGGCTTGCGTTCGTCACGCACGAATACCGAACTTTTCGGGATCGCCAGGTGTACCCGGGCGCCTTTGACGTTGTTCAGGCTGGAGATGGTGCGGCCAAGTTCGCCTTCGAGGCCACGACGGTAGCGGGTCGCCTCCATGAACTGGCTTGTGCCGAGCCCCTGCTCTTTGTCGAGAATTTCAAAACCGATATTGCTATCGGCCGGGCCGATACCAGCGCTGGCGAGCTTCAGGCGTGCGCGCGCCAGGTCATTGGCCTTGACCAGCAGAGCGCCGGAGTTGGGTTCGACGGTGTAGGCGATATCTGCGGAGGCAAGGGCCTCCATTACCTGGTTGGCATCCATCCCCGCCAGACTGCCGAGCAGCGGGCGGTAATCCGGCTGCTGCGACCAGAGCACCACAGCGAAACCGATTGCCACACTGGCTGCCAGACCGACCAGCAGACCGACCTGCCGCAGCATGGACATATCCGACAGGTTTTCCAGAAAGGACAGGCCCAGCAAGGGCTTCTTGACACCCTCGGAGGTAGCCGGCACCGGAACGTTGCTCAACGCTTCAGCCATGATTCAATCCGCCTCAAACCGGCATCTGCATGATGTCTTGATAAGCCTGAACCAGTTTGTTGCGAACCTGGGTCATGGCTTGAAAGGAAACGCTGGCCTTCTGCGAGGCGATCATTACTTCGGTCAGGTCGACGCCGCCCTGTCCCATTTCGAAGGCAGACGACAGTTGGCTCGAAACCTGCTGAGTTTCGTGCACTTTGTTCACCGCCTGGCCAAGCATGTCGGAGAAGCTCGGTGCACCGACCTCTTGGGTCTTGGTCTCCGGCTTGACGCGCGCCATTGCATCGGTCTGCATGGCCCGCATTTCCAGCATCAAGCGATTGAATTGAACACCCTGACTCATCTAATCCTCCAACAGCCGCGGTTTTTTTGACGCATCGCGGCAGGCAAATACTAGATAGCAACAAGGGTGCCAGAACCAGATTCAATGACCGGGCTTGGCGATGACCTGCACCTGCACCTCGCTCGACTGTTACGTTTAATGCGTACGCTGCTGTACCGCGACGCCTTGCTCTGCGAGGCAATAGGCTTGTACGGGGCCCGCCGCCTGCGGCCTCAACAACTCAAATAAGTAGAAGCAAGAATGAATGAGATTGGCCGTACCGCAATGCGCCCCCTGAGCGATAGCTCGCCCTCGACCATCGTGGCTGGCTTCATTGCCATGCTCACCGGCTATACCAGCTCGCTGGTACTGATGTTTCAGGCCGGCCAGGCAGCCGGGCTGAGCGCGGCGCAGATTTCCTCCTGGATATGGGCGCTGTCGATCGGCATGGCGATCTGCAGCATCGGCCTGTCGCTGCGCTATCGCACTCCAGTGGTGGTTGCCTGGTCGACCCCGGGCGCCGCCCTGCTGATCACCAGCCTGCCCGGCGTGCCGTACGGCGAGGCGATCGGTGCGTTCATCTTCGCTTCAGCGCTGATTGCCCTGTGTGGTCTCACCGGCAGCTTCGATCGACTGATGCGGCGGGTGCCGGCGTCCCTGGCCGCTGCGCTGCTGGCCGGCGTGCTGTTCAATATCGGTATCGAGATCTTCCGCGCCGTAGAAGTCCAGCCGGTGCTGGTGCTCGGTATGTTCTTCAGCTATCTGCTGGCCAAGCGACTGCAACCTCGCTACGCGGTGTTGGCCGCATTGCTGGTCGGATGCCTGATCGCCGGTGTTTCCGGCTTGCTGGATTTCCAGCGTTTCAGCCTGCAGGTGGCGGTGCCGGTCTGGACAACACCTGCAATCTCCTTCGCGGCGATTTTCAGCATCGGGATTCCGCTATTCGTCATCGCCATGGCCTCGCAGAACATGCCGGGCCTCGCGGTACTGCGCGCGGAGGGTTATCAGGTACCGGCTTCGCCATTGATTTCCACCACAGGCATCGCTTCGGTGCTGCTGGCGCCGTTTGGCTCCCACGGCATCCACTTGGCAGCGATAACCATGGCGATCTGCGCGGGCCCCGAAGCTCACCCCGATCCGCAAAAACGCTACACCGCTGCGGCTTGGTGCGGAGTGTTCTACGGCATTGCCGGGATCTTCGGTGCGACCCTGGCTGCGCTGTTTGCTGCCTTTCCAGCAGCGCTGGTGTTGTCCGTTGCGGCACTGGCGCTGCTCGGCTCGATCGGCTCAGGATTGACCCAAGCCATGCAGCAGCCCAACGAGCGCGAAGCAGCGTTGATCACATTCATGGTCACGGCATCGGGTTTGACACTGTTCGGAATCGGCGCGGCGCTGTGGGGATTGATCGCCGGGGTGGTAACGCTGGTGATTCTGAGCCGCCGCAGCTAGACCGCTTCAGAAGCGTTGCCCGGCCAGGAGGAACCGGGCCAGACGCCCTAGATCGCCGTCGCACCACCATCCACCGCCAACGCTTGGCCGGTAGTGAACGCGGCGCCATCGCAGCACAGGTACAACACCGCGGTTGCGATCTCCTCGACCTTCCCAATCCGGCCCACCGGATGCATCGCCGCCGCGAACTCTGCCTTGCGCGGGTCCGCTTCGTAGGCGCGGCGAAACATGTCGGTGTCGATCACCGCCGGGCACACGGCATTCACGCGGATCTTCTTCTTCGCATACTCGATCGCCGCCGACTTGGTCAGACCGATCACCGCATGCTTGGACGCCGCATAGATGCTCATCTTCGGCGCGGCGCCCAGGCCGGCGACCGAGGCGGTGTTGACGATGGCGCCACCACCTTGCGCCAACATGACTGGCAGCTGGTGCTTCATGCATAACCACACGCCCTTGACGTTGACGCCCATGATCGCGTCGAACTCCGCCTCGCTGCCTTCGGCCAACCGGCCCTGCTCGATCTCGATGCCGGCATTGTTGAATGCGTAATCGAGCCGGCCATATTGGGCCAGCGTCTGCTCGATGAGCGCCTTGACGTCTTCGTCACGCGTCACGTCGCAGCGCACGGCGATCGCCTCGCCTCCAGCGGCACGAATGCTTTCTGCGCCGTCACGGATACCCGCTTCATCAATATCGGCCAGCACTACCTTGAGACCTTGCTCGGCGAACGCCTGCGCCGTGGCGCGACCGATACCTGCCGCTGCGCCTGTGACTAGGGCAACCTGCCCGGAAAATGTCATGCTCATTGTTGTTCTTCCCGAAGAAATCTAATGGCCTTGCGCCCGTGAAATGACCGCATATGGCTTCCCGGTCAAACTTATACCGCTATCTGTTCGCGCATTTCACCGCTGCCACAGTCATATCACCGAAGTGGATGCCCGTGCATTCCAGCGCCCTCGCATTCCTTGCGATACAGAGCCAGGCGGGCTAAACCAAACCTTTCGCAAATACGAGGCTTTTTTCATGACCCTGCTCAACCAGCAATTCCTGCTAGCCCAGCGGCCGATCGGTGCGCCGACCCGGGAAACCTTCGACTACGTCGAGCAGCCGGTGAGCGAGCCTGGCCCCAATCAGATCCTGGTCAAGGTCGAATACTTGTCCATCGACCCGGCCATGCGCGGCTGGATGAACGATGCCAAGTCCTATATTCCGCCAGTGGGTATCGGCGAGGTGATGCGCGCGCTAGGCGTCGGTAAAGTGATCGCCTCGCAGCACCCAGGCTTCAAGGAAGGCGACTATGTGAACGGTGCGCTGGGCGTGCAGGCGTACTATCTCGGCGAGCCGAAAGGCTTCTACAAGGTCGACCCGCAGCAGGCGCCACTGCCCCGCTACCTCTCGGCACTGGGCATGACCGGTATGACCGCCTACTTCGCCCTGCTCGCAGTGGGCCAGCCCAAGGCCGGCGAAACGGTGGTGATTTCCGGCGCAGCAGGCGCGGTTGGCAGCATTGCCGGGCAGATCGCCAAGATCAAAGGCTGTCGCGTCGTGGGTATCGCCGGGGGCGCGGACAAGTGCCGCTTCCTGACCGAGAAGCTCGGCTTCGATGGCGCCATCGACTACAAGAATGAAGACCTGGCCGCAGGCTTGAAGCGCGAATGCCCGAAAGGTGTGGATGTGTTCTTCGACAACGTCGGCGGGGAGATTCTCGATACGGTGCTGCAGCGCATCAGCGTCGGCGCGCGAGTGGTCATCTGCGGCGCCATCAGCCAGTACAACAATAAAGAAGCGGTGAAAGGCCCATCGAACTATCTGTCGCTGCTGGTCAATCGCGCGCGAATGGAAGGCATGGTGGTGACCGACTATGTATCACGCTATCCCGAGGCGATGCGCGACATGGCCGAGTGGCTCGCAAGCGGCCAGCTCAAGAGCAAGGAAGACATCATCGAGGGGCTGCAGACCTTCCCCGACACACTGATGAAGCTGTTCACTGGCGGCAACTTCGGCAAGCTGGTGCTCAAGGTCAGCTGAGCACCCGCCCGCTTCGTCAAAAAAGGCTGAGCCGTGAGGCCCAGCCTTTTTCGTCATGCCAGCTCGGCGACCACGGCTGCCAGCGCTTGCGCCGGATCGGCTGCCTGAGCAATAGGCCGGCCGATCACCAGATAATCGGAGCCCGCAGTCATGGCCTGGGCGGGCGTGAGAATGCGGCGCTGATCGTCCTGCGCGCTACCAGCCGGACGAATGCCTGGGGTAACCAGTTGCAGCGCCGGGAACTGCGCCTTGAGCGGCACGGCCTCCTGCGCCGAACAGACCAGCCCATCGAGGCCCGCCTGCGACGCCAGCCCGGCCAGCCGCAGCACCTGATCCTGCGGCGCGATATCCAGACCGATGCCGGCGAGATCGTCCTGCTCCATGCTGGTCAGCACGGTTACACCGATCAGCAACGGTGCAGGCCCGGACATGCTGGAAAGCGTTTCACGGCAGGCCGCCATCATCCGCAGACCACCGGAACAGTGCACATTGACCATCCACACACCCAGCTCGGCAGCGGCCTTCACAGCCATTGCGGTAGTGTTGGGAATGTCATGAAACTTGAGGTCGAGAAATACCTCGAAGCCCATCCCCTGTAACGCCTCAACCACAGCCGGACCACAGCGCGTGAACAATTCCTTGCCTACCTTGACCCGGCAAAGCGTGGGATCGAGTTGCTGCGCCAATGCCAGCGCGGCATCGCGGGATGGGAAGTCGAGCGCTACGATGATCGGAGTCTGGCAGGTCATGACACGTCCTCGGAAAATTCGGCGCGCATTGTCGCAGAAAATGTCGCTTGCGACGAAAGCCAGGCAGGCTGGTCAAAACAGAACGTCGTCATGAGCCAATAGGTGACCAGTCAGACACACCCACGTACAGTGCAGCTGTCGGCGCAGGTTCACTAAATGTCCGCTTGGAGGAAGAGCATGCCTTGGTATTTCTGGCTAATTCTGATCGTCGCACTAGGCTCGATTGTCAGCAGCCTACTATTGTTACGCTCCACTGCCCGCAAGATTCCGTTGACCGAGGAACAAAAACAGCGCATCGCCCAACGCAACGCTGAGGCCGACGCCGAAGAGACCAGGGAACGGGACAGACGCTGAACCTCTGCGCGGATGCTTGCTCTTGGGATGATTTCGCTACTCGGCAGTGGCACCATGCCGCACCGCCGCGATCATTGCCGCTCTGGTTAGGATTCTCCTCATGCACACCCTCCCTACTGAAGATGGCCCGGCCAAGCCGGAGGCCAGACTCATCTTTGCTCGTCGCATCCTCCCGGGAATGGTCGCGCTGCTGGTAATCGCTCTGGTGGCTGCTGCATTTGCGGTTATCCACATCGCTCGGCGAATAGATCAGAACGCTTTGCAACAAAGCCATTTTCTCACCAGCAAAGCGCTGCAGGTGCAGCACGACTGGATGGAACGCTCCATCGCCGATTACGCCTTTTGGGGGGATGCCTACGCTCATCTCAACAAGGAGGTCGATGTTGCTTGGGCCTTCAATCAATCCAATCTGGGCCCGTCGCTCTACAAGGATTTCAGCTACGACGCCGTGCTGGTGATAACGCCCGCAGGTGATACCAGCTACTCGGTTGTTCGCGGAAAGCTGCAAGAAGTCGAGGGCACTCAGTACCTGCAACACGGACTACCGGAGCTGCTGGCGCGAGCGCGCGCAGCGGCTGAAGAAGAGGCAGGCGTTTCCGCGTTACTCTGGGTCGAGGGCTCGCCAGCGCTGGTCGCCGCGGCCGTGCTAACCACCGGTGGCTCTGACATAGAAGAAGACGAGGGGCCGGCCTCCACGCTCCTGTTCGTCGATCTGCTGGATGCCGAGCGGCTGCGGGAGATCGGCGAGCAATACGCAATCGAGCAACTACGCCTGGCCCCCGAGACTGTCGAAATCGAGGGCCCTAGTATCCATCTGTCGAAGGAGGATGGTTCGCCCGTCCAATTCACCTGGACTGCAGCACAACCGGGCCGCCTGCTGTTGTGGGTTACGCTGCCTGTGCTGGCAGCCGTGGCGCTTGGCTTGGCTCTGCTCGCCTGGCTGCTAATCCGCCACGCCCTGCGCCTGATGAATCTACTGGACACGAGCTATGCACGGCTTGCTGCCAGTCGCGGGGCGCTGGCAGCAAGTGAAGAGCGTTTTCGCGATGTTGCCGAAGCCTCGTCCGACTGGATCTGGGAAACAGACGCGCACGCTCGACTGACCTTTCTTTCCAATCGCTTCCGACAAATAACTGGGCATGAACCCGGGCAATGGCTAGGCCGGCCTCTGTTGGAGTTACTGATTACCGACAGCGCCGCGCTGGAAAACTGGCTCGAAGCACCGCAGACCATGCCCTTGCGCAGCAGCTACCGCGCGGCTGATGGATGTGAGCGCTATTGCCGCCTGGCCGCACGTGCCATCCATCACGACGGCAAGTTGCTTGGCTTCCGTGGAACCGCCAGTGACACTACCGAAGAAACCAAGGCCCAGGCCCGCGTTCAATACCTATCCCAGCATGACGCACTGACAGGATTGCCCAACCGCAGCCGCCTGCGCGACTACCTCGAACAGAACCTGACATCGCCGCGTAGCGGCTCGATCCTGACCCTGCTCTACATCGACCTCGACCGCTTCAAGCCGGTGAACGACACCCTTGGTCATGCGGCCGGCGATGAGGTCCTGATCGGAGTTGCGTCGCGCCTGCGTGAGCACACCCGTGACGGCGACCTCGTGGCGCGACTGGGGGGTGACGAATTCGTCGTCGCGCTTCATCGGATCAGTGAAGCCACAGATATCGACCACTTGTGCAAACGCATCATTGAGGCGATCAGTGCCCCCTTCGTCTACGAGGATCAGCAAATCAACATCGGAGCTAGCATCGGTGTTGCGCTGGCCCCAGAGGATGCCTCTCAGGCCAACGAACTGCTGCGGTGCGCAGACATAGCGCTGTACCAGGCCAAGGAGGCCGGACGCGGGACCTGGCGTGCATATGGCCGAGAAATGGACCAGCGTCTACATGAGCGCCTGCGACGCGAAGACGAACTGCGCATCGCAATTGCCGAACGGCAGCTGGAGGTCCACTACCAGCCGCGCTACCTAAGCCAGGGTATGCAGATCGTAGGCGCTGAAGCCCTTCTGCGCTGGCACCACCCCGAGCGAGGCATGTTGCTACCGGAGCATTTCATTCCGCTGGCCGAAGAGACAGGAATGATCATCCCTCTCGGACGCTGGGTGCTGCATCAAGCCTGCAAACAAGCGGCAATGTGGCCGAGCCATTTGGTGGTATCGGTGAATCTGTCGCCGCTGCAATTGCATGACGACCGGCTACTCGACGAAATAGCGCGGGCGCTCAGCGAGAATGGTTTGCAGGGAGAACGCCTGGAACTGGAAATCACCGAAAGCGCGCTGCTGCGCGAGACCCAGAGCACGCTGGACCTGCTCAACCGCATCAAGGCACTCGGCGTGCGCCTGGCGGTGGATGACTTCGGCACGGGCTACTCGTCGCTGACCAACCTACGCCACTATCCTTTCGACGTGATCAAGATCGATAATAGCTTTGTTGCCGGCATCGGGCAGTCATCGGAAGATCACTCGGTTGTGCGCGCGCTAATCGAGTTAGGTCGCGGCCTGCGGATGCGTGTTACGGCCGAGGGCGTGGAAACGGAAGAGCAGCTGCGCCTGCTGACCGATGATGGCTGTACGGAGGTGCAGGGTTTCCACATGAGCCACCCCTTGCCAGCCCAAGAGCTGCATGGATTGCTTCACGCTATGGTGATCCAACGCTGAGGATGCAAGCCCCTTTGGGGCTTAGCGCTTGAACTCGAAGCGAATTTCAGCGCCGTCGATTAGCCCTTCGTCATTATCTTCACTGGGAATCAAGCGGCCGTCGACCTGCATCGATTGCGATGGTCTGGCTGAATCGAAAAGCGGCGGTAACAGCCGAACGGGCTCGCCGCCAGTCGCTGGCATCAGTTCTTCAGCCAGCTCCTCCGGCAGCCGCAGGTCAAGTACCGGCGCGGGAAGCTCAACCTCCGCCGCCTTCTCGGCAGGCCGCTTGACCGGGGCCGGTTGGACCGCAGGCCTGGGTTCAGGCTCAGGTATATTGATCTGCAGTTCGGGCGGCTCGGCATCCGAACTTTCTTCGATTGGCGCAAGCTCGATCTCGAGATCCGGGGGCTCCTCAGACGGCTCGGCGATGACCGGCGGCAGCGCCTGTTCTTCGATCGGCACTGGCGAGCGCTCGGACTCCGAGGTCGACTCGTCCTCTCCGCACCCGCCGAGCAAGGCCAGTGACAGCAACAACAGCAGCGGCCTTCGCATCTAGATCGCTCCTAACGGCTTCCGGATCAGAGCAACCCTACTGGGCGACTCCACAAAGCTCCGACGCCAACTGCCCGAGCGTGCGCAGCGCCCGGTCGGTTTCGTGATTCCAAGGCAACCCACAATTAAGTCGGATGCAGTGGTTGAACTGTTCGGTGTTACTGAATATGAGCCCCGGGGCAATACTGATCCCCTGCTCCAGAGCCCGCACATGCAGATCCTGAGTGTTGACCCGTACCGGCAGACTGACCCAGAGAATGAAATTGCCTTTAGGCCTCGTCATCTGAGTGCCTTCGGGAAAGTAACGTTGTACCGCCAGCTGAAAAGCGCTCAGATTCTTACGGTACTCCTGCCTAACGGCCCGTAGATGTCGGTCGTAGCCACCATTTTCGAGATAAGCCGCTACCCCCATCTGGGTCACGCTACACGCCGAATGCGTGCTGAAAGTTTGCAAACGCTCGATCTCCGGCTGGTGCCGCCCGGCGATGATCCAGCCGATGCGCACCCCAGGCGACAGGGTCTTGGAGAAACTGGAACAGTAGATAACGCGCCCATCCTGATCATTGGACTTGAGCGCCTTGTACTGGTCCTGATCGAACACCAGCTCACCGTATATATCGTCCTCGATGATTTGGATATCGAACCGCGCCGCCAGGTTCAACAACTGCTTCTGCCGGTAGTCGGGCATGCTCACACCCAAGGGGTTGCTCAGGCGCGCCGTCAGCACCAGCGCCTTGATCGGCCATTGCCCTGCCGCCAGCTGCAGCGCTTCCAGGCTCATGCCTGTATCGGGATCGCTCGGTATTTCGATGACCTTAAGCCCGAGCAGATCGGCAAGCTGCAGCAGGCCGTAGTAAGTTGGCGACTCGGCAGCAATCAGATCGCCTGGCTTGGTCGACACGCGCAGGGCCATTTGCAGCGCATCGACACAACCATGCGTGATGACGATCTCATCGGAATCAACCACCACCCCAGCATCGCGCATGCGGATTGCCACCTGACGCCGCAGTGGCTCATAGCCCGGGCTGAACATATAGCTGAACGCCCGCGGGCTCTGGAAGCGCGTGACTTTCGAAAGCTGTTGGTGCAGCGCCCGTACCGGCAGATAATCGACATGAGGGACAGCAGCGCCCAACGGAATAAGCCCTTCACGGCGGGATTCACTGAGCACCTGATTGATGATACTGCTGCGCGTGACCAGCGCCGGCCGCTCGACTTGAGCGATGTCCGGTGTAGGCGCGGTGAGCACCGGCGTCTGATGCACATAAAAACCGGACTGCGGGCGGGCGCGAATCATCCCCTGATCTTCGAGGTTGGCATACGCTTGCAATACGGTGGCATGGCTGACGCTTAGCTGCCGGCTCATCTTGCGCACCGAGGGAACGCGCTCGCCAGGTCGATATACACCCCGCCGAATGTCCTCGGCGAGCTGCTGGGCAATGCGCTGATAGAGCAACAGATTGGTCATCTCGCCGGTCTCCTGCCAACTGAACCGTAACAGTAGCGCACCAGCGGAGAGGCAAACCAATACAGTTATGCTTCGTGTGGCCGAAACAGTCTAGTCAGAGCCACTCTCAGCGATCAGGACCGAGATTGCCGTCCGCATCGGAAAACAGGATCTCGACTCGTCGGTTCTGAGCGCGGCCGCGAGCCGAGGCGTTTTCAGCGACAGCGAAGCGCTCGCCGTAACCGCGTACCTCCACCCGCTCAGCACCAATCCCCAGATTCACCAGCAGATCGGCAACTGTTTGCGCGCGCGAGCGGGACAGCGCGAGACTTGCCTGCGGATCACCGCGGCTGTCGCTGTAGCCCTCGATACGCACCTTGCGTTGCGGGTTGAGCTGGAGAAAATGCACGAGCTTGAGCAAGGTGCGATTGGCGGAACTGCTGAGGTTAGCGCTGCCAGCGTGAAACAGAACATCCCCCAGGGTCATTACCAACCCACGATCGGTTTCACTCGCGGCAAGGCTCATCATCTGGTCTTCCAGCCAGCGGCCCTGCTGCTCAGCGGTCATGAGTCTTGCGTCCTGCAGCATGCGCCGGGTCCGATCACGCTCCATTTCCAGACGCGCCACCTGTTCCTGATGCTGCAACAATTCACCCTGTTGCGCGGCGATCTCGCTGTAACGTCGACTCAGGTAAGCGTAATGGCGCGCATCGATGGCACCACCCCAGTACTCGTTGAAACGCTCTGCACGCTGCAACGTTTCAATGGCCCGCTGCAAGTCCTTAGGTGCGCTACGCTGCACTGCACTATCAGCCTGGATGCGCTGCAGCGCCGCAGATGCTTCAGCAAGTTCACGCTCGGTTTCCGGTGTCGAGCAGCCAGCCAACCACAGCCCGATCATCGCTATCGTGAATCGGCCTCTCACCGCTGCTCTCCCAACTGTTGCCGCAAACGCTGAATACGTCGATTGAGATCGTCGATCTGCGCCTGGCGCTTGTCCTTCAGAACCCTGGCCTCGGCCAGACGTGCATCGAGCTCGGCCTGTTCGGCAAGCATGCGGGCCTGGCGATTGTCACCGGCTTCCAACGCAGCACGAGCCGCACTTAGCTTTTTCTCGGCCAGCACCAACTCCTCGTAAGCCTCAGAAGCATCCATGGAACGCGCCTGCACCACGGCCTGCTCGCTCAGGCGCAGCTGTTCGACGGGCGCTGGATCACTGGCGCAACCGCTAATAATGAGCAGCACCAGCACAGGTGCGGGAAGAAATTGCATAGACACGGAAAACCCTACTTTTTCGGAGCGTTAGCCCGCTCTGCCTGCTGGTTCTTCCAGACCGTCAGATTGTGCGCCACCAGTTGCTCCGGCACGCCGGCGGCGCGCAATTCTGTCATTTTTCGCGCTAACTGTCCGCGCAGCCAAGGGTCGTTGCATGCCGAATCATGAGAGATGGCCAGGTGCATATCCCTCGCCACCACAGGCGGATCGAGACGCTGGACCTTGTCCAACAACCCTAGAGCATCTACTTCAGCGACCGTACGGTAGCGCTCGCTCAGAAGATAGTCACCGCCACCTGCCACAAGTTTCTGCAGGCCCTGTGCGAGCCCAGCGGCCTGCTGCAACTGAAGATTGGCCTTTGCAAACGCATCGAATTCGCTACCGAAACGGCTGGCCGAAACGACCATCCCGCGGTGACCGCGCAGATCTTCGCGGCTGGAATAGAAAAATCCTGGCTCGTTGCGCACCCACGCTACGGTCTGCAGCTGCAAGATGGCCGGATGCACGAAATCCAGCTCTTCGAGACGCTGAACCGTCAGAGTCGCATCAGCCAGTACGTCGACGCGCCCACTGCGTACTTCCTCGAACGCCTTGGTTCGATCCCCCGTATAAAGCAGATCCAGCTTCAGATCGAGCGAATCGGCTATCTGCGCGAGCAGGTCGGCATTGGCACCGACAAGACGCTTGGGGTTCTGCGGATCACGCCAGAGAAAGGGAGGGTTATCCGACGCACCGGTAGCGACTAGACGATCGCACTTTCCCGCCGCCATCGCGGTGAATGGCGTTGCCAACACCAGCGCAACCAACGCTGACTTCAACGGAAAAGCAAAACGCATGAAGATCCCCTTTGTCGCGCCAAGATGAAGTGATGCCGATTCTGGCCCACCGATCTTACACCGACGACCCCAACCGTCGCCCATGAAAAAACCCGCTACATGAGCGGGTTCCTTCGACAGCAGTCAACCTCAAACGAGCTTTTCGAGCTCCGGAACGATCTCGAACAGATCGCCCACCAGGCCGTAGTCGGCAACCTGGAAGATTGGGGCTTCCTCATCCTTGTTGATCGCGACGATCACCTTGGAGTCTTTCATACCCGCCAGGTGCTGGATGGCACCGGAGATACCGACGGCGATGTACAGCTGCGGCGCGACGATCTTGCCGGTCTGGCCGACCTGCATGTCGTTCGGCACGAAGCCGGCGTCGACTGCGGCCCGGGAAGCACCCACCGCCGCACCAAGCTTGTCGGCCAGCGAGTACAGGTGCTTGAAGTTATCGCCGTTCTGCATGCCACGGCCGCCGGAAACGACGATCTTGGCAGCGGTCAGCTCAGGGCGATCGGACTTGGCCAGCTCTTCGCCGACGAAGGCGGACTTGCCGGCATCGCCAGTCCCGGAGATCTGCTCGACGGCAGCCGAACCGCCGGTGCCATTGACAGCATCAAAGCCGGTGGCGCGTACGGTAATGACCTTGATCGCGGCGCTGGACTGCACGGTAGCGATGGCATTACCGGCGTAGATCGGGCGCTTGAAGGTGTCGGCACTTTCAACGGCAACGATCTCGGAGATCTGGTCGACGTCCAGTTGAGCGGCAACGCGCGGCAGGAAGTTCTTGCCGTTGGTGGTAGCAGCGGCCAGCACGTGGCTGTAGTTCTTGGCCAGGTCGGCGATCAGCGGTGCAACGTTTTCCGGAAGCTGATTGGCATAGGCCGCATCGTCAGCGACCAGGACCTTTGCCACGCCCTCGATCTGCGCAGCGGCTTCGCCGATGGCGCCGCAACCGCTACCGGCTACCAGCACGTGGATATCGCCACCGATGGCTTTCGCCGCGGCAACGGTGTTCAGAGTAGCGGCCGCAAGGACGGCATTATTGTGTTCAGCGATAACTAGGATAGTCATTTAGATTACCTTCGCCTCGTTCTTCAGTTTCTCGACCAGTTCAGCCACGGACTTGACCTTGATACCAGCGCTGCGAGCAGCCGGCGCTTCGACTTTCAGGGTCTTTACGGTAGAAGTGGTGGTCACGCCCAGTGCATCGGGAGTCAGCACTTCCAGAGGCTTTTTCTTGGCCTTCATGATGTTCGGCAGCGACGCATAGCGCGGCTCGTTCAGACGCAGGTCTGTGGTGACGATCGCCGGCAGGTTCAGCGCAACAGTCTGCAGGCCGCCATCGATTTCGCGGGTCACGTTGACCTTGTCGCCAGCCACTTCCACCTTGGAGGCGAAGGTGCCCTGGGCGTAACCAGTCAATGCGCCGAGCATCTGCCCGGTCTGGTTGTTATCGCTGTCGATTGCCTGCTTGCCGAGGATGACCAGCTGCGGCTGCTCCTTGTCGACCACGGCCTTGAGCAGCTTGGCGACAGCCAGGGAGTTCAGCTCATCAGTGGACTCGACCAGCACGGCGCGATCGGCGCCCAGCGCCAGCGCGGTGCGCAGCTGCTCCTGGGCAGCGGTCGGGCCGATGGAGACGACAACGATTTCGCTCGCCACGCCTTTTTCTTTCAGGCGAACAGCTTCTTCCACGGCAATTTCGCAG
>Ga0189292_10322_pt1 | contig 17489 bp, 14 predicted proteins | sample UW1oraminimetaG_FD_130317 | JGI IMG/M metagenome (GOLD analysis project Ga0189292, IMG submission 130317) | Marine microbial communities from the Costa Rica Dome - UW179A-orange mini metaG | ecosystem: Environmental > Aquatic > Marine > Oceanic > Photic zone | place: Costa Rica: the Eastern...
ACCCACTGCATAGGACACAATTTCTTCGATCTCAGAGGACCGATATCCGAGCATTTCAAGCGCAGCCGGAACCGACTGGTTGATGATCTTGAAGTAACCGCCGCCTGCGAGCTTCTTAAACTTGACCAATGCGAAGTCAGGCTCAATGCCAGTTGTGTCGCAATCCATCACCAAACCGATTGTACCGGTTGGCGCGATCACTGTGGATTGAGCATTACGGTAGCCGTGCTTTTCACCCAACGAAACCGCCTCGTCCCATGCGGCAACAGCCAAATCGATCAGCTTCGCGTCCGGGCAATTGGCGTGATCCAGAGGGACGGGTTTAACGGTTAGGCCTTTATAGCCATCTGTCGCCCCTTGCGCTGCCAGCCTGTGGTTCCGCATGACGCGCAACATGTGATCGGCATTGCGCTCATAGCCAGGGAAAGCGCCCACTTCCGACGCAATCTCGGCGGACGTGGCATAAGAAACACCGGTCATGAGGGCTGTCAGAGCACCACACATTGCACGCCCTTCGTCGGAATCGTAGCCAAAGCCCATATTCATCAGCAATCCGCCGATATTGGCATAGCCGAGACCCAGCGTGCGATAGTCATACGACCGCTGTGCGATCTCCTTCGATGGGAACTGCGCCATCAGAACACTGATTTCCAGCGTCAGGGTCCAAATACGGGTCGCATGCATATAGCTTTCCGCGTTGAACTTACCTTTCTCATAAAACTTCAGCAGGTTCATCGAGGCCAGATTGCATGCTGTGTCATCAAGGAACATGTACTCGGAACACGGGTTCGATCCACGGATCTCGCCATCTTCAGGGCAGGTGTGCCACTGGTTCACGGTATCGTGGAACTGGATACCCGGATCGGCACAAGCCCAGGCCGCGTGGCCCACCTTTTCCCAAAGATCGCGCGCCTTGATGGTCTTTGCGATCTTGCCATCCTTGCGGTTGACCAGGTCCCATTCCCCATCTTCGCGCACCGATTGAAGGAACGCGTTTGTCACACGGATCGAGTTGTTGGAGTTCTGGCCCGACACGCTCGAATAGGCTTCGCTGTCCCAGTCGGTGTCATAGGTCGGAAATTCAATCGCATTATACCCCTGGCGCGCATAATCTAGTACGCGCTTGACGTAAACCTCCGGGATCGCAACCTTTTTCGCAGACCGGATCGCCCCCTTTAGCGCCTCGTTCTTAGCCGGATCAGTTGCATCTTCGATGCTTCCGTCCCAGCCGCCAATAGCAGTAAAGATCTCGTTCAGCTTTTGCTCATGCATCTTGGAGCCAGCCACGAGCGACGCAACTTTCTGCTCCTCGGTCACCTTCCAGGTGATGAACTCTTCGATATCCGGGTGGTCCGCATCCACAATCACCATCTTTGCAGCACGACGTGTTGTGCCACCCGATTTAATTGCGCCAGCCGCCCGGTCGCCAATCTTCAAAAAGCCCATCAGGCCAGACGACTTGCCGCCACCCGACAGCTTTTCGCCTTCTCCGCGCAGGGACGAGAAGTTCGTCCCGGTGCCCGAGCCATACTTGAACAGGCGGGCTTCGCGGACCCAAAGGTCCATGATACCCCCTTCGTTCACCAGATCATCGCTGACGGATTGGATAAAGCACGCATGCGGCTGGGGATGCTCGTATGACGACTTCGATTTCGTCAGCTTGCCGGTCTTATAGTCTACATAGAAGTGACCCTGACTGGGACCGTCGATGCCATAAGCCCAATGCAAGCCCGTATTAAACCACTGTGGGCTGTTTGGTGCGCCAAGCTGCTTGGCAAGCGTGTAACGCATTTCATCGAAATAGGCCTGCGCATCCGCTTCGGTGGAAAAGTACCCACCCTTCCAACCCCAATATGCCCACGCACCCGCGAGGCGGTCGAACACCTGACGGCAGGACGTCTCACCACCAAAGCGTTCGTCCTCTGGCAGCTCCGCAAGCGCCTTTTCGTCTGGTATGGAGCGCCACAGAAACTCAGGCACATCTTTTTCGCGAACCTTCTTCAACCGAGCTGGCACACCCGCTTTACGGAAGTATTTTTGCGCAAGAACATCCGAGGCGACCTGTGACCAGCCCTGTGGGACTTCCACCGCGTCGAGTTTAAACACCGTCGTCCCGTCCGGATTACGAATCTCAGACGTGGTGGTCGAGAATTCGAGCGCTCCGTACGCACCCGTCTCCGCTGCGGTAAACTTGCGGTCAATCTTCATAGCTGCCCCTTGGCGTTTTTTATATACTCACTCCAGACGCCGTCCCCAGCGGCCCGGGCCGTCACGCTTCGCGCATCTTGAGGATTGAGCGAGGACAAAGCTCCGCCGGTCGGGTGCCTGAAGGCCCGATATGCCGGATAGATATAGTGCTTTAGCCCCGTCGCGCCCTACCAGATGTGGTGGTCACATATACGACAGACACAAGTTGGCGTATTTTTGCACCCGCGGTCAACAAACTTTTGTCTGTATGTGACAGTTTTTTAAGCTTGACCCACAATATATTGTGGTATGTCGGCAGAATCAGCACTTTCTACCTTGGGTTGTGTGGATAAGTGCGGTCGGGAACACCAGTTGAAATCACTGAGATTCAAGGGATTTAGATCGGTGTATTTAACAAGCGTGGAAACTTTGCGCGGCCCAACATTCCGAACAGGTCCCGTGGATCGTCAGGATCCGCGACTAAGTCGAGCATACTATACGTACCCTGTTGCAACGCTGCAGAGCGCACAAACTTCAACGCCGAAAAATCCTCAATCGCGAATCCAACCGAATCAAAGAGCGTGATCTGATCATTGTGAGTTCGACCCGAAGCCTGTTGCGCAAGCACCTGCCAAAGCTCCGTCACAGGATAATCGGGTTCCAGTTGCTGGATCTCACCTTCAATCCGGGTCTGCGGTGGAAACTCCACGAAGATATCTGATCGATAAAGAACATCTCGGTGCAATTCTGTCTTGCCGGGACAATCTCCACCAATTGCATTCACATGAACGCCAGCGCCCACCATATTATCCGACAGGATCGTGGCAAATTGCTTATCGGCCGTGCAGGTCGTCAATATTTGCGCACCTGCTATCGCCTCTTCGGCAGATTTGCAGGCGATAACCTCAAGGGATGTTTCAGACAGATTGCGCATCGCCTTCTCAGTTGCGCGCGCATCAATGTCCCACAACCTGACCTGTTCAATGCCGACCACTTCAGCCATGGCAAGCGCCTGAAACTCACATTGCGCGCCATTACCAATCATGCCCATAACTTTGGAATTCTTGGGCGCCAAAGTACGCGCGGCCATCGCACTTGTGGCTGCAGTGCGCATCGCGGTGAGCAACGTCATCTCAGACAAAAGCACTGGATAACCATTGTCGACGCGGCTTAGCCCACCAAAGGCAGCGACGGTCTGAAACCCTCGCGCAAGATTCGCCGGATGTCCGTTTACATATTTAAATGCATAATGCGCGCCATCGGACGTGGGCATTAGCTCAATAACGCCGTCGGTGGAATGCGAGGCCACCCTTGGGGTCTTGTCAAAGCTTTCCCATCTCAGAAAGTCCGCCTCAATCGCATCCGCGAGATGCGCCAACATATCTCGCAAACCTAGCTTGTGGACCAGCCGCATCATATCTTCGACAGAAATGAAGGGCACCAGTGCGAGATCAGAGGGCGTGCTCATGCGGTTATCCGCGTCGGACGATCCAAAACCGTTCGTCCCATCATTGATGCTGCCAGATCTACCATCAGGCGCGCTGTTCGCCCGCGCTCGTCAAGATAAGGGTTCAACTCGACCAGATCGAGCGCACAAACGAGCCCGCTGTCGCACAACATTTCCATTATCAGATGCGCTTCACGGAACGTCGCGCCACCGGGCACCGTCGTTCCAACAGCCGGTGCAATCGACGGGTCCAGAAAATCCACGTCCAAACTGACGTAAATGCGCCCACCGACGCCTTCCACCTTCTCAAGAAAGGCACGCAAGGGGGTGCCAACACCATTTTCGTCAAGCGAGCGCATGTCATGAACAATGAAGCTGCCGTCCCGCAGGACCTCTCGTTCCGACGGATCAACGGATCTCAGCCCCATCATGCAGACATTTTCCGGCGGTACTTCAACCTGCAACGCAGGGAAGAACCCCTCGAAGCCGGGCTGCCCCGTCAGGTAGGCCATCGGCGTTCCATGTAGATTTCCGCTGTCTGTCGTGTCCAAGTCATTCAGATCTGGATGGGCATCGAGCCAGAGAACAAACAGCGGCGTCTCTTCTTCCGACATGGCTCTCGCCACGCCGGGGACCGTTCCTGCCGCAAGCGCGTGATCACCGCCCATGAAGACGGGCATCTCACCAGCGCGTACAATCTCATAGGACGCGGTCTGCAAGCCTTCGATCCATCCTACAACTTGCGGAAGCGCGTGAATGGAAGGGTTTGAATGCGTCACGGCCCGTGAAGCTTTGGGCGCAACGTTTCCCCTATCCACAACCTCATACCCCAAATCACGTAAGGTTTCCGCAAGACCGGCACATCGGTATGCATCCGGCCCCATTAGGCACCCTTTGACTTTGGTCCCTGCCTGCATCGGCACACCCAGAAGCGAGATCGGCAGTTTTGACATGCATTGGCTCCGCATCAAATAAAAATTTGATCCGTCATCGCCTGAACAGCTGTCAGGTATCAGTTGTAAAACTGCGCATATTGCACCTAAAATATATCAAAATGCTGAATTCAACCACCAAAACGCTCATGCCCGATCTCGATTCGACAGATACAGCACTGCTTTCAGCCTTAAAGGCCGATTCACGCGCCTCCGTCACCACGCTGGCCGGTCAAATCGGTGTTTCACGCGCAACAGTTCAGACACGTTTAGATCGTTTGGTGCGCACGGGCGTTATCAGACGATTCACAATCGAAACGGCCAATGCCGCAGACCCGGAACGGATCAAAGCGGTCATGCTGATCGAGCTTGGCGGGCCTGTTAAACGTCAGGTGGTTCGTGCGCTGAATCGCCTCCCTGAAATCACCGCGCTGCATTCAACCAATGGGGCTTGGGATCTTGTTGCTCAGATCGAAACAGACAGTCTGCCCAGCTTCGATCGCATCCTCAATTCCGTAAGAGAAATCTCAGGCGTACAGAACTCGGAGACTTGTCTCCTTCTGGACCAGGCACACACATAAAGTGCGTGCTCAGAAGGTCTCAGAAGTTTTCCGTGGTCGGGGCGGCGAGATTCGAACTCACGACCCCCTGTACCCAAAACAGGTGCGCTACCAGGCTGCGCCACACCCCGTCCACGGGCCTTGCTCTTACGCCGGGTCGGCGCGGTTGAAAAGACCCAAAATGACCTAATCGCACGGCCAAGCAGCATCTTCTCCAAATGCGGGGTGCTGAAGCTCGCTGCCAACATCAATTCCGAAGCTGCGCGACATTCCACCATTGATCTCAAGAACGGCTAAAGTACCTGGACCACCGTCGATGATGGTATCATCCCGAGGTACAGCCTCGTGATGAATATGTTTTACCACACCCTTTGCGTCGACAAAGAGCATATCCAACGGAATATACGTATTACGCATCCAGAACCGAGCATGCTGCGGTTCATCCCACAAAAAGATCATGCCCTTGTCGCGATCCATCTGCTCGACAAACATCAGGCCTTGCCCACGTTCTGCATTATCATCTGCGACATCAACCCGAAACCGCATCTGCCCCCAATCGCCGCGGACCGAGACCGCGTCGATGCTGCACGCTTTTAACCTCGATGACGCCGCAGCGGCGGGCGGAGCAAATGCACCGCAGACCGTTAGAATTGCCAAAAGAACAACTGATAAAAGTCGGAACATGGATCAGCCTTTGTGTCGCGAACAAAAGGTCATTCGCAACCGTGGAAAGACTGATGTCAATCCTCGAGCGCTGCGTCCCAGCTCAAAACTTCGAGTGCCATCGCACCACGATCACTTTCGCCCAAGCGCACCGATATTGCCTCACCTGGCTGGAGCTCTGCAAATCCGCTACGGCGAAGAACGTCCATGTGTACGAAAACATCTCCAGCTACGCCGTGCACGTTCACAAAGCCAAAGCCTTTGACTTTGTCGAACCATTTGACGCGTGCTGGCTCCATTTCGATGTGGGAATGATCTTCAAACTCAAAATCATCGAGCGACTCACCATCCTCGCCAACCCTGCTCTGGATGTTAACCACTTCGACCGCTTGCACGCCGCGCTCTGTCTCTTGAACACGCGCTGTAATCATTGTGCCTTCCGCTACGGAACTTTGCCCGTAATTTCGCAACACATTGGCATGCAATAAGATATCGGGCCCGCCGGTGCCTGAAATTATGAACCCGAACCCGCGCACGGGATCGAACCATTTAACTTCGCCCTCAACGGTCGGGTCAACTACAACTGCTTTCTGCATCTTGTGCCAATCGCAAAGTTAAAAACCAAACATCATTATCCGAATTCACTTTGACGTGAATGGAGAACATTTGCAATCGAAAGTGTTGCAGCACAATGCGTTAACCATTCACGATGCGTGAATGGACCGGTAGCGTGACGCAAATGACACGACTTTTCCGGCGTACGTCAGGGGTTCAAACGACTGATATTCCAAGACTCTCCGATACCGTCACGCGTCCAACGAAATCTGTCGTGCAGGCGAAATGCACCATCCGCCCAGAATTCGATTTCCGTCGGCCATATTCGAAAACCACCCCAAAACGGAGGACGCTTTGGATGGGTGCCGTGCCGCACCCCCTCTTTTGCAGCCTCTGTCATTAAAGCAGAGCGGCTCGAAAGAGGTTGCGACTGTTTCGAAGCCCAAGCCCCAATTCTGCTTTGAAGGGACCGACTGTCGTAATACTCGTCAGCTTTTGCTCCATCTTCGCGCTCAACGTTCCCGCGGACGCGAATCTGCCGGCGCAGCGATTTCCAATGCAGCACAAACGCAACCTTGCCGGATGCGTCCAACTCCTGCCCCTTTCGACTGTCGTAGTTTGTATAGAAAACGAACGCGTCTTGCTCGATATCTTTCAACAAAACCATGCGCGCGTTTGGTATCCCATCCGCATCAACCGTCGCAAGCGCAATTGCGTTAGGATCGTTTAGTTCCGTCTCCTGCGCTTCCGCCAGCCAGTCACGCACCAGTTGAAACGGGTCGTCCCCTGCAAAAATTCCTGATCTGTCGCTCATCTTGATCTCCGGCTGACTCTTGATGCGCTATCGTCAATCGCCTAAAGGAACCCAGCGTTCAAGGATATGCACAAAGGTAAACATAGTATGGGTTTGATGACAGGGAAGCGCGGGCTGATAATGGGGCTCGCAAACGACAAATCCATTGCCTGGGGCATTGCCAAAGCGTTGCACGACGAAGGGGCAGAGCTTGCGCTGACCTATGTCGGCGACGCGTTCAAAAAGCGCGTCCTTCCCTTGGCGGAACAGCTGGGCGTGACACAAACCATGGATTGTGATGTGGGCGATGAGGCCTCTATCGACGCCTGTTTCGACCAATTGAAAGACGCCTGGGGCAGTATCGACTTTGTCGTGCACGCCATTGGGTATTCAGACAAAGAACAACTGCGCGGTCGCTACGTCGAGACCACACGCGATAACTTTAACATGTCTATGGATATCTCTGTCTATTCCTTCACCGCCGTTATGCAGCGTGCAGAAAAGCTGATGACGAATGGCGGGTCAGCGCTGACACTGACCTATTACGGCGCCGAAAAGGTGATGCCACATTATAATGTCATGGGCGTTGCAAAGGCGGCACTTGAGGCGAGCGTGAAATACCTCGCCGAGGATCTTGGCAAAGACGGCATCCGTGTAAACGCCATCAGCGCAGGCACCATCAAAACCCTTGCAGCATCCGGCATTGGAGATTTCCGCTACATTATGAAGTGGAACGAATTGAATGCCCCGCTGCGCCGCACTGTCACGCAGGAAGAGGTCGGCAAATCCGCGCTTTATCTGCTGTCTGATCTGGGATCGGCTGTGACTGGCGAGTGTCTGCATGTTGATGCCGGCTATCATATCGTCGGCATGAAAGCCGTCGACGCCCCTGACATTGATGCTGTCACCGGGCGCAAGTGACCCAGACGCCTCAAGATATGGCGGTCTGCCGCCCCTACCCTACATTTGCCCCATGCGCGTCGTTCCGCGGCGCGCATTTCGCATAGCTCAAGGAGACGCCAAATGGCTGCTGATCGTCTGCCACATGAAAAGGGATTTCACGTCAGTTGGGATCAACTCCACCGCGATGCCCGTGCATTGGCCTGGCGGCTCGACGGACAGGGCCCCGATGATGGCGCGTGGAAGGCCGTGGTCGCCATCACCCGCGGCGGCATGGCGCCTGCCATGATTGTTGCGCGCGAACTCGACATCCGCATGGTCGATACAATCAGCGTCAAGAGCTACAATCATCAGGCTCAATCCGAACCAAAGGTGATTAAGCAACCAGACATGGCCGTTGTCGGCGATGGCACAGGCGTGCTTGTGGTCGACGATCTGGTAGACACCGGTAAAACCCTCGAAGTTGTGCGCCAGCACATGCCGAAGGCCCATATCGCTACGGTCTATGCGAAACCGAAGGGTCGCCCGCAGGTTGATACCTTCATCACAGAGGTCAGCCAGGATACCTGGATCTTCTTTCCATGGGACATGGCATTACAATACGTCGAGCCCTACCGCGGTACGGACTGAACCCCATGCATCTGAACCCAAGCTTCGCGGCAACCGTTTCACCGCCTGTCATGGAAGCACGACGTTGGCTTCAGGAGACGCCACCGCCCGCGCATCTGCCATTGATCAACGTCAGCCAGGCCGCCCCGGTTGATCCACCGCCGGAAAGCTTACGCCAGGCGATGGCGGAGGCCATTCTCCATCAGGAAACGACGCATATTTACGGGCCTGATCTGGGGTTGCCCGCCCTGCGCGCAGAACTCGCCGCACAAATCAGTGACGTATATAAAGGGGATGTAAAAGAGGCCCAAGTCGCCATCACGGCCGGCTGCAATCAGGCCTTTGCTGCCATCTGCGCAACCCTCGCGGGCCCCGGCGATGCAGTGATGTTACCGACGCCATGGTATTTCAATCACAAAATGTGGCTGGACATGTCCGGCGTAGCAACCCAGATCCTGCCAACCGGTTCGGATCTGCTGCCGGACCCTGCCGAAGCAGAAAAGCGCATTACATCCGCAACCCGCGCGATCGCGCTCACATCACCCAACAACCCGGGCGGCGTGGAATACCCTGCCGATCTTTTGCGCGCCTTTTACGAATTGGCAAAACGCCACGGCATCGCATTGATCGTCGACGAGACCTATCGCGACTTCCATTCCCAAACCGGGGCACCACACACGCTCTTTCAGGATCCGGATTGGGCCGAAACGCTTGTTCATCTGTATTCCTTCTCGAAATCATACAGGTTGACAGGTCACCGCGTCGGAGCGCTTGCGACGTCACAGGCCCGTCTCGCTGAAGTTGAGAAATTCATCGACACCGTCACGATTTGCGCCCCGCAGCTGGGACAGTTCGCAGCCCTTTGGGGGATGCAAAATCTCGGGGACTGGCTGGCCGAACAACGCCTTGAAATCCTGAACCGGCGGACCGCGATGGAAAAGGCGTTCGCCGAGCTTTCAGGATGGGAGATGATGGGATGCGGGGCATACTTCGCATATGGAACGCACCCTTTCGCAGATGAGCCGTCCGATGCGCTCGCACAGCGTCTTGTGCGCGACCATGGCGTCTTGTTGCTCCCCGGGACAATGTTTGCCCCCACCCTTTCAGAAGGCGGGAACGGTTCCGCGGAACGCCAGTTGCGCGTTGCCTTTGCAAATATCGATTCCAACGGCATCGAAGCACTGGCCGAGCGTCTCAAGGCTGTCGGACCGGCCTAAACACACAGAATTTAGGCGTAGTTTCGAAACTCGATCTTGGTCGGCCTTGTTCCGCCTGATTGAAGCGCGTATGCACCTGCGCACATACAATCTCTCGAGGGTTTCCCGCCATGAAGGGCAAAGCGTCCAACATATTCGTCTATGTCCTGCTGGGCTTGTTGATTTTAGGTCTGGCTGGGTTCGGTGTGACCTCATTCAGCGGGAACCTCAGCGCAATCGGTCGCGTGGGGAAGACCGATATCACGGTGCAGGACTACGTAAACGCGCTGAACACCGAATTACGCGCCGCTTCAGAACAAACTGGGCGTCCATTTTCCTTGGCCGAAGCCCGGGCAATTGGGCTTGATCGTCAGGTTCTTGCCAGCGTCGTAACCCAGACCGCCATAGCGGAAGAGGCACGCCGCATTGGACTGTCTGTCGGGGACGAGCGCGTTGCAGCCTCGATCCGCGGAAACGCGGCGTTTCAGGGACTGGCTGGTAACTTTGATCGCGACGCTTACGAATTCACCCTTCGCCAAAGTGGTCTGACCCCCGAGGGTTTCGAAGAACAGATCCGTGTCGATAGCGCACGAAACTTGCTGCGCGCGGGTGCGGTCGCTGGTGTGCAGGCCCCTGCAACCTACGCGAACACCGTGTTTAGCTTTATCGGCGCACGTCGCAGCTTTACAGTCGTTACGCTCGACGAATCCTATCTCGCAGACCCCAATTTTGAACCCACTGAGGCAGAGCTTGCAGCGTTCCATGAAGAAAACCCTTCCTTCTTCACCGAACCAGAGACCCGTCAGGTTACCTACGCTTGGCTGTCACCAGAGATGATGGAAGCACAAATCACCATCCCCGAGGACGAATTGCGCGCTGATTACGAAGCGCGGATCGATGAATACGTACGTCCAGAACGCCGCATTCTTTACCGTCTTGTTATAGCGGATGAAACTGAGGCGGCAGAAGCGGCTGAGGCTCTGAGCTCGGGCGCTTTGCGGTTTGACGAGCTTGCAGAACAACGCGGCGTGACACTCGCCGATATCGAATTGGGCGAAGTGTCCCGCGACGACCTTGACCCTGAGATTGCCGAAGCAGTCTTTGCGCTTGAAGACACTGGCGTCGTTGGCCCCCTGCCCACAACCTTTGGATCTGCGTTCTTCAACGTCGCAGGTTTGCTGAACGCGCAGGAAATACCCTTCGAAGACGTACGCGACGATCTGTTCGCCGAAGCCGCTTCCGATCGTGCGATCCGCGCCATTCGGGCGGAACTGGAACCCATCGACGATCTGCTTGCGGGGGGTGCAACCTTGGAAGAACTGGCAGCCGAAACCGCCATGGAGCTGGGCCAGATCGGCGTTCAACAGGGCAGCGATGAAGGCATTGCCGCTTATGAAACCTTCAGGAACGCAGCCCTCAGCGTGCAGGATAGCGACTTTCCCGAAATCGTAGAGCTGGAAGATGGTGGGCTCTTTGCCCTTCGTTTGGACGAAATCATCCCCCCACGGGTTTTGCCTTTGGACGCAGTGCGAGATCAAGCGACCGAGCTTTGGCGTACCGAACAGGTCCTGATCGCTTTGCGTGCGCAGGCTGAAACGACCCGCAATGTCGTTGAAGGCGGACGGTCCATGGCAGCCCTTGGCCTTGCCCCTCGCAGCGAGGTTGGGCTGACGCGCGATGCATTCCTCGAAGGCTTCCCCCCAATTCTGATGACGACCGTGTTTGAAATGGCCCAAACCGGTGATTTCGAAATCGTAGAAGGTGCGCGCGAAATTCATCTGGTACGTCTTGATGAAATTCTGCCTCCCGATGATACCGACCCGGATTCCGATTTCTTACGATCTGTCCTGTCCAATCAGGCCAATCAGAGCATAGCGCTGGACATCTATGATGCCTTCGCGCGTGAACTTCAGGCAACAGCAGGACTGGAGCTTGATCAGGCGGCAATCAACGCCGTGAATTCCAGCTTACAGGCCGGAGCGGGCCAATCAGGTCTCTAGGACAAAAATAGCATGGCGCTTCTTCCGGATTTCGCAACTTTCGAAGCGGGCTTCGCGCGCGGAGAGAACCGGCTCGTCTATACCAGGCTTGCGGCGGATCTCGACACCCCCGTGTCCGTGATGATGAAACTCGCAGGCGGGCGGAAAGACAGCTTTATGCTGGAATCTGTTACCGGCGGTGAGGTGCGCGGGCGCTATTCCGTGGTTGGTATGAAACCGGACCTGATCTGGCGGTGCCATGGGGACCGCTCGGAGATCAACCGATCTGCTCGCTTTGATCCGAACGCCTTTGAGCCAGTCGATGCGGACCCACTGAAAGCCATCCGCGATCTGATCTCGGAAAGTCGTATCGAGATGCCAGATGACCTGCCCCATATCGCGGCGGGGCTCTTTGGTTATCTGGGCTATGACATGATCCGGCTTGTCGAACATTTGCCGGATGTGAATCCCGATACGCTTGGCGTGCCAGACGCGATCTTGCTGCGTCCGTCGGTTGTCGCTGTGCTGGATGGGGTGAAAGGTGAAGTAACGGTCGTTTCGCCTGTTTGGGCCACTGCCGGGCTTGATGCACGCGCCGCCTATAATCAGGCCGCAGAGCGTGTGATGGATGCTGTGCGTGATCTAGATCGCGCGGTTATCGGTGAAAACCGTGATCTTGGCGATGTGGCCGAGGTTGGGGAACCTATCTCGAACTTCTCGCATCAGGGCTATCTCGATGCGGTCGAGGTCGCGAAGGAGTATATTCGGGCAGGTGACATCTTTCAGGTGGTGCCATCGCAGCGCTGGGCAATGGATTTCCCGCTGCCGCCGTTCTCGCTGTATCGCAGTCTGCGGCGCACCAACCCCTCGCCTTTCATGTTCTACTTCAACTTCGGCGGATTTCAGGTCGTCGGGGCCTCTCCGGAGATCCTTGTCCGCGTGTTCGACCGCGAAGTGACCATCCGCCCGATTGCGGGCACAAGGCCACGCGGCACGACCCCTGCCGAAGATAAAGCCTACGAAGAAGATCTTCTTGCCGATCCCAAAGAGCTTGCCGAACACCTGATGCTGCTCGATCTGGGGCGAAATGACACCGGCCGGGTTTCCAAGATCGGTACGGTCAGGCCCACCGAAGAATTTATTATCGAGCGGTATTCCCACGTAATGCACATCGTGTCGAATGTGGTGGGCGAGCTCGCAGAAGATCACGATGCACTTTCGGCCTTTTTGGCCGGCATGCCTGCAGGCACCGTGTCTGGCGCCCCAAAGGTGCGCGCGATGGAGATCATCGACGAATTGGAGCCCGAAAAACGCGGCGTCTATGGCGGTGGCGTGGGGTATTTCGCTGCCAATGGCGACATGGATATGTGCATTGCGCTGCGCACGGCGGTAATCAAAGACGAAAAGCTCTATATTCAAGCCGGCGGCGGCGTGGTCTATGACAGCGATCCCGAATCCGAGTACATGGAAACGGTCAACAAATCCAAAGCGATCCGGCGGGCGGCTGAAGAGGCCGGACTGTTTGTGCAGCGGGGCAACAGCTGAGATCACCCCGAGACCGAAGGGGAAAGAAAGCACCGTTCGCAGGGTTAACCGCGGCTTAAGCGATGTAACCTAAAACGTCGGCCATCGGATCCGTGCGCGGGCCAACCAAGACAGTCTCGCGCCACCAAACAGGACAAAAGGTTAGGTTCCAATGTCGGTCACGGCTATGCCCATGACTGACGACCCGAACCGCATGCACATTCCTTCGGATTAAAGCCCCGAAGGACGGGAAAACCGGGCTGACACCCCGGTTGAACGGAACAGGTCCGTCTGAAACGGCGCCGTTTCTTCCAAACGACCAATCAAGAGACTTTCACCCCAAGGGATGCCGCTGAAAGGTGCCGCATCGCGCTTGGGTTATTCTTGCAGCATGACCTTGGAAATTGGCGCAACCGCAACGGTCGCGGCACGGCGTCCTTCAAGCCATTGGTTAAGCGCCTCCATGGTCTTTTGCTGAACGATCCCCAAAACCACAACCGATCCATCGCGCGCCGCTTGAAAAGCCGCGCGATCCATGTAGCGCGTCATCAGGGGCACGCCTTCATCCTGACTATCGAGCACGCGGAACACTTCGGCATCTGGCACGTCCGCCACTGCGGCAGCGCGCCCCAAGGCGTCCAGCCCTTGCGGCAGAGACACAAGGCCATGTCCAGATTGTGCAAGTATGGCGGTAAGTTCAGAGGCGCGTGTAGCATCGCGTACAAACGGGCTTCCAGGCGGCAAAAGGACCCCGACAGCTGTCGGCATCTGGTTGAGAAGCTGGGTCAAGGCAGCGGCTGCGGCCAAAGGCGCCGCATCAGAAGGTAAACTGTTTGCCAGGATCAATACCTCATGCCCGGATGCGGCATACCCTTCCGAGGCCTCGATTGCCCCGGGCTGCGTCGGATCGAGCGCCACTGTCAATGGTGCAGGATAAGCGGCCACTTCGCTTAAGGGCAAACCGCTGCCCGAGCGATCAATCACAATGATCGAAAAGAGCGGCAAGCTGGTATCCACCGGAATATCCAACGCATTGCGCCGCAACGCACCACCACCAAACCCGATTGCGGCGTTCAGCGTTGGGCTCTGTGGTTCGATCTCCGGCACGTCTTGAGGCTGGGTGTCTTCAGTAGGCGTGGCCTCCACAGGGTCTGCTTCAGGTGCCTCGTCCAGCTGCTCTTCCGTTGGTTCGGTGATTTCCGTCGGGACCTCTACAGGCGTCTCCTGTGCCGGTTCTTCGGACGCGTCGGAGGCCTCGGCCTCGGCAGACGTTTCAGGGATCTCGTCAAGGGTCGGCGCTTCGATGTCCGTGTCCACGGGTTCGGTATCAACCGGATCCTCAGTCAGTTCAGGTTCAATGATGTCCTCGTCGTCGGGGTCGAAGGCATCTGATACGTCAGGCGCTCGCGTCTCAGGTTCCTGTGTCTCAGGCGCTTCTATTTCCGGAGCTTCTGTTTCCGGAGCTTCCGTGTCGGGTGTCGCCTTAGCGGGCGTTTCGGCCTCAGGTGTCACTGCCTCAGTCGCGTCTGTTGCGACCTGTTCCGTCTCCGGTGGTTCCGTATTAATGGGGTCCGATGCTTCTGGCGTTTCTGGCTCAACCAGGATTTCAGCAGGTTCAGGTTCGATAGTGTCAGGGACCGGGGCTTCATCTTCGGGCACCACACCTTCAGGAGCGACCTCAGTTGTGTCCAAGGGGGCAGGATCTTCCAATTGCGTTCTGTTAGGGTCGGGCAGATCCGGTTCGGGTTCGGTGGCAGGCACCACAAGCGGCGTCTCAGGCGCGAGCGTCCCGAACGCCCCACTGGCGGGGATATCGACAGTGCCCGTGCGTGGACCAGGCAAAGGCGCATTCAGCGACGCCCCAACCACAATGAAGACGCTTATTATCGCGCCCCAGATCACGCCTGACAGCAAGCCCTTCAGCATTCACCTGCCTCGTTTCTTCGCATCATTCCCTCAGTGCGTTGGCTCGACCGATCCGGCCTTGACCCCGATGCATTGGTTGGCCCATCTATACCGCGACCAGCGGCTAGGATACACGTCCTTTCACGCGGAACAAGAAAAGGACCGCGAGATGCTGCTCTTGATCGACAATTATGACAGCTTCACTTTCAATCTTGTACATTATCTGGGCGAGTTGGGCGCAGATGTTAAAGTACATCGCAATGATGCCCTTGACGTTCAACAGGCCATGGCGCTCCGGCCGAGCGGAATTGTGCTAAGCCCGGGCCCATGCGATCCCGACAAGGCCGGAATTTGCCTCGCGCTCACCGTCGCAGCTGCCGACGCAGGGATCCCTCTTTTCGGTGTCTGCCTCGGTCATCAGACGATCGGACAGGCATTCGGAGGCAAGGTCCAGCGTCACAGCGAGATCGTTCATGGTAAGATGGGCGAAATTTATCACGAAGGTGCAGGTGTTTTTGCTGGGCTGCCGAACCCACTTGCAGGCACGAGATACCATTCACTGGTGGTGGATCGTGACACCCTGCCAGATGAGCTTGAAATCACCAGCTGGCTGAACGACGGTACGATCATGGGGCTACGCCACCGTGACCTGCCGATCGAAGGCGTCCAGTTTCATCCAGAATCCATCCGATCCGAGCATGGCCACGCAATGCTCAAGAACTTCCTAGACAGGCTGAAGGTTCCCGCATGAGCGATGCAATGAAACCCCTGATTTTTGCGGCGTCCGAAGGCCCGCTTTCCAAAGCTCAGGCAACAGAGGCCTTTGAGCATCTCTTCGAAGGCAATGCTACAGACGCCCAAATGGGCGGTCTTTTGATGGCGATGCGCGCGCGCGGCGAATCCGTCGCGGAATACGCGGCTGCGGCTGCGGTAATGCGCGCAAAATGCCTGTCGGTTGCAACCCCGGAAGGTGCGATGGATATTGTCGGAACCGGCGGTGACGGCAAAGGGACGTTGAACATCTCCACAGCAACAGCCTTTGTGGTTGCAGGCGCAGGTGTTCCGGTGGCCAAGCATGGCAACCGAAATCTGTCGTCCAAATCAGGTGCTGCCGACGTTCTGACCCAGATGGGGATCAACGTTATGGTCGAGGCCTCTGTCGTCGACAAAGCCATCAACGAGGTTGGCATCGGCTTTATGATGGCCCCGATGCACCACCCTGCGATCAAGCACGTTATGCCAACGCGCCAGCAGTTAGGGTGCAAAACGATTTTCAATATCCTTGGTCCACTGACCAATCCGGCGGGCGTGAAACGGCAGTTGACCGGCGCATTTGCAATCGATCTGATCTATCCGATGGCTGAAACCCTACAAGAATTGGGCTCGGACTCGGTCTGGATCGTTCATGGCTCCGACGGAACCGATGAGATCGCCATTTCCGGCCCGACAAATGTTGCAGCCTTAAAGGACGACAAGATCACCGGAATGGAAATCCATCCGGAAGATGCAGGCCTTCCGGTTCACCCGTTCAAAGATATTCTGGGTGGAACGCCTGAAGAGAACGGGGTCGCATTCCGCGCTCTGCTTGATGGGGCTGAAAGCGCCTATCGCGACGCGGTCTTGTTGAATTCTGCTGCAGCCCTTGTGGTATCTGGCACAGTTGAAGATTTGAAATCTGGCGTTGAAGTTGCGCGCGAAAGCATCGACAGCGGGGCCGCAAAGACCAAAGTAGACGCGCTTGCCGCGCTAACCTCGGCATAAGACGCTCAGATGACCCAGACAGTTCTAGATAAGATCAAAGCCTACAAGCTGGAAGAGATCGCCGCCGCAAAAGCGGCCCGTCCTTTGGCTGGTGTTGAGGCCGCTGCCCGGGATGCAGACCCAACCCGTGGCTTCACCGAGGCACTGCGCCGCAAAAACCGCGAAGGCTATGGGCTGATTGCCGAGATCAAGCGCGCAAGCCCCTCGAAAGGTCTGATCCGCGCAGATTTCGACCCGCCCGCGCTGGCAAAGGCCTATGCCGAAGGTGGGGCGGCCTGCCTTTCAGTGCTGACCGACACGCCCAGCTTTCAGGGTGCACCCGAATTTCTGATGGCTGCGCGGGCCGCAGTTGACCTGCCCGCGCTGCGCAAAGACTTCATGTACGACACCTACCAGGTGGCCGAGGCGCGTGCTTGGGGTGCAGATTGCATCCTGATCATCATGGCCAGTGTTTCCGACGCCCAAGCGGCGGAACTGG
>Ga0189292_10323_pt1 | contig 17389 bp, 16 predicted proteins | sample UW1oraminimetaG_FD_130317 | JGI IMG/M metagenome (GOLD analysis project Ga0189292, IMG submission 130317) | Marine microbial communities from the Costa Rica Dome - UW179A-orange mini metaG | ecosystem: Environmental > Aquatic > Marine > Oceanic > Photic zone | place: Costa Rica: the Eastern...
ACGAAACCCGCCAAGGTCGTCAGCTTGAACTCGATCAGCGTGATGAAAAGCTGGATCGCCAGCACGAAGAACGTGACGATCACCACCAGCCAGGCCAGGAACATGACCACTATGGGGGTCATGTTCACGAACACCTCGGGGAAGCCCGCCATGTCGCTGATCTGTTCGAGGATCGGCGCGGCGGCATCGACGCCCACCTTGGCCAGCCGACCGGGTTGCAGGAACTCGGCCTGCGAGATCGTGGAACCCGACGCCATCAGACCCAGCCCCGCGAACGAGCGGAACAAGATGCTCGCCAGCCAGTTGAAGTTGCCGATGATGTAGGCGAAAGCGCCGATGTAGAGCACCTTGCGGATCAGCTTGGCGATCACGTCGTCGCCCTGGCCGGTGGCGTGACTCATCGCCCAATAGAGGCCCGCGATGGTCATGTCGATCACGATCAAGGTGGCGGTGAGGAACGCCACCTCGCCACCCAGCAGACCGAAGCCCGAGTCGATGTAAGTGGAGAAGACGATGAGGAAGCGGTCGATCACCGAGATGTCGTTCATGGCGCGTGCCCTCAGTCGCCGCCGTAGAACGGCACGGTCTGCGGCGTGTAGGGCGTGCCCTCGCCGTGAAATCGCCGCCGCACTTCGCGGGCACGTTCGGTGGCCGCCGCCTGCCGCGCCAGCTCCAGCGACGCGGCGCGGTCCTGCGTCAACTGGAGCTGCTGAGACTGGATCGCTTGCTTGGCCTGCAAGGCCAGCAACTGGTTGGTCGCCTGCGCTGCTTGCAGCGCGCCGGTGGCCGACTGGCTCTGGCCCACCAGATCGGCCAGCACGCCTTCGTCCTCACCAAGGTTCTGCGACACCTGTGCCTGCATCCGCATCGCGGTGTGCAGGCCGTCGAGCGTGTGGCGCCAGCGCTCGCGCGCGTCCTGCGCCATGCGGTCGCCGCTGACGGTGGCGGCATACTCTTGCGGGTACAGCCGGGCAAACTCCCGGTCCATGCTCGCCACGTCATAGGCCAGGCCCTGCGCCTCGGCGATCAGGCGTTCGGTGGTCGCCAGCGTCGAGCGCAGCCGGTTGACCACGTTGTAGTCGAGGCTCGTCAGATTGCGCGCCTGGTTGATAAGCATCTGCGCTTCGTTCTGAAGCTGCCGCACCTGGTTGTTGATCTGCTCCAGCGTGCGGATCGCGGTCAGCGTGTTCTGCATCAGGTTGGTCGGGTCAATCACCGCCCGCCAGGGGTCTGCCGATCACGTCGGCGTTACGGCAAGCGATGATCTGCGACGATCCGACCAACGCCAGTGCATACCCTGCTGCCACCAGCGCCAGCATCAGGTCCAGCGACGCCACTTCTTCCGCGACAAGCGGTTCCACGTCCACGGTGCGAAGAATGCGCGCAATCTGCCGGCCATAGCCTTCGCATAGCTGCGGATCGCACATCACCAGCGGATAGCGCAGCACTTCGTCCAGCGGAATGCGTTTGTACGTCAGCAGTGGATGCCGTGCGGGTACGGCGACCACCAGCGGATCACTCCAGGCCGCTTCGGCCAGGATGCCTTCACCCACCTCGGCGGACTGCGCGAATCCTACGTCGTAGAGATCGTCGTGCAATCCCCTGATCTGCTGCGACAGCGGCACTTCATACAACCGGATATCGACCTCCGGTTCGTCCTGTCGGCATTGCGCCAGCAAGGCAGTGAAGCGCGACGGTGTGATGCCATCGGACAACGCGATGCGCAGTTGAGCCTGATAGCCGGCCGCCGCTGCCCTCACGCTGCCACGCGCCTGCTCCAGAGCAGTAAAGACACGTGGCACATGCTCAAGGAAAAGTTTCCCCGCGCGGGTCAATCGCGTGCTGCGGGTCGTCCTGTCGAACAGACGAACCCCGAGTTCTTCTTCTAATTCCTTAATGGCGCGTGACAGCGGCGACTGCTCGATGTGTAGCCGCTCCGCAGCGCGGGCGAAATGGAGTTCTTTCGCAACTGCAATAAAGCATCGTAAATGACGTAGCTCCATGAGGCCCCTTCATTACTCGTGCATGGCATGCACGAAGTCCCTGGTTGGTTGTTGTCCACCTGTTGGCCTCCAAGTGTTGTCATCCATGAGGGCTGAGGGTGCCGAGTACCGCTACGCTTACCAGAATCAGGAGCGCGATCGTCGCCTCGATGGTCACACTCAGTCGCAGGTGCTGTGCAGAGTGCGAGGGGGCGCCGGTATGGATGTCACGTTCGAGCCGGGGCACCAACCACCAGCGATGCAGGGCGGCGAGGCCCAGCATCGCAGCGAACAGCGCCAGCTTGAGCAGCATCAGGTTGCCGTGCCGGCTGTGAAACAGCGGTGCGATGGACCAGCCGACCAGATCCCCGTAGTGAAGGATGCCGGTCACCACCAGGACACCGACGAAGACGGTGCCTGGGCGCGAAAAGGTGTGCAGTGCCCGCCACAGCATGTGCAAGCCCTCACCCGCGGCGGGCTTTCCGTGTCGAACGAACAGAATCAGCAAGGCGAAGATGGCCCCGATCCAGCCGCCGGCAGCGAGCAGGTGCGCCATACCAGCCACCAGCCGCACCGTACCACTCACACCCTCGCCACTGGCAGCGTGTCCGTTCCACGCCAGGCTGACCAGCGCCACACCGGCCAGCAGGGTCACTCGCCGAATGGGGAATGGGCGCTCGGCGCGCTGCGACTGCCAGCCGAGTACAGCAAGCAGCAGAACCAGCAGGAATGCTCGCGTCAGCCCGGCGCGCCCAGCGGCGGTGTCGAACAGATACCAGGCCAAGTCGTCCCGCACCAGATCGGAAACCGCGCCCCCCATGATGCCAGCCGTGCTGCGCACAATCTCAATGCCCACTAGCGCCAAGCCGAGCACTCCACAGACCAGGAGCCCCCGGGTCAAGGCCCATCTGGGCTGGGGGGAGCGCTTATCGCCGCCGATCGTTGAGGCGACCGGACCGTACCACGCGAATAGCGGCAATCCGAACAGCAGCATCAAGTCTAGGTACTGCATGAACCGAAGCGTATAGTCGGGAAGACTGGACATGATGTTGGCGCCCGCTCATCTGATGGTGAAGCTGTATTCGCCAGTCATCGGATGGTTGTCATCACCGACGGCGCGCCATTGCACGTGGTAGACGCCTACTCCGAGGGGATTATGCAACGTAGCTCGCAGCGTCTTGCCGTCGTTGATGAGTTCAACGTCGATGTGCTCGACTTTCTCTGCGGCCCCACCGTCCTTTATGACGCTCAGCTCCAAGCGCGAGGCGCGAAGTACAAGCTGTTCACTGAAGACGAGATCGATCTGCTGCGGTGTCGTGACAACAGCATCGGCCGTCGGTGTGGATTTGACGAGGGAGATATGGGCCTGAGCGACCGATGTGATCAGCAACCCGGTCGCAAGACAGGCACCAACAATCAGAGAGCGAAATTGAGTAGTACGGTTCATGTGTATTACACCTCTTCCTATGTTTTAAGAATTTCGGCTGCAGCAACTTCGGCCGCCGCCTTCTGTTGATTGGCTGGACAGGGTGTCGCCGCTTGCCAGACGCGCGGGATACCCGGCCTGTTGCAACGTCGACAGCAGCGGATCATTGCCTTGATCGAAGTTGCCTCGAACTTGAACGCGGCCGGTGGCCAAATGCACTTCCACGGCATCGACTCCCGGCAGCTCTTTCAGCGCATCGGTGACTTTCGCGATACATGAGCCGCAGCTCATGCCCTGGACGTCGAGATCCACTGTGTTCATGACTGTGTTCTCCTCTTGATCCCGAAGCGGGACATTGGCCGTTTCATCGCATCGATCAGCGATAGGCTTGATAGACGCTGGTGCTGCCATCGACATGGATCAGCAGAACGTCGTAGAGGTCTTTGCGGTCGCCATAGAGCGGGCCGTCCATGCCAGGTGACCCGATCGGCATACCTGGTACGGCCAGGCCGATCGCCTCGGGCTTTTCTTTCAGGAGACGTTTGATATCGGCAGCGGGTACATGGCCTTCGATGGCATAGCCGCCGATTCTGGCGGTATGGCAGGAGCCAAACTGCTTGGCAATGCCGAGCCGTTCGCGTATGCCGGTGTTGCCGGTATTGGAAGTACGCACCTGGATGCCCACTTCTTCAAGATGCTGGACCCATTCGTTGCAGCAGCCACAGCTGGGGTCTTTCCAGACTTCTGCGCTCAGCTCCGATGCGGTTGCCACATTAGTACCGAGCATGGACGACAGAAACAGGCCCGCCAACCAGACGCGGTATTTGATAGCGACATTCATCATGCTCGGCTCCGTAACTCTTTAACTGTCGGTACAGGGGGATTCATGGCGCTCGGCTGTGGTTCAAAGCCCGAAATGCACCATGCGTCTTCATACCGATGCTAGAGAGCAGGCGCCGTCAGACAAATGACCCGCGCGTTACATTTATGTCATTCATTTGTCATCTCTATGCGGGTTCCGCACAGCAATCAGGCACCTGTTTTGCGGTCGCCTGCTCGGGCCGGGGAGCCGCTGAACTACCAGTGACATAACGCGATAGGTTCAGATGGCGATGGACCAGCCAAACGAAAAGAGACACCCGGCTTAGAGCTCGCACAGAAGAAACCGATTGACGATCGGTTTTTCAAAAATCATACTCTGAACTTCCTAAGTCAAGAAATTGAGGTTCAACCGTTTGACCAACCCTAGTGTGCCGCCGCTCGGCGACCTGGAAATTGCCGTGCTCGAAGACATCTGGCGCTTCGGTTCATCCGACGCCAAGACTGTCCATGCACGAGTCAAACATTCGCGTTCGATTGCATTGAACACCGTGCAGTCCGCGTTGGAGCGCCTGTTTCGCAAGGGGATCCTGCAACGCGAGAAGATCAGTCATGCCTACGAATACTCGGCAGGTCTTTCTCGCCGGGAGTTGGTTCGCAAGCTGGTGGAATCCACGGTGCATCGTGTCGCCGGCACACAATCGGATGCGTTGTTGTCGGCTTTTGTCGATCTTACCGTACAAGCGGATGGAGACCAGCTCAAACGATTGGAGGAATTGATTGCGCGGCGTCGTGCTGAACTGGATGAGAGCCGCTGATGATGAGCTATGGGTCGCTACTTCAATCTGCGCTGCTGGCCGGCTTTGTTCTGGCGATTACCCTGTCTTTGTTGGTTGTGGCCTGTGAACGCCCGCTAAGTCGGCTGCTTTCGAGACAAGCGCCTCGGCAGCGAGTCCGAATACTTTGGTGGTTGCTGACCGCGCCTATATTGGTGGGCATTGGCTATGCAGTAGTGGCTATAGCAATGCCCTCGGCCCTTCACGACTCGGCCCGGTTTGCCGCCGCCTGTTCTGCGCACTCAGGCAACCTTCTACATTTGTGTGTCTGGCATCCGAACGAAAATGGGCAGAGCTCTTGGTTGTGGGGGGCGATTGCCCTGCTGGCGGGTTATGCAACGTGGTTGATAGCGCGGGCAGCAATCGGAGTCTGGCGGGTCCGGCAGACCCTGCTCACCATGCTGCGTTTGAGTCGTCGTTTTGGACACACAGACAGGCTTCGTGTGGTGGATGTCGATCAGCCCATGGCCTTCGCTTGCGGCATAGGGCCAGGCCATGTTTTGCTTTCCCAGTCGTTGCTCGACCAGCTCAGCCCAACTCAGCTACAAGTAGTTCTGGCCCATGAGCAGGCGCACCTTGAGCATCGCGATGCGTTCTGGCGTCTGATGGCGGGGATGTTGTCGGGCATCCAGTTGCCAGGCACTCGTCGGCGCCTTCTGCGTGACTACGAGCTTGCCTTGGAGCAGCGCTGCGACTTCATTGCTGCGGCTTCAGTGGGCTGTCAAATAACGGTCGCTGAAACCTTGGTCGCGGTGAAGAAAATTTACCGCCATCACGCTTTAGCAGGTATGCCGCTGTCGATGGCCTTTCTCTCCGATTTCGTGCCCGAACGTGTTCAGGCGCTGTTGTCTCCGGGCCGCCGATCCAATTCATATCTGGGTTTATTTTTGGGCTTTACCGTGGTGGCGTTTTGCAGCTTGTCCACAGGGTGGCTGCACTACTTAACCGAGTCACTCATCACTATGTTGGCGAGGTAAACACGGACTCGGGATTTTTGGTATTTTTTTTGACACAAAAACCGATCGCCAATCGGTTTTTGTGTCGGCTGTTTGCTGATGTTTGCTGATGTTTGGTGAGCGCGCAAGAGCGCTTTGCGAAACGGCTTGTTGATCTGTTGCTACTTAGTTACCCGGAGGTTTTTTGTGAATTTGCACTGGTTGAGGGTTTTGGTGTTCGTCGGAGTCTGCGGCATCCCCGCGGTACAGGCTGCCGAGCCCTTGCGTCTGGAGGAAGCGGTGACCCGCGCGTTGACTTCTAATCCGTCCATCATTGCCGAAGGTGCTCAACTACAGGCCGTGCAGGCCCGCACCGAGCGTGAGGGTCTGCCGCCGCCTTACGTGATTGGCGGTGAGTTCGAGAACGCGGCCGGCACCGGCAGTCTGCGTGGCATTGATTCAGCCGAAACCACATTGCGCATCAGCCGGGTGATCGAACTCGGCGGCAAGCGTGCAGCCCGACAGACCCTTGGCAGGGCCGAGGTCAGCCAGCAACAGCACCAGGCCGATACGGCGCGGATCGACTTGGCCAGCCGAACCACAGCCCGCTTCATCGAAGTACTTGCCAGACAACAGCGGCTGGACTACGCCGAGGAGCGTGTCCGGCAAGCCGAACGTACTCGCAGCGAGGTCGCCACTTGGGTATCGGCGGCCCGCAACCCCGAATCGGACCTCCAGGCTGCCGAGATTGCGCTCGCCGAGGTGGAGTTGGCGCGCGAGACAGCGCAGCACGAATTGGCCAGCGCCCGAATGACGTTGGCCGCGAGCTGGGGTGCGTTGACGCCCGACTTCGGCTCAGTCGTCGGTGACCTGCAAGCCCTGCCGCCGGTCGAGTCGTTCGAGACATTGGCCGCTCGTCTGTCGATGACGCCCGAACTCTGGGCCTCGCGACTACAGGCGAACACCATCTCTGCCCGCCGTCGGATAGCCGAAGCCAGAGCGAAACCGGATATCGACTTGAGCCTGGGCGTACGCCGTATGGAAGCTTTTAACGATCAAGGCCTGGTGATGTCGATCTCGGTGCCGTTGGGCAGCCGCAAGCGCTCCGGATACTCGATCGCACAAGCTGACGCCGAACTCATCGCGCTGGAAGCCCGCCGGGATGCTGAACGCTTCGAGCGGCATCAAGTCTTGTTCGATATCTATCAGGAACTTATGCACGCACGTCACGAAGCCGAGGCGCTGCGTACACGCATGCTGCCCATGGCCGAGGACGCATTGGCGAACACTCGCCGCGGATTCGAGGCCGGACGCTTCTCCTTCATTTCGTTGGCACAGGCACAAAGGACGCTGTTCGACCTGAACCAACGCACCGTTGAAGCTGCTGCCCGCTATCACCTATTGCTGGTAGAGGTGGAACGCCTCACCGTCACCGTTGAGGACATGACCCCATGAATCGCCTGCTTTTCCTGCTTTTTCTCAGTTTGGCGCTGGCCGCTTGCGGCCCTAATAGTGACCGTGCCGACGGCGGCGTTGATGTGCAAGCGAACGAAGACTACGAGCGTGGCCCTAACAACGGGCGGCTTCTGCGCGACGGCGACTTCGCGTTGGAAGTCACGATCTACGAGACCAATGCGCCTCCACACTACCGGCTTTACGCCTATCGGGGCGACAGTTCGATCTCGCCCACTGAAGTCGTTGCGACCATCGAGCTCTCGCGCCTCGACGGCGAAGTCAACCGATTCACGTTCGCGCCGGAAAGCACCTACCTGGTTGGTAGCGGCGAAGTGACCGAACCACACTCATTCGATGTGGCTGTGACCGCAGAACACGGCGGCAAGAGATCCAATTGGTCCTACGAATCCTATGAGGGGCGCGTCACCATTCCGGCCGCCATTGCAGAAGATGCTGGTATCCGGGTCGAGCAGGCCGGCCCGGCTTCCATCCGCGACATCGTACGACTGACTGGCACCATCGCCTTCGATTCCAATCGCTATGCGTCCGTCGGGGCGCGCTTTCCGGGCATCGTGCAGTCGGTGAGCGTACAGCAGGGCGAGCGCGTCCAGCGCGGCCAGACACTAGCGATTGTCGAGGGCAACGACAGTATGCGCACCTATCCGATCACCGCGCCGCTCGATGGCGTGGTGATCGTGCGGAACACTAACGTCGGTGATGTGGCCGGAGCCGGCGCGTTATTCGAGCTGGCCGATCCCTCACATGTATGGATTGACCTGCGCGCTATCGGCACCGATGCCGAAAACCTGGCGCCCGGACAGGTAGTGCAAATCCGTTCGGCGACGGGCAGCGCGGTAGCAGAAGCGAAGATCGAAAGCTTACTGCCGGTGGCCGGTATCGGGCAGAGCGTTATCGCCCGCGTCAACGTACCGAACCCGCAGGGCCAGTGGCGACCGGGGATGACGGTATCCGCCGAAGTCATGGTGGACTCGCGCGAGGTGCCGTTGGCAGTGAAGGAGATGGGCTTGCAGCGCTTCCGTGACTTCACCGTGGTCTTCGTACAGATCGACGAGACCTACGAGGTGCGCATGCTCGAACTCGGGGATCGCGATGGCGAGTACGCCGAAGTGTTGGGCGGACTCAAGACGGGTTCGCGCTACGTTACCGAGCAGAGTTTCCTGATCCGCCAGGACATCGAAAAGTCCGGCGCCAGCCACGACCATTAAGGAGGACGCCATGCTTGAACGTATCATCCGCGCGTCCATCGCGCACCGCTGGCTCGTACTCATCCTGGTGCTGGCCCTGTCGGGCCTGGGGATCTGGAACTACAGCCGTCTGCCCATCGACGCGGTGCCGGACATCACCAACGTCCAAGTTCAGATCAATACCGAGGCGCCGGGCTACTCACCGTTGGAGGCCGAGCAACGCGTCACCTTCCCGGTCGAGACTGCGCTCGCGGGTCTCGCCAAGCTGGACTACACCCGCTCGATCTCTCGCTACGGTCTGTCGCAGGTGACAGCCGTCTTTGAGGACGGCACCGACATCTACTTCGCGCGGCAGCAAGTCGCCGAGCGCTTGCAGCAAGCTGCGTCGCAACTGCCGACCGGGCTGGAACCCACGCTGGGTCCGGTCGCAACTGGCTTGGGTGAAATCTTCATGTACACCCTGGAACCCGAGGCGGGTTTTGAGGAAACGTGGACACCAACCGCGCTGCGCACGCTGCAAGACTGGGTGGTGCGTCCGCAGCTTCGGAATCTGAAGGGCGTCACCGAGGTCAACACCATTGGTGGCTACGTGCGCCAGTTCCACATCACGCCCGACCCGATGCGGCTGTTGGCCTACGAACTGACGATGCGTGACGTGTTGGACGCGGTGGCGCGCAATAACGCCAATGTCGGTGCCGGCTATGTCGAGCGTTACGGCGAGCAGTATCTGATCCGCATCCCCGGTCAAGTGGCGGATATCGAAGGGCTGCGGAATATCGTCGTGGCAACGCGCGACGGCCTGCCGCTGCGCATTGGCGATGTTGCGGAAGTAATCGAGGGCAGTGAACTGCGCACGGGTGCGGCGACCAAGGACGGCAGTGAGGTTGTGTTGGGCACCGTTTTCATGCTGATCGGTGAAAACAGTCGTGCCGTCGCTCAGCGCACCGCCGACAAGCTTGCAGAAATCGACTCCACGCTGCCCACTGGTGTGCGTGCGCATACAGCCTACGACCGCACCAACCTCGTCGATCGGGCAATCGCTACCGTACAGAAGAATCTGGCGGAAGGCGCATTGCTGGTGATTGCCGTGCTGTTCCTGCTGCTGGGCAACCTGCGTGCGGCGTTGATCACGGCAGCGGTCATCCCGCTGGCCATGCTGATGACAATTACCGGCATGGTGCAAAATCAGATTTCAGCCAACCTGATGAGCCTGGGGGCGCTCGACTTCGGCTTGATCGTCGATGGAGCGGTGATCATTGTCGAGAACTGTGTGCGACGCTTCGGCGAGCGCCAGCACCAACTTGGCCGACTGCTGACCCGCGACGAGCGCTTCGCGTTGGCAGCCAACGCCAGTGCGGAAGTGATCAAGCCCGCGATTTTCGGCCTGTTCATCATCACTGCCGTGTACCTGCCGATCTTCGCGCTGTCAGGTGTGGAAGGAAAGATGTTCCATCCGATGGCCCTCACCGTGGTGATCGCGCTCACCGCCGCGATGGCGCTGTCGCTGACCTTCGTGCCAGCGGCTGTCGCGTTGCTGATCACCGGCAAGGTTGCCGAGAAGGAAAACAGAATCATGCGCGGTGTAAGCCGCTTCTATGCACCGCTGCTTGCCAATGTGATTCGGCTGCGGGTCGTGGTGGTCGCTGCGGCGATGGTTCTGGTTGTGCTATCCGGTTTGCTCGCCACGCGCTTGGGCACCGAGTTCACCCCGCAACTGGACGAGGGTGACATTGCGCTGCACGCGTTGCGCATTCCCGGAACCAGTCTGACCCAAGCGATCGGCATGCAACGCCAGTTGGAGGCCCGGATCAAGGAGTTTCCGGAAGTGGAGGAAGTGGTCGCCAAGATCGGAACCGCCGAGGTCGCGACCGACCCGATGCCTCCCTCGGTGGCCGACACTTTCATCATGCTCAAAGATCGTAAGGATTGGCCGAATCCACGCAAACCCAAGGCGGTGTTGGTTGCAGAGTTGGAAGAAGCAGTGAAGGCCATCCCCGGCAACAACTACGAGTTCACCCAGCCGGTGCAAATGCGCATGAACGAGCTGATCGCTGGTGTGCGGGCCGAAGTGGCGATCAAGGTCTATGGCGACGATATGGAACAACTGGCCGAAATTGGTGGCGAGATCGAGGCGCTGGCCGAGGGTATTCAGGGAGCGTCCGACGTGGCATTGGAGCAGGTCACGGGCCTGCCGGTGATGACGATCACGCCGAACCTGGAGGCGCTCGCTCGCTACGGACTATCCATCGATGATGTGCAGCAGGCGGTCGCTGTCGCGCAAGGTGGCGCTATTGCCGGCCAAGTGTTCGAGGGCGACCGCCGGTTCGACATCGTGGTACGGCAGCCCGAAGCGCAGCGCCAAGACCCGCAAGCGCTGGCATCCCTGCCAATTCCGGTACCGGCCGCCGTGGCTGGGGGGGAACAGGCCACCTATGTTCCGCTGCATCAACTCGCCTCAATCGAGGTGGTGCCAGGTCCCAACCAGATCAGCCGCGAGAACGGCAAGCGTCGGGTGGTCGTCACCAGCAACGTGCGTGGACGCGATCTGGGTTCGTTCGTGGAGGAGTTACGCGATCAGGTTAGTGCTCGAATCGAACTGCCGGAAGGCTACTGGGTCGATTACGGCGGCACCTTCGAGCAGCTTATTTCAGCCGGTCAGCGTCTGTCAGTGGTGGTACCCGTGGTGTTGGTCATGATCTTCGGCCTGCTGTTCATGGCCTTCGGCTCGGCCCGGGATGCAGCGATCGTGTTCACGGGCATACCACTGGCCTTGACCGGCGGCGTAGCCGCTCTGTGGCTGCGAGATATCCCGTTCTCGATCTCGGCCGGTGTGGGCTTCATCGCGCTGTCCGGCGTGGCGGTGCTCAACGGTCTGGTGATGGTGAGTTTCATCCGCAGACTGCTCGACCAGGGAGCGCCGTTGCATGAGGCAATCTTGAATGGCGCCCAAGCACGACTGCGTCCGGTGCTGATGACGGCGCTGGTGGCCAGCCTGGGTTTTGTGCCCATGGCCATTAACGTCGGCACGGGTGCCGAGGTGCAACGCCCGCTCGCTACCGTGGTCATCGGCGGCATCATCTCCTCGACGCTGCTGACGTTGCTCGTGTTGCCTGCCCTGTATCGCCTGGTTCACAGAAATGGCGGGCGACCGCATGTCGAGGCTGAGCCATCTGTGGAGGCAATGCCATCGTGATGAAGGTACTTCGTCACAACAGCCTGCCTCTCGCCTGCATCGGCGAAGCGCTGAGTTCATCGCCCCAAACACCAGTAATCGAATCGTGGGCTTGTTGCCGGGCTCTGTGGCGAGGCGATGAGCCTGGCCCGGCCAAGTCCGGTAACCATATCGAGTCGAATCCACCGTACCGCCATCATGAAAAACACTTTGGAAATCCTGTCAGGAGATGAAGCTACTTATGCATGAATTTCTACCCCAAGCTGTGCCTGACCGCTACCCGCAGACCTGGCGCCGAACGATGCTGTTCCTCGTGGCGGCCACTTTCCTGCTCCTCTTTGGAATGAACGATGCGCTCGCGCACGCCATTGCAGAAGGTGACAAGGGCTATATCCAGGAAATATCCGGGGTCCATTTAATTTCCTTCATGTACCTGGGCGCCAAGCACATGGCGACGGGATACGACCACATCCTGTTCCTGCTCGGTGTGATTTTCTTCCTGTACAGGATGAAACACATCGCCCTGTACGTGACCCTGTTCGCCGTCGGGCACTCGACGACGATGCTGCTCGGTGTGTACTTCAATATCGGCATCAATAGCTACCTCATTGACGCCATCATCGGGCTGTCTGTGGTTTACAAAGCGTTCGATAACATCGGTGCATTTCAGCGATGGCTCGGCTTCCAACCGAACACGAAGATCGCGACGCTCGTGTTCGGCTTGTTTCACGGGTTTGGGCTGTCCACGAAAATCATCGAATACGACATCTCGCCCGATGGCCTGATTCCGAATCTGCTGGCGTTCAACGTCGGCGTCGAGATCGGACAGCTGCTAGCGCTTGGCGCGATCCTGATCGTCATGGGTTACTGGCGTCGGACAGCCAGCTTCTGGCGCCATGCTTATACCGCCAATGTCGCGACGATGTGTGCCGGTTTCGTCCTGATCGGCTATCAGCTCACCGGCTATTTCATATCCTGACCTACACGCGGAAAAAACCTCTATGTACAACATTGCCAAACCAACTCCTGACGATCTGCCAACCTCGAAGCAGTTGCTGCGTTCAACTCTCATCGCGCTCGTCACCGCTATCGCGATTCTGTTCACTGTCGTTCTTCCCTCTGAATACGCCATCGACCCGACCGGCATTGGTCGGATGCTCGGGCTGACGGAAATGGGTGAGATCAAGACGCAGTTGGCAGAAGAAGCGGCGATCGACGCCTCGATGGATGCCGCCGCTGCGCGTGCGGCCGTGCAGCCGGCCGCTCCTCTGGGCACCGGAGCAAGTTCTGTCACGGCTCAGCCCGCGCCGATTCCCTTGCCGGCAGCGGATAGCTGGCGGGACGAAATGCAGGTAGTGCTCACCCCCGGACAAGGCACCGAGATCAAACTCGTCATGCAAGCTGGAGAGCGGGCGGAATTCAGTTGGGTTGCGCAAGGCGGTGTCGTCAACTTCGACACGCATGGCGATGGCGGCGGGCAATCCATCAGCTATGAAAAGGGGCGCAGCGTGCCTTCCGATGAAGGTGTCCTCGAAGCAGCCTTTGATGGCAATCATGGCTGGTTTTGGCGAAATCGGGGGAGTTCCGACGTGACCGTCATTATTCGGGCGCGCGGCCAATACGCTGAAATGAAGCGCGTGATTTAACCGTTGCGCCAAGCAATACACGACATTTGGCGTCGTCTGTCCATGTCCCAACCTCCGTGAAAACACGGGTTACATTTGAAAGGAGATATTGAAAATGACCATTCGTACTTTGGTGCTCACTGTCGTTGCATGTGCGTCCGCTGCTTCCATGACGGCGTTCGCTCACCCTGGTGGGCACGACGACGATGAAAAACTCATCCCCACCACCTGCGCCCAGCTGGCCGACAAGGAGCGCTACACGGACGACGTTTCGTATCCGGAGGTCAAAGCGTTGAAGGAACGTTGCGATGCCGAGAAAAAGGGCCAGGTGGAACCGGGGACAACGACCACACCCCGATCGGCGGATAGGGATAACTGAGGAGAGAGGGTGAGGCGCAGTGATGCGCTGCACTCTCTGTCTTGACTTGGACGACTGGAGTGGATTCGATGCTTGGGATTCTTCGTCATACCGATTTCCGGAGGCTTTTCCTCGCACAGATGGCCGCGTTGGTCGGTACAGGGCTGGCCACGGTGGCTCTCGCCCTGTTGGCCTACGAACTCGCCGGTTCCAAGGCCGGGGCAGTTCTGGGTACAGCGCTGGCGATCAAGATGACGGTATACGTGCTGCTGGCGCCAGTAGCCGGCGCCTTGGTGCCGCCAGCCAAGCGAAAGGTGGTGTTGATCTCGCTCGATGTCATCCGCGCCAGTGTCGTGCTGGCGTTACCTTTTGTTACCGAGATCTGGCAAATCTACTTACTGATCGCGGTACTGCAAGCTGCTTCCGCAGGTTTCACGCCACTGTTCCAATCATTGATCCCCGAGGTACTTTCGGAGGAGCGCGACTATACGCGGGCGCTTTCTTTGTCACGCATCGCCTATGACCTGGAGAATCTTTTCAGCCCAGCCCTCGCGGCTATCTTGCTGGTCTGGATCAGCTTCCACGGTTTGTTCGTCGGCACGTCCTTCGGTTTCGCACTATCGGCAGGGTTGATTGTGACAACGGTGTTCCCGACAACCGTGGCCGGAAACCGGAGGGAGGCGCTGGGCGAACGTATGTTGCGCGGCATGCGCATCTACCTGCGCACGCCTCGACTGCGCGGTCTGCTTGCTTTGAACCTGTGTGCCGCAGCCGGCGGAGCGATGGTGTTCGTGAACACTATAGTAATCGTTCGAGAGCTTCTGGGCGGCGACGAACAGCAGCTCGCCTTGGCATTGGCGGTGTTTGGTGGTGGTTCGATGTTGGCTGCATTGTTATTACCCAAGGCACTTGATCGGCTACCGGATCGCCAAGTGATGCTGTCATCCGCGATCGCTATGGTCGTTATGCTGCTGACCCTCACGATGCTCTGGGTTGCACTGCCAAGCTTACGTGGTTGGGCAATGTTGTTGCCAGCCTGGGGCCTGATGGGGATTGCCTACGCCGGCTTGGTGACTCCAGGGGGGCGGTTGATACGGCGCTCTGCCCACAATGAAGATTTGCCCAGCGTATTTGCCGCGCAATTTTCCTTTTCACATGTCTGCTGGCTGCTTGCGTACCCGCTGGCGGGCTGGGTTGGTCTGAAGCTCGGCCTCGGGGTTGCCTTGGCCGCTTTGAGCGGCCTTGCGGTAGTGGGATTGTTCGTCGCGATTCGGAGTTGGCCGTCGGACGATCAGCGCGTACTGGCTCACAGCCATGAAGACCTGCCGAGCGACCATCCGCACTTCGCATCGCACGGTGTGGCGCCGCATGCGCATCCGTTCGTCATCGACACGCTGCATCGGCGATGGCCTGGATGACGGTGCACAGGTGCTGCCGCCAGCCTCACTCTAGGGCCTCAAGGCCAACCGAAGATGACGGCGGAATGACGGGAATGTGATGAATGAGTCATCTCGGCGACAGTGACCGTCGCCTATGTTGGATGCCGTTAGTTCCACAGACTTGGGTTCTATGGCGGTGCGCTATGCGATGTCTGTTCAGAAAGGCCCCGGGAATGGCAGCCGCTGCGGGTTTGCCACGGATGTCATCGTCGGAGAGTTCTCCGGTGAGGACGAGTCGACGTAACGCGTCGCGTTGCCACGCTGGGCGGCCTTGAGACCATTCAAGTATTTCCTGCAAGACCGTCATACTCCCCCCGCTGCATCGCGTCCTTTTATATGGGCATAGCCAATCTCATCGTTCGCTTCACCGTGTATCGTCCTCAATGGGGCGAAGCACCGCACCCTCGGGCTGATCCAAAAAACGCCGGATGGCCAAGCGCACAACATACTGGAGCGGCAACGGCGGACGTTGCGCCTCAGCCAGCTTGCGCAAAGCCTCGTAGTCCTCGGCATCAAGGGAGACTGTGAAGCGCTTGAGCGGTTGCGATTGAGGCATAAACGGCGGATCAACCAACATGGAACCCAATCACCAGATTACACCGGAACGCACCAAAACGCACCAAAGTGTAATGGTGCACGCCTTGACGGCACGCGCGCCCTTGACGGCGAGAACGCCGTGGTACGGTGAAGGGAAACAGCAAGACCGCCCATCCCCACTTCTGACGAAGGCAGGGACAGGCAAGCGGAGCGCGCAGGCCCTCAAGGGCCGGAGGCGTCAGGGATCAAAGCCGGATGGCCGCGATTCGGCACGAAGCGCGGGGCGCGGGGCGCAGCCCGCGAGCCCGACGGCGGTACGCCGAGACGCATCGTTATCGTTGGCGAGTCTCGGGATGAATCGCTGCGCGAGATTCCAGCAGACGCCGCGTGTTCTCAAGTTCCTTTTGCAGCAATTCGGCATCCGGCAGCACCATCCGATAGTTCGCCGCCATGACCTTGCTGGGCAATCCCTCAAGCGCATACCGCGCCAAGGCGTGCCCCTTGTCCGCGCACAGAATCAGGCCCACAGGCGGATTCTCTTCGGGAAACGTCCAGTGCTCCTTCGCGTAGTTGCAATACAGGTGCATCTGGCCCACGTCGGCATGGGTCAGGCTGCCGAGCTTCAAATCGATGATGACGAGGCAGCGCAGCCGGCGATGGAAAAACAGCAGGTCCACCCGATACCAAGTCTGGTCGATGCGCAACCGGCGCTGTCGCCCGACGAAGGTGAACCCCTCACCGAGTTCGAGCAGAAAAGCTTCCAGCCGTTGGATCAAGGCGCTTTCAAGATCGGACTCCGAATACTCGTCCTTGAGGTCCAGGAACTCCAGCACATACGGGTCCTTGATCGCGTCGGCGGGCGTGACGGCATCCTCCGGTTTCGGCACCGCGCCCTTGGTCAGCATCGCGGCCTTGTCCTTGGACAGCGCGGTGCGTTCGTAGAACTGGCTGCCGATCTGCCGGTCGAGCTGGCGCACACTCCAGCCACCGCGCAGGGCTTCGGCCTCATAGAACTGGCGGGCGTGGTCGTCCCTAACCGACAACAGCCGCACATAGGCCGACCACGGCAGCATGAACGCCTGTGCCAGTTCGGAGAGACCCAATTCCCCAGACACTGTCTGGGATTTCCCAGGAACTAACTGGCTTTGCAATTTCCCAGACAGTGTCTGGGAAATCACGGAACGGGGATATGCGAGGAAGAAGCGTCGCATGTTCTCCAGGTTGTTTACGCCGAACCCTCGCCCGAACCGCGTGGTCAAGTCACTGGACAGGCGAGCGATCAACTGTTCGCCGTAGCCGGCACGCCGCTTGCCTCGTTGCTCGGCTTCGACGATCCGGCGGCCAATCTCCCAGTAGCTGGCAGTCATCAACGCATTGACGCTGCGAACCGCCGCATGGCGCGCGGCATCGAGCAATTCCACGATGCCGCTGCAGATGTCGGCGTAGCCGGCCGGTATGGCGGAGCTTTTCCCCGCCGTTGCCGAAAGCGTCTTCTTGCTCATGCCACCACCTCCGCAGGGCGCTGTGCCCCGGTGATCGTCTTGCGCCGGTTCGCCACCAGTTCCGCCGCCTTGCGCACCGGATCGTCCTCGGTGTGGAC
>Ga0189292_10326_pt1 | contig 17264 bp, 17 predicted proteins | sample UW1oraminimetaG_FD_130317 | JGI IMG/M metagenome (GOLD analysis project Ga0189292, IMG submission 130317) | Marine microbial communities from the Costa Rica Dome - UW179A-orange mini metaG | ecosystem: Environmental > Aquatic > Marine > Oceanic > Photic zone | place: Costa Rica: the Eastern...
CGCAATGACGCCGCGCCTGTATGCATCCGCCGCCTATCTCGACAGACACGGCGCGCCGCGGACGCCGGCCGACCTGGCCCGGCATCAATGCCTGGTCGGCGCGCCGACAGGCGAGTTCCAATGGGTATTGCGCTCAGACACGCGGGAAGAGAGGGTCCAGGTATCGGGCAAGGTGGCGGCCAGCGATTCCGGCATGATCCGATCCCTGGTCCGCGCGGGAGTCGGAGTCGGGCCCCTCTTGAAGTTCGAGGCCGGAGAAGCCAGCGGCGACAGGATTGTCCATGTCCTGGAGCGATGGTCACTGCCGCAGGTTCCCCTGGTCGCCCTGCTCCCCACGCGCAAGGTGCCGGCGAGAGTCAGGGCGTTTCTGGATTTCATTCGTCCCAATCTTCAGGAATGCTGAATTCCTCGAGCCGCATCGATGGACATGGCCACGCTGATCAGCACCACCGCCGCGATGGAAGCCGCGAACACCCGCCGCGCCCAGCGCGCATCATCGCTGGCCGAGAACCCCGCGAGCGCGGTTTTCAGCCAGTAGACGCCGCTCAGGAGAACCGTTGAGAGGTACAGATTTCCCACGTATCCCAACGCGGGAAGCGCAAGCGCGGCCGCGATAAAGGCGGCGATGTACAGGACGATACGCCGCTTCGCGTGATGTCGCCCCTTCACCAGGGGAAGGACGGGGATGGACGCCGCTTCGTAGTCCTTCCACCTGAACAGGGCGATGGCATACGAATGAGGCATTTGCCATATCCCGAAGATCACGAAGAGCGCGACAGCCGCGGTGTCGAGGGTTCCACGCACCGAGCAATAGCCCACCACGGGAGGGATCGCCCCCGATATGCTGCCGACCAGCGTGGCGTGGACCGATCTGCGTTTCAGGATAAGCGAGTACAGGCCGACATAGACAACGTATCCGATGAGCATCAGGAACAGCGGCGCAATTCGATGCGTCGCGGCATACAACAGCGAGAACCCGATGAGAGCCAGAATACAGGTGAAGGCAAGCGCCGACCTGATCGAAATGCTCCCGGTAGCCATCGGACGCGCATAGGTGCGTTCCATGAGCCGATCGATATCACGGTCAATCACGTTGTTGGCGGCGCAGCCGGAGCCGATCACGAGCGCTGCGCCGGATATCACCAGTGCAAGGTGACTTGCATCCACGACGCCCTGCGATGCGAGCAAGTAGCCTCCGGCGAGAGATATCAGATTGCCGGCCACAATGCCTGGCTTGACCAATTCGAGATAGGTTCGATACATGAAATTGCGCCGCACCGATGTGGGCGCGAACAGGAAGCAGCCGAACAGGCTTGATGACAGGAATAACCGTGATCGCGCCGCTCGTGGGCTAACGCGTGGGCCTGTCGGATCTATGAATGGCCACGGCGATACGGTCGAATGCGACGCGAGGAATTATCTGGACCACGGAGTTTTCCTTCGCGCCGCAAGCTTTATAGCCTCTGTGCAACGGTGCACGAAAGTGAAGTTTCGGACATGGATCCCGCAGATCCCGACGTCACGAAAAACCGATGACCATGGCGCGGCCCGCGATCATGTCTTCGAACAGGGCCGTGATGCTCGGGGCGACGTCGCGCGTGTCCTCGAATTCCGGCTCGATGCCGTGCACGATGCGGCCCGAGTCGCGTTCTATCGCCAGGAATTCGTAGTCGCCGGCAACGCTCATGTAGATCGGCGTGTGCTGGCTCCAGAAGTCCAGGACCGCCTGCCGGCCGCCATCGTCCAGCGCCGCCTCCAGGCTGATATCGCGCAGGGCGTGCCAAGGAAAAGCGTTGTCCCCCGTGCCGTCATGGTCGGCCGCGCTCAGGAACCAGCGTGTCTGGGTCGCGTTGTGCAATTCGGTGAAGGTCGCCAGGAAGGCGCCATAACTGTGCGCGTCGCCCGGCGCGGTCGCGGCGGTCGGGTCGGGCGTCGTCCGCCGCACCGTCCACCCGCGAGCGGCAAGATGATCCAGGAAGCGTTGTTGCAGCGATGTCATGTCGGTTTTCTCGGATCGGCTATCTGAATCGGGCGTTCACGGGAACCTTGTAACGCCATCCGTCAATAAAGACGAACTTTATTCCGCCACGGTTCGCTGGCTCCAATTAATAGTATTTCTTATTCGCATTCGCTACACTAGCGGCCATCTTGCAATCTCCCGACCCTCTTTCCCTCCCCGCGGTCGAGCAGCTTTATCGCCATCACCATGGCTGGCTGCAAGGCTGGCTCCATCGCAAGCTGGGTGACAGCGGCGACGCGGCCGATCTGGCGCACGATACGTTCGTGCGGCTGATGGCCGCGCGCCGGCCGCCCGTCTTGCGCGAGGAGCCGCGCGCGCTGATCACGCATATCGCCAAGGGGCTGCTGATCGACCATTGGCGCCGCCGCGCGGTGCAACAGGCCTATCTGGAAACGATCGCGCACCTGCCCGAGCCGCAGGTGCCGTCGCCGGAAGCCGGTCTCATGATCGTGCAGACGCTGGTGGCGATCGACGCCATGCTGCAACGCCTGCCGGCCGCGACGCGCGACATGTTCCTGCTGGCCCAGCTCGACGGGCTCACGCTGCGGGAGATTGCCGAGCGGACCGGCAAGCCCGTCATCACGGTACGGCGCCATCTGCACAAGGCCCTGATGGCCTGCATGAGCGCCGCCGCATGAACGAGGCGCTGCTCGAGGAAGCGGCCAGCTGGGTGATCCGGCTGCGCTACGAGCCCGCCGATGCGAACACGCGCCGGGCGTTCGAGCGCTGGCTGGCGCAGGGCGAGGCCCATGCGCAGGCCTGGAGCCGCGCCGAACAGGTGCTGGGCGCGTTCGACGGGCTGCCGGCGCGGATCGGGCATGACGTGCTGCGCGCCACCGGCAAGCGGCGGGGCCGCCGCGCCGTGCTGCGCGCGATGCTGGGGCTGGGCGTGGCGGCGCCGTCCGGCTGGCTGGCATGGCGTGAGGCGCCCGCCTGGCGCGCGGACCTGCGCACCGCCGCGGGCGAACAGCTGACCCGCAGCCTAGACGATGGCACGCGATTGGTCTTGAACAGCGGCAGCGCGGTCGACCTGCGCTACGGCGCCGCCGAGCGCCGCCTGGTGCTGGTGGCGGGCGAGGTGCTGGTGACCACCGGCCAGGAGACGCAGCGCGCCTACCGGCCATTCGTGGTGCAGACGCCGCAGGGCGAGGCGCAGGCCTTGGGCACGCGCTTCTCGGTGCGGTTGATCGACGATCGCACCGAGGTCATGGTATTCGAGCACGCGGTGCTGGCGCGGCCGGCGCATGGCGCGCCGGTGCGCATCGACGCCGGCCAGCGTGGCAGCTTCACGCGCGGCCAGGCCGGCGCGCTCGCGCCGGTGGACGACAGCGCGGCGCTCTGGGAGCAAGGCATGCTGGTCGTGCGCGACCAGCGCCTGGCCGATGTGGTGGCCGAGCTCGCGCGGCATCGTTCGGGCGTGCTGCGCTGCTCGCCCGAGGTCGCCGGGCTGCGCGTGTCGGGCGCGCTGTCGCTGCGCGATACCGATGCGGCCCTGCACGCCCTGGCCGACCGCCTGCCGATCGCGGTGCGGCGCCTGACGCGCTACTGGGTGTCGGTCGGTCCGGCGGACGCCTGATCGGCCGCCAAGGCAGGCCGCGCAGAAAAAATTCGTATCGAGGTGATCACTTTTTCGTTGTCGTGCGGAGTAGGAAGTGAGACCGCATCGAGGGGATGCGGGCGCTTCCAGCTTGACAATGAAAGGATGAAAGAGTGATGGCACGTGTAAGCGCAGCGCGGGGCAAGCGATCCCGCAAGGCAATGATCTGGTCGGCGCTGTGGTGCACGGCCATGGCGAGCGCGACGGCAGGTGCGCAGTCCGCGGCGCAGGCCGGCGCGGCGCCGGCCTCGCAGATGCGAGCCGTGGCGATCGGCGCGGGCCCGCTCGATACGGTGCTGGCGCGCTACGCCGCCGCGGCGGGCGTACAGATCGTCTATGACCCCGCGTGGCTGGCAGGCCGCCAGAGTCCGGGCCTCTCGGGCGAGATGAGCGTGCAGCAGGGCTTTGACCGCCTGCTGGCGGGCACCGGCTATCGCGCCGCGCCCAGCGGGGCGGGCACCTATGCCTTGCAGGCCGCGTCGCCAGGCGGGGTCACGCAGCTGGAGGCCGTGACCGTCATGGGCGCGGCCGAGCGCGCCACCAGCGAGGGAACGGGTTCGTACGCCAGCCACGCGGTCACGCTCGGCAAGGGCGCGCAGACGCTCAGGGAGATCCCGCAGTCGGTGTCGGTCGTGACCCGCCAGCAGCTCGATGACCAGAACCTCAACAGCCTGTCGGACGCGATGCGCAACGTGACCGGCATCACCGTCGAGACGCTGGCGAGCGGCGGCAATATCTCGGGATTCATCTCCCGCGGCTATACGCTCGACTCGATCCAGGTCGATGGCATGCGCTCGCCCGCGGGCGCGGGCAACCTGTCGGCGGGCTTCGACCTCGCCATCTACGATCGCATCGAAGTGCTGCGCGGCCCGTCCGGCCTGTATCAAGGCACCGGCGAGCCGGGCGGCAGCGTGAACCTCGTGCGCAAGCGCCCCCTGCAGGAATTCGCCTTTGGCGCGCAGGCCAGCGCGGGATCGTGGGACTACTACCGGGCAGTGGCCGACCTGAGCACGCCTTTCGACAGCCAGGGCAAGGTGCGCGGGCGCTTCATCGCCGCCTACGAAGATCGCGGCTCGTTCGTGGACCGGGTGAATTCGACGCGGCCGACGCTCTACGGCATCGTCGAGGCCGATCTCACGCCGCACACCACGCTGGCGGCCGGCGTGGCGTATCAACGCGCCCGCACCACCCCCGCGTTCGGCCTGCCGGCCTATGCCGACGGCTCGCTGCTCGACGTGCGCCGCGGCGCCAACCTCAGCGCGGCCTGGAACCAGATCGAAGAGGACACCACCGAGATCTTCGCGGACCTAGAGCACCGGCTCGCGGGCGGCGGCGTCGTCAAGGCGAGCGTGTTCCACCGCGATACCGACACGCCCACGCGCCTGACCACCTGGCCCAACCGGGCCGTCAATCCGCTCAACGGCGATTCCAACCTCATCGCCTGGTCGTACCGCAACCACTGGAAGACCACGGGCGCGGACGCCAACCTGAACCTGCCGATCGAGGCCTTCGGCCGCGAGCACAGCCTGCTGCTGGGCGCCGACTACAGCTACACGCGCAAGCGCTTCACCTATGGCGGCGGCACGGTGTTCCCGACCAACGTGTACGAGCCGGTCACCGACATGGCGCGGCCCGACATGGAGCAGGTCAACGGCAACGACGGGCGCACCAGCGAGTTCGGCCTGTATACCCGCGCCAATTTCCAGGCGACCGACCATCTGAAGATCATCGCGGGCGCCCGCCTGGCCTGGTGGAAGAACGACGCGCGCAACGCCAACCAGTACTTCGGCGACTTCAGCCAGGCCGAGACGCGCATCGCCGCGCGCACCACGCCGTATGCCGGCGTGGTGTATGACCTCACCCCGCAGCTGTCGGCCTATGCGAGCTACACCAGCATCTTCCAGCCGCAGACCGATATCGACGCGCAGGGCAACACGCTGGCGCCGCGCGTCGGACGCCAGATCGAGACCGGCCTGAAGGGCGCGTTCATGGACGGCAGGCTCAACGCGCATGCCGCGCTGTTCCAGATCCTGGACCGCAACCGGGCGATGAGCGACCTGAACAATCCGATGTATTCGGTGGCGGCGGGCAAGGTGCGCAGCCAGGGCTTCGAGACCGAGGTCAGCGGTTCGCTGCTGTCGAACTGGGACATCGTGGCGGGCTACGCCTACACGCAGACCAAGTATCTGGAGGCGGCCCCGGGCACCGAAGGGCTCTCGTACAGCACCATCACGCCGCGCCACGCCATCAACCTCTGGACGCGCTACCGCTTCACCCAGCCGGCGCTGGAAGGGTTCAGCGTCGGCACGGGCGTGCGCTGGAACAGCGGCAACTACCTGCAGAGCGGCAAGGTGCGTTGGGACCAGGGCAGCTATGCCCTCGTCTCGGCCCAGATCGGCTATCGCTACAACCGCCACCTCGAGGGCACGCTCACGGTCGACAACCTGTTCGATCGCAAGTACTACGAGAAACTCGGCGGCGCCGCGCGGCAGAACTATTACGGCCAGCCGCGTAGCGTGATGCTGACGCTGCGCTATCAGTACTGAGGCGGGTCGGCCATCGGCTTGCGCAACAATGTGTCGTTACGTAATAAACATCGACGCCGCCGCGAACTGCGCGCAAGCTGATGGCTCACTCTAACGTTGGGGAGACTCAATGTATGACGACATCAGAAGGCAAGGTTCTAGCGCCGCGGAACAGGGCGCCGTGAAACTGGACTGCCCCTATTTCAGGCTTGAGCTGATGCCGACCTGGACCCGCGAACCGCTGACCCAATGGCTGGCGAAGGTGCGAGCCTGGGAGGCCGGCTGGCAGGACCAGCAGCATTCACGAGCGCGGATGTAGTCCCGCCCGCGCCACCCCGGGGGCCATGCCCCCTTTTTCACGCCCTGCGCCCGCCAGCCCCGCCTGCCGGCGGCAGGCCGACCCGGCCAGCGCGCCGCGCCCCCCCTGCAAATCGGTAAAAAGTACCGCCCGCCTCGGCACGGACCGCGCGGTTGCCGAGGCGGTGGCCGCGCGGACCCGTTGCGGTCGGCGGGAACATGGATTGCTACTGCTGTTTCTCAACGGCCATCCCCCCGATGCGCCGCGCACGCAATCCCACGGGAGTACGCCATGAAAATCCGCCTTCTCACCCCGATAGCCCTGCTGTTGTTCGCGCTGGGCGGGCCGCAGGCCGCGCTGGCGCAAGCCGCGCCTTCGGCCCAGGCGGAAACGCGGCTGGACAGTGGCGACCGCGACTTCCTGGAAAACGCGGCGCAGGCGGGCCACCTGGAAGTCGAGGGTAGCCGGCTGGCGCTGGACAAGGCGCGCAGCCCCGAGGTCAAGCGCTTCGCGCAGAAGATGATCGAGGACCACGGCAAGGCCGGCCAGGAACTGGCCGCCTTGGCCAAGCACAAAGGCTATGACGCGCCCACCGGCCCGTCCGTGATGCAGAAGGCGCGCTTGCAGGCCCTGGGGCTGCGCGATGACGGCTTCGACAAGGCGTATGCCGACGAGATCGGCGTCGGCGCGCACGAGCAGGCCGTCGAACTGTTCGAGAAGGCCTCCAACGAGGTCAAGGACCCGGACATCAGGCAGTTCGCCATCCAGACGCTGCCCACCTTGCAGCAACACCTGCAAATGGCCAAGTCACTCAAACAAAGTACGGAAAAGCAGTGATCGCGACGGATATGGCTAGCATATGGACCGCGATGAGCTTCTGGCGCGCATGTTGGCGACCCCCGTTTCCGACAGGCATCTGAACGACTGGCCGGAGGTGCTCTCCGACTACGCCAGGTGCCTGGTGGACCTGCAGGGCAAGCTCTCCGCCGGAGACATGGAGATGCTGATCGGCGCCGGCGCCGATTTCTATCGGACGTTGGCGCGTGCCGAGCAATACCGGCAGGCGTCGGTCTGGAATCCGCCCCCCTGACCCTGGGGTGGGCCTTCGATTGACAGGACCTGCCATGATCACACCCGAAACGGCCGCGCCTTCGCCCCTGGTCGACCCGGCATTGGGCGCGCCTTCCCTGCCCCCGGCTGCCGCGCCCGCGCCGCGCCGGCTGCTGTCCCTGGGGCTGTTGCTGGGGTTGCTGCTCTGGGCGCTGGGCACCGCGCTGCTGGTGATGTTCAACCTGGCCATGCGCCTGGCCGCCTGAAGCGCATCGCCCGGGCCGTCAGGTACGCGCCGCGCCCGGCCGGCATGGCAATTGCTGCTTTGCGCAATTGCCCGCATCCGGAGGCGCCGTGCTTTCTTCCTGGCTTTCCCGCCCCTTCGTGCCCGCCGAACATCCCGTTGCGCTGTGGCTCGCCGCCCTCGTGGCGGGCGCGGCGCTGTTTGTCGCCCTCAAGCTTGCCTTGCGGTTGGCGCGCGCGCGGCTCGACCGGCTGGCGCAACCCTCCGGACACGGCGTGGCCGGCGCGGCTTCGCGGGTGCTGTTGCGCACGAGCTGGCTGATCCTGGCATTGGCCTCGCTGCTGATCGCGGTCGACGTGGTCGGCGCGCCGCTGCCGGGCAGCGGTTTCGGCGCGGGCCATCTCTGGTTCGTGCTGATCGCGTTGCAACTGGCGCTGTGGCTCGACCGCGGCATCGAGGCGGGCCTGAGCGAGGCGGTGGCGGCGCGCGGGCGCGCCGGCTCCATCACGGCCACGCTGCTGTCGTTCCTGTTGCGCGCGCTGGTCTGGGTCATCGTGCTGCTGGCGATGCTGGACAATGTCGGCGTCAACATCACCGCGCTGGTCGCCAGCCTGGGAATCGGCGGTGTCGCGGTGGCGCTGGCGGTGCAGACCATCCTGAGCGATCTGTTCGCCTCCATCTCGATCGGCCTGGACAAGCCCTTCGAGGCCGGCGATTTCATCGTGTTCGGCCAGGTCGCCGGCAGCATCGAACACGTCGGCCTCAAGACCACGCGCATCCGCAGCCTGGGCGGCGAGCAGATCGTCTGTTCCAACACGGAACTGCTCAAGCAGACCATCCAGAACTACAAACGCATGCAGCAGCGCCGTATCGTGTTCTCCATCCGCGTCACCTATCGCACGCCGGTCGAGCAGGTGGCGGCGGTGCCCGCCATCATCCGCGCCCAGATCGAGCGGCAGCCGGATACCCGCTTCGACCGCGCGCACCTGGCCCGGCTGGCCGAGAGCGCGCTGGAGTTCGAGGCGGTCTATTACGTGATGAGCGCGGACTACAACCAGTTCATGGACCTGCAGCAGGCCATCTACCTGGGCGTGATGCGCGACCTGCAAGCCGCCGGCATCGCGCTGGCGCTGCCGGAGCGCACGCTGCACGTGGTCCGGCCGCCGCCGCGCCATTAACGCGTGTCGGCGCCCCCGCCGGAGCCGGCCGAGGCGCCCGAGCCGGGCATGCCGCCCTGGCCGGTCGAACCGGTGCCGCCCTGGCTGCGCGGCGCTCCGCGGCTGTCCGTGCCGCCCTCGCCGCCCAGGCGTTCGGACGGCCGCTTTTCCTTGGCGGGGCGGGGTTCGCCCTGCGGGGGAGGCGTCTTCTGCGCGGGTGCCGGCCCGGCCTTGCCCGGTTGCGCCGCCGACGGGTTGCGCGGCGGGGCCCGCAGTTCGCCGGGCCTGGACGGCGTGGTCGAACCGGGCTTGGGCAGGGTCGCGGGAGCGGCATTGCCCGGCGTGGCGCTCGGCGCCGGCATGGCCGCGCCGTCCGGCGGCCGCGACTGGGCCCAGCCGCTGGCCGCGGCCAGCGCGTTGACGAGGAGAGCGGTGGCGATGATGGTTACGGTCTTCATGATGGACTACCTCCGATGTGGAACCCTGGCCGCGCCCGACAGGGGCATGGCCGCCGCGGCATGGCGCGCCCGGCCAGGATGGTCGGCAACGCCTGGCGCCAGCGCCTGGCGCAGCAGGTCCCCCAGTTGCGCCAGGCCCGCGTGCAGGTCGCCGCTGATGTGGACGCGCAGGCAATGGCGGCCTCGCGCCCTCAGCTCTTCCATGTCGCCGAACGCCTGTGCGCGCTGCGTGGCGCCGAAGTCCGCCGCATGGCCGGGCGCCACCAGCTCGCCCGGCGCCTGCGCCGTGATGAAGAGGAACCGCCCGCCGGCCCGGCCGCCCTTGTGCAGCTGGCCGCACGAGTGCAGATAGCGCGGCCCGAATCCGCCCTGGGTGGCCACGCCGGTGGCGCGCATGATGTCGCCGCGCGCGCCAGCCAGCCAGCTTTCACACGCCGCATCGCGCGGCAGGTAGGCCAGCAGGGCCACGTAGTCGCCCGCCCGCGCCGCATGCGCCAGATGGGCCGCCAGCAACGCCGCCGCCGACGGGGACGAAGCGGGCTCGCCATGGAAGGCCAGCGCCCCCTCCACCCGCAACAGCTCGCCGCCCCCGGCCACCGCCGCGGGCCCCGCGGCCACCGACAGGGCGCGCGTGCGCGCCTTGCTGGCCTCCACGTCGGGCTGATCGAACGGATTGACGCCCAGCACCGCGGCGGCGATCGCGGTGGCTACTTCCCAACGAAAGAATTCCTGCGCCACGGCCAGCCCCGGGCCGCAGCGGCAGACCAGCACCGGGAAACCGGCCGCCGCCAGCTCGCGCGCGCGCGCGGCCAGCCCGGCGTCGGGCGCGGCGGTGCTGGCCAGGTGCACGAACAGCCGGTCGGGGCCATACCGCGAGGGTGCGGCCAGGGGTTCATCCGCGATCGGCACCAGGCCCTTGCCCTGCTTGCCGGTCGATTCGGCCAGCAATTGCTCGAGCCAGCCGCCCAGCGCCCGCAGCCCGGGATCGGCCAGCAGCGTGACCTTGTCGCGTCCGGCCAGCGCCGCTTCTCCCAGCAGCAGGCCCAGCACCAGCCCGGGATTGCGATGCGCCGCGGCATGACGCGCGCAAGCGCGCCGCATGGGCTGGGCCGCGCGCGCCAGGCTGGCCGGATCGTGGCCCAGCAGTGCCGCCGCCACCAGGCCGAACGGCGACAGCACCGAACTGCGTCCCCCGACCGCGGGATTGCCCTCGAACACCGCGGCATAGCCCTCGCGCTGCGCGCGCGCCTGCAGCGGCGTGCCGGGATCGGTAATGGCGACAAAGCGCCGGCCGGCCTCCTGGCGCCCGAGCAGGTCCACCACGCGCTGGTGGAAATAGGCCGCCAGCATGCCCGACTCCAGCGTGGCGCCGGACTTGCTGGCGACCACGAACAGCGTGCGCGTCAGATCCAATTGCGCCTGGAGCGCGAGAATCTGCGCCGGGTCGGTGGAATCGAGCACGCGCAGCCGCAGGCCGCCGCCGGCCACGCCGAGAATGCGGGCCAGCGCTTCGGCGCCCAATGTCGCGCCGCCCATGCCCAGCAATACGGCATCCGAGAAGCCCGCCACGCACAGCCGGCGGCAGGCGGACGCCAGCCGGCCCATGCTGCCCGGCGCCGCCCCCGGCCGCAGCCAGCCGAGCCAGCGGTTCTCGTCCGCGCCGGTCCAGAGCGATGCATCGCCCGACCACAGGCGCGCCATCCACGCCTGCCGCCGCGCCTGCGCCAGGCGCGCTTCGACGCGCGCCGCCAACGATGCCGGGATGTCATGGGAAAACCCGTTCAAGGGAGGGAGGGCGCGGACCGGGCGCGCGGGACCGCGCGCGCCCTTGGACGTTTGCCGCGACCGCGGCGCGCGCGGGGCGAGAGGAAGCGTGGCGGGCGAGTACATATCCATGAATAGGGTTCCTAAAAGCCCGAAGCGCGCGGCCGAGAGGCTGGCGCGCGCGTTTCGCGCAGGCGCGGGATCGCCGCGGCAGGGCCAAGCCGGTCGATGCCCGGTGTCTGCTGCGGATCGACGTCCGGCATGGGGTTGGGCAGGCTGTCCGGCGGACTGCGCTCGGGGCGGTCCGGGTCCCGCCGCGCGGGCGGCGCGACGTCCGGCGATTCGGCCGGCGACTGATCCGGCGGGACAGCCGGTCTCGGGGCGGAGGGCGCGTCGGCCGGGCGCGGACCCGCGGCGGCGCCCGCCTGCCGATTCTGCAAAATCTTCTGTGTCATTGCCGACTCCTGGAGCGGGAAGGAAGCGCTGTCGGCTTCCATTCCGGATGGAGCCGCATTCCAGCAAGCGGCATGCCCGCCGCCTGGCGCCCGGCACGGGACTTGCTCGGGGCAGGGATTCCCCGCCTGGAGCCGCCATGTCCGTTCCCGAAACCACCACCTTGACGGTGCTGACCGTCAATACCCACAAGGGCTACACCAGCTTCAACCGCCGCTTCATGCTGCACGACCTGCGCGAAGCGTTGCGCTCGGCGGCGCCGGACCTGGTGTTCCTGCAAGAGGTGGTGGGCGAGCACCAGGGCATGGCCGCGCGCCATGCGGGCCGCTGGCCGACGCAAACGCAATACGAGTTCCTGGCCGACACGCTGTGGCGCGATTTCGCCTATGGCCGCAACGCGGTCTACCCGGCGGGCCACCACGGCAACGCCGTCCTGTCGCGCTATCCGATCGCGCGCTTCGAGAATCATGACGTCAGCGTCGGCGACCACGAAAGCCGCGGCCTGCTGCATTGTGTGTTGCGACTGCCCGGCGGCGCGCGCGCGGTGCACGCGATCTGCGTGCACCTGGGCCTGCTGGAGCGCCATCGCCGCCAACAGATCGCCAGCCTGTGCCGCCTGGTGGCGCGCGAGGTGCCGGCCGCCGACGCTTTGCTCATCGCCGGCGATTTCAACGACTGGCGCCTGAAGGCCGACCGGCTGATGCGCGACTGCCGGGTGCAGGAAGTCTTCACCTCGCGCCTGGGGCGGCCGGCCCGCACGTTCCCGGCGCGCTGGCCGCTGCTGCGCCTGGACCGCATCTACGTGCGCAACGTGCGCGACTGGCGCCCCGTGCCGCTGGCCTCGCGAGTGTGGTCGCGCCTGTCCGACCACGTGCCGATCGCGGCGGAGATCGCGCTATGACGGACATTGCCCTGGGTTGGCGCAGCGGCAACCGCTACACGCTGCTGGAAAACGGCGAAGCCTATTTCCCCGCGGTGCGTGGCGCCATCGACGGCGCCACGCGCGAGATCCTGGTCGAAACCTTCATCCTGTTCGACGATGTGGTCGGCCGCGCGCTGCAACAGGCCCTGATCGCCGCGTCGCAACGCGGCGTCAGCGTCGACCTGCTGGCCGATGGCTATGGCTCGGACCAGTTGCCCGAGGCATTCCTGGCGGCGCTGACCGGCGCCGGCGTGCGCGTGCACCTGTTCGACCCGCGCCCGCGGCTGTTCGGCGTGCGCACCAACCTGTTTCGTCGCATGCACCGCAAGATCGTCGCGGTGGACGGCGCCTGCGCCTTCATCGGCGGCATCAACTTCTCGGCCGACCACCTGCGGGACTACGGCCCGCAGGCCAAGCAGGACTATGCCGTGCGGGTGGAGGGTCCGCTGGCCGCCGACATGGCCGACTACGCCCGCGCGGCCCTCGGGCCCCGGCGCGGCCGCCGCCGCTGGCCCGCGCGCCTGGAGCCGGTACCGGCCGGCGACGGCGGCGGCCGGCTGGTGGTGCGCGACAACCAGGGCCACCGCACCGACATCGAGCGTCATTACCGAGCCGGGCTGCGCGCGGCGCGCCAGGACGTGCTGATCGCCAACGCCTATTTCTTTCCCGGCTACCGCCTGCTGCACGACCTGGCCCAGGCCGCGCGCCGCGGCGTGCGGGTGCGCCTGCTGCTGCAAGGCGAGCCCGACATGCTGGTGGCGCAACTGGCCGCCAGCATGCTGTACGACTACCTGATCGACGCCGGCGTCGAGATCTTCGAGTACTGCAAGCGCCCGCTGCACGCCAAGGTGGCCTGCGTCGACACCGATTGGTCCACCGTCGGCTCGAGCAATCTGGACCCGCTCAGCCTGGCCCTGAACCTGGAAGCGAACGTGGTGGCCCGCGACGCCGCGCTGAACGCCGACCTGCGCGCCAGCCTGGAGCGCCTGATTGCCGACGACTGCAAGGCAGTGCGCATGCAGCCCGGCTCGCGGCGGCGCCTGCGGCGCTTCTGGGTCGGCGTGGTGGTGTTCCATTTCCTGCGCCGCTTTCCCGCCTGGGCCGGGGCCTTGCCGGCGCACAAGCCGCGCCTGCGCACCCTGGACGAGGTCGGGCAGCGCGAGGGCGAGGCGCTGTGAGCCTGTACCGTTCGCGCCTGATGCGCGCCGCCCGCCGCCGCTGGCCCCGCGTCAAGCGATGGCTGCCGTGGGTCGTGCTGGCGCTGGCGGCGGGCCTGCTGGCGTATTTCGGCAGTTCGGTCGACTGGCCCCAGGTGTGGCAGGCGGTGCGCCGCATCCCGCGCGCCGCGGTGCTGCTGGCCGCGGCGCTGGTGCTGCCCGCTTATCTGGCCTACGCCTGCCTGGACCTGCTGGCCCGGCGCTACACCAGCCACACCCTGCCCTGGCCCCGGGTCCTGGGCGTGGCCATGCTGAGCTATGCGTTGAATCTGAACCTGGGCGTGCTGCTGGGCGGGCTGGGCGCGCGCCTGCGCCTGTACACCCGGCTGGGCTGCCGCAAGGCCGTCGCCACGCGGGTGGCGCTGTTCTCGGCGCTGTCGAACTGGATCGGTTACGGCTGGGTGGCGGGCGTGGTGTTCGCCAGCGGCGCGCTGGCGGCGCCGCCGGGCTGGGAAATCGGCGCGGGGGTGCTGCGCCTGGTCGGCCTGGGCTTGCTGGCCGCGACCGCGATGTATGTCTGGATCTGCGTGCGCGCCAGCCGCCGCGCGGTGACGTGGATGGGGCAACGCGTGGCGTTGCCGCGCGGTCGCCTGGCGGTATTGCAGAGCGTGACGGCGGCGCTGTCATGGATGCTGATGGGCGCCATCATGTATGTGTTGCTGCAAGGCAAGGTGGGCTACCCGATGGTGCTGGGCATCCTGCTGTGCACCAGCTTCGCGGCAGTCATCACGCGGGTGCCGGGCGGCCTGGGCACCACCGAGGCGATATTCGTGGCCGCCCTGTCCTCGCGCCTGCCGGCGGCCGAAGTGCTGGGCGCGGCGCTGGGCTACCGCGCCCTGTACGCGCTGGCGCCGCTGAGTCTGGCCCTGTTGGCGTTCACCGTGGTCGAAGCGCGTCTCACCTGGCGCAAGCGCAATCCGCAGCCGGGTTAGCCGGCCAGACCCTTCATTACAAAAAGCGGCAACAACGACGGCCGCGCCGCGCGTACCGTCCCCGTCGCCAAGCGCTCGACGCCGGGCATGGCACTTGCTTGGAACGAGGTCTTGCGGAGCGGGCCCGTTCCCGTGGCCTTCCGCCGACTCCGGAGCAAGCATGGTGCCAACAGAAATTCTCATCGTGGCGGCCGAAGCGTTCCCCCTGGCCAAGACCGGGGGGCTGGGCGACGCCATCACCGGCATGGCGCGCGCGCTGGCCCAGGCGCACACCCCGCCGACGCTGCTGCTGCCCGCCTATCGCGGCGTCGCGCGGCGCCTGCCCGACGCCCGCCTGGTCGCCCACCTGCCCGGCTTGCCCGGCGGCGACGCCCGGCTGCTGGCGGGCATCTGCCCGCAATCGGGCCTGTCGTTCCTGCTGCTGGAAAACGACGCCCTGTATGACCGCGCCCATCTGTATCTGGACGACAACGGCCAGGAGCATGTCGACAACGCCCTGCGCTATGCCGCCCTGTCGCATGCCGCCGTGCGCGTGGCGCAGGGCCTGCCGGGCCTCCCGCGCCCCGACGTGGTGCACGCCCATGACTGGCACGCGGCGCTGACGCCGCTGCTGCTGCGGGCCGCCGGGGTCGAGGACGTCAAGAGCGTGCTTACTATCCACAATCTCGCCTTCCAGGGCCATGCGCCCGTCGAGGACGCGGCGCGACTGGGCCTGCCGCCGCCCTTCTGCGGCGAAGCGGGCGCGTTGGCCTGGGGCCGGCTCAATCTCATGAAGGCGGGCATCCGCTATGCCGACCGCATCACGACCGTCAGCCACCGCTATGCGCGGGAAATCCTGACACCCGAGTTCGGCTGCGGACTGGAAGCCACGCTGCAGACGCGCGCGGCGGAGCTGCTGGCCATTCCCAACGGCATCGACACCCACCTCTGGAACCCGACGCGCGACCCGCACCTGGGACCGCTGCGCTACAGCGCCGCGGACCTGGCCAACAAGCGCCTGTGCAAAGCCGCCGCGCAGCACGAGTACGGCCTGCGCGAAGACCCGCAGGCGCTGCTGCTGATCCTGTGCAGCCGGCTGACCGGCCAGAAGATGGCCGACGTCGCGGCGCAGGCCCTGCCGCGCGCGCTGGATGCGCATCCGGCATTGCAGGTGGCGGTGCTGGGTCAGGGCGAACGGCACCTGGAGTCCGCGCTGCGCGAGCTGGGTCCACGCTATCCGCGGCGCTGCGCCGTGCGCATCGGCTACGACGAGGCCGGCGCCCACCGCCTGCACGCCGGCGGCGACGTCCTGTTGCACGGCAGCCGCTTCGAGCCGTTCGGCCTGACGCCGCTGTACGCCATGCGCTACGGCACCTTGCCGATCGGCTCACGGGTGGGCGGCATGGCGGACACGATCGACGACCCAGGCCCGCGTCAGCCGCTGACCGCCATGGCCCGCGCCACCGGCGTCCTGTTCGACGGCTGCGCGCCCGAGGACATGCTCGCGGCCATCGACCGCGCGGTCCAGTTGCACGCACATCCGACCTTATGGCGCGCCATGCAGCGCAATGCCATGACCGCGGATTTCAGTTGGCGCCCCGCGGTCACGCAATACCTGGAGCTGTTCCGCTCCCTAACCCGGGCTGCGCCCGTCACCGCCGAAGCCCAGCCGCAGCCCGAGGCGGCTGCGCCCCGCGCCGGCCGGGCGCAGCGGACGTCATCCCTGACGGCCGGCGCGCCGGTGTAGGGGCCGAGCCATGGCGACGCCTCCGACGTTCGGCAACGCGCCTCGCATCTATTACGCGCGGTCCGGCCTGCCCGGCAGCCACACAGCGCGCGAGGCGCTGCTGGCCGGCGTGCGCCAGGAAGGCTTCAATGCCGTGCTGATTCCGGCGCCCTGGCTATGCCCGGCCGGCGCGCGAACCCTGGCGCCGATCGACGCCGACCACGCGCCGACGCCCGAAGGCGGCGTCGAGCCGCTGTCGGCGCGGCTGGCGCGCGAGGCGGACAGCGCCGCGCGACATGGCCTGGCGTTGCTGCTGCGGCTGGAGTTGCAGCGGGTGGCGCGCGACGCGCGCGATGACACCGCGCCCGCCGCCTGGTACCGCGAGCCGCCCGACGATCCGGCGCGCGACCCCCGCCTGCCGCTGAGCGAGCATGGCGTGCGGCAATTGCGCGACGATCCGCCCGCGGGCTTCATGGCCGCCTGGGCGGCGCGCCTGCTGCGCTGGACCCGGGCCGGCGTGGCCGGCTACGTGGTGCCGCCGCCGCCCGCGCTCGACGCGCGGGCCTGGCGCGCCCTGTTCGCGCCGTCGCGCCAGGCCAATGGCGCGCTGTGCTGCCTGGCGTGGACGCCGGGCCTGGCGCCGGCGGCGCTGGCCCGCCTGCGCGACGCCGGCTTCGACGGCGTATTCTCGTCGCTGCCCTGGTGGGACTTCCGCGCCGCCTGGCTGGCCGAGGAACTGGAACGCCTGCGCGCCGTGGCCCCGGTGATCGCCCCCGCTTGCGCGCTCGACGGCGATGGCGCGGATGACGCCGCGCCCACCGGCGGACGGGCCGCCGATGCGCGCCGCGGTTGGAGCGCCGCGCTGAGCGGCGCGGGCTGGCTGGCCGGTGACGCCGACCGTGGCGCCGGCGCCGCCGGCATC
>Ga0189292_10328_pt1 | contig 17180 bp, 13 predicted proteins | sample UW1oraminimetaG_FD_130317 | JGI IMG/M metagenome (GOLD analysis project Ga0189292, IMG submission 130317) | Marine microbial communities from the Costa Rica Dome - UW179A-orange mini metaG | ecosystem: Environmental > Aquatic > Marine > Oceanic > Photic zone | place: Costa Rica: the Eastern...
ACTCAGAAGTGAAACGTATTAGCGCCGATGGTAGTGTGGGGCTTCCCCATGTGAGAGTAGGACACTGCCAGGTCCCATTAAGAAGAACCCGCCTAACGGCGGGTTTTTTGCGTTTGGAAGAAACAAAAAATGGGGTCAGAGTACTTTATTACCCAAATTATAAGAGCCAAGTCAAAGTACCCTTAAGCTCCAGTGCCGTTAAATCAGAGAAATGTACTCCGACCCCAATATTAAAATGTGTTTTTCCACGACTGCTCTTTTTACCTACTTCTAGTCACTGTGAAAGTTTCATTTATCAAATAGTTTAAGGCACACAAACTCCGATACAGACCATCAGTCTCTTCACTCAGGAGTAAAGGGGTCAGAGTACTTTTTGGCTCTCACTCTCTTTAAAATAAAGAAATGTACTCTGACCCCATTGTTTGTGTGGGGTTTTATGTTAGTTGTTCTGTAAGCATATTTTAACTGAGGAAGTCTTTATATTTGTGCGTTCGTTCTATAATTGATTTAATAAATCCTATATAAATAATTTAAGACGTAAATGAAGTGGTAGAGTTGTGAGATCTAACGTAGTTCGTGGGTGTTGCCTAATTTTGTTTTTCTGGATGTGTAGCGCAAGTTCACAAGAGAATGTGAAGCTGAAGCCTTCCATTACACTGGGTGTTGTTGAATTTCCTCCACTAGTGATAAAAGATACCAAATCACCCCGCTGCCACGGTGAAGCAATAGATGCGTCTTTGGCTCTCCTTACAAAATTAAATTATAAAGTGTCAGTAGAGTGCATGCCTCCAGCTCGTTTATTCGAACGAGTGAAGACTGGAAAAGTAGATCTAACAATTAATGTTAGAGGAACTTCTGCACTAGACAGTAACGTTACATTCATCGAAAATCCGTTCGTAAACTTATCTATTGTACTAATGCAAAACAACAGCCTAAGCGATGTTAAGTCGGTCTCGGCTATTCGCGGTTATGATTATCTAGGTATTCGCCAAGCACTAATAAAAGAAGGTTTTGAGTTCTTCGATATGGCCACAAGTACTGAAGCGATTCATCTTTTTGACGTGGGAAGAACTTCCCACCTAATTAGTTACAAACAGCCTTATCTCTTCTATATAGAAAGCTTCGGCAGTCGATTAACTGACGTAGTAGCGTCGGAAAGGCTAACCGTTCCTTCTTATTTCGCAGTGTCGAATTATAGTGTGTTCAGAGATGAACTAATAGACAGTCTAAGCTTAGCTACTAGCCAAAATCAAAATTCGACAGTTATAGAATCCTATCGAATCACGAAAAATTAACCTTTCTAGAATCTTCCAGATATAAATAATCTCCATAAATCAACGGGTTAAAAAAGAAGGTGTTCGGAAGGTTAGCTTAGTGATATCGGCGTAATCTTGTATGCAATTCAGGGCCTTTAGGGCGGTATAATGGAATGCATACATCAATGTTAAGTAAAAATAAATCGGCAACTTCCCACCTCGGACTGTTCAATTTTTACAAAGACAGTTCTCTTGCAAGAATGATTAATTTCATTAACGAGGCTATAGTCGTTGTGGACAGCAACGGTACAATCAAAATGGTTAATACCAATGCTTCCTCACTCTTGGGGTTGTCTCGGGAAGCGCTATTGAGTGAAAACCTGCTTAATTTCATAAACGATGAAACGGGCCAAATACAAAGCCATGTCATTCAGTGTTTAGATAACGCGGCGCAAAATGTTTTAGAAACGCCGCCATTCGAAGTTTCTCTTACACAAAGAAGTCACACACACCGAGATATTAGCGTAGAAATCTCAGTCTCATCGTTGCCCGAAGAGCTATCGTCTAGCAACTCGTTATTCTTTTGTATACTACGTGATCTGACGCTGCATAAAGCTGAGTACGCTGCATTGAAAAGAAAGGCTGAAACTGACTTTTTAACAGGGTTAGCAAATCGTCACAAATTCTCTGACTACTTAAGCGGCCAATGGGTTAAATGTAGTAGTGAAGGGCTGCCGTTAAGCGTCATTTTAATCGACATAGACCACTTTAAAGCTTTTAACGACGAGTATGGTCATATAGCTGGCGATCGTTGTTTAAAACGTATTGGTGAACTTTTGAGTTTGAGTATGCCTAACCGTGACACCTTGGCCGCACGATATGGTGGAGAGGAGTTTGCGATTATTTTACCAAATTGCTCTTCACAAACCGCTCAACTGTTGGCTATACGAATAAAGCGGCACCTTGCCCAACTGAGCGCCAGACACTTTGTACTCGTGTCGAACAAAAAACTCACCGTTAGTATGGGAGTAGCAACCAATGAAAATCACCGTTACGAGAACACAACATCGCTATTGCAGGCGGCTGATACGCTTTTGTATCAAGCTAAATCTCGTGGCAGGGACCAAATATGTTTCCTCTAGATTAAAATGATGGAGCTATTTTAGGGGACGTTTACACTATCAGAAAAAACACTCAATTTTAGGCATGAAGTTGATGTTAAGCGTTTAGTTAGTGCGTGAGAGGGAGAGTCTGAACGATAGTAGCAAGCACGAACTGTTCGTGAAAATGTACTTGCTACGTGCTTTTTCAGATAAAGATAAGCGCGCCGAAAAAATACCTAGACGTCATATCTTATGGAGTAAAAATCACTTTGATAGGTACCCCAAAATCTACCTCTTTAAACAGGCTCGTTTTTTACTTGAGGATCTGGGCTAATAAATCCGGTAACTAGTTTTACGCAAATAGCGTCTTCTTCGTCGGCGTCTGAATCAGTAATAACAATGCACCTACCCGAATCCTTAAATTCCCAAGTTAAATCCCCTTCAGGATCATTCGTGATTTCGGGGTTTAAAAACACCATGGCAGCTGGGGTATCTGAGGTAAGCGTATAAGTAATAGTCGTATTCGGCACAGTAACGGTAATGGGCGACTCTGGCGCACCGCCCTCCGGTATAATGGTAAAGACTCCTTCTGCGTCAACGGAAACGCTGTATTCATAGTTCGGAGGTGTTGTCATTTATTAGTTCCTTATTGATGTTGGTGAAATAAAGTGGCATTGGTACGTTCATATGAGCGAGTTGCCTACGATGTTTGGCTACTGCTGTTTGTTTATTTAAACAGTATCCCGCGAATACATGGGCTTGTAAGAACAAAGGGTGTTTACTTACGTTGACTACCGAGTTGGTAAGTGAAAACAGTGTTTCACATTCCTTTTGAACTATATCGATATTTTTTCCCGCATCGTTGTGCGTTTGGCGAATACTAGCAATTTGGTATAGGACATAGTTTTCTAATTCCCTAACATTTATAAATTTTGCTTTAATATTCTTGTTTAAATCCTCTTCAATGGCGTGCTCTATATTTATTTGAGCTAGCAAATTTCTACTGATTTGCCATTCCTGACGATATTGGTAAGAGAGGACTGCGTAAATTTTCGAAGAGAGGCGTGCACCATCTCTTAGCAGTTCATCAATAGTGATATCTTGTTTTACATTATGATTGTGTAATGCAGAGATTGCGTTTAGTGATCTGTGATAGTCCAGTAACGCCCTGGCATGTTTATAGTATGATTGCCATGAACTGTTTGCAGGGTCCTGCTCAAGTAATTGGATCAACAATTTTTTAGCATCATTTAAATGTTCAATGGAAGTATTAAGGTCTTCAGTAAATTGGCTACTCTTTGCTGCATTCATTTTAATTAAACTAAGTGTTTCAATTATCTCTGCGTTCCCTGAGTAGTTAGCTAGGCTTTTCTCTAAAATGGCTTCTGCTTTCGCAAAGGTTAATTGCGCTTCGTGAATTCGGCCCTTGTGTATTTGTGTAGACGCGATCCAAGAATAAGTATCTGCAACGGCGGATGCGGTAATAATGGGTGACTCTGACTTTTCAAAAAGTTGTTGCTTATAAGTCAGCGATGATTCGAAAAACGAAAGAGCTTTGTCAAAATCTTGTTGACGAAAGGCGACACTACCAATCGAATTAGTTGCATAACTCAGTTCTAGCAAAGCATCCGGATTGTTGGCGGATACCTTCAGCATTTCCTCGCTAAAGCGTAAATAACGATTAAACTGCTCATCCGCCAGCGCAAAATTATAGTTTCTTAATTCAATGTCTCCCAACCAAAATGCATTAGCGCCTGCAGCTAATAATAGTTTGAAGTTGTCGGGCTGCTCCTCAAGTAATGCCCCCAATCGTTTATCGGCTTCTTTATATAATAGCTGGGCAGTCACGGCATCATCGCGGTAAAACCGCACTTCAGCCATTGCTTGCAAAGACAGAGCATGTTGGAAGCGAAGCTCAAAACTAGGCTTCGGTGTTGATGAGCCAATCCATCCCGTTTGACTTTCTTGAGCTTGGGTGACGTATTTAAGCGCCTGTTCACTAATACCTTCTAGCAAATCCATGCGTTTTACGCTTCGAAGCTTATCGGCAAAATCGCCGATCATAAACCCCATTAGGTTTTCGGCCTCCAATCGCTTACGTTCAGCTAAGGCTTGAGAATGGTTGCTGTGCAGCATTGCAGCAAAGGAAATAACAGATAGTGCGGCCAATAGTGCAGCAGTAAACGCTTTAAAGAGGTTTTTCCTTCTGAATTTACGCTGACTTTGATGAATAAGCTCCCGCTCTGCATTCGATAGACGGATGTATTTCGCATCAAGAAGTGTAGAGGCATCTAGAAGCGGCTTTCCTGATTGAAGAAGATAGGCGTCATCTTTATCATTCTCTGCCCATGTTTTTGCCTGTTCATAAAGGGCTGCCCTAATTGAAAGTGTATTTTGGTGCTGTGCTATCCATTGCTGAACTCGCTCCCATTTTCTTAACACTGCCTCGTGCGCAACTTTGAAACTGGCTTGCCCTTGATTTAAAAATGAAACGAAAAGGCGCTGTTCTACCATGAGCTCAACGAACCGACGCTCATCATCGCCTTTTAGCTCATCCCAACTGGCTGTTTTACTTGTCATCGTATTGTCCATTCCAGACAAGTTAACAATAAGAGGAAGTACTGTGTTTAACGCATTTTGCACTGATGCAGGCATTTGGGAGTAGGTTGATTCGGCTTTGTGGCCGATGGCCCCATCAATTTTTCCTAGCGCGTAATATGTATCCCGTTTAAGTAAATTACCGTCGCGTTGTAAGTAAAGCTCTTGGAGTGTGTATTGTAGAAGAGGAAGGCAATTCGGTTCTAAGCTTGCATCAGACAGAATAACATCGTCGAGAGTGGCGTTTGTCGTGCCGTCATGTTCCCACTGCAGTTCTGCTGCCAAAGCAGGAAGTTTGATTATTTGTCCAAGCTCGCTTAACGAAGGTGGTGCAATGTCCAAATGAGCCCCGCGGGACTTATTTTTCATCAAGACTTCGAAACTAGAAATAAGCGGGTAGAAGTCGTTTCTGCTGATTAGGACAACAAGAAAGAGGTTGCTCTGACTCAGCGTTTCCAAAAGTGTGAATACAGCCCGTTTGTCTTTGTCTTCTATTTTTGTATCAGCAAGAAATACTTCTAGTCGGTCTATAATGAAAGCATAGAAAGAATAGGCGCTTTTTGTCTGTAGCTCGTGCTCTTCACAAAAACGCTTGACTATATCAACCACTGACTGCGGTGAAGTCAGTAGTTTGTCTGCGAGAAGGGATGCGCTATAACCTTCAAATATACCTATTTCGTCACTTCCCCAATCCAGCATATGAGCAGCAATCTCGTCTACAATTGCAAACGGGCTGGCGTTAGTATTTATATCGGCAAGATCAATACTCAAAAAGTCATGTGCATGTAGCCCATTTATGCCCTGTTTATCGAGCAATTTGGGTAAAAATCCCGCGTGAACGAGTGAACTTTTTCCAGATCCACTTGAGCCAAGCACCATCATAAAAGGCCGGTTTCGATTGAAAAGCTCGGCAGTACGGGAGACTAACTCTCTGACTAAAGTATCTCTGCCGAAGTAAACTTGACTTTCGTTAGCAGAGAACGCGCTAAGGCCAACATACGGCGAAGCACTTTTCCATTTAGAGTCGGTCGACTTCGCTCTTTCGTCACCTAAAAATTGAACGTCAGCAACAATTCGGTAACCGCGTTTCCTTATTGTTTCAATATACTCAGGCGATGACGCCTTATCGCCCAATGCTCGACGTAGGTTGGTGATAGCTTTATGTACAGGGTTATCGCCGACCATTGATTTGGGCCAGCATTGAGCAACGATTTCTTCGGAAGAGACAACTTGCCCCTGGTGCTGACAAAGAAGCAGTAATACATCCATGGTCTTGGGCTCTAAATTTCTTTTGAGCTTGCCTAGAGACAACGTATTGCTGGTTACATCGACCTGCCATTGACCCAGATAAAATTGTTGCTTCACCGTATCTACCCTGTACTTTTTGAAATTGATGTACTTAACTTTTCCTATTAACTTAAAGCTAACATGTAGGAATGCATTTTTGTTAATATAAAGCCTTTTAATATCAAGGTCATAAAAATTGATTGTAAAAAAATCTGTTTTTGTGAAATATCCTTTAAGTCCAAAGGGTCTTTTAATGTATACGTGCTTACTGTACGTCAAACATGACTAATATTATTGAGGGTACATCAATGAAACAAATCAAAAAATCATCAGTAGCGACAGCATTAGGTGCAGTTGTAATTGGCTCTTTGGCGTCAACAGTTGCAGTAGCAGACGTAAACCCATTTGGTATGCAAGCACTAGAGTCGGGCTATAGTCAGTTCGCTGCAGAAGGCAAATGCGGCGGCGACAAAAAGGCCGAAAAAGAAGGTAAGTGCGGCGAAGGTAAATGCGGCGGCGACAAAAAGGCCGAAAAAGAAGGTAAGTGCGGCGAAGGTAAATGTGGCGGCGACAAGAAAGCTCACAAAGAAGGTAAGTGTGGCGAAGGCAAATGCGGCGGCGACAAGAAAGCCGACAAAGAAGGTAAGTGTGGCGAAGGCAAATGTGGTGGCGACAAGAAAGCTGGTAAAGAAGGCAAGTGCGGCGAAGGTAAATGCGGTAGCATGTAATTGCCATTCAAATAACATCCTGTAGCGTGAAATTGAACAATGTAACGCTCTAAGAGTTACGCTTAGCAAAAAATGGCTGTCGAATGATGGCCATTTTTGTCTGATAACGTGCGTTGCTATTTTGCAATCCCACGCGGTAAAAGGGGAAGATATGAAAGACATCTATGGCGCAGGTTTGGGATTTCGACGAGAAATGCTAAAAGAGTTGTTACCTACGCTGCCATCTGAGGTGGATTTTTGGGAAGTTGCGCCCGAAAATTGGATCCCCCTTGGTGGAAAGTACCAAAAACAATTCCAGCAAGTGTCTTCGCAATCTCCCTTTACAACTCATGGTTTATCTTTGTCTATCGGAAGTAGCGACAAACTAGATGTCGAGTTTGTAAAAACCGTTAAGCGATTTTTAGATGCAAACAATATTGCATTGTATAGCGAGCACTTAAGCTTTTGTTCTGGCAACGGGCATATGTATGACCTGATGCCAATTCCTTTTACTGAAGACGCAATTAAGCACGTAGTATCTCGAATTGTTCAAGTTCAAGATATCATCGAACGACCGCTGGTCTTAGAAAATGTCTCTTATTACATTGCGCCAGGCCAAGAGATGGATGAGCTTGAATTTACTAAGAGCATACTAAATGAATCGGGTTGCAAGATGCTGCTCGATGTAAATAATGTTTACGTGAACAGTATTAACCACAAATATGATGCAAAGGCTTTTATTAAGGGGTTGCCCTCAGACAAAATTGTATATGGACATATTGCAGGTCATTATGATGAAGCTGAAGATTTAAAAGTTGATACACATGGGGCAGATGTCATTGAACCAGTCTGGGAACTATTGGAATACGCTTACCTCACACATGGCGTATTTCCTACATTGTTAGAGCGTGACTTTAATATTCCCCCCTTAAACGAATTGTTGGCGGAAGTGAAGAGAATTAAGCAAATTCAAGCAAGATGCGAAGTTGCAATAGCGTCAAAGGTTAAAGGAAGTGTCGCGTGACCCAATCATTCCATGCCACCCAGAAAACGTTAGTGGATGCGATCAAAGATCCCCAAACATTTTGCGGTACCAACGCCGATCACGCTCGTCGGATGAAAATCTATCAATCATTATTTTTTAATAACATCGACAACTTCGTCAGCACCGGGTTTCCGGTTCTAAAATCCATCATAGTAAAACAGTATGGTGAGAAAGGGTGGGAGAGCATTGTGCGGCAGTTTTTTATTGAGCACGAATGCCGTTCTCCTTATTTTGCTGAAATAAGTAAAGAGTTCGTTGAGTACCTTTCAATAGAGCCAACCTTCGATATTACTCTTCCTGATTTTGCAGCAGAACTCGCTCACTATGAGTGGCTTGAGCTTGACGTCAGTATTAGAAAAAACGAAGACAACGTTGAATTCTATCAAGAAGGAGAAAATTTTACCGCAATTAGGGTGTCACCGTACGCATCTTTGGCAGCGTACCAATTTGAAGTTCACCTAATAGGCGAGGACTACATTCCCGAACAACCAGCCCAAGAACAGCAGTTCTACGTTGTTTACAGAGACCGGGATTTTGACGTGCAATTTGCCCACGTAAATCCGGTGACGGCTATTTTAGTAAATACGCTGGAACAAAATGAGCAAGGAATGGACGTAGAACAATTAGCTGAGTCGTTGTGCCAGCAACTTCCCCAAATTCCTTCCAACGTGCTTATTAATGGTATGAACCAGACCATCACTGACATGTTGCAAAAGGGAATACTGCTTCCAGTATCCTAAGTAACCATTACTAATTACCTGCTTTATATTAAACTTTCGCCATGATCTGGTCTGAAAGTGAGCGATCGATCATATTAGCGCTGTCAATCGGGCTTGCTTTCGATTAACATTTAGCACCATTTTTTTGTTCACAAAATTGTTTAGGTAGTGCAAATGGCTGACAATTCAGATTTCAAAGAAGTCTATAACAAGTGGTACTTTCTAGCATCGCTAGTAACTCTAATCGCGTTCCCGTTGATGCATATCATCGCCGGCTGGTTCACCTTCTGGTTATAACGCAGACATTCAAGGCATAATTGTGACTGCAGAATATATTAAATCAGTAGTGAAAACCGTACCTGACTATCCAAAGCCAGGTATTTTATTTAGAGATGTGACCAGCGTTTTAGAAGATCACAAAGCATTCAGTAGCTGTATCTCGTTACTTGTAGAAAAGTATCAAGGTATGGGATTTACCAAGATAGCAGGTACTGAAGCACGCGGGTTCCTTTTTGGTGCGCCATTGGCCATCGAAATGGGCATTGGTTTTGTTCCAGTGAGAAAGCCCAACAAACTTCCTCGTGAAGTAGTTAGCGAGAGCTACGAGCTTGAATATGGCATGGATACATTGGAAATCCATAAAGATGCCATTGAGCCAGGTGATAAAGTCCTTCTTATCGATGATTTACTTGCAACAGGCGGAACGATAGCCGCTTCTGCCAAGCTAATTCGTTCACTAGGCGGTGAAGTAAATCACGCGGGTTTTGTGATTAATTTACCTGACCTAGGCGGCAAAGAGAAATTGAGTACGCTTGATATAGAAAGCTACTCTATTTGTGAGTTTGAAGGCGAATAATCGCTATAAAGCATAACTAGCAAAAGGCGAAATACGTAATAATGAGTTATCAGGTACTAGCAAGGAAGTGGCGGCCGGGCAAGTTCAGTGAACTTGTGGGTCAGGAACATGTAGTCTCTGCCATTTCCAATGCTTTGGATAACGATCGTCTACACCATGCTTACCTTTTCACAGGTACGCGAGGCGTAGGTAAAACTACCATTGCACGTATTTTTTCGAAAAGCCTTAACTGCGAAGAAGGACAAGGGGCTAACCCTTGCGGTCAATGTAACACCTGTAAAGAGATAGAGCAGGGTAATTATGTTGATTTGTTAGAGATTGATGCTGCGTCAAGAACCAAAGTCGAGGATACTCGTGAGCTTCTTGATAACGTGCAATATAAGCCAACTCGCGGACGTTACAAGGTGTACCTTATCGATGAGGTACACATGCTTTCAAAACACAGCTTTAATGCCCTGTTAAAAACGCTGGAAGAGCCACCCCCACACGTTAAGTTCTTACTGGCGACCACCGATCCTCAAAAGCTTCCAATAACCATCTTATCCCGTTGCTTGCAGTTTAACTTGAAAGCTATGTCTCGGGAGCAGATAGTTGGACAGCTACAGCATATTTTGCAGCATGAACAGCTACCTTTTGAACCACAGGCGCTTGCGCTTTTGGCAAGAGCCGCCCAAGGCAGTATGCGTGATGCGCTAAGTTTGACTGACCAAGCTATTGCGCAAGGTGGAAATCAGGTTCTGGCATCGGTAGTAACCGATATGCTGGGGCTGATGGACAAGAACCAGTTGCTTAAAGTCATTCACGCAGTAGTAAGCAAAAGTCCTGCTGATGTATTGCAGTTGGTCAATGACATCGCAGAGCAAGCCCCCGATTATGACAACGTACACAGCGAATTGGCCAGTCTGCTGCACCAAATAGCGTTAACCCAGTGGGTGCCAGAAGCCTGTAAGCTAGAAACTACGTCGGCTAAAGCGATATTTCAATTAGCGAAGACCATTCCAGCTGAGCAAGTGCAGTTGCTCTATCAGATTGCGCTGCAAGGTAGAAAAGATTTACCTTTCGCAGCTGATGGAAAAAGTGCGTTTGAAATGACATTGATGCGCATGATGTCGTTTGCTCCAAATAAGCCCATCAGAGATACCGCAAGTGAGATTGAAAACGGGAGGAGTGAGCATTGTTTACCTGTAGAACATGCTTCTTCCAGTGGTGGCCCGGGAAACGTCGGTAAGCAGGAGGAAGCGCCGTTAAGCGAGGCTTCTGCAACTAATGTGCAGGAGGAGACGCCTTCACATCTATCGGTTGAATCTACCTCTGCTCAGTCGTCAGGAAGTGCGCCATCTACCCCAGACTCACTTGCTACATCAATAATTGAAAAAGAGCAGCAAGAGCAGCCTCAATCGACGACCCAATTTGAGCCACGGCAGGAGCAGGAACATGCCGCCGTTGATGAAAGCGAGTTACTAGAAGACAAAACTCAGACGACGTCGGCCTCTGTAGAGTCGGGCACAACGTCAACTCAATCAACAGCATTGGAGCGTGATACTGCTCATGGTGAAGAACCCGTAAAGCAAGCACCAGCTTCGCCTATTACTGAAGAAGTACCAGTAGAAAACACCGCGGTACAACCAGAAAGCGTTACCGCAGAGCTTGAACCTACGCCAAATGAAGTCAGTGAGCCCCATAACGAAGCAGCGCAACATTTCGATGGACCTCCGCTAGATGCATACATGGACGATATGCCGCCACCGTCAGAAGATGATAGCTCCTTTGCTTTTGAAGGTTTACAAAGCGCTGAGGGGGGGTATAACGCTGAGGGCTCTTATAACGCTAAAGGCTTTCAAGACTCAAAAGGCTCTGATCAGAACAGCGAGCCGTTAGCGCACGAGAACGAAGAATCATCCTTAACCGCAGAGGAACAGCTTACCTCTACGGCTGATATGTTGGCACTTCGTCAGAAGTTAAAGCAAAGAAAAGCACAAGACGCTGAAGCAAAAAGTAACAGTGCAGCGAATGCTAAGACCGAAAGTGCAAGTGATATTCAAGCGCGCTTTACCAGAAGTAAAGCGGAAGCCTTAAATACAGCGCAATCTACAAACGCAATTACGAACCATAATGAAAATAGTGCAGGGCAAGGCAGTGCTGATAATGAAATCAAGAGTGGTGAAGTAAATTCCTTAGAATCTGAAACCAGCTCTGAGTCTGAAAATGATAGCCCTAAGCGTTTAGATAATAGCCTTAAGCGCTTAGATAATAGCCTTGAGCGTTTAGATAATAGCTCTGAGCGTATAGATAACAACTCTGAGCTTGCTAACAACGCTGCATTTAATAGCAATGAAAACAACGACAATTCTCTGCAACAAGGCGCACCTCTGAGTAGTGCTCACGTAGAGTCAACTGACACTACGGATGTGGGCGAATCGGTAAAAGCGCAATCTGATGTAAACGAAGCGAATGACTTTACTCTTGATGAATTTGAAGAGGATATGCCTTTTTCAAATGACGAAGCAGAGGCGCAACCAAGCTCAGAGACACCTGTTGAGGATATGCCGCCTTGGGCTACAGATTACGATGATCAGCCACCTCAATACGTTGAAGAAACAGGTTATGTTGAAGCTTCCTCTAGTAGCAATGCCAACAACCCTAATGTTCCAGAACAAGTGGAAGGCGCAGGCGAAAGGTCATTTGCACGGGATGCGTTAAATTTCGATACGCCGTTAAGCAGCACTTATGACGGCCAGCTAAAAGCCTATCTAAGTGACGGAAGTAAGTTAACTCACGCAAGCCAAATAGACGAGTGGAGCAACCTAGTTGAACAAATGCCTGTGGCGGGCTTACTCAAACAATTGGTTTTGCATGCGTCTTTTTCTAGAAATGGTAATCAGGTATCCCTTGAAATTGACCACAGTCAGACGCATCTATTAAACGACAGTGCAAAAAAACAGTTAGTTGATGCAATACATCATGGTTTGGGTGAAAACGTAGACGTAAATATTACTTTAGGTGAACCATCATCCACGCCTTTTGCGTTACAACAAGAGATTCATGCCATGCGCCATGCGCATGCACACTCGGTGATTAAAACCGACGATACAATTCAAGCATTGCTATCGACTTTCGATGCGTCAGTGCTAACCGATACGGTTAAAGCGCGATAGCAGAATTATTAACACCAAAACGAAGCGAGACAAAAATTATGTTTAAAGGTGGAATGGGCAATATCATGAAGCAGGCGCAGCAAATGCAAGAGCGCATGCAAAAAGTACAAGACGACCTAGCCAAACTAGAAGTAACCGGTGAAGCGGGTGCTGGCATGGTTAAAGTTACCATGACGTGCAACCATAATGTGCGCCGAGTGGACATTGATGAGTCATTAATGGACGACGATAAAGATATGGTTGAAGATTTGGTTGCCGCAGCGTTTAACGATGCAGTACGTCGCGTTCAAGAAACCAGCAAAGAAAAAATGGGTGATGTGACTGGCGGCATGCCACTACCTCCAGGCTTCAAAATGCCGTTTTAACTTGGGTATTTAACTTACCCTAGATTGAATTCTGCACTTTGTTATTTGCTATGTAGTGAAATCAAAAAAGTATTCTTCTTGGAAAGCTCTGGTTCCTCCAGAGCTTTCTTGCTTCTATTGCCAACATCTATCAACCTTTACACCAGAAATGGTATCGACGCAGAGGCGTATATCGCACTAAAATACCCCTTCATTTGAAATTGGTCTTAATTTGAAGGTCGTTCGTTATACTATTGTATTTCTAATCCCCAAACTTACTTTCTAACTTGTTTCAGAGGAAACTGGGGAAACCTAAATTCGAATATTGTTATTCTAAATAGAGGCTTTTGTAGTGCTAAGGAAAGGCTTAGTTATCACCACGGTTATTCTGCTACCTATAGCAACCGTGTTGTTTATTATGAGTGTTCTCGAGCTGTTTAAAATGAAAACAGTCACTGTGGATCCAAAGCTCAAAGAGATTTCAGGGATTGAGTTCGACAAGTACAAAAGACTCTGGGCAATTAACGACAGTGGTGATGGCCCCATACTTTACATGCTGAATAAAGATGGAAGTATCGAGAGAGAAGTAACTGTTACAAATGCTAAAAACGTCGATTGGGAAGATATGACCCAAAATAGCTTTGGTCATTTCTTTCTGGGGGATTTTGGTAATAACGACAATAAGCGACGCTGGTTAACCATTTATAAAATCGAAAACCCTATTGATATCAAAACCGATACCACCGAAGCGGAAATCATTAAGTTTACTTACCCAGAAATGGGTAAGGGTAAAGTAAAGCCTAAAGACAAAAACTACGATTTAGAAGCGTTCGTAGAGTACAAGCGCAACCTTTACCTGTTTACAAAAAATAGAACAAAACCCTTCGATGGCATCACTAAACTATACAAAGTGGGCGACCATGCCGCCAACTTTGATGCAAAGCTAATCGGTGAGTTCAAAACCTGTACGACCTTGGAAAAACTGTGTTGGATAACTTCTGCCGCGATAAGCCCCGATAGAACCAAATTAGTCTTGTTAGATTCAACCAGCTTATGGGTTTTTGAAAACTTTGAGGGCGACAATTTCTTCAGCGGCGATGTGTCGCGTATCGATCTAGGTGTAGTTACACAAAAAGAAGCAGTCACGTTTTATGATGACAACACACTAGTGTTTACCGACGAAGAGTACAAGGGCTTATTCGGAGGCAACATTTATGAAGTTAAGCTCGACCAAGCAAAGCTGAACGTGATTAAATATCGTCAAAGCCCAAAACAACCAGAAAAAGCACCAAAGCAGTAAATACTATGAAGTTCAGTCCGCTACTCTCAGAATTAATTCAGGCGTTAACGTGTTTACCAGGTGTTGGTAATAAGAGCGCTCAGCGTATGGCATTTCACCTATTAGAGCGCAATCGTACAGGGGCCATAGATTTAAGTAACGTTTTGCATAACGCGATGGAGCATATTCACCACTGTAAGCGATGTAGAACGTTTACAGAAGATGAGTTGTGCGACATATGCCGTCATCCTGAAAGAGAAGCGAGTGGGTTATTGTGTATCGTAGAAAGCCCACAAGACGTCTTAGCTATTGAGCAAACCTTGAGTTACAAAGGCCAATATTTCGTGCTTATGGGGCATTTGTCACCCATCGATGGTGTAGGACCAGAAGAGATTGGTTTAACTGAGCTTGAAACTCGTCTTGCTGCTGGTGGGATCAACGAGGTTATCTTAGCCACCAACCCGACAGTAGAAGGTGAAGCCACGGCACATTACATTGCACAGCTATGTACTAGCCACAACGTTGATGCCTCTCGCATTGCGCACGGTGTTCCAGTAGGTGGAGAGCTCGAGTATATAGATGGTAACACTCTCACCCACGCCTTTTCTGGTCGCCGTAAACTGTAACTTTATAAACTAATACTTACTCACAACTGCTCTTGAAAAACTCCAAGTAGGTTCATTGTATGTGGGCCTACTACCCAATTTCTCTTTCTTGTCGCCCGCGAAGTAACCAATCGTCTTCCTACTTTCAAAAAATCGCTTTATAAAAAATAAATTTTCGTTCTAAACGTTGAAAAGTACGTTGAATGACCCTACCTGTTTAACATCAAACGTGATCCATTCAACGAGGAGATATTGGATTATGGCTGAAGCAGCCCACAAAGAAACCCACGGTTTTCAAACAGAAGTAAAACAGCTTCTTCATCTGATGATTCACTCTTTGTATTCAAACAAAGAAATTTTTCTACGTGAATTAGTGTCAAACGCGGCAGATGCTGCAGATAAGTTACGCTTTCGCGCGCTAGAAGACGATAGCCTTTACGAGAACGATGGCGATTTAAACGTAAAGCTTACTGTCGATAAAGAAGCAAATACTGTCACTATTACCGATAACGGCATAGGTATGACACGCGATGAAGTGATCGCGAACTTAGGTACCATCGCAAAGTCAGGCACTAAAGACTTCTTTAGCAAACTGTCTGGTGATAGCGCAAAAGACTCACAGCTAATCGGTCAGTTTGGTGTTGGCTTTTACTCTGCGTTTATCGTAGCTGATAAGGTAACGGTACGTACCCGCGCAGCTGGTGCTGATGCATCGCAAGGTGTTGAGTGGGTTTCAGATGGTGAAGGCGAATTCACTATTGCTGAAATTAATAAGCCTACTCGCGGTACTGAAATTACGCTTCATCTTCGCGAAGATGAAAAAGAATTTGCCGATGCGTGGCGTCTGCGTTCAATTGTGAGTAAGTACTCTGATCACATCAGTATTCCTGTTCAAATGTGGAAAGATGAAGTGCCTGAGAGTGAAGGTCCGGACGGCGAAAAAATTGAAGGGCACCCAGGCGAGTGGGAAGTTGTAAACAAAGCCACCGCTCTTTGGACTCGCGAAAAGTCAGAAATCTCTGATGAAGAGTACAACGAATTCTACAAACACATTTCACATGACTTTGCTGATCCCCTAGCATGGGCGCACAATAAAGTAGAAGGTAAAACTGAGTATACCAGCTTATTGTATATTCCTTCTAAAGCGCCATTTGACATGTGGAATCGCGACCAAAACCACGGGCTTAAACTATACGTTCAACGCGTTTTCATTATGGATGACGCGGAACAGTTTATGCCGACTTATCTACGCTTTGTGAAAGGTCTACTAGACAGCAATGACCTTCCGCTTAACGTGTCTCGTGAAATTCTTCAAGATAACAAGATTACTCAGGCACTACGCCAAGGTTGCACCAAACGCGTATTGCAGATGCTTGAAAAAATGGCTAAGAACGACAAAGAGAAATATCAGTCGTTCTGGAATGAATTTGGCAACGTGCTAAAAGAAGGCCCGGCAGAAGATTTCAGCAACCGCGAGAAAATTGCTGGTCTGTTACGCTTCTCTTCTACTCACGGTGAGTCTGATGCACAAACCGTTTCATTGGCTGACTATATCGAGCGAATGAAAGAAGGGCAGGATAAGATTTATTATGTGACTGCAGATAGTCTACAAGCCGCCAAGTCTAGTCCGCACCTTGAGATTTTCCGCAAGAAGGGCATTGAAGTGCTATTGATGGGCGAGCGCATTGACGAATGGTTAATGTCTCACCTCACTGAGTTTAACGAAAAGCAGTTTGTTTCGATTGCGAAAGGAAACTTAGATTTAGGCGACTTAGAAGACGAAGAGTCTAAGAAAGCGCAAGAAGAAGCAGAAAAGCAAGTTGAGGGCGTTTTAGAACGAGCTAAAGCTGCACTTGGTGATAAGGTCGTTGACGTTAAGTTTACGCATCGTCTAACTGACTCTCCTGCAGTAATCGTGGCTGATGATAATGGCATGTCAACGCAAATGATGAAGCTTATGCAAGCTGCGGGTCAGACCGTGCCAGACGTGAAGTATCACTTTGAACTTAACCCTGAGCATAGCCTGGTTAAATTGCTGGCGGACACCCAAGATGAAGAGCTGTTTAATCAGTGGGTAGGCGTATTGTTTGATCAAGCTGCACTGTCAGAGCAGGGTAGTTTAAAAGACCCTTCTAGCTTTGTTCAGAACTTGAACACGCTTCTAATGAAGTTAGCGAAATAAGGAAGTAAACCTACAGGTTTACACTTAAAAACGGGCGTAATGCC
>Ga0189292_10333_pt1 | contig 16936 bp, 18 predicted proteins | sample UW1oraminimetaG_FD_130317 | JGI IMG/M metagenome (GOLD analysis project Ga0189292, IMG submission 130317) | Marine microbial communities from the Costa Rica Dome - UW179A-orange mini metaG | ecosystem: Environmental > Aquatic > Marine > Oceanic > Photic zone | place: Costa Rica: the Eastern...
ACGCAGCATCATGTCGAGGCCGAGGCTGCCGACGCGCGGCATGTGCCGAAGCATGATGTCGTAGCGGCCCTTGGGCATGATCGGCAGATCTTCGCGTGTCTTGTCGGGCCACATGCCGAGGCCGAGGAAACCGACACCGAACCGTTCGCCGACTTGTTTGACCTGGTCGAGATGGCGCCCAGTTTCAGCACAGGTCTCGTGAAGGTTTTCAAGTGGAGCGCCGGACAGTTCGAGCTGTCCTGCCGGTTCGAGGCTTACGGTCCCGTCTTCGCCGCGCATGGCGATGACCTTGCCGCCTTCTTCGACGGGCTCCCAGCCGAACTCCCGCAAACTCAGCAGGATATCCCGAATACCTCCGGGCTCGTCATACGACGGCGCCTTGAACGTCTTGCGACAGTAGACGAGCTTTTCATGCTCCGTACCGATCCGCCAGGCGTCTTTCGGTTTCTCCCCACCGGCCATCGGCGCGACGAGCTGGTCGCGCGATTCGATGATGGGATCTTCACTGCTGGAGGTGTCGCGCGTGCTCATGCTGGTTGCGATAGGAAACCGAACCTTGCGTGGAAAGGAAATTATTCTTCGCCGAGCCAGTCGCCTGCCTCGGCCATCCAGACCGATATTCCCGCAATGGCTGCCGTCTCGCCGCGCAGGATGCGCGGGCCGAGGCTGATCGCCACAGACGCTGGATGCGCACGGATGGCGGCGCGTTCCGCATCGTCGAAGCCGCCTTCCGGACCGACCAGCAAGGCAGCGGGGCCTTCGGCGTAGCAAAAGGCATCGGCAGCCGCCTCGCCGCCTTCCTCATCGGCGAAGAACAGATGCCGTTCCTGCGGCCAGTCACGCAGCAGCGCGTCGAGCTTCGTGACGGGAGCGATCTCGGGCAGAGCTGTACGGGCGCATTGTTCGGCCGCTTCTGTGACGATCGTATCGGCACGCTCGGGATTCAGCTTGTCCGCCACGCACCGCCGCGTGACGATCGGCGCAATGCGGGCGACCCCCAGCTCGGTCGCCTTTTCGAGCACGATGTCGAACCGGTCTTTCTTCAGCAGAGCCGCGCAAAGCCAGAAATCCGGCACCGGCTCGCGCGGGCCCAGATGGTCGGTGGGCTGCAGCAGGACATGGCGTTTGCCGGTCTCAACCACTTCTGCCGCCCATTCACCGCTGATATCGTCGCATAAGATCACGGCATCGCCTGACGAAACGCGCATGACCTTTGCAAGGTAGTGCGCCTGATTGCCTTCGACCTGCACAGGCTGTTTCGACGACAGTTCCTGTTCGACGAAAAGGCGAGGAGCGGATCTGGGCGGCCATTCTGGTGTTGCGGGCATGGCTTTGCAGGTGGCACGCCTGCGGTTAGGGAGCAAGCGATGAGCGAAACCGCCAACATGGATGTCGTACCCGACAGCGAACATCGCGGCATTGTCGCGAGACTGCCGCAAGTGCCGCGCGATCTTGCGCAATTGGCGCGTTTCGATCGGCCGATCGGCTGGTGGCTGCTGTTCTGGCCCTGCGCCTGGGGCGTGTGGCTGACGGGGGCGGGTTGGCAATTGGAACTCGTCGCCTGGCTCCTTCTCGGGAGCATCGCCATGCGCGGCGCAGGCTGCGTCTATAACGACATCGTCGATGCGGATCTGGATCGCAAGGTGGCCCGCACCGCTGCCCGGCCCGTGGCGAGCGGGCGCATTTCCAAGAAACTGGCATGGGGCTGGCTGTGCGCTCTGGGCGCTGTCGGACTGCTGGTGCTGCTGCAACTGCGCCCGATCGCGCAGGGCGTGGCACTTGCGAGTGTTCTGCTGGTGGCGGCCTATCCGTTCATGAAGCGCATCACATGGTGGCCGCAGGCCTGGCTGGGGATGGTGTTCACCTGGGGACTGCTGGTCGGCTGGACACAGTTGCGCGCCGACAATCTCGACGCGCTGGCCGCCATGTACGCCGGCGCGGCGCTGTGGGTCATCGGATATGACACGATCTATGCCATGCAGGATCGCGAAGACGATGCGCTTGTCGGCATTCGGTCGTCCGCCTTGCGTATGGGCACCAAAGTGCGCGGCGGGGTGGCATTCTGCTATGCTGCGGCCGTGGCACTTTGGGCGCTGGCCTTCTGGCTCTACCGGGCAGACTGGGTTGCACTGCTGGCGCTCCTGCCGGCAGCAGGACATCTCCTCTGGCAGGTTGCAACGCTCGACGGAGAGGCGCCGGGAAATCCGCTGGATCGCTTCCGTGCCAACCGGTGGACCGGCGCGCTCGTTGCTGCCGCGTGCTTCGTCGTAGGCAATGCCTGATGTGCAACCTCTACCGCATGACCAAGGGCAGGGACGAGGTCGCCAGATTGTTCAGGGCGGTGAACGATCTGGGCGGCGCAAATTTCGGCGAAGAGGTATTTCCCGGCTATCCCGGTGCCGTGGTGGCCGAAGGCACGCTCAGCCAGATGACCTGGGGGTTTCCTCTTGTCCTCAAGGGCAAGAACGGTCAGCCCTTGAAGCCCAGGCCGGTCAACAACACGCGCACCGACAAGCTCGACAGTTTCTTCTGGCGCTACAGCTTCGAAGAGCGGCGCTGCCTTATCCCCGTTACCGCCTGGGCCGAAGCCGAAGGCCCAAAAGGGGGCAAGACCCGCACCTGGCTGTCGCGTCCGGATGCGGACCTTTTCGCCGTAGCGGGCGTATGGCGCGATAGCGACGAATGGGGGCGGTGCTATTCCATGGTCATGACCGATGCGGCGGCCGCCGCTGCCGAACTTCACGCGCGAATGCCCGTGCTGCTGCGAGAGGAAGAGTGGTCCGTGTGGATCGACGGTTCGCCCGCGGATGCGCGCGCCTTGTGCGAGCCGTGGTCGGGCGATCTGGTTATCGACCGGACCGATCAGCCATGGGCCGGAGAGCCAGCGCCCATGCAGCGACTGCTGTAACGCCCATGCGCATTGCCCTGTTCGAACCCGAGATGGCGGGCAATGTCGGCAACGTCATGCGCCTTGGCGCATGCATGGGCGCAGGCATCGACCTGATCGAACCGCTTGGGTTCCCCTGGGACGACAGGCGGGTTCGCCGCGCCGCCATGGATTACATCGATCACGTCGAGATTATTCGCCACGCGGATTTCTCCGCATTCCGGAAAGCGCGCGCAGGTGCTCGTATTGTCCTCTTCACGACGCGGGCGGCCCAGTCTTCTTACGATTTTTCCTATCGCCCTGACGACGTCCTGCTGTTCGGCAAGGAAAGCGCAGGCGTGACCGATGCCGTGCGCGCGGTGGTGGATGCGAGCGTGCGATTGCCGATGCGAGCAGAGGTCCGATCGCTCAATCTCGCCACCAGCGCGGGCATGGCCCTGGGCGAGGCGCTGCGGCAGACGCAGGGCCTGCCCGGATGAATCCTTGCCGTGGACAACTCCCGCGCGAGAATTGAGCGACTCGGCAAGGCATTCTTAACCTTGTGGGCATGACCGACACCTTCGCCGCTCTTTCGGATCCAACGCGTCGGCTCCTGCTCGATCGACTAAGCGAGAAGGGGGGCTTGACGCTCTCTGCTCTGGCCGAAGATCTGCCGATGACGCGGCAGGCGGTGGCCAAGCACCTCGCCGTGCTCGAAGCGGCCGAACTGGTCGCTACCGAGCGCGACGGGCGCTGCAAGCGGCACTATCTCAATCCGATGCCCCTGGCGAAAATGGCCCGCCGATGGCTCGGCCGGTTCGAGGATGTTCCTCTGGCCGCGATGGCTGGATTTCACGGCGCACCGGGTGCGGTTCAGGTGGCGCGAACATAGGCTCTCTGGGCAGCAGCTCATTCATAGCTGACCACCTCGAATTCGATACCGTCCCAATCGAAGAAGTAGAACCGCCGGCCCGGTTCGTAATCGTCGTGGCCGAACGGTTTGAGCCCGTAGAACGTCACGACTTTCTCCGCCGCGTCGAGATCGTCGACAGTGAACGCCACGTGATTGAGCGGATTGCCCTTCGCAAAGTCGCCGGTCACGTGATCGCCCGTGTAGAGGGCAATGTAGTCGTGCTTCTCACCCACATGGATCGAGCGTCCACCCATCTTGGATTCGCCGCGCCAGCGTTCTTCCCAGCCGAGCAGATCGATCAGCAGCGCGGCGCTGCGGTCGGGATCCGTGACCGATATATTCGTGTGTTCAAGCCGTCCCATGGGCATTGTGCATCTCCTTTTTGGCAGGCGCCCGAGCAGGGTTCGGACAAATGCCTGCGGTTTCGATGCACACCCTATGCAACCTCAAGCTTACTTGAGGTCAAGCTTCAATTCGCCTATCAGAGAAATCGATGAATCCGAACGATCTGCTCACCATCGGCGACCTCGCGCGCCGGACCGGTCTCACCCCCTCGGCGATACGCTTTTACGAGGACAAGGGGCTGCTCCAGTCGCACCGCACCGGCGGTAACCAGCGGCGCTTCCTGCGCAGCGATATCCGGCGGCTGAGCTTCATTCTCATTGTGCAGAAGCTCGGCCTGTCGCTCGAAGAGATAGGCGAACATCTGCGCAGCCTACCGCAGGGCCGGACCCCGTCGAGCTTCGACTGGTGGAAGATCAGCGAGGCCATTCGCGAGAGCCTCGACCGCAGGATCGCCCAGCTCCAGTCGCTCCGCGACAATCTCGATGGCTGTATCGGATGCGGATGCCTGAGCCTGAAGACCTGCAAGCTGTACAACCCCGACGACGTTGCCGCCGAGGGCGGACCGGGGCCGCGGGTTCTGCGGTAAAGCCGACAAATCCGTCAGCCGTATTGATTCCGCGCACAGCCGAAGGTATCGAATCCACGCGGAGACCACGTTCCCGCCTCTGACATTCAAGACCGGGACGGCCCGGCGATTTCAGGAGGCTGTTATGGCGTGGCTCGCTTTGTTTTTCGCAGGGCTTTTCGAAATTGTCTGGGCAACCGCGATGAAGCAGTCGGAAGGCTTCACGCGCTTCTGGCCCACCGTCACCATGATCGTTGGAATGATCCTGAGCTTCGGGCTGCTGGCCTGGTCGATGAAGGTGCTGCCGCTGGGAACCGCCTATACGATCTGGACGGGGATCGGCGCGCTCGGGGCCTTCATCATCGGGATTGCCTATTTCGGCGAAGCGTTTTCATTCGCCCGCGTGACGGCTGCCGTCCTGATCGTATGCGGGCTCGTTCTCATGAAAATATCGACGCCGGCCTGATCAGGCGACGCCGCTGCCGGGTCAGTATTCCGGTCCCAGATCGGCGTCGAGGTCGCGCGGGCGGGCGAAGTGGACCAGCTTTCCGCAGCCGTCCCGCAGATCCGCCCAGTCTTCGATGTCGAGTTCGAACACGGCGAAAGCGGCGGTGGGAAATTTTACCTTGGCTTCATCGTACAGGGCGTTTTCGTTTTTCGGAGCCACCAGTTCGAACAGCATGTCGCCAAGGCCGGGGTTGTGGCCCGACACGAGCAGCGTGTCGGCATCGCCGCCTGCCTCACGGATCACTTCCATGATAGTATCCGTTCCTGCGAGGTAGAGCCGTTCGTCCCATTGCGGTTCGAGATCGGGAATGCCTTCGGACAGAGTGAGCTTCACCCGCTCTGCTGGACTGGCGACGAGCTTGTCCCACTTGATCCCATGTTCGCGGATATGATGGCCCACGACCTGCGCGCCCTTGCGGCCACGGGTGTTGAGGCCGCGGTCGAAATCGCGCTTGTCGCTCTGGCCCCAATCGGACTTGGCATGGCGCAGCAGGCCGAGAATTTTCATGCGTGCGTCTTCACTGAGGCTGCTTCTCCGCTGGCGAATGCTCGGGGCTAACAACACCGTTGGCCACGCGCTGTAAAGCTTCTTCGAGTGTCAGCCTCGTGACGGGTGTGCCTTCGGGGAAGGCCGACAGCAACCGTGTCGGGAATGCGGGAGAGAGGACCACGAAATGGCCGGAGTCCTCGCGCGTGCGGATCAGGCGCCCGAAAGCCTGCGCCAAGCGTGCGCGAATGATCCGGTCGTCATACCGTTTCGCACCGCCATCCTGCTCGGCGGCAGCAGCGCGGCGGGCGCGGTGGAGAATGGTGGGGCGCGGCCAGGGCACACTTTCCATCACCACGCAGCGCAGCGACCGGCCGGGCACGTCGACCCCGTCGCGCAGCGCATCGGTGCCGAGCAGGCTGGCGCGCGGATCGTCCCGGAATATGTCGGTCAGCGTGCCTGTATCGATCGGGTCGACGTGCTGCGCATAAAGCGGCAGGCCGGTGCGGGCGAGCCGGTCCGCGATGCGGCCATAGACCGCGCGCATCCGGCGGATGGCAGTGAACAGGCCCAGCACGCCGCCATCCGATGCCTCGATCAGCCGCGCGTAGGCACCGGCGAGCGCCGGGATGTCGCCCTTCCGGATGTCGGTGACGATCAGAACTTCGGCGCGGCTGGCATAATCGAATGGGCTGTCTGCCTGCGCTGTCTTTGGAGCGAGTTCGAGGTGGGGTGCGCCGCTCTTGGCGATGGCATGGGGCCAGTCGGGCCCGGTTTCGTCGCGATCGGTCAGGGTGGCGCTGGTCAGCATTACCCCGTGAGCCGGTTCGAGCACCACCCGGGCGAACGGCTTCATCGGATCGAGCCAGTGGCGGTAGAGCCCGACGTCGAATTCGCGGGCATCGTTGCGGTCGACCTGTAGCCAGTCGACGAATTCGGGGTCCGCCGGACCGCCCAGCCGTGACAGCAAGGCTTCCCAGGCTGCGATGAGGTCGATCCGCCAGGCGAGCGAGTGGCGGGCCCCCTCGATCCGGGCGCGGCCCTGGCCATCGAGCCAGTCGGGCGCGTCTTCCATGATGGCTTCCAGACGACCGGCGAGTTTCAGCAGGGGAGTGCGTATCGCGGCAAGCGCCTGTGCGGCGGTCCCGGCCGCCTCGACAAGCTCGCCCGGCAGCTGCGCGCATTCGGTCTCGATCCCGTATCCCGCTTCCAGACCGCTTTCGTCACGCGCGAATGTGGTCGTGCGCACGGCAGCGAGCAATTCCTCGAGCGGGCCGAGGGGGGCAGCTTCGGCCAAACGTCCCAGCCAGCCTTCGGAGGGCAGCGCCTGGGCGGCGTCGACTGCGGCTTCGACGGCCACGCCGCCTGCATCGTCATAGCTTGCGACATCGGCGAGCCGCGCCGAAAGCCCACGGCGACGGCCGCGGCTGTTCTTTTCCGGGCCGATGATCCAGCGGCGCAGTTCGATCGCTTCCTGCCCGGTAAGCGCGGCGGAAAACGTGCTGTCGGCGGCATCGAAAACATGATGCCCTTCGTCGAAGACGATCCGCGTCGGACGGCTGGCCGGATCGCGCCCGCGCGCTGCGTTGACCATCACCAGCGCATGGTTGGCAATCACGAGATCCGCCTGCGCCGCATTCCTGGCGCTGCGTTCGATGAAGCATTTCCGATAGTGCGGGCAACCGGCGTAAACGCATTCGCCGCGCTGGTCCGTTAGCGCCGCGATCCCGCGTTTGCGGAAGAGCGTACCGAGCCAGCCGGGAAGATCGCCGCCGATCATGTCGCCGTCCTGCGAATAGGCTGCCCAGCGGGCCACGAGATGGGCCAGGATTGCGGGGCGTCCGGCAAACCCGCCTTGCAGCGCATCTTCCAGATTGAGCAGGCAAAGGTAATTTTCCCGCCCCTTTCGCACCACGACTGGCGGTGAGCCGTCCGGGCGCGCTGCCGGCCATGCGCGATTGCTTTCGCGCCGCAATTGCCGCTGGAGGTTCTTGGTATAGGTCGATACCCACACCGTCCCGCCGGAGCGTTCCGCCCACAGGGACGCGGGGGCAAGATAGCCGAGCGTCTTGCCGATGCCGGTCCCGGCCTGCGCCAGCAGTACATGCGGACGTTTTTGCCGGTCCCGGGGCCCGAAGACATGGCCCGCACCGCGCGAGAAGGACCGCTGGCCTTCGCGCTGTTCGGCGCCTTCGCCGGTCAGCCGGGCAAGCTGGGCCTCGATCTCAGGCTCTTCGATCAACACTTGCGCGGGCTGGGGACGCTCGGGCGTTTCTTCCCATTCGGGCAGGCGGCTGAAGAGCCATTTTTCTGCCCGCTCCGGCCTTCTTATATGGGCCGAGAGCACACCGGCCCATGGCCAGCGCAGTCGTGCGAGCGACTGCAGCGAAGACCATGCGCCTTCGCGTTCAGCCCAGTCTTCGCTTTCGCAAGTGGCCATTAGCACCCCTGCCGCCTGCTGGAGCAGTAATGGGACCGATGCGTCGTCCACCGGCTCATCCAGTGACAGCGCATGGGCGAGGCCTTTTGGGGTCGGCACGCAGAATCTGGCCGGGTGGATAAAGGCGAACAGTTCCAGCAGATCGAGGCCGGAAAGGTCCGGGTAACCCAGCCGACTGGCGACCAATGGCGCATTCATCAGCAATTGCGGCGTGTCGGCGGCGGCCATCACGGCTTCGCCTTTCGAACAGCCACGCGTACCGCCATTCGCATCGCGCAGCCAGGTGCCCGCGTGGCTGGCGTGAAGGGCGGGAAGAGGCAGGGGCTGGATCACCGAAAGACCATGAAAGGGAGGGAACGAAAAGTAAACAGAAGCTGGCAGAACTATGCCGAAGGGTGCTCGGTTCGTCGCGATTGGTCGGCGCTTAGCCGTGAAACGGATTCGATTATACGCTGTAAAACAGGGGGATAGAGTTTTCTGAACGGTCGTTCATCGGAACTGTGGCGAAAAGATGCCCGTTTTATAGTCATGAAGAAGACACGCCACTTGATCGCCAGCGCCCCCATTGCGATTGCCGCGATGGCCGCGCTCCACACCACAGCAGCAGGCGCCCAGGAAGCGCCGACCATCGTGCTCGACATACCCGAGGAAGCGCCTGCCGCATCGACCGCCCCGGTCGTACCGTCAACCGCGCCGGTAGCGACGACGTCCCCAGTGCCCGCACCGATTACCGTTCAGCTTCCCGAGCCCGAACCGGTGGCAGAGCCGCCAGTCGTGAACGAAGCAGAACCGGTTGCGACGACGCAGACTACCCGTGCGGCTACTCGCGAAGCGCCAGCACCGGTCGCCGCCACCCAGCAGGCCGAGCCGACAACAGCGCCGTTCGCGAATAGCGAATCCGAGGCCGCCGGCCAGCAACCGCTCGCCGCCGCGACCGCGCCGGAAGGCGCGTCGCCCGCAGCCGAGCTTACACCGGTGCAGGACCCCGTAAGTGATGGGTCGGGCGCTGCGCTGCTGTTCGCTCTTCTGGCCGTCGGCGGTGTAGGCCTTGCAGCATTCCTGCTGTTCCGTTCGCGTCGCCGCAAGCGGGACGAAGAAGTCCCCGTCATCGAGCAGCCGGTGGTTGCCGAGCCACTGAGCCGGGACACCGAAATGGTCGGGACGACTTATAACAGCGAGCCTGCCCCGGCGATACGTGCAGAACCGATCACGCCCGTGACGAGCAACAAGGACGTGGCCGTCGAACTGCCGAGCGAAGCACCGCGCAATCCGGCGGAACGCGATCGCCTGCTGAAGCGCATGATCGATGCAAAGCCGGACCGCGCCAACCCCTTCGCCTCGCACAAGGCCCGCGCCAAAAGGGCCCGTCTGATCCTGCAGTCGCTGGGTACCCGCTTTACCGATCGCAAGCCGGGCATCGATCTCAGCCAGTACACCAATGTCTGGCCTGAGCTGCGCGGCTGGCGTCCTGCGACGGCCTAAAAACCCACCCGACCCTCAAAGGTGTCGCAGCGGAAGGGGCGTCCACTACCGAGTTGGGCGTCCCTTTTGCGTGCCAATTGCCGAGTTCTAGATTGCCGAGAACTTTTCGATATCGGCGATGCGTCCCGAGACGACGAGTTCGTCGTCTTCGAAGATGATCGTGTCGGGGACGGCGTGAATGAAATTCTCACCTTCCCGCTTCACGCCCACGACCGTTACATCGAACTTCTTGCGGCACTGGCTGGTGATCAACGGCAGACCCACGATCGGTTCGGGAGCCTTGAGCCGTGCAATGGCGAATTCCTCGCCAAAGGAGATGAAGTCCAGCAGGCGTTCGTTCAGCAGGTGCGCGACGCGTTCGCCCATGCGCTGTTCGGGAAACACGACATGAGTCGCCCCCGTGCGTTCGAGAATGCGGGCGTGCTTGTCGTTGGTGGCTTTCGCCCAGATGTTGGTCAGACCCAGATCCGACAGCGCGAGGACAGCCAGTACGCTGGCTTCGATATCCGTGCCGATGGCCACAACAGCCGCTTCGAAATCGGACACGCCGAGCTGTTCCAGCGTGGTCACTTCGGTGCAGTCGGCTTCGACCACCTTGGTCAGATCGCCGGCGAATTCCTGCACCAGCCGCGGATCTGTATCGGCGCCGAGAACTTCATGGCCCATGCGTTCGAGCGTGCGGGCGATCGCGCCCCCGAACCGGCCGAGACCGACGATCAGGACGGGTTTGCGTGTTTTAGCCGACAATGGGGTTCTCCTTGGGATAGCGATAGGGCCGCTCGCGGCCGCCCAGGGCCAGTGCGGTCGCCACGGTAATCGTGCCCACGCGCCCGATAAACATGAGCGCACACAGAGCGATCAGCGCGCTGGGCGGCAGATCGGCGGTAATACCCGTCGACAGGCCTACCGTGGAAAAGGCCGATATGCATTCGAACAGGATATCGTCCAGGGGAAGGGGGCTGATCGATGCGATGTAGGTGGTTACGGCGAAAACGAGGGCGGCGGCCAGAACGGTGACCGAAAGGGCCTGGCGTTCGACTGCCCGACCGAAGCGGCGCTGGAACAGGCCCGCATCGCGGCGACCCAGCACTTCCGACAGGACGATGGCGAACAGGACGAGGAAGGTGGTGACCTTGATACCGCCCGCGGTACCGGCGCTGCCGCCGCCGACGAACATCAGGAAATAATTCGCCATGATCGTTTCGTCGTGAAACGATCCGACGTCGAGGCTGTTGAAACCTGCCGTGCGGGGCATGACCGAATGGAATGCCGCGTTCAGCATTTTCGCGCCCGTTGTCATGGGCCCGAGCGTGTCCGGATTATCCCATTCCATGGCTGCCGTCGCAACCAGGCCGAACAGCAGCAGGGCCACGGTGCCCGATACGGTGATCTTGGTATGAAGCGACCACTGCCGCCAGCGCAGCTTGTGCCGGCGGATGTCCTGCATCACCGGGAAACCGAGCGCGGTGAGAATGACCGAAAGCATGATCGGTCCCAGAATGACGGGGTCGGTCTGGTAGCTCATCACGCTGTCGGAAAAGCTGGAGAACCCGGCATTGTTGAAGGCGCTGACCGAATGGAACACCCCGTGCCATATCGCGGCTGGGATGGACATGCCGTGCGTGATGGCGAAGCGGGCCGCCAGCACCAGGGCGACGGCGGCTTCGACGTAGATGGTGATCTTGAAGACTAGCTTGAGCACGGATGCGGCGTCGCCCGTTTCGAGCCGGTTGCGTTCCACCTGTGTCGCCATGCGATCGCGCAGCCCGAAACCGCGCCCGACCATCAATCCGAACAGGGTCGCTGCTGTCATGATGCCGAAGCCGCCGATCTGGAACAGGATCATCACCACACTCTGGCCGAAAAGCGACCAGTAAACGGGCGTGTCCTCTACGATGAGGCCGGTAACGGAAACTGCAGAGGTAGCGGTAAAGAAGGCCGTGAGCAGCGGCGCGCGCGTTCCGTCCGCGGTCGCAAGGGGCAGGCTCAGTATGGCGGTGCCAACGATGATGAACCCAAGAAAAAGCACCGGGATCAATCGAATCGGATCGCGAAAGCGAAGCATGGCGGCCGCCCTTGCTCCCACCTTTCCAACCAGTAAAGCCTAATTGCAGATCGCGGCACTGGTCGATCGCCCACGCCTTCGCGCTTGCAACGGCGATGCGACTGGGCAAGAGGCAACAGCCATGAGCATGACCGATCTTATTACCGCCGCACGCGTTTCCAAGGCCTGGCCGTTTCAGGAGGCCCAGCGCCTGCTCAAACGCTATCCCGACGGTGCCAAGCCGGACGGTTCGCCGGTCCTGTTCGAAACCGGGTACGGACCCAGCGGTCTGCCGCATATCGGGACGTTCCAGGAAGTGCTGCGGACCACGCTGGTGCGCCGCGCCTTCGAAGCCATGATCGGCGCGAAGCCGGAAAACGGCAAGACGCGCCTCGTCGCCTTCAGCGACGACATGGACGGGCTGCGCAAGGTGCCGGACAATATCGCCAACAAGGAAGTGTTGGCAGCCAATCTGGGCAAGCCGCTGACACGTATTCCGGATCCGTTCGGCACACATGAAAGCTTTGCGCATCACAACAATGCGATGCTGCGCGAATTCCTCGACCGTTTCGGTTTCGAATATGAGTTCATGTCCGCCAGCGACCGCTACAACTCGGGCGCTTTCGACGATGCCCTGCGGCAGGTGCTGCGCAAGAACGGCGCGATCCTCGACATCATGTTGCCGACATTGCGCGAAGAACGGCGCAAGACCTATTCGCCTGTCCTGCCCATCAGCCCGACCACGGGAGCGGTGTTGCAGGTGCCGGTCGAAGTGGTCGATGCCGAAGCCGGCACGATCCGCTTCACCGACGAAGATGGCAGCGTGGTGGAGCAGTCCGCGCTTGGCGGCATGTCCAAGCTGCAGTGGAAGGTCGACTGGGCGATGCGCTGGTATGCGCTGGGCGTCGATTACGAGATGTGCGGCAAGGACCTGACCGACAGCGTCACACAGTCGGGCAAGATCGTGCAGGTCCTGGGCGGCAAGAAGCCCGAAGGGCTGATCTACGAACTCTTCCTCGACGAGAAGGGAGAGAAGATCTCCAAGTCGAAGGGCAACGGGCTGACGATCGAGGAATGGCTGACCTATGGCAGCGAAGAGAGCCTGGGTTTCTACATCTTCCCCAATCCCAAGAGCGCCAAGCAGCTTCATGTGGGCGTGATCCCGCGCGCGGTGGACGATTACTGGCAGTTCCGCGAACGCCTGTCCGAACAGGATCTGGACAAGCAACTGGGCAATCCGGTGTGGCACCTTACGCGCGCCAATGGCGGCTTCGAAGGCAGCGAGGCACCGGGGGCGGGCGAAAGCCTGCCGGTGACCTATGGGCTGCTGCTGAACCTTGCCAGCGTGCTGGGCGCCGAAGCGAGCGAGGCATCGCTGCGCGATTATCTGGAAAGCTATATCGGCGCAGGTCAGATCACGCCGGAACTGGAAGTGCTGATCAGCACTGCGGTGGCCTATACGCGCGATTACATCGTGCCCACGCTCGACAAGCGCGCGCCGACCACGAACGAGGCGGAGGCGCTCCGCACGCTCGACGCTTATCTGGCCGATGCGAGCGAAGGTACGAGCGCGGAAGATTTGCAGACACAGGTCTATGAGATCGGCAAGCGTGAGGAATACGGGTTCGAGAGCCTGCGCGACTGGTTCAAGGCGCTGTACCAGACATTGCTGGGCAGCGAGCAGGGGCCGCGCATGGGCAGCTTCATCGCGCTTTACGGCGTGGCCAACACCCGCACGCTGATTGCCGAGGCGCTGGCTAAGGCATAGTCGCTCCGGCCCGGGGCCGGGCCTCGGCGGCCTGACGGGTCAGGTGTGCTTGCGCGTGCGGTACCATTTGGTCAGCACGTATTTCTGACCCTTGATGACCGGCGTGCCGGCATGGAGCGTATCCTCATTCGGCAGGCCTTCGGGCGTGGCGTTGTTCCACACCAGCAGCACGCCCGGCTTGGGTTCGATCGAGGCGCCGACCTCTACGAAGTGGGTGTGGCCGCCTTCTTCGACTTCGTTGAGAAAGGCCATGGCGGTCCAGCAACGCTGGCCGCCACGCTTGCGTTCGATGTTCCAGTATTCCTGATCGGTATAGAACCAGTCGTTATGCGGCTTGAATTCCTGACCCGGCAGATAGCGCTGGCCCTGGATATTCTCGCCCACCTTTCCCGGCAGGCCAAGCGCATCGTCGATGCGGCGCGAGATCGATTTGACGAAGGGATCGTGGGGATCGAAATTGCCTGAATAGGACGTGCGGAACTTGGCCACATAGGCCGTTTCGTGAAGCTGGCTGGGCCGGGCGACGGCATCGATCATGTGCATCAGGCGCTGGCATTCTTCCGGCGTGAAGAAATCGCCGATGGCGTAGATGTCGGCCTTGTCGGTCGGGACCCGGTAAGCCTGCGGATCGGCATCGAGACGTTTGCGAACTCTGGCGCCGACGCGCTTCAGAGCATCCTGATCGGGAACGGGGGCGGTCTTGGTAGTCATGCGGGACGTGTAGCAATCGCATCGTCTGCGACAAGACGTGACTTGCCAGTTTGCACGCGCCCGGTAGGTAGGGGTGAAACGTTCCGGGGGAATGGACCATGACCGACACGACTGCGCGCCGCTATTCTGCAGGGGCGATGATATTTCACTGGCTGATCGCCATACTCGTCATCGCCAACTGGCAGATCGTCGAACGTGCCCATGATTTCGAAGGCGCGATGCGTGGCACGGTCATGGGTTATCACAAGGCCGTTGGCATCACGATCCTGGTGCTGACCGTGGGACGGCTGCTGTGGCGTTCCACGCACAAGGTGCCGCCCCTGCCGTCCGATCTTGCCGGATGGGAAAAGACGCTGGCGCGCACCGTCCATGTCATCTTCTACGTCCTGCTCATCGCGCTGCCGCTGGGCGGCTGGCTGGCCAATTCGCTGACCGGACGGAGCATCGATTTCTTCGGCCTGTTCACCATTCCGCAGCTTCCGGTAGGCGAGAACAGGGCGCTGGGCGGCACCATCTTCGACATGCATGCGCTGGGCGGATCGATCTTCATCTATCTGATCGCGCTGCATATCCTCGGTGCGCTGAAGCATACTTTCTTCGACAAGAACGGCGGCATTTTCCGCATGCTGCCCTTCGGCAAGGTCCCGGGCTGAGGCCCACGAAAAAGCCCCCGCCGATCGCTCGACGGGGGCCTCATTGCCGACCGGACCACTCTCAAGCCGGCCGGCAGAAGGCGGTTACCAGAAGAAGTCGTAAATTACGTCGACCACTTCGCCGCTGTAGATATCGACCAGCATCACATCGTCATAATAGCGGACCCAGCGATAGGGGCCGTAGACGGCGGGCAGGCGATAGCGCCACGGATCGTTGATCTGATACCGGCTGCCGAAGAACAGGCTGCCCAGCTGGAAGCCGATGCTCAGGCGGCGGTAGCTGTAATCGCGATAGGGCGAGTAGTAGCGGCCGAGGCGATAGACGTTCCGGTTGCTGTGCCGGTAGCGCTGCCAGTCATAGCGGTTGTTGTTGCGCCAGCCCCGCGAATCCCAGCGATTGTAATCGTGCCAGCGGCGGCCGTCGTAATAGCGTGACTGACGCTGGTCGCGGCGGGCTTCGCGGTAACCGTCCCGGTATCCATCGCGGCGGATGTTGCGATCTTCATACCGGTCGCGGCGACGTTCGGCCTGACGACCGTTGCGATAGGCATTGTCGCGAATGCGGCGGTCTTCGCGAACGTCGCGGCGACGTTCGTCACGGCGGCCGTCGCGATAGGCCTCGCGCCGCGCTTCCTGGCGGCGGTCGACACGGTTGCGGTCGGTGTAGGAACGGTTGCGATCGCCGGAGTAGCTGCGATTGCGCTGCTGCGCTTCCGCCCGGGCGGCCTGGGCGCGGGCGGCCTGTTCGCGCGCCTGCTGGGAGCCGCGATTGTCACGATTGAAATTGCGGTCGCCGCGGCTGATCGTGGCATCGCCGCGATTGCCCTGCCATGCTTCGCGGCGCTGTTCGCGACGTTCGCTGCGCTGCTGGCGGGCTTCACCACGATTGCCGCGCTGCTGGCGCGCATCGCCGCCGCGATTACCACGGTCGCCGCGATCTGCGCGTTCCTGCCGGTCGCGGGATTGCGCCACGGCTTCGGCGGGGAGGGCGGTGATCGCCATCGCCGCCGCGAGAGCGCCGAGCGCGCTGCCCTTCATCAATTTGGTCAGTTTCATGGAGCGAATCCTTCGTCGGTACTGCCGCTCCACCACCTGCGGCTGTTGTCGATGTCGCAACATGTAACACAACGGGCTGACTCGTAAGTGAACCGACTTGACGACCTTACGTTCATCTTGAGGCCGCATAACCTGAACCTCGCGTAAGAGATCAGGAGGTGGCCGGGCGGCGCAGCGCTCGCCTTGGAGCGCCGCCGCCCGGCCGGATCGATCAGGCAGCCTGCTTGATGTCGCGCAGGGTAATGTCGAAGGTAAGATCTTCGCCTGCGAGCGGGTGGTTGCCATCGGCCTTGATCGTCTGATCGCCGACTTCGACGATGTAGAGCGTCATGGGCGAACCGTCCTGCGCCTGCGCCTGCATGGCCATGCCGGGCTGCGGAGCGGGTTCGGGCGGCAGGTTTTCACGCGGAATGTCGATCACCAGCGCATCCTGACGCGGGCCGAAGGCATTGGCGCAATCGATCGATACGCTCTGTTCTTCGCCAACGGCCATGCCGGTCAGCGCTTCTTCGATCTGCGGGAATATCTGGCCGCTGCCGATGGTGATGTCCTGCGGGCCGGCCTGCTGGGTATTGCCGACTTCTTCGCCGTCGGTGCGCTTGAGTACGTAGTCGATGGTGACGGTGTCACCGCTGTTGGGAGTGGTCATGAATATCCTTCAAGATTTCGTGTTCGCAGCGCGAGGGTTGCACTGCTCGGGAAATGCACCCGCGGACCGGGCGCGTCGCGCGCGAGTCTGTCAAAAATTGGTGGGGGGAGTCAAACGAAGCGGACCCGAGCCCGGAATTTCCGCTTTGGGCAGACCATCACGCACGGTGAATGGCAGTGGCGAAGAACGTGGGTAGTGGGACACACGAAAACATCCGGCGGCGAGCCCGGACTGTAATGCCTGCAAAACAAGATCACGCGGCCGGGGCGAACCTTGCGCGAGACGCGCGGCGTAGCCCGGGAGCGGGATGGCGGTGGCCGGGTAGTATCGGCGCGGTTCGCGTGGCTGCCTGCCGGGCCTCGTGCGACGGGGCGGTAAAGCCGCATCGCACGGATATTTCATGCACTACCGGAGCCTTGAGGCGGCAGGGCATGAACACGAACCTGAACC
>Ga0189292_10334_pt1 | contig 16910 bp, 14 predicted proteins | sample UW1oraminimetaG_FD_130317 | JGI IMG/M metagenome (GOLD analysis project Ga0189292, IMG submission 130317) | Marine microbial communities from the Costa Rica Dome - UW179A-orange mini metaG | ecosystem: Environmental > Aquatic > Marine > Oceanic > Photic zone | place: Costa Rica: the Eastern...
CCGACGACCAGCGCGCCCACGCCCGGCCGTAACGGTCCCAGCCGTCGTCCGGCAAGTGTTCGCCCAGCGCTCGCGCCTGCTCGCGCGACAGATCGGGAATGCGGGCCAGGACGTCGAGCACGCCCTCGCCGTGCGGGCCGAACAGCAGGGCCAGCGGCAGCGGCTGCAACAGCTCGATGGCGGCGGCGCGCCAGTAGCCGGGTTGCGCCACCAGCCCGGACATGTCGCCCAGCTGCGTCACGCGCACGCGCCACAACTGTCCGGGCCACTGGCGGCCCAGGGTCAGGGAGGCGATGGATTGGTCGACCACGATCCAGGGCGGCTCGGCGCGCGCCAGCCGGACGTGGTTGCCGGCGCGTTCGAGCGCCAGGGAAGGATCGGCGGCGTCGAACCAGAAACCGTCGCGCTCGGACGGGGAAGCATGTGTAGGCGTGGTCATGGCGGTCATTATCGGCGCAAATGCTTGCCGCTCTGTCGACGGAAGCCGCCGGTCGCATGGTCGACCGGGACGCCGGTCGCACTGGCGACGAAGACGCCGGCCGTATTGCCGACGCAGACGACGCCGTTCAGTCCGCCGCGACGCGCTCCGGCGCCAGCGCCGCTTCCAGCCGGTTGCCGCCCAGCGACTTGGCGCGATACAGGGCCATGTCGGCGCGCGCCAGCCCATCGGCCAGCGCCGGCGCGTCGTCCTCGAAATACGCCAGGCCGATGCTGACCGTGGCGGCGATGCCCAGGCCGTCGGCCTGGTTGGCGATGGCCTCGGCAAAGCGTGTGGCGGCGGCCGCGCCCAGCTCGTGCGCGCGGCGGGCGTCGTCGCCCGAGAGCAGCGCGGCGAACTCCTCGCCGCCGATGCGGGCCAGAATCGCCCGCGGTCCGAGCGCGACGCGGGCGATGCCGGCGAACGACTTCAGCACCAGGTCGCCGGTATGGTGGCCGTAGCGGTCGTTGATGCTTTTGAATTGGTCCAGGTCGAACGCCAGCACGGCGATCGGCTCGCGGCCCGATTGGGTCTCGATCAGGCGCGCGCCCTGCTCGAAGAACCAGCGCCGGTTGCCCAGGCGGGTCAGGTAGTCGGTCTGCGATTCCAGCACCAGCTGCACGTGGGTTTCCTCGCGGATCAGCTTGACCAGCGTCATCGGCAGCAGCACCGAGTACAGCACGCCCTCGTACATGGTGATGTTGCTGGCCAGCAACTGCACCGACGGCCCCCCGGCGGCGACCCACCACGGCAGCAGGAAGGCCCGGCCGAAATAGATCAGCGCGTGCACGCCCGCGACCGCCACGGCAAAGTTGCGGGTCTTGAGCATCTTCATGGAATCGCAACGCAGCAGTTCCCAGGCGGTCAGCGCGCTGACCAGCCCGATGGGAAAGGCGCTGACGTATTTCCAGACCACGTCCTGGCCATCCCGGCCGGCGCCCAGCCAGACCAGCGCCATGACGGCCAGCAGCGCCAGCGAGCGGCCGCGGTAGCTGCGCCCGCTGAGCGAGGCGACGCTGTTCAGCACCAGCAGATAGCCGCCGAGGATGATGAGATTGCTGACCGGCGAGCCCAGCCCGGCGGGCAGGTCGGCGCGGAACAGGACGCTGCTACAGCCGACCGCCAACGTCGCGAAGCCGGCCGCCAGGATGCCCAGCGAACGGCTGCGGTTGGGATGGGTCCGATGTTCCCAGAACGTCAGGCCGGCACTGGCCAGCAGCGTTCCAATGGTGATGAAGTACAGGGTAAGGAGATCGACGTGCATCTCTTATCGGGAAATGAGGCACGCCAGGGAATTGCGGCGGCAGTCGCAATTCTAGGGGAAATCGGTCGCGAAACTGTGACGAACGCGACGGTTCCGGAATGATAAGTCCCTATTTACAAAGATCAAAAACGATAGGTCACGCTGCCGACCACGCTGCGGCGGGTGCCGAAGAAGCAGTCGCCGCGGGCGATGCAGCTGCCGACATACTGCTTGTCGAACAGGTTGGTGACGTTCAGCGCCACGCGCATCGGCCCCGCGTCGTAGGCCAGCATCGCGTCGTACACCGTGACGGCGGGCACATTGTTGTGGCCGGTGCCATCGTCGCTGCCGCCGGTGTAGCGCACCCCCGCGCCCGCCAGGAATCCCGGCGCGCCCAGGAGGCGGAAGCGATGGTTGGCCCAGAGCGACGCCATATGGCGGGGCATCCTGGCCAGTTGCCGGCCTTGTTCGGCGGGAACGCCCCGGGCGACCCTGGCGTTCAGCAGCGTCCAGGTGGCGACGACGTCGAAGCCGGCCACCGAAGCCAGCGCCTCCAGTTCGGCGCCGCGCGTGCGCGCCTGGCCCACCTGGACCGTGTCGGCCACGCCGTTCACCACGCCCGCCACCTTGCGGTTCGTTTCGGTCATGTCGAACAGGCTCGCCGTAATGGTCAGGTTGTCGCCAGACGGCTGGACCTTGACGCCGGTCTCCCACTGCTTGCCGCGCAGCGGCTTGAAGGCCTGGTTGGCGCGATTGAAACCGGCCTGCCCCTGGAACGACTCGGCATAGCTGAGGTAAGGGTTGAAACCGGCGGCCGAGCGGTACATCAGGCCGAAACGGCGGGTCAGTTCGCTGTCGTCACGGCTGCCCGACGGCGTGTCGTCCACCGCGCTGCGCGAACGGTCGTAGCGCAGCCCCAGCATCACCAGCCATCTTTCCCATTCGAGCTGGTCCTGTGCGTAGAAGCCGATCTGGTTCTCGTGCGAGGTCGGCATGTGGCGCAGGCTGGTGGGTGGCGTGAAGTTGCCGTATACGGGGTTATACACGTCGATCGGCGCCGCCAGCCCGCCGATGCCTTTGTGGGCCTCGAGGGTGGAGCGCTGATAGTCGATGCCGGCCAGCGCCAGGTGGCGGACCGCGCCGGTCTGGAGTTTGAACTGGAGCTGATTGTCGATCGCCAGTTGCTTCAAGGTGGGCTGGTTCATGTAGACCACCCGGCGCAGCAACGTGTCGCTGCCGGGCACCCATCCGTGTCCCGCGCCGTTGAAGCCGGTGGTGTAGATACTGCGGTAATCGGCGTCACTGTGCGAATAGCGCAGGTTTTGCCGCAAGGTGACCCGGTCGTTGAATGCATGCTCGAACTGATATCCCACGGCCTGCTGCCGGGTGCGATATCTGTCGAAATCCGGCTCGCTGACGAAGAAGTCCTGCGGGATGCGCCCGCCGGGCTTGTCGGTGCGTGTGCCGCGCCAGGGGAAAAAGCCGACCATGGTGCCGCTGTTGTCGCGCTGGAAGTTGGCCAGCAGCGTCAACGAGGTGGCGCCACTGGGCCGCCAGGTGAGCGATGGCGCCACGAAATAACGGTCGTCGGGCACGTGCCGGACCGCGCTGCCGCTGTCGCGTCCCAGCGCCACCAGGCGGTACAGCCATGTGCCGTCGGCATTGAGCGGACCCGTGAGATCCGCCTGGATCTGCTTGCGGTCGTGGCTGCCGACGCTGACACCGATCTCGCGCGCCGCATCGGGTTGCGGCCGCTTGCTGACCAGGTTCACGATGCCGCTGCTGGACGCCTGGCCGTACAGCATGCCCGAGGGCCCGCGCAGGATTTCGATGCGTTCGAGCGCATAAGGATCGGGCCGCGTGTTGTTGTAGAACCCCACCGCGTTGAGCAGGCCATCCAGGTACTGGGTGGACTCGGCGCCTCGGATCTTGATCCAGTCGCTGCGGTTGTCGGCGCCGAAAGAGTCGGCGGTGCTCACGCCCGCGGTGTAGCCGGCGGCCTGCTGCACCGACTGCGCGCCCTGCAGCGTGATGCGATCCTGGGTGATGACGGTGATCGACTGCGGCGTGTCGAGCACGGCCGTGTCGGTCTTGGTGGCCGTGGCCGCGCGCCTGGCCACGAAACCATGCACGGGACCGGTCGCCGTTTCCTCGGCGTCGGCGCCCTTCACCGTCACCGCGGGCAGCTGCCGCACCGACGCGGCCGATTGCGCCCCGGCGGCCGTGGACAGGCCCAGCCCCAACAGGATCCAGGGCAGATGCGATGCGCGGCAAAAAGGAAAGGCGGGACTGGGGTTCATCAGGCTTTATCCATCAATACAACGTGCGAACAGGAATCGATCTCACTATTATGGAAAGCCTGAGCGCCGAATCCCGCCCTTGCCCCGCGATGGATAAGCCCCGGTATTGCCTGCCGCCACGCAGCGTTGCGGCAGACCCGCCGGTTCAGAACCGATACGTCACGCTGCCGACCACGCTGCGGCTGGCCCCGTAATAGCAGCCGCCGCTGGCCTGGCACGACGACAGGAAGCGTTTGTCCAGCAGGTTGTTGAGGTTGAGCGCCATCCGCATCGGCCCCGCGTCGTAGGACAGCACCGCGTCATACACGACCACCGGCGGCAGGCCGTGCTGGCCGGTGCCGTCGGTGCGACTGCCGTTGTAGCGCGCGCCCGCCCCCGCCAGGAAACCCGGCGCGCCCAGCAGCCGGAAGCGGTAGCTGGCCCACAGCGACGCCATGTGGTGCGCGATGCTGCCCAGCTGGTGGCCCTGCTCGGCGGGCTTGCCTTGGGTGACGCGGGCATCCAGGTAGGTGTAGTTGGCGATCAGGTCCAGATCGCCCTGCGAGGCCAGCGCCTCCAGCTCCAGGCCCCGGGTGCGCGCCACGCCGGTCTGGACCGAGGTGGGGATGCCGTCCAGCAGGCCCGGTACCTTGCGGTTGCGCTCCTTCATATCGAAGACCGCCGCCGTGAAGGTCATGTTGGAACCGGGCGGCTGGTACTTCAGGCCGGCCTCCCACTGATTGCCGCGCAGCGGCTTGTATGGCTCGCCCAGGATGTTGACGCCGGAATTGCCCTCGAACGATTCGGTGTAGGCCACGTACGGATTCAGGCCGGCCTCGGAGCGATACATCAGGCCGAAGCGCTTGGTCAGCGCCTGCACGGTCTGCACCCAGGAGGTGCGATAGTGGTCGTGCCGCAGCCCCAGCGTCAGCAGCCAGCGCTGCCATTCGAGCTGGTCCTGCGCGTACAGGCCCATCTGGCCGGTGTGATAGACGGAGTTGACGATGGTGGTGGCCGGGCTGAAGCCGCCGTAGACCGGATCGAAGACATCGATCGGCGAGGCCTTGCCGCCCCGGCCGCTGTGGCTGCTGGTGTTGGTGTCCTGGTAGTCGAGCCCCACCAGCAGCGTGTGGCTCATGGGGCCGGTATTGAGCTTCAACTGCGCGTGGTTGTCGATGACCCAGTAGCGCAGCTCGCTGTCGGAATGCAGCAGCGAACGGTTCATCAGGCGCTCGCTGCCCCTGGCCCAATTGACGGCGGAGACCTTGCGCGATCGGCGCATGCTGCTGATGTAGCGCAGATTCTGGCTCACGGTCAGCATGTCGTTGAAGACGTGCTGGAACTGATAGCCCACGGCGCGCTGGCGCGCCAGCATCGTATTGAAATCCGGCTCGCCGACGAAGGTGTCGCGGGCGATGTAGCCGGACGACGTCGGCGTGACCGTGCCGAGCCACGGGAAATAGCTGATGGTGTTGCCGGCATCGTCTTCCTGGATATTGCCCAGCAGGGTCAGCGAGGTGGCGGCGCTGGGCTGCCACGTCAGCGACGGCGCGACGAAATAGCGGTTGTCCCTGGCGTGCCGCACCGAGCTGCCGCTGTCGCGGCCCAGCGCCACGAGCCGGTACAGCCATTGGCCGTCCTCATCGAGCGGGCCGGTCAGATCCGCCTGGACCTGCTTGCGGTCGTAGCTGCCGACGCTGACGCCGATCTCGCGGGCCGCGTCGGCCTTGGGCCGCTTGCTGATCAGGTTGACGCTGCCGCCCAGCGCGCCCTGCCCGTACAGCATGCCGGCCGGTCCGCGCAGGATCTCCATGCGCTCCAGCGCATAGGGGTCGACGCGGGTGTTGTTGTAGTGGGCCACGGTGCTGAGCAGGCCGTCCAGGAACTGCGAGGCGGTCGTGCCGCGGACCTTCAACCAGTCGACGGTGGTGTCCGTGACCACGCTGGAATCGACGCCGGCGGTGTAGTTCGCGGCCTCGCGCACGGTCTGCGCGCCCTGCAGCGTCATGCGGTCGCGGGTGATGACGGTGATCGACTGCGGGGCTTCGAGCACCGGCGTGTCGGTCTTGGTGGCGGTGGCGGTGCGCTTGGCGACGAAGCCCTGCACCGGGCCGGTGGCGGTTTCTTCCAGCGCGGTCCCCGGCACGGTCACGGCGGGCAGATGCACCGCGGGCATGTCATGCTGGGCCTGCGCGGCGGCCGACAGGCCCAGGCCGAACACGATCAGGGGCAGGCGCCAGGCTGGCGGGCAAGCGCGGCGGACGCGCCATGGCAAACGGTGATTCATCGGGTCCTCGGTCACGCATCGCAAATGCGAATGAAAATTGATCGCGACAATATAATGAGCGCGCCCCCCAGAACCGTCGCCGCCGGGACGCTACGGATAGTCCAACCTATGCCCGGTCAGGAACCGAAGCGCACGCCAGCCTTCCCGCCCCGAGAGACCCGGAAATACTTCGTGGCAAAAGGTGTCAGCCTGCAATGGCGCGCGCCCCCGGCTGCGGTTCAATACCGCACGTTGTCGCTGTGCCTGTCGTTGCCGGCCGCCTGGCGGCTCGCGCCGGCATTCCACTCCCCTTTCCGAGGCCCCGATCGCCATGGCAAATCGTTCCTACCTCTACAGCCTGAGCAACCGCCCCACCCACTTCACCGACCGCCCGGAGACGATTTCCGGCTTGTCCGAATGGCCCTACGCGGTGCCGTTCATGTACCGGCTATTGATGTCGGGCGATCCACAGCTGTGCGCCTCGCTGATCTCGGATGGACTGGAGGACGAAGAACCGGACCAGCGCACCCGGCTGCCCGCCATCAGCAGCACGTTCGAGCCGGGCCTGGCGCGGGTGAAACGCTTTGCCGAGATCGTGCGGACCGCGCTGGCCACGCCCGCCGCCGCGCCGACGGCCGCGCCCGCGACGCCGGCGCCGGCCACGCCGGAACCCGCCTCGCTGCTGGGCAAGCTCAAGCGCCTGTTCTCCTCGGACGACGCGGCGCCGGCCGGCGCGGCCAAGCCCGCGGCGCGGGGCCGCGGCCCGACGTCCGTGACGCGGCTGCTGGAAGCGCTGGACGAAACCCTGGTCTTTCTCGAAGCGCACCGCAATGAATACCTGCTGCTGGAGACCATCGAGCTGGAACTGATGATGGAATCCGAAGAGGCCGCGCTCAAGGCCAACGCGGAAAAGGAAATCGCGCGCTGCCGCCAGGCCGGCGCGGCGCTCGATGCGCTGCCGGCGGATCCCGCCGAGGCCGGGCGCCAACTGCTGGCGGCCACCGTCGAACGGGGCGAGCCGTCGCTGGACGCCTTCCATGGCCTGCGCCTGGACGACGGTTTCGACGGGAGCCGCACCGGCAATACGGACTACGTGCTGGGCCTGGCGTGGAGCGACGTGCTGTACTTCGCGCTGCACAACCGCGAGGAATTCGAGACGCGGCAGGCGCAGCCCGACGAGGACTGACAGCCGCGCCCGCGGCCCGCGAGGCGATCCGGATCGAGGACCTGGCGGCTATGCGCCTTGCGCGCCGGCGGCCTGGCGCAATGCCGGCCGGTTATCCCGAATCCACTGCGTCAGCCCATGCACCGCGATGCCGCGCTGCGCATTGAACGTGCGCGCCGGTTCCCAAGCCACGCCCCGCCCTTGCGCGAACACGGCGCGGTATTTGCGCATGCCGTCCTCCGGCGCGGCGGCCAGCTGCCGTTCCAGTTCCGGCACGGTCCAGACATGGCGCGCGATCTCGATGTCCAGCTCGCGCGCCACGCGCTCGGCCAGTTCGCCGTAGGTCACGGTGTCGCCGGCGACATGGACGGCCTGGTTGGCGATGCGCGGCTCGGCCCACAGGATCTCGGCGGTCAGTTCGCCGATGTCTTCGGCGGTGGTGACGGTGACGGCGGTGTCCCAGCCGCCCAGCGCGTTGACGCGGCGGCCGGCCAGATCGACCACGCCGAACGACGGCTCGAACAGGAAGCTGGTGAACATGCCGGTGGAGACGATGATCCATTCGGTGGCGCGCTGCGCCCGCAGCATGTCGCGCACGTCGAGCTGTTCGTCGAACAGGTCCTGCGGGCTGCCGCGGCCGATGGCGTCGTAGTCCACGCCGAACTGCCAGGGCACGAAGCGCCCGACGCCGCCGGCCAGCGCGGCCTGCGCGATCTTGCGCTGCACGCCCGGGCCGCCGACAAAACCGGTGCACGAGATCACGGTATCGAAGCGGCCGAATGTGGCGGCCAGTTCAGCGGTCGATTGGGCAACCAGGTCGCCTTCGACGATGCGCACGCCCAGGGCCCCCAGCTCGGCCAGGTCGCGCTGCTTGCGCGGATCGTCGGAGCGCGGCCCCGCCGGCCGCAACAGCACCGACAGGGACACGCCGGCATCGCCCGCGGCGCGGCGCGCCAGGCCGCGCAGCATGGCCATGCCGAGCTGGCCCGCGCCCAGGACCAGGATGGCGTTGTGATTCAACATGGAAACTCCGGGGAAATGATTCAGGGAAGGCACCGCGGACGACGGTGGCTGACACGCCGCCAACGTCCGCGCTGCCGGCATGCGGGCAGTGTAGGAGCGCGCCCCGCGCCCATTGTTCGGCGCGCCTGAATTCACAACGCGCGCTGCGCGAACCCGTCGCGCCCCTACCCGAGCCGGCCCGTATCGAGGCCGATCCGCCCACCGCGCGAACCGCTTAACATTCCCCTTCCCCAGCGCATTCCCCAAGGCTCCCGTCCATGGACAAACTTCAAGCAATGGCGACGTTCGTGCGCGTGGTGCAGGCGCAGAGCTTCAGCAAGGCCGCCGAAACGCTGGCGATGCCGCGCTCGTCGGTGACCACCACGATCAAGAACCTGGAGGCGCACCTGGGCACGCCGCTCCTGCGGCGCAGCACCCGCAGCCTGAGCCTGACCGACGCCGGCGCGCGCTACTTCGCGTCGTGCCAGGCCATCCTGGCCGACATCGCCGAGGCCGAACACGACATGGCCGCCACCACGCAGGCGCCGCGCGGCCGGGTGCGGGTGGACATGCCGGGCGTCATCGGCCGCGCGCTGGTGGTGCCACGGCTGCGCGAGTTCGAGGCGCGCTATCCGGACATCGAGGTGGCGCTGGGGCTGAGCGACCGGCCCGCGGACCTGGTGTACGAAGGCATCGACTGCGCCATCCGCAGCGGCCCGCTGGCCGATTCGACGCTGGTGGCGCGCCCGCTCGGGCGGCTGGCGTGGCTGACCTGCGCGGCGCCAGCCTACCTGAAGCAGTTCGGGGAACCGGACTCGGTGGCGGCGCTGCCAGGCCACCGCATCGTCAACTACCTGTCCAACGCCAGCGGCCGGCCGTTGGACTGGCGCTTCCGGGTCGACGGCGAGGACATCGCGCTGGCGTTGCCCGGCCGCTATTCGGTCAACGAGACCGAGGCCTACCTGCACTGCGGCCTGGAGGGACTGGGCCTGATCCAGCTGTCGGAGGTGGCGGCGTCGATCTACCTGCGCAGCGGCCGCCTGCGCGAAGTGCTGGCGCAGGCGCGCTGCGCGCCGGTGCCGATCTCGATCGTCTATCCGCAGGCGCGGGCCACGGCGGCGGTCAGGACCTTCGTGGACTGGACCGTCGCGATCATGCGCGACGCCTTGCCGGCCTGATGGCACGGGCGGCGGCGGGTGCGGCCGCTTGAGTGCGACATCGGCCCGCCGGCCGCGCATTCGCGCCACAGCGTGACAAATCCGCCACTCATCTACAATCCGGGGTCACATTGATCGGCTGCTCTGGGCGGCCGGTCCGCAGCCCCCAGGTAGTATGACCCGCGCGAAGAAACCCGCTCCCAGAAAGAGAAGCCCCTCCTCCCGAACCGCCGCCCGCTCCGCCGGACGGATCCCGCGTTTCCTGCGGGCGTTGATCGTCACGTCGCTGGCGAGCTTCGGCGCCGCCACCTACGTGCTCCACCCGCAGTGGAAGATACCGGCGTCGGTGGGCGATGCCCTGTCGCACCTGGGCTGGCCGGGGCAGGAACGCACGGCGCCGGTGGCGCTGCCCGCGCCCAACGCGGCGCTGGTGCAGACCGCGTTCACGGAATGTCCGCAGTTCTTCCCCAACGCGCGGCCGCCGGCGGTGCCCGCCGGCCAGCAATTGCGCGAGGTCTGTTTTTCCTCGTTCGCCATCCTGCACAACGGCCAGACCAAGACGCCGGTGTTCGTGGCCGAACGCCTGAACCGCCAGAACCTGGCGCAGGCCAAGGGCCTGCACCGCACCGACAAGTTCTACGCCGAGGCGCGCGTGCCGCGCGCCGAACGCGCCGAGCTGGACGACTACCGCGGCTCGGGCTTCTCGCGCGGCCACATGGCGCCGGCCGGCGACATGGCCACGCCGGATGCGATGGCGCAGAGCTTTTCGCTGGCCAACATGGTGCCGCAGGACCAGAAGCACAACGCGGGCCCCTGGAGCCGCATTGAGCAGGACACGCGCCAATACGTGATGCGGGCCACGGGCGATGTGTATGTCTTCACCGGGCCGGTCTATACCGAGCGGCCCAAGACCATCGGCGCCGGCGTCGCGGTGCCGACCTATCTCTACAAGGTCGTGTACGACGCCACCACCGGGCGCTCGTGGGTCCATTGGCAGGCCAACAGCGCCAGCACCAAGGCCGGCCCGCCGATCGGCTATGACGAGTTCGTCAAGCGCACCGGCATGCGGCTGCTGCCGCAATAGCCGCGCCGTTCAGGCGGCCTGCCGCGTCTCGCTGTCGTAGAGCACCGGCATCTGCCCGCGCCAGCGCGCCCACGCCGCGCCGCCCGTGGCCAGCTCGGCCATGAAGTGGGCGACGTTGATGCGGCTGACGTGGCCCGCATCGAAGATGGCGCTGCGGATGGGCGAGGGATGCGCCTCGTAGGCGCTGACGGCATCGCGATCGCGCAGGCTGTCGGGACGCACCACCGCCCATTGCACGGCCGCGTGGCCCTGGCCGATGGCGGTGCGCAGGTAGTCCGCGGCCTGCTCGTTGTCGGCATGCGGCGGCACCAGCGCGCGCACCAGGCCGACCACGCCGCGCTGGGCCAGCGACAGCGGCTCGCGCAGGTCGCGGTTGCGGTTGCCGGCGGTGTTCATCAGCACGAAGCGGACCGGTTGCGGCGGCCGGTTGGCCGCGATGGCGCCGCACAGGCGGCGCACGGCGTCGGTCACCAGGTGGCGCGGCGCGCCGTAGATGCCCTTGAGCGTCGGGGTGTGGCCCAGGCACGACGCCACCGCCGCGCAGTCTGCCGCATGGCGCGCCAGATCGGCGTCATCCAGGTCCAGCACGCCGGCCTGAATCAAGGTCAGGCGGCTGTCGCCGTGATGGCGCCGCAGCGCGTCGGGCGCGCGCACGATGGCCCTGACCGCTTGCCCGCGGTCGAGCAATTGCGCGACCAGCAGCCGTCCGGTCGCGCCGCTGGCGCCGACTACGAGTGTCCGCATCGCCGATCCTCTTTTTGTATGAATGGCGCGATTGGTAACCGAAAGATTGTATCCGGCACGCGCCTTGCCGATTCAGGCAAAATGGGCCGCGCGCGGCCATGGCAATGCCCTGTGCGCTCCGCCGGACAGGCCGCGCGGCATTTCGAATAACAAGGAAAACCATGAAACACGCCACCCGGATGGGCAGCCTGATCGCGGCCCTGCTACTGACCAGCATTGCCGCCAACGCCATGGCGGCGGCCGATGCTGCCGCGAGCCCGGCCACGCCCGCGAAAACCGCGCCCGCGAAACCGGCCACACCGCCGGCCACGCCGCCGGCCGCGCCCGACGCCGCCATCGAGCCCGGCAACCTCGGCCCCATGAGCGAACAGGAATACCTGACCCGCATGGAAGCCGCGTTCAACAAGCAGGACGTCAATGCCGACGGCTATCTCACCCGCAGCCCGCTGCTGCAGGAAGCCACGCCCGAGCAGATCACCGCGATGGACACGGACGGCGACGGCCGCATCAGCAAGGCCGAATTCCTGGCCTACGCGCTGAAGAATTTCCAGGCCCGTCCGAAGTACGAGAAGAACCACTACGCCAAGCCCTGAAGGGGCGCGATCGCGGGTCCAGGCGCCGCCCGCGGCGATGCTATTAACGATTGGATACACAAGACGGAAATCGCAATTACCCCGTCGCGGCCGCGTGCTAAGTTACGTCCCCAGTTGACGGCGCCGCCCCGCGCGCGCCGGCGGCAGTGCGCTTTCCCCTTCCCTTTCTTCTCGACCATCATGCACAAGAACCAAGATCGCGCCCCGGCCTCGGCCGGCAAGAAACGGATAGCCGGCCTGCTGGCCCTGGGCCTGGCCCTGGCCACCGTGACCTCCGCCACGCTGGCGGGCGACCTGCCCCCGCGCGGCGGCCCCGCGGCCCAATCGCAAGGCCAGACGCAGATGCAGACCCAGCAGCCCGCGCAGAACGACGGCCGCTTGCCGCCGCGCGGTTCGACGCAGAACCAGGCGCCGGCGCAGGCGCAAGCCCAGGGCGGGCAGAAAACCGAGATCAAGGACCAGGCCGCTTACGAGCGCCTGCTGCACAACAGCGGCGTCAGCGTGCAATGGTTGTGGACCGACGCGCGCGGCAAGCTGAAGGCCGTGGACGAGAACGACGTGGTGCGCCTGGAAGGCGGCCACGCCACCGACAAGGGTTCGGTGTCGATCAACGGCCAGGTGCTGTCGATCTCGGCCGACCGCTTCACCTTCCGCGGCACCATCCTGATCCTGGACGCGCCGGACAAGGGCCGCCGTTGCGAACGCACCGGCGATTACGAGTTCCGCGCCACCGGCAAGCGCAAGTACTGGCGCCTGCAGCAGATGGAAGCGTGCGGCGGCCTGACCGACTACGTTGACATCTACTATTGATCGACAAGCGGCCGGATCACAGATGCCGGTGGCTGCACGCCATCGGCTGATCGGCGATGCCGGCCACCACCCGCGCCAGCGCTTCGGCGCTGTCCCGATCCAGACAGTCGGTGCGGATCATGCGGTAGCCCAGCGCCAGGCTGTATTGCCAATCCAGGTCGAACAGATGGTAGTCGCGCCCGTCATCGGGATTGCGCCATTGCACGGCCGGGTCTTCGTAGGCCGCGCCCAGCAGATCGAGGTAGGTGCCGATCGGCGGCAAGGCTTCGAGCGGTTCATCCGAGTCCGGCAAGGTCGGCGGCGACAGGTTTTCGCCAGCGGCCACGTAGGGTTCGGGGCGGTCATACGCCAGCAGCAGCACGCCGAAGGCGGCCGGGTCCGCGTCGTATTGCGCGCGCAGGTCGGCGCCCAGGCAGTCACGCGCCGCCGGCCCCAGGCAGTAATAGGGGCTGCGCCAGGTACTGCTCTCGTCGTCGAGGAAACGCGCATCCGGCGTGATGCCGTGGCGGGCCAGCAGTTCCAGCGTCTCCTGCACGGTGTCGTCATGCCGCACCGGCATGGCGGCGGGCAGATGGCCGGCATCCCGGTACAGCGCGATCACGTCGCCAGGGGTGCGCATGCCGTCGCGGTACTGGAACGAGCCTTCCTTCAGGCCGGCCAGCCGCATGCCCAGGTTGAACAGTTCGGCGCGCGGCACCCGCGCGCCACGCGGCGCCAGCAGATAACCGTCGGCCAGCAACCTGGCCTCGAGCCCGCGCCAGTCGGGCGGGGCCCGATGCGGGTAACGCGGGAAGATGAACTGGTGATGCTCGGACATCGGACGCAGGCTCCAGTTGGCGTATTCTTTAACGATCAGGCAACCCACAGGATATCCCGAGAATGAATACCACCGTGATCAAGTGGCTGGCCAGCGTCGGTTTCGGCCTGCTCATCGGCCGCGCCGCCTACGGCGTCATCAACTCACTGCTGCAGATGGCCTTCGGGCTGGACCAGCCCGGCGCGCCGCTCGACCCGGTGGCGCTGGACCGCATGTTGATCACAGGCAGTGTGCTGTGCCTCGTGGTGGCGGTGGTGGTGGCGGCGGCGCTGCTGCGCGTGGCCGACAACCGGCGCCGCATTGCGTGGGGCTGCCTGGTGCTGGGCGTGACGCTGCTGCTGACGCTGCTGGCCGCCCTGCCGGGAATGGACCTGGGCGGGCATCCCGCCGGATCGGCCGACGCGCGCGACGCCAACACGGCGCTGTTCTTCTGGCTGCTGATCTTCGGCCTGCCCTACCTGGGTGGCGGCCTGGCGCTGACGATCGGCGGCGCGGTCATGCTGCGCAAGTTCCGTCTCGCCGCGCCGCGCGCCTGACCCTTCCTTTGCTGGACCCGCACCGCTGGACCCGTACCGCATGACCACCCTGACGTCCGATTGGACGACCACCGCCATCGTTCCCGCGCTGGTGCGCGGCGCCCTCGAACTCGAAGCCACCGCGCGCGGCCTCCTGCCGCATCGCCTGCCCGCCTGGGCCCGGGCGCAATGCCCAGACCCGCAGCTGGCCATGGTCGAAGCGCAACCCTCGGGCGTGCGGCTGGTGTTCCAGACCCGCGCCACCGCGATCGAGCTGGACACCGTGCCGACGCGCTACGCCTACACCGGCGTGCCGCCGCGTCCGCTCGGTCTCTACGACCTGCGCATCGACGGCCGGCTGGCCGGCCAGGCCAGCGCCGATGGCGGCGACGTGGTGACGATCGACATGGCGACCGGCGCCCGCGCGCACCAGCGCGGCCCCGTCGCCACGCTGCGGTTCGACGGCCTGCCCGGCCAGGCCAAGCGGATCGAGATCTGGCTGCCGCACAACGAGACCACGGCGCTGGCCGCGCTGCGCGCCAACGCGCCCATCGACCCGGTCGATGACGACGGCCGGCCGATGTGGCTGCATCACGGCAGTTCCATCAGCCACGGCTCCAACGGCGACAGCCCGACGGCGATCTGGCCGGCGCTGGCGGCAAGCCTGGGCGGCGTCGAACTGGTCAACCTCGGTTTTGGCGGCAGCGCCCTGCTCGATCCGTTCATGGCGCGCACGATCCGCGACACGCCCGCGAACCTGATCAGCCTGAAGCTGGGCATCAACGTGGTCAACGCCGACCTGATGCGGCTGCGCGCCTTCGGGCCGGCGGTGCACGGCTTTCTGGACACGATCCGTGACGGTCATCCCGACACGCCGCTGCTGCTGGTGTCGCCGCTGTTCTGCCCGATCCACGAGAACACGCCCGGCCCCGGCGCGTTCGACATGGACGCGCTGGCGGCGGGCAAGGTGTCGTTTCTCGCGACCGGCGATCCGGCCGAGCGCCGCGCAGGCAAGCTGACCTTGACGCTGATCCGCGACGAATTGCGGCGCATCGCGGCGCAGCGCGCGGCCAGCGATCCGAACCTGCGCTACCTGGATGGCCTGGCACTGTACGGCGAGGCCGATTTTGCCGACCTGCCGTTGCCGGACCAACTGCACCCGGACGGCGCGGCGCATCGCCGCATCGGCGAGCGTTTCGCCCGCCTGGCGTTCGGCCCGGACGGGCTGCTGCCGCGCGCCGGCTGACACGCGCGCCGCCGGGCGGCGCGACGGCCGCGAGCCGCCGCGCCTGGCGCCTCAAGCCGGACGGCTGCGCGCCACGTCCTCGCCGACGCCGCGCGGCAGCAGGAAGATATCCAGCATGCCGATCAGCGACACCAGCCCCACCACCAGGAACGCCAGGCGATAGGCCGCGCCCGGCGCGCCCTCCAGGCCCAGCAGCGGCACGCTCCATTCGCCGATGCGGATGGCGATGGCGCCCAGCGCCACGCCCATCCCCAGCGCCAGTTGCGACATGGTGGAGAACAAGGTGTTGGCCGCGCTCATCTGCGGCTGCGGCATCTCGGAGAACGCCAGGGTATTGAGCGCGGTGAACTGCATCGAGCGCGACATGCCGCCGATGAACAGCAGCAGCGCGGTCAACGCCACCGGCATGTCGGGGCCGATCAGCGCGCACGCGGTCAGCGCCGCGGTGTTGAGGATGCCATTGCCCACCAGCGTGGGCCGGAAGCCGAAGCGGCGCAGCACCGGCGTGGTGAACAACTTCATCGTCAGGTTGCCGGCGAACACCGCTATCACCAGCAGGCCGGCGCGGAACGCATCCATGCCATAGCCGACCTGGAACATCAGCGGCAGCAGGAACGGCACCGCGCCGACCGACATGCGGAACAGCGAACCGCCCCAGAAGTTGGCCGCGTAGGCGCGGATCTTCAGCGGCGTGAGGGTCAGCATGGGATGCGCGTGGCGGCGCAGGTGGCGCACGCCCAGCGCCAGCAGCGCGACGCTGGCCGCCAGCCACAGGCCGATGCGGTCCCAGGCCGGCGTGGCGCCGCCGAACAGTTCCAGCGCCCACAGCAGGCTCGACAGGCCGCCGCCGATCCACAGGAAGCCTGCCCAGTCGAACGGACGCGGTTCGGCGGCGCGGTCGCTCGGGATCAGCACCCAGGCGGCGGCCAGCGCGGCCAGGCCCAGCGGCAGGTTGAGGTAGAAGATCCAGCGCCACGAGGCGTAGGTGGTGATGAAGCCGCCGACGGGCGGCCCCAGCACCGGCGCCACCAGCGCCGGCCAGGTCAGGATCGACATGGCGCGGATCAGTTCGTGCTTGGGCGTGTTGCGCAGCACGACCAGGCGGCCGACCGGCACCATCATCGCGCCGCCCACGCCCTGCAGCACCCGCAGCGCGATGAAGGACCAGAGGTCGTTGACCATGCCGCAACCGAGCGAGGCCAGCGTGAAGATCACCAGCGCGCTGCAGAACACGCGGCGCGCGCCGTGGCGGTCGGCCATCCAGCCGCTGATGGGGATGAAGATGCCCAGGGTCAGCAGATAGGCGCTGACGCCCAGGTTCAGGTCCACCGGCAGCACGCCGAAGTCCTGGGCCATGGCCGGCACGGCGGTGGTGATGACGGTGCCGTCCAGGTTCTCCATGAAGAACGCGGCGGCCACCAGCAAGGCGGTGAAGTACAGGCGGCGCGCATCCGGCGGCGGCGTGGCCTGGGCAGTGGTGGTTTGGGAAGCAATGGGGGGCATGATGGGTA
>Ga0189292_10335_pt1 | contig 16886 bp, 14 predicted proteins | sample UW1oraminimetaG_FD_130317 | JGI IMG/M metagenome (GOLD analysis project Ga0189292, IMG submission 130317) | Marine microbial communities from the Costa Rica Dome - UW179A-orange mini metaG | ecosystem: Environmental > Aquatic > Marine > Oceanic > Photic zone | place: Costa Rica: the Eastern...
CAGACCTACCGAGAGTCCTAGGAAGCGGTGTACCTGACCCATCCACTCGGCATCGCGGCGGGCCAGATAATCATTCACGGTTACCACGTGAACCCCACGGCCCGTTAAAGCATTCAAATAGCTGGGCAAAGTGGCCACCAGAGTCTTGCCCTCACCGGTCTTCATTTCACCGATCTGGCCCTCGTGCAGGACCATCCCGCCGATCAATTGCACATCGAAATGACGCATGCCCAGCACCCGCTTGGCCGCTTCGCGCACTACAGCGAATGCCTCGGGCAGGATCTCGTCAAGAATCGGGCGCTGATTCTCAAGGCTTCCGGCATCAGCCAGACGTTCCTGAAACGCAGTCGTCTTGGCACGTAGCTCGTCATCTGTGAGCGGGGCGATCTCCTCCTCCAGCAGATTGATGTCAGAAACAATCGGCTGATACCGCTTCAGCTTGCGGGCATTGGGGTCACCCAGCAGGAGCTTGAGCATGGTGTCGACAACTACCCTCGGACCCGAAAGCCTACCGGGGTCTGGGAACGATTCATGGGTTTGCTCCAACGGTTGAGCTGATCCAGCCAGATCCTCCGGGAGAACAATTGCTCATAGCGAAGACGCGCCTGCACCCCGAGACGGCACAGCAGAGCCGGATCATCAGCAAGCTTTTGCAGCACCAGCGACAAATCCTCCGGCGTCTGCGACCAGTCGAGATCAGCCAGCTGACAGACCCAACCCATGCCCGAACGCCAGCGCTGAAAGGCAAGAGCAGGCAAACCAGCAGCCATGGCCTCGAGTTGAACGATGCCAAACGCCTCATTCGAACTTTCCGAGGGCAGAACAAGCAGATCGGCCTGCAGAAGCTGACTCAGCTTGTCGGCCTCCGACAAGCGGCCATGAAATCGCACGGCCCCATCGCGACGCGATGAAGTCAGATCACGACTGAGTGCTTCAAATTCAGCCCGCCGCGGCCCATCACCGACTATATCGAGCGACCAGGAGCTCTCGACACTGGCAAGACTGTGCAACAGCCAATCCAGTCTTTTGTAACTGCCAAGGCGGCCGATGAACAGCACCCGCATGGGCCGATTGGCGTGCGGTTGGGACAACGATCGCGTCGCCACCAGTGCCGCAGCTTCCTGGTCGTGGCTGAGGCAGCAGCTCAGAACCGCAACGCGTTCAGGCCGACAACCGCAACGCACCAATTCCGCTTTCAGCAACGGCGAAGTGGTGATTACTCCGGAGAGCCATGACACAACCCTGAGGGCCAGCCACTGGTAGAGGCCGAAAAAGCGCCCCTTGAATCCTGACGCAGGTTCGAAAAAAAAGTGCCAGTGAGCCGTGACACGCCGCCGGGGGCGACCCAAACGGGCGAGCAGCAGCACCAGAAGTACGCCGATGGAGGGCAAATGGCCATGCAGAGGCTGGTCCGAACGCAATAGAGACCACAATTCAGCCGACGGCAGCGGTAAAACCAGACGTCCCACGGCTGGCGTCCGCGCAAGCCGTCTTCGCGGATAGTGGGCAGAGATGGCGTCGTGCTCGCTCAGGCTGCGGTCCTGCGCATCCAGGCTCCAGACCGCCCCTCCCCAGACCATCGCCAATTCATGAGCCACCCGTTCAACGCCGCCATAACCCGGCGGCCACTCGCGCAACAACTGCTCGATGGTCTGGGGCCGCTGTTCAGGAAGCCGCTGTTCACCAAGCACTGACGTCATCACCTCGGCGCCTCAATGCCTTGGAACAAATGAATTTTGTTGCACACAACAAGTGAGGTCGCAGTGAGACGGATGATGAGGCCTGCATCAAAAGACGATGGCCCGCATCCATCTGGTTGAACATGCACCAGGAGCCCCAGGCCTGCGCCTGATGGGGCTGGGGCCAAACCTACGTCCGACGCGCGGTCTGCTCAAACTCCGGCACTTGCTCAATAAACACGCCTTCTGGGCCCAGGGCCGCAGCCGTCAACAACTGCGCGAAATGCTGAAAGGCAGCAAGGTGGTTGTGAGCCTATGGCGCGGCAAACGCATGGTGGGCTTCGGCCGAGCCAGCAGCGACGGGATTTACAGGGCCGTGCTCTGGGATGTAGTGGTGGCGGGCGACCTTCAGGGACGTGGGCTTGGGCGTCGGGTCGTTGAAGCGCTGCTGGCTTCCCCAAAACTGCGTGAGGTGGAACGGGTGTATCTGATGACCACCAACAGCACCGGGTTTTATGAACAAATGGGATTCAGAACTGTTTCCTCTCAGCACCTGCTGATCCGAAAACAATGACTTAACAAGCGGATGAAGAGATTCGAACTCTCGACCCTCTCCTTGGCAAGGAGATGCTCTACCACTGAGCTACATCCGCAGGCCAGCAGGTGAATGTCACCTGACGACCCGAGAAGCATGCACCACCAAGGGGCAGTTGGTCAATCCACCGTTCAAGCCGCTGGCAATGCCTTAACAAGAGACCCCATTTCCAGAGCCTGCAGGGCATAGCTCCATCCCAAATTGCTCTTGATCCCTGCCCGCTCAAGGGCCTGTTGCATTGTGTCGGTTGTCAGCACACCGAAAATCACCGGCACGCCGGTGTCACGGGACACAGTGGCAATCCCCTTGCTGGCTTCGGCCACCACCACATCAAAATGGGGCGTGTCACCCCGAATCACAGCGCCAAGGGTGATCACCACCTGGTAGCGACCACTGCGAGCCAACTGCTGGGCCACCAGCGGCAACTCAAAGGAACCAGGCACCCATGCCGTATCGAGTTGATGACTCTCAGCACTGGTATCGATCCCATGGCGGCCAAGACAGTCAAGGCAGCCGCTCAACAATTTGGCTGTGACTAGATCGTTAAATCGAGCGATAACAACTGCGATGCGCAGGCCCTGCACATCAGTGAACCGTCCTTCAAAGGTGGCCATGACGCCTTGATCTGTTCATTCCATGTTCACACCCAGCCGACGTGAACTGGACAAAAAAGATGCTCGTAGGCCTGGCTTCAGACCACGAAGAAGCTCATGCCCCAGTTCACGAGCACCAGGGCCACCCAGGCGATGCCACCAAGCAGAATCAGGCGATTGGAGCGACCGCTGTCCTCATTCGAGGCGTAAAGAACAGGCACGGCCACAATTAGCGCAAAGGACATCACCACCAATGCCAGAACGGTGAGGGTATTAAGGATTTGCATGGTGAATCGGTCGACGCCAGGTCGTTCCCGGGGATTCTCACATGTTGGGGCGAGCCGTCTTCGTTGTCTCGGCATCAAGCTTCACAGCTTGTGTTGAACCCCATCGGTACGATCCAGCCACTTCCGGATGTCCCATGCCCCTCACCTGCCCCCAGCCCGAGGAGCAGTCACTGCAGGGGAATCTGTTCGGGGCTCCGGAGCCGACCCATGGGCCCACAGCCACGTCCGCCAGGGCTTCTGACGCCTTAGCCGCGGATGCATTGGCTGAGCTGACTGACGCCAATCTCAGTGCAGATGCAGCTTCTCGACCAAGACAGCGGCAGGGCAGCAGTGATCCAGACCAGGCCTCCAACCAGGTCGACGACCTAAGCAGTTCAGATAACGACGACGCCCCTGCCTGGGCCCACCACAGCCAAGTGGATCAGACCCTGCTGACGCCAATGTTGCGCCATTACGTGGAGCTCAAGGCGGAGCACCCTGAGCGCCTGCTGCTGTACCGACTGGGTGACTTCTTTGAGTGCTTCTTCGAGGACGCCGTCGAGCTCTCGCGAGTGCTGGAACTCACCCTCACTGGCAAGGAAGGGGGCAAAGCGATCGGACGCGTGCCGATGGCGGGAATTCCCCATCACGCCGCCGAGCGCTACTGCGCTGAGCTCATCCGTCGTGGTTACTCCGTGGCGCTGTGTGACCAGCTAGAGAGCACCCCGGCCAAGGGAGCTCTGCTCAAGCGGGGCATTACCCGGGTGCTCACTCCAGGCACGGTGCTGGAGGAAGGCATGCTCGCTGCCCGCCGCAACAACTGGTTGGCAGCGGTGGTGGTGGAACCTGCCAACAGCAAGCAACCCTTGCGCTGGGGTCTGGCCAGCGCTGATGTGAGCACCGGCGACGTTCAGGTGCTGGAACGCAGCGGCAGCGATGCCCTGCACCAGCAATTAGCCCAGCTGGAGGCCTCAGAACTGCTCTGGGCAGCCTCGGACGACGCCAACACGCAACGACCTGCCTGGTGTCCTGAACGGCTGATGCTCAGCCCGATGGCACTCACACCTTTTAGCCGCCCTCAGGCCGAACAGGCCCTGAAAACGCACTACCGGCTAGCTGGGCTCGATGGGCTGGGCCTGCAGGAACTACCCCTAGCCCTGCGGGCCTTTGGTGGGCTGCTGCAGTACGTCAATGACACCCAACCGCTCGAGGAGGCAACGCGAGTCCCCCTTGACGTGCCGGAGATCGTGCAGGCTGGCGATGCCCTGGTGCTCGATGCCCAGACCCGCCGCAATTTGGAACTAACTGCCACCCAACGCGACGGGCAACTCCAGGGCTCACTGCTCTGGGCCATCGACCAGACTCTCACCGCCATGGGTGGGCGATGTCTGCGCCGCTGGCTGGAAGCGCCGCTGATGGACCTCAACGCCATCCGGGAACGGCAAAGCGTGGTGAGCCTGCTGGTGAACCAGAGGCCCCTGCGCCAGAGCCTGCGACGGCTGCTCAGGCCCATGGGCGATCTGGAACGGCTGGCGGGTCGGGCCGGCGCCGGTCATGCCAGCGCCCGCGACCTGGTGGCTATCGCTGATGGGCTGGAACGCCTGCCACGCCTGGCCAGTCGCCTGGAGGGAACCCTGGACACATGGCCACAGGTGCTGATGGCGCTGCTGCCACCTAATCCAACGCTCGCTGAACTGGCCTCCGCCGTTCGCCATGCCTTGGTGGAGGCTCCACCGCTCTCCCTCAGCGAAGGCGGGCTCTTCCATGACGGAGTGGACCCTCTGCTCGATGGCCTGCGCAATCAACTCGATGACCAGGACGCCTGGCTGGCCGAGCAGGAGCGGTTGGAGAAAGAGATCAGTGGCATCAGCAACCTGCGACTGCAGTACCACCGCACCTTTGGGTACTTCCTGGCGGTGAGCAAAGCGAAGGCGTCCTCCGTTCCCGACCACTGGATCCGGCGCCAGACCCTGGCCAATGAAGAACGCTTCATCACCCCCGAACTCAAGGAGCGGGAGGGCCGCATTTTCCAGCTAAGGGCGCGGGCCTTTCAGCGCGAGTAGGAACTGTTCTGCCAGCTGCGCGATCAGGTGGGGAGCATGGCAACACCAATCCGCGAAGCAGCCCGCGCCACAGCCGGATTGGATGCACTCGCTGCACTGGCTGACACGGCCGCCACCTCAGGCTGGTGCGCTCCCCAACTGAACGATGACCGAGAGCTTGCAATCACCGCTGGCCGTCACCCGGTGGTGGAACAGCTACTGGTGGAAGCGGCCTTCACCCCGAACGATCTGGCTCTTGGACGTGAAACGGACCTGATCGTGCTGACGGGACCCAATGCCAGTGGCAAAAGCTGTTATCTACGCCAGATCGGCCTGATCCAGCTGTTGGCCCAGATCGGCAGCTGGGTGCCCGCATCCTCTGCTCAGATCGGCCTAGCCGATCGCATCTTCACGCGCGTGGGAGCCGTGGATGATCTGGCCGCAGGCCAGTCCACCTTCATGGTGGAAATGGCTGAAACCGCCAACATCCTTCACCACGCCAGCGACCGCTCGCTGGTGCTTCTTGATGAAATCGGGCGCGGCACGGCCACCTTTGACGGCCTCTCGATTGCCTGGGCCGTGAGCGAGCATCTGGCCGGCGATCTCAAGGCGCGCACGGTGTTCGCTACCCACTATCACGAGCTGAACAACCTGGCAGAGGAACGGACCAACGTGGCCAATTTCCAGGTGATGGTGGAGGAAACCGGCGACGATCTCGTGTTCCTTCATCAGGTTCAGATCGGCGGTGCAAGCCGCAGTTACGGCATCGAAGCAGCCCGGCTGGCCGGGGTGCCCGCACGCGTTGTGCAACGGGCCCGGCAGGTGCTCGATCAGCTGGCGGCCTGAGCCGCTCGGAGCAGGGCATTCGTAGCAGCAGCCACCAGTCCGGCTCCGCCACGGGTGCCCTCCAAGCGGATCTGAGCCAACACCGTGTCTGCCAGGCGACGTTTACTTTCCGGCACTCCCACAAAACCGACCGGCATGCCGATCACCAGCGAAGGGGCCGCAGCCCCGGCATCGAGCTGATCAAGCAACTGCTCCAAAGCAGTAGGGGCGCTGCCAACCAGCAGCAACGGCATGGGCTGTCCGGTCGCGTTGGCAGCGTGTGTGAGCTCTGGCCAGGCCCTCTGCATCGCCACAGCGGAACGGGTGGACTCTTGCGGCGAAGCCGCAGGAGCCCAGTCGAGCAGGCAGCGCACGGACGTGCCCAGTGTGCGCATGGCCATCGGCGACACGGCAGCCGCGGCCATGGCCGTATCCGTGAGGATCATCGCACCAGCCTTCAAAGCAACAATTCCTTGCTCACAGGCCCCTTCGCTGAAACGCAGCAAAGGCTCGAGACCGACATCGCCGCTGCTATGCACCAGACGCTCCAACACCTGCTGCTGCAGAGGATCGAGTCCTGTCTCCCCCAGCAAGGCCCGAATTCGACGGATGCTTTCCGTGAAGATCGGATGGTCGGCCATTGCTGCACACTCCTCTGACGGGGCTGCCAGTCAGGGCAGACTTCGACATTGTCCGACGACACGCCTCAATGCCGATCCAGTTGTTCTGGGGCGATGATTCCGCCGCACTGGAACGGGCGGTGCAGGCCTTGATCAAGCAGGAGGTGGATCCGAGCTGGGCAAGCGTCAACGTGAGTCGACTGGATGGCAGCGAGGCGGGACAAGCCAGGCAGGCACTGGAAGAAGCACGCACGCCGCCCTTCGGTGCTGGCTCCAGGGTGGTTCTGCTGCAGCGGTCTCCCTTCTGCAACGCCTGCCCAAGCGAACTGGCCGATCGCTTCGAAGCGGCTCTGGATGGCATCCCGGGAAGCACCCAGCTGCTGCTGTGTCATCCCTCCAAACCCGACGGTCGTCTGCGGACCACAAAAGCCCTGATGAAACGCATCAAGGCGGGAGAAGCCTGCGAGCGCAGCTTCAAGCTGCCGGCGGTCTGGGACGGAGCCGGCCAGCGCCAGCTGGTGGAGCGCACTGCTGAAGAGCTGAACCTGAAGCTCGAGCCCAGTGCAGTGGATGCCTTAATTGATGCCATCGGCAACGACAGCGCAAGGCTCACCATGGAGCTTCAGAAGCTGGCTCTCCATGCTGAAAGCAGTGGAGAAACCCGGATCAGCGCCAGCTCTGTTGACAGCCTCATCGAGGGCCTCAGCACCAACGCTCTGCAAGTGGGGGACGCGCTGCTAGCAGGGGATCCCGGCCAGGCGATTGCCTTGCTGGATGCCCTCAACGATGCAGGCGAACCGGCCCTGCGCATCGTGGCCACACTGACCGGTCAGATCAGGGGATGGCTCTGGGTGATGTTGCTGGAACAACAGGGGGAGCGAGACGTCGGGGTGATCGCCAAGGCGGCTGGAATCGGCAACCCCAAGCGGATCTACGTGATGCGCAAACAGTTGCAGGGCCGTTCACCCCAGCGCTGCCTCAATCTGCTGGGCCGCCTGCTGGATGTGGAAGCAGCTCTCAAACGCGGCACCCAGCCCGGGGATGCGTTCCGCGATGGGCTGCTAGGAGCTGCACAGTGAGACAATCGCCTGCGAAATGAGGCGGCATGGATGGCCCTGCTGGTGCAGAAGTTCGGCGGAACCTCCGTCGGCAGCGTGGAGCGCATCCAGGCCGTGGCAAGGCGTATCGCCAACTGCAAAGAGGAAGGACACGATCTGGTGATTGTGGTCTCGGCCATGGGCCACACCACCGATGAGCTCACCGCCAAGGCCAACGCTCTCAGCAGCAATCCACCACAACGGGAAATGGACATGCTGCTCGCCACTGGTGAACAGGTGTCGATTGCGCTGCTGTCCATGGCGCTGCATGAACTGGGCGTGCCGGCCATCTCCATGACCGGCCCCCAGGTGGGCATCGTGACCGAATCCGCCCATGGCAAGGCACGCATCCTCGACGTGCGCACCGATCGTTTGCGCAGCCGACTGGCCGAGGGCCGCGTTGTGGTGGTAGCCGGTTTTCAGGGCACAAGCCAGAGCAGCGGCGGCACCGCTGAAATCACCACCTTGGGGCGTGGAGGCTCCGACACCTCAGCCGTCGCCCTGGCGGCAGCCCTGGGTGCCGCGGCCTGTGAGATCTACACCGATGTGCCAGGGGTACTCACCACCGATCCGCGAAAAGTGGAGGACGCTCAGCTGATGCCTCAGGTGAGCTGCGACGAAATGCTCGAACTGGCCAGCCTCGGCGCTGCCGTGCTGCATCCCCGCGCCGTGGAGATCGCCCGCAATTACGGGGTCACGATGGTGGTGCGCTCTAGCTGGAGTGATGAACCCGGCACAACCCTCACCAGCCGCAGCTCGCGGCCCATTGGCCGAGAAGGTCTGGAATTGGGGAGGCCGGTGGACGGAGCCGAACTTGTGGAACACCAGGCCGTGTTGGCTCTCTCCCGTGTGTCCGATCAACCCGGCGTTGCCGCCCAGCTGTTCGAAAGCCTGTCTGAGGGTGGCGTGAATGTGGACCTGATCATCCAGGCCACCCACGACGGCAACAGCAACGACATCACCTTCACCGTTGCTGAAACTGATCTGGAGAGGGCTCGCAGCATCTGTGAATCCCTGATCCAGAAGCTGGGCGGTGAGCTGGTCGCCCAGTCCGGGATGAGCAAGCTGAGCATCAGCGGCGCCGGCATCATGGGCCGCCCTGGCATTGCCGCCGGTTTATTTCAGACCCTCTCCCGGGTGGGCATCAACCTGCGTGTGATCGCAACCAGTGAAGTGAAGGTCAGCTGTGTGATCAACGCCGACGTTGGCAGCAAAGCCCTGCAGGCCACCCAGGAAGCCTTCGAACTGGAACCCGGTCAGATCAGCCTGAATCCCTGCGCGAGTGGCGATGGTGAGCCAGAAGTACGCGGCGTGGCCCTCGATCGTGACCAGGCCCAGGTGAGCGTGCGCAATGTTCCCGACAAACCCGGAACCGCAGGAGCACTCTGCAATGCCTTAGCCGACGCGGGCATCAGCCTCGATGCCATCGTCCAGTCGGAACGCCAGCATGCGGACGGGAGCCGCGATATCAGTTTCACGCTCAAACGCGACGACCGCAGTGCCGCAGATCGCGCCCTCAGCGCTCTGCTGGCTCAGTGGCCTGGAGCCCTGCTCGAAGACGGTCCAGCCATTGCCAGGGTCAGTGCCGTGGGCGCGGGCATGCCTGCCACGGCAGGTACGGCTGGTCGCATGTTCCGTTACCTGGCAGAAGCAGGAGTGAATATTGAAATGATCGCCACCAGTGAGATCCGCACCAGCTGCGTGGTTGCTGAAGCCGATGGTGTTAGAGCTCTTCAAGCCGTGCATGCCGGTTTCAAACTGGGAGGCAGCACTCGCCACGAAGCCGAGGGAACCGAATCACCACTGGTGGCCTAGCTGTTCCTCGTTAACTCAGCTCTGACCCACCAGCTTCTGACGGAGCTTCTTGATCCGGTCGCGAAGATTCGCAGCCTCCTCAAAGTCAAGCTTCTTAGCCGCGTCCTTCATCTTGACCTCGAGCTGATCGATCAACTCGGGCAAGGCATCGAGAGCCATGCCATCGGAGTCATTTTCCAAGGCCTGAACAGCCTTTCCGGCCACCTGCACCAGGTCAGCATCGGGGCCATCGGTCTTGAGTTTGCGGGAGAGCTCCAGAAACGACAGGATCGAATTGCTGGCCTTTTTACCGGCTGCCGTCGGCACAATTCCATGCTTTTCATTGTGGAGCTGTTGAATCTTGCGCCGCCGTTCGGTCTCCTCGATCGCCTTGGCCATCGAATCCGTCATGTTGTCGGCATACAGCAGCGCAACCCCCTCCACATGCCGTGCAGCCCGGCCAATCGTCTGAATCAGTGAACGCTGGGCTCGCAGGAAGCCCTCCTTGTCAGCATCGAGGATTGCCACAAGGCTGACTTCGGGCAGATCGAGGCCTTCACGCAGCAGATTCACACCCACCAGCACGTCGTACTCACCCAGGCGCAGGTCCTGAATGATCTCGATCCGTTCAATCGAATGGATCTCGGAGTGCAAATAGCGCACCCGAACCTTGTTCTCGGCCAGATAGTCCGTGAGGTCTTCCGCCATGCGCTTGGTGAGCGTTGTCACTAACACGCGCTGCTGCTTCTTGGCCCGAGTGCGGATCTCTCCCAGCAAGTCGTCGATCTGACCCGTTGTCGGCCTCACCTCCACAACAGGGTCCAGCACTCCCGTGGGACGGATGACCTGCTCGGCCACCTGACCATCGCTCACCTTCACCTCCCAGTCACCGGGCGTGGCACTCACAAATACGGTCTGTCGTGCCTTGGTCCAAAACTCTTCGCCTTTCAGCGGCCGGTTGTCGGCTGCACTTGGCAGACGGAAGCCGTGATCAATCAACACCTTCTTGCGAGCCTGGTCGCCGTTGTACATGGCCTGAAGTTGTGAACAGGTCACATGGCTTTCATCAACAATCAGCAGCCAGTCTTCGGGGAAGTAATCGATCAGGCATTCCGGCGCGGAACCCGGTTCACGTCCGGCCAGATGACGGGCGTAGTTTTCAACTCCGTTGCAGTAGCCCACCTGCTGCAACATTTCCAGGTCATAGGTGGTGCGTTGCTCCAGTCGCTGGGCTTCCAGCAACTTGCCTTCGGTTTGCAGGAATTCCAACCGATCTTTGAGCTCATGGCGGATATCCTTCACCGCCGAATCCAAACGATCCTTCGGGGTCACAAAGTGTTTTGCCGGATAGATGTTGATGGTTTCAAGGCTCTGCAGGATTTCGCCGGTTGTGGGGTCGACATAGCGGATCGCTTCCACCTCATCACCGAACAGCTCCACCCTCACTAAACGGTCTTCATAAGCAGGCCCGATTTCCAGTACATCGCCTTTCACGCGAAAGCGGCCGCGGGTGATGTCCATGTCATTGCGGCTGTACTGGTTATTCACCAGTTCGCGCAAGGAGCCCCGTAGATCAAGAGACTCACCCACCCGAAACTGCACCGATGCCTTCAGGTATTCGCTGGGAATTCCCAAGCCGTAGATGCAACTGATTGAAGCCACGACAATCACATCACGTCGTTCAAATAAAGATCGCGTCGCCGAGTGACGCAGCATGTCGATCTCTTCATTGATTGAAGCGGTTTTGGCGATATAGGTATCACTGACCGGCACATACGCTTCCGGCTGGTAATAGTCGTAATAGGAGATGAAGTACTCCACAGCATTGTTAGGAAAGAATTCCCTCAGCTCATTGCAAAGCTGTGCCGCGAGGGTCTTGTTGTGAGCCAACACCAAGGCAGGACGACCCGTCTGAGCGATGACATTGGCCATCGTGAACGTTTTGCCCGTACCGGTTGCACCCAGAAGAGTCTGATAACGGCGTCCACCATTCACACCCTCCACCAATTGAGTGATTGCCGTCGGCTGATCACCTTTGGGGGTGTAGGGCGCAGTCAGGTCGTAGGCAGGCATGGTCCTCGCGCTGTAAGCCCTGAATGGGGCGTCCACGTTACGGGCCCCATTAGCGCGCGCGTGTCCGCAGCAATCAGACCCGGCTGGTGACCTCGCGACCTAAGGCTTCACGCAGACCGCGCACCACAGCGACCATGGCCAACTCATCATCGAGGCGATTCACCGCCGAGCCAACGCCCACACCCGCTGCACCAGCTGCGATCGCCATCGGCACTGTGACAGCTGAAAGACCCGATGCACAAAGCACTGGTACCGTCACACCAGCATTTTGCAGAGCAGCGCTGATGCTGTGAGCTGCGGCCAGCGTGGGAGCTGCCTTCTCAATCAGACCAAGGTTGCCAGCACTGAAGGGTTTGGCACTGGTGCCACCCTCGGTCTGGATCAAATCGGCACCGGCCGCCACCAGATCCACGGCCAGCTGTTCCTGCTGATCCATTGGCAACACATGGGCAACGGTGACGCTCAGCACCACCTCAGGCAGCAAGCTGCGAGTACGGCGTGTGAGTTCCAGCACCTCATCAGCTCCGAAGATGCGCCCCTGGGGGTAGAAGGAATCGAAATTACCGATCTCCACCATCGTTGCTCCTGCAGCTACAGCAGCGGGAAACTGCTCGGGCTCAACAGACGAGACGCAGACCGGAAGGCCAGCGGATGCCTCAACCGCCAGCTTCACCAGTTCGGCATCACAGGCCACATCGATTAGATCGGCCCCACCCAGTCCAGCTGCGCGCGACACGCGGGCGACAGAGTCCGCGTTGAAGTTCATCAGACCGGCGATCACCTTCAGCGCGGAACGCTGTTCAAGGCTGCGGCGTAGGGCAGCTGGCAGCAGAGAAAGGCGGGACATCAAGCAGACATCAGATGAATGCATTCTCCCACCGCACGAACGGGCAGGATCGAAGCCACACTCACCCAAAGCGATGAAAGCCGGCGAGCCTTGGCTGAACTGGCACGACAGACTGCACCGCCAACTTCTACAGAATCCCCAGCTGCTGCCCAAAGGGACAACTCTGTTGCTGGCGGTTTCCGGCGGTCAGGACTCGATGGCTCTGCTGGGGCTGCTGAGGGATTTGTCCAATCGACATCAATGGACTCTGCAGCTTTGGCATGGAGACCACGGCTGGCATCCAGGATCCGCACGCATTGCCAGCGATTTGGCCAGCTGGTGCCAAACGCAACAGCTGCCACTGCTGATCAGCACCAGCAGCTTCGGCACCACCGGCAGCGAAGCTAAAGCCCGTGCATGGCGTTACACCGAGCTGCATCAGGCCTGTGAGCAACTCAACCTCAACAGCCCTGCCAACCCTTGCCGCACGGTCGTGACCGCGCACACCGCCAGTGACCGCGCTGAATCACTGCTTTTGCAACTCAGCCGGGGAACAGATCTGGCCGGGCTGGGCAACCTGCGTTGGCAGCGGACCCTCAATGCCACGGCAACGAATGAGATTCGCCTGGTGCGTCCACTGCTGCACTTCAGCCGTGACGACACGGCCGCCATCTGCCAGGACCTGCAACTGCCAATCTGGACAGACCCGAGCAACGATGATCCACGCTTCGATCGCAACCGCATCCGTCAGGAGGTCCTACCGGTGCTGGAGGCCCTACACCCTGGCTGCAGCAGGCGGATGGCTGAACTGAGCGAGCGAGTGTCCCAGCTGCAGGACACCCAGAGCGCACTGGTGACGCTGAGTCTGGACAACCTGAAACGACAGGACGGCGCCTTGAAACGAGCGCCACTGCAACAACTCCCCGGTTCAGCAAGACGACTGCTCTTGCATGGATGGCTGCAGGCCCAAGGCATGCCAGCACTCTCGGCCCGACAGCTTGAAGAACTGAGCACTGCCATCGGCCCAAGCCAACCGCCTGGTGAGCGTCATCTGACAGGTGGGAAGCGACTCCACTGGTGCCGGGACTGGGTACAACTGGAAGACAGGAACTGAACTCACTTGGACGGCGACTTTCAGAGCAACTATCTCGCCGCTGAACAGGCCTACGGCACTGGTGACTTTGAGACTGCGCAATCCATCACTGTTGAACTGCTCAATCAGCTGGAGCCGATACCGGAAAAGGGCGCTGAACAGGACGCGGTTCTGGCTTGGCGAGCCTTCGTGGCTCTATTAGCGGGCCACATCGACCTCTATGGCTTTCAAGCCCCTGATCAAGCTGAGGCGCATTACAAGCTGGTGTTAGCCAGTAACCCGCAAGACACACTGCGGGAACTGGCGGAGCAGGGCCTGGAACGGATCAGGAGCGATCGTGAGTCGGTGACCAGATCAACGCAGGCGACTGATCCCGCTGAGGATCGATTCACGGAGTCTCTGACGACCAAGGGCTCCCTTGCCTTAGTGGCTGACCCCTTTATTAACGGAGCATCCCCCGCAGTGGACTCTGTGCAGTCAAGCGTCGTCACAACCGCGATGCCCTGGCTGAACAACAACGAACAATCAGACGATGGTGATGACCACACGCTCTCCATCGCCATCAACGCCGTAGCTGAACCTGAGCCCGAAACTGAACCTCAGCCCATCAATGAAGGAGAACCTGAACCTGAGACAACATCAGTGATCACCAAGCTCAACGACGAACAATCAGACGGCGATCACGACCAAACGCTCTCCATCGACATCAACGCTGTAGCTGAGCCTGAATCCGACTGTCAGCCGATCAGTGAAAAGGAACCTGAGCCTGGATCCGAACCTGAACCCAGCGCTGAGCTCTCCGATGGAGCAACGATTGAAGCCGTGACCATCGCAACCAAGGCCTTAGCCGATACCGAGACCAACGAGGCAATCAAGCAACGGCTGGAAGCGGGCAGTTTGCTGGTGAAGCTCCCGGATACAGCGTTGGAGCCCCCCAAGCAGAGCTCGGAGGGCGACCAAGTCCAAAGCCGATGGTCGTGGCTACAAAAAGCCCTACGCCGCAGCTGAGCGGCGACGACGGGTGCGGCCAGCTGGCATGTCTTGATCGACTGCTGGCGCTGCAGAGGCGGGTGCAGCGGGCGCAGGCTCCTTGGCGGGTGCGGGGGCTTTCGAAGCTGCAGCCACAGGTTGCTTCACTACAGCCGACTTGGCCTCAACAGCAGCTGAACGAGCTGTCGTGATCACCCGCGCTGGAGTTCCTTCGCGGTTGCGGTCTCGACCACCACCACCATGCCGACCAGCTCCATGACCACCGCCGTGGCGACCACCACGTCCACGGGGCGCTGGACGATCGTCGGGCTCGGAGTCCGCACGACCCTTGTACACAGGTGTGCCTGCCGGTGCCGGCTGCACCAGACAGAGAATCAAAGGCTCCACCTGAAGTTCACGGCGCATGCGGCGGCTGAGGCCGACCTCTACCTCCCGCTGTACACCCATCCAGTCGACGTCCGGGGCCTTGCCACCGGTGTTTCGGGTGAGCTGCTTCCAGCGATTCTCAAGCACCCACTTGATTTCACGTTCCGTCCACAGCGACATCTTGCGGGCATCGGCAGTGGTAACAACACCGCGAAGATTCACGCGAGGCGGGGCAACCATGGCCCCGTCGGTGCTAATCGCAGCAAGGATCGTAACGATGCCATCTTCTGCCAGTTGCTGACGTTCCTTCAGAACGCGGGCATCGACAATGCCATTACGCGACTGATCGAGCAGCTCAATACCAGCCTTCACCGGGTCCGACTTGGTGATTGAGTCTGCGGTGAGCTCAACAACATCGCCGTTATCAATGATCAACGTGTTGTTCTCAGGAACGCCCATGGAATGACCGGTTCTGGCATGGCGCACCAGCATGCGGTGCTCACCGTGCACGGGCACGAAAAATTTTGGACGGGTGAGCGCCAGCATCAGTTTCTGGTCCTCCTGGAAGCCATGGCCAGAAACATGAATGCCTTCGCCTTTGCCGTAGACCACCTTGGCTCCGAGCATCATCAGCCGGTCGATCGTGTTCACCACGGAAATGGTGTTTCCAGGAATCGGACTCGCCGAAAAGATGATCGTGTCGGAGCTCTTGACTCTCACTTGCGGGTGTTCACCACGGGAGATACGGCTCAGAGCTGCCAGAGGCTCACCCTGACTGCCGGTCATCAGCAGCAGGGTTTCGCGATCGGAAACATTGTTGATCTGCTTGATCGGCACAAAAAGTTCATCAGGGGCACGCATGTAACCCAGTTCACGGGCCTTGGCGATCACGTTGAGCATGGAGCGACCCAACAGGCCAACCTTGCGGCCGTTCTTGAGGGCGAGCTCAAGGATCATCGATACACGATGGATTGAACTGGCAAAGGTGGTGACGATCACTCGCCCATCGGCCTCGGCGATGTGACGGTCAAGGTTGGAGAACACGGACCGCTCGGGAGGACAGAAACCCGGCACCTCGGCATTGGTGGAATCGCTGAACAAACAGAGCACTCCCTTATCGCCATGGTGAGCCAGACGCGCCAGATCGAAGTGTTCACCGTCAACAGGGGTGTGATCGAACTTGAAGTCACCCGTGAAAATGATGGTTCCCACCGGTGTGGAGATGGCTAACGAAAAGCTGTCGGCCATCGAGTGGGTGTTACGGATGAACTCCACTGAGAAGTGCTGACCCACCTTCACCACGTCGCGAGGTCCGACGGTCTGCAAGGTGGTGCGATCAGCGACGCCCGCCTCATCCATCTTTCCGGTGAGCATCGAGAGAGCCAGTCGCGGCCCGTAGATCACCGGGATGTTGAAGTGCTTGAGATGGTGAGCAATGCCACCGATGTGATCCTCATGACCATGAGTGACGATCATGCCGCGGATGCGCTTCTGGTTCTCGCGCAGAAAGCTGGTATCAGGCAGAACCACGTTCACGCCGTGCATGCCATCGCTGGGGAAGGCGAGGCCGGCGTCAACCAGCATCAGGTCATCGCCGTATTCGAAAACACAGGTGTTCTTACCAATTTCATGCAGTCCTCCAAGAGGGATCACTCTCAGGGTTGGTTGCTTGGTCTGGGCAGTTGTGACAGTCATGGGATCGCTTGCGTATGGAGAAAATCAATCAGGAAGGCGCACGTCAGCGCTGGTCAACAGCCTTGGCGTCAGGTCTGACGCAGGGCATCAAGGGCTTCGGAGAGGGCAGCGCGCATAACAGGCTCCAGCGGAACGAGGGGAAGTCGGGGAGCACCCACCGGCCAACCATCTAGCTGGAGAGCGGCTTTGACCGGAATGGGATTGGTGGTGGCGAAAAGGGCTTTGAACAAGGGCAGTAACTGCTCGTGATGTAGAAGAGCGACTGCGTTCTGGCCAGCCATATAGGCCTCGATCATGTTGCGCAGTCGACGCCCCACCAGATGGCTGGCCAC
>Ga0189292_10336_pt1 | contig 16861 bp, 15 predicted proteins | sample UW1oraminimetaG_FD_130317 | JGI IMG/M metagenome (GOLD analysis project Ga0189292, IMG submission 130317) | Marine microbial communities from the Costa Rica Dome - UW179A-orange mini metaG | ecosystem: Environmental > Aquatic > Marine > Oceanic > Photic zone | place: Costa Rica: the Eastern...
AGGCCGGGCTCGCTTTCGCTGCGCGCCAGCACCATGGCGAAGCCGGCATCGGGGTTGGAGCAGAACCACTTGTCGCCGTGGATGCGCCAGCTGCCGTCTTCCTGGCGCTGGGCCGTGACCTCGGTGGCGCTGACGTCCGAGCCGGCGCCCTGCTCGGTCATGAACATGGCGCCCTGGCGCAGCGCGTCGAAGTCCTGGCTGGTGACCTGCGGCAGCACCCGTTCGACCAGCGCCGGGTCGCCGAACTTGCGCAGCGTGCGCGCCAGCGAATCGGTCATGCTGACCGGGCAGCACAGGCCGAACTCGGCCTGCACGAACAGGTGGCTGAGCGCGTACTTGGCGGCGGCCGGCATCGGCTCGGGCCAGCCCAGCACGCCGCCGCGATGCGATAGCGCCGCCAGGCCGAATTCGCTGTAGGCCAGGCGCTCCAGCTCGACATAGGCCGGATGCTTGTCGAGGCGCGACTCGTCGGCGCCGGCGCGGCTGCGCACCGACAGGGTGGGCGGATGCTTGTCGGCGGTGGCCGCCAGTTCGTCCATCAGGCCGCCCGCCAGTCCGCCCAGGCGGTCCAGGTGCGGCAGCAGGTGCGCGTGCAGCGCGGCCGGCAGGTAGCGCCGGGCCAGCGGCGCGGCGTACGGATCGGCGCGGAACAGGTTCAGGCCGCGCGCGTCCGGGACGGGCGTGGCGGTGGCGCGGGTGGGGGCGACGGGGGGCTGGGCGGGGGTATCCATGGCGGCATCCTGCGCAAAAGAGGAGTTTCCGGCATGGTGCGATGATGGATTAATCTATACAAATACCGTTTTGGTGTAGACCTATCCAATAAAAATATGGATCTCGGGCGCCGCCGGCAGGCGCGCCCCGGGAGGAGACCGATGGACCTGGATCCGCGCTTGTTGCGCTATTTCATCGCCGTGGCCGAAGAGCGCCATTTCAGCCGCGCCGCCGCGCGCCTGCACATTTCCCAGCCGCCCTTGAGCTACGCCATCCGCCAGCTCGAGGACAACGTCGGCGCGCGCCTGCTGGCGCGCACCAGCCGCCACGTCGAACTGACCGCCGCCGGCCAGGTGCTGTACCGCGAGGCCCTGACGCTGCTGCGCCAGGCCGAGGACGTGCGCACGCTGGTGCAGCGGGTCGACGCCGGCCTGCGCGGCCGGCTGCGCATCGGCTTCGTCGGCTCGATGCTGTATCGCGGCCTGCCGGCGCTGCTGGCGTCGATGCGGGCCGAACTGCCGGACGTGGAACATGTCCTGACCGAGCTGAATTCGCACGACCAGATCGAGGCGGTGCGGCGCGGCGAGCAGGACCTGGGCTTCATCCACGCCAACCCGGTGCCGGCCGGCGTGGCGGCGCGCGACCTGCTGGCCGAACCGTTCGTGGTGTGCCTGCCGGAAAGCCATCCGCTGGCCAGCAGGCCGTCGCTGGCGCTGGCGGAGCTGGCTACCGATGACTTCGTGTTTTTCGCCCGCGCCGCCTCGCCCAGCTATTACGAGACCGTGCTGTCGCTGTGCGTGGGGGCGGGCTTCATGCCCGTGATCCGCCACGAAGTGCGCCACTGGCTGAGCGTGGCTTCGCTGGTGTCGCAGGGCCTGGGCGTGTCGATCGTGCCGTCCTGCCTGTCGCGCAGCGGCCTGGCGGGCACGCGTTTCATCGCCTTCGAGCACCAGGCGCGCTCGGTCAGCCAGGTGATCTGGCCGGACGAGGACCGTTCGCCGCTGCAGGAAAAGGCGCTGGCGCTGGTCGAGCGCCAGTTCCCCGCGGCCTGAATGGGCATCCGGGTCGCGCCGCCCGGATATCTCAGCCTGGCAGTCGCGTGAAGCGGTTGGTCAGCGTGCCCAGCCCGGTCAGCGTCACGTCGACCACGTCGCCGTCGCTGAGGTCTGGCGAATGGCCGTCGGTGCCCATCCAGAGGATGTCGCCGGGCTGCAGGGTGAGGTAGCGGCTCATCGTGCTGATGAAGGTGTCGACACCGAACAGCATGTCGCCGGTGCCGAAGCGGGTGCTCTCGCGGCCGTTGACGCTGACCACCGTCTCCATGCGCGCCAGGTCCGGGTCGGTCTCGATCCAGGGGCCCATCGGCTTGAAGGTGTCGGTGTTCTTGGAACGCCAGAAAGTGCGGTCGGACGCCTGCCAATCGCGCGCGCTGACGTCGTTGCCGATGGTGTAGCCGAGGATGCCGGCGCGCACGTCTTCCGGCCGGACGTGCTTCATGCGCTTGCCGAGCACCACCACCAGCTCGCCCTCATACTGCACGCGGGTGGCGTCGGCGGGCATCAGCACGTCCTGCCCGTGCGCCAGCAGCGCGTTGTTGGCGCGGTAGCCGACATCGGGCTGGGCGGGAATGTTCTTGCCCTCGGCGCCGATGTGCTGGACATAGTTCAGGCCGACGCAATAGAAGGTCGGGGGAATCACCGGTACCTCGATCCGCACATCGGCCAGGCGCAGCGATTCATTGCGCCTTTCATGGCCGTTGAACGGGTCGCCGCGCACCGGCGTGATGCGGTCGTCGTCGAGAATGCCGTAGAACGTCTGGCCGTCGTGGGTGCAGCGTATCCATTTCATGGTGGGTTCCTTCAGGCCGCCTGGGCGGAAAAGCCGGGATCGTCGTTGGCCATGCGGGTGATGAGCCATTCGCCATCGTTGCGCGCCAGTTCGATGTGGGTGGTGCGGATGGTGTCGATGCCCGTCAGCGGCGCGGGGCCGGACAGCGCGGCGCCGCTGTCGTGCCGCACCACCAGCATGTAGGCGCGCAGCGCGCAGCGATCCGCGTTCCAGGCGTGCGCCGCGAGGTTGCAGATCAGGTGGTGGATGCGCTGGGTCGGGGAACGGCGCGCCAGCGCCGCCAGCACGGCGTCGCGGCCCGCCAGCGTCTGGCCCTGGCGCAGCCAGACGCCGTCGGGGGCGAGGCGCCGCACCAGATCGTCGTAGCGGTTTTCGTCCAGATCGCGGAAAAACGCCATGACCTGGTTGTGGCAAAGCGACAGGGTATCGCTCATGGGGATGTCGTCCTCAGCATGGTTTCATCGATGGCGGCCAGCGTGTCCGCGCCGCACAGTTGCATGGTGCGCGCCAGTTCGTCGCGCAATATCTCCAGCGCCTTGCAGGCGCCAGGATGGCCGCCCGCCAGCACGCCGTAGAGCGTGGCGCGGCCGGTCAGCACGCCGGCCGCGCCCAGCGCCAGCGCCTTGAAGATGTCGCTGCCGCGCCGCACGCCGCCGTCCAGCAATACCGGCACCCGGCCGCGCGCGGCGGCGATCACTTCCGGCAAGGCGGCCAGCGAGGCGATGCCGCTGTCCAGTTGCCGGCCGCCGTGGTTGGAGACCACCAGCGCGTCGGCGCCGATGCCGACGATGGCGTCCACGTCCAGGGCGTTGACCACGCCCTTGACGATGAGCCTGCCTTGCCAGCCGTCGCGCAGCCGCGTCAGGTCGTCCAGCTTGAACGCCGGATCGTAGTTGCGGCCGGCGACGGACTTCATCGCCTTGCGGTCCGCGGCGACCGGCGCCAGGCCCGCCAGGCTGGGCATCGCGGGCGGGCGCCGCAGCAGCATGTCGAGCGACCAGGCGGGCTTGCACGCGAATTGGAAGACGTTGCGCGGATTGAGCTTCATGGGAAACGCCAATCCGTGCGCCAGGTCGCGCTCGCGCTTGCCGCCCACGGGCAGGTCCACCGTGATCATCAGCGCCTCGTAGCCGGCGGCGCCGGCGCGCCGGATCAGGTCGGCAAGCCGGGCCTTGTCCTGCAGGATATAGGCCTGGAACCAGAGCCGGCCCGGCGCCCGGTCGGCGATTTCCTCGATCGACGCGGTGGCGGACGTGGACAGGGTGTAGGGAATGCCGGCCTGTGCGGCGGCGCGCGCCAGCGCCACGTCGCCGCCGCGCCAGCCGAAGCCGACCGCGCCGGTGGGCGCGATGGCGCAGGGCAGGGCCGCGGGCGTGCCGACGAACGGCGCCGCCAGGTCGACGCGCGAGACATCGCGCAGTACCCGCGGGGCCAGGCGCAGCCGCTGGAACGCGGTGACGTTCTCGCGCAGCGTGATCTCGTCCTCGGCGCCACCGTCGAAGAAGTCGAACACCGGCCGCGGCAGGCGCGCCCGCGCCGCGATGCGCAGGCGCTCGATGGAAAAGCAATCGTCGAGCCGGGCGGTCATTGCGTGCTGCTCCGGTGGGCCATCATTCGCCTTTGACATTGCCTTTCTTGATCACGTCGGCCCAGCGTGTCCGGTCCTGCACCAGGAACTGGCTGAACTGTTCCGGCGTGCCGCCGTCGGCCAGGGCGCCCAGCGAGGCGAGCTGTTGCTTCACCGCCGGATCGGCCAGGGCCTCGTTGGCGGCCTGGTTCAGCTTGTCGACGATGGCCTTGGGCGTGGCGGGCGGCGCCAGCATGCCGACCCAGGTCGCGGCCGCGTCGAAGCCGGGATAGCCCAGGCTTTCGAGCGTCGGCACGCCGGGGAAGTCGGGTTGCGGTTCGCGCGTGCCGATGGCCAGCACGCGCAACTGCTTCTGCGCCACATAATTGGCGATGCCGACGCTGGGATAGAACATGAACGAGATGCGCCCCGCCAGCATTTCCTGCAGGGCCGGTCCATTGCCCTTGAACGGCACGTGCATCATGCGCGCGCCGGTCATGTTGGCCAGCATTTCGGCCGTCAGGTGGGCCGACCCGCCGATGCCCGACGAGCCGAAGGTGAGCTTGTCCGGGCTGGCCTTGGCCGCGGCCACCAGCTCCTGCATGGTCTTGTAGGGCGAGCCGTAGCTCGTCACCACCACCATCGGCAGCTTGGCGAAATTGCCGACGGGGGTGAAGTCCTTGACCGCGTCATAGTTGTAGCGCTCGGGGTACAGCAGCGGATTCACGTTCAGGGTGAGCGAGGTCACCAGCACCTTGTAGCCGTCGGGTTCCGACCGCATCACGTCGTTGGCGGCGATGGACGCGCTGGCCCCCGGTTTGTTCTCCACCACGATCGAGGCCTTCAGGCTCTCGGACATGCGCTTGGCGAGGATGCGGGCGATCACGTCGGTCGGTCCGCCGGCCGCGTAGCCGACTTCCATGCGGATCGGCCGCGACGGATAGTCGTCGGCCAGGGCGGGCGCCGCGACGCCCGCGCCGATCAGCGCGGCGCAGAGCAGGTTGGTCCATTTTTTTGTGTTCATGATGTCTCCTCCTTGTTTTGATATCAGTATTGGTCGGGGAAGTACCGATCCGCCATCACCTGGCAGCGCTTGATCAGGCGCGGCTCGTCCGGCCGGTAGTCGGCCACGGCGTTATGGATGGTCCCCATGTTGTCCCACATCAGCACATCGCCTTCCTGCCACTGATGGCGATAGCGGTACTTCTCCTGCAGCTGGTGCCTGAACAGGAAGTCCAGCACCTCGGCGCTGCGCGCTTCCGGCAACTCGTTGATCCTCACGGAATAGCCGGGGTTGGCGTACAGCACCTTGCGGCCCGTGATCGGATGCGTCAGGAACACCGGATGCGAGACCGGCGGCTTGCGGCGCTTCTGTTCCTCGGTCAGCGGGGGGCGGGTGCTGCCCTTTTCCCGCCGCATCATTTCCCAGAACTTGTTGAAGTCGTGGGTGATGGTCATGCCGTCCAGCTCGGTCTTCAAGGCGTCCGGCAGCTCGTCGTAGGCGGCGTGCATGTTCGAGAACTCGGTGTTGCCCAGCGATTTGCCGTCGCGCATCGGGATGTGGATGCCGTACAGCACGTTGCTGAAGGCGATGGTGCGGCTGTAGGACATGTCGGTGTGCCAGTCCTGGCCGGCGTCGCTCAGGCCCACGGGCTTGCCGTTCTCCACCATGTTCGACAGGATCATCACTTCCGGCAGGCCGGGCTCGAAATACATGTTGGCGACGTTCACTTCCAGCGTGCCGAAGCGTCCGGCGAACGCTTTCAGGTGCGGCGCCTGCAGCGCCTGCTTCGGGAAGCTGACCACGCCATGGCGGCCCAGCGCCGCCTCGATGGCGCGGTAGTCGGCCTCGGCCAGAGGCTGGGCCAGGTCGATATCCAGGATGCGGGCGCCCAACGAGCCCCCGCCAGCAACGATCTTCATGATGTCTCCGTTCTCGGGATGGGGAAGGCCTGGACGGCCTTCCCGGGATGCCGGCGCGTCAGGGGTGAACAGACCCTAGAACGCGGCCCGCAGGATTGCCAGGACCTCGGTCGCATCGGCGACCGGGCGGGGATTGAGCGCCAGCCCGCGTTCCGTCATCACGCCGCGAGCCAGGGATTCCAGTGCGTCAACGGGCACGCCCAATGCCGACAGCCGCGCCGGCATGGCGTGACGCTGCTGGAGGTCGCGCACCCAGGCCGACAGCGTGGCGTGGGGCCGCCGCGCCCGCTGGTTGACCGCGTCGAGCGCGGGCCGCAGCGCGTCCGCCGCCACCGCTTCGTTGAAGGCCAGCGCGTGCGGCAGGATGGCGCTGTTGACGGCGCCGTGCGACAACCGCTGGCGCGACGCCACGACGTGGCAGATGGCGTGATGCAGGCAGCTGCGCGCCATCGACAGGGCCAGGCCGGCCAGGTGCGCCGCCTGCAGGATCGCGCCGCGTGTCTCGTGGCCGCCGAGGCTGTCGCTGTCGAGGGCGGCGTCGAACAGCCGGACGGCCTGCACGGCGATGCAATCGGACACGGGCGAGCGTCCCCGCGAATACAGGGCCTCCACCGCGTGGGCGATGCCGTTCATGGCGCTGTCGCGCAGCAGCGCGACGGGCTGGTCCGCGCTCAGGCGCGGGTCGATCAGCAGGGTCGCGGCCGCCACGCGCCGGTTCCAGAACATCAGCTTGTGGCCGTCTTCCCGGCGCACGCCGAACGACGACGTGGCTTCCGCGCCCGAGGCGGTGGTGGGGATGCCGATGATCGGCAGCTGCGGCCGGACGCGTCGCGGGATGCGCACCGTGGCGGGCGGCTCGAAGGTGGTGACGTGATCCGCCAGGCGGCCGCCTTCGGCCAGCAGCAGGGCCAGGGCCTTGGCGCTGTCGGCCACGCTGCCGCCGCCGATGGCGATCAGACTGTCCGCGCCGAATGCCCGTACTTTTTCGGCCATTGTTTCCACAACGTCGACACTGGAGTGCCGTGGCACCGCCGGGAGCCGCAGGTGATCAAGCCCGCTCCAACAGGCGGACAGCGCCTCGAAAGCGGTGGATCGCATCATCGCATCCTGCGCCAGGATCGCGGGCCGGGAACAGCCAAGCGCGTCGAGTTCTTTTAATATCAAGGCCGACACGCCATCGCCGAAACAGACATGGGTACCGAACAGGTGATAGTCGAAAGCGGCGGCGCGGGCGGTGGCAGCAGGGGGGCGGTCTTGGCTCATGCGGCCAGTATAGAGACGCCGGCTGCCCTGAAAAATCACCAAACAAGGAAATCGTTTTTTCCTTTTTGGAAACACACGGATCGGGAATGAACGTTATCGATTGCCTGGAAGTCTTTGCCGAAGTCGGCAAGAGCCTCAGTTTCTCCAAGGCGGCGGAAAGCCTGGCGTCGAGCCGTTCGGCGGTCACCAAGAAGATCGCCTGGCTCGAAGCGCACTTCGAAGTGCAGCTGCTCAACCGCAACACCAAGCACGTCAGCCTGACCGAGAGCGGCCGGCTGCTGCTGGAAAACGCCGATACGCTGGCGCTGAGCCTGATGAATCTGAAAGAACTGGTGCAGGGGCCGGTGCTGACTGCCAGCGGCCGCATCCGCATCGGCACGCCGCCGTCGTTCGGCACCGTGCACATGGTGCCGGCGATCCAGGATTTCCTGGCGCGCTATCCCGCGATCAAGGTGTCGCTGCTGATCGACGACGGCCGCGGCGACCTGATCGCCGAGAACCTCGACCTGTCCGTGCGCATCGCGCCGCGGCTGAAGGATTCCAACCAGATCGCCTACAAGATCACGCTGGTGCCGCAGGTGGTGGTGGCGACGCGGGACTATCTCGCGCGCCATGGCCGGCCGGAGAAACCGCAGGACCTGGAGCGGCACAACTGCCTGGTGCACAACCTGAAGGCGCCCACCGGGCAGTGGAGTTTCACCGACGCCCAGTCAAACACCCACGTGGTGCGGGTGGCGGGCTCGTTCAATTCGAACCTGGGCGAAGCGCTGATGAACATGACCAAGCGCGGCGGCGGAGTGTCGATGCACCCGCGCTACATGGTCGAACAGGACATCGCCGACGGGGTGCTGGAAGTGCTGCTGCCGGGCTATGAGCCGCAGGGGCTGGACATCCACGCGGTCGTGCAGACCCGCCGCAACCAGCCCGACAAGGTCAGGCTGATCGTGGAACACCTGCGCAACTGGTTCAAGGACGCCGACTGGACGCGCTGAGCGCAGCCCGCCGGCAGCGGTGGCGTCCTAGCGGAACACCACGGTCTTGTTGCGGTTCAGCAGGATGCGGTGCTCGACGTGGCTGCGCACGGCGCGCGACAGCACCAGCGACTCGATGTCGCTGCCGACCTGGGTCAGGTCCTGCGCCGTCATGGTGTGGTCGACGCGCTCGATGTCCTGGTCGATGATCGGGCCTTCGTCCAGGTCCGAGGTCACGAAGTGGGCGGTGGCGCCGATGATCTTGACGCCGCGCGCATGCGCCTGGTGGTACGGGCGGGCGCCCTTGAAGCTGGGCAGGAAGCTGTGGTGGATGTTGATGGCGCGGCCGTTCAGCGCGCGGCACATGTCGGCCGACAGGATCTGCATGTAGCGCGCCAGCACCACCAGGTCGATCTCGTAGCGGTCCACCAGCGCCAGCACCTGCTGTTCCTGTTCGGCCTTGGTGTCGGCCGTCACGGGCAGGTGATGGAACGGGATGCCGTAGGACGCGGCCAGGCTGGCGTAGTCGTTGTGGTTCGAGACGATGGCGGCCACTTCGGCATGCAGCTGGCCGCTGTGCACGCGGAACAGCAGGTCGTTCAGGCAGTGGCCTTGCTTGCTGACCATGATCAGCAGGCGTTCCTTGCGGCGCGCGTCGTGCAGCTGCAGTTCCATGCCGTACTCGGCCGCCATCTCGTCCAGGCGGGCGCGTAGCGCGTCCGGGGGCGCGTCCGCCGGCAGGTCGAAGTGCACGCGCAGGAAGAAGCGGCCGGTCTCGTCATCGCCGAATTGCTGCGAATCCAGGATGTTGCAACCCAATTCGAACAACAGGCCGCTGACGCGGAAGACGATGCCGGTGCGGTCGGGGCAGGACAGGGTCAGGATGTAGTCGTTGTGCTGCATGATTCAGTGGGAAGGATGGGAAGAAGCGTCGTCGGCCAGCCGCGCCAGGGTTTCCTCGGCCAGCGCCAGGCTGGAGGTCAGGCCGGGCGATTCTATGCCAAACAGGTTCACCAGGCCGGGCACGCCATGGGCGGCCGGGCCGGCGATGACGAAGTCGGCGGCGGGTTCGTGCGGTCCGGAGATCTTGGGGCGGATGCCGGTGTAGCCGGGCGCCAGCGCGTCGTCCGGCAGGGCCGGCCAGTAGCTGCGCACGGCGGCGTAGAAGACCTCGGCGCGGGCCGGGTCGAGGGTGTAGTCCTCGGTGCCGATCCATTCGGTGTCGGGGCCGAACTTGGCCTGGCCGCCCATGTCGAGCGTCAGGTGCACGCCCAGGCCGGCGTGCTGCGGCACCGGGTAGATCAGGCGCGAGAACGGCGCGCGTCCGGACAGCGTGAAATAGCTGCCCTTGCACAGGTAATCGGTGGGGATGCTGGCGGCCGGCACGCCATCGATGCGGCGCGCCAGCGCCGGCGCCTGCAGGCCGGCCGAATTGATCAGCACGTTACAGCTGAGGTTCATGGCGTCATCGCCGCCAAACTGCAGGTCGAAGCCGCCTTCGGGGCGCACCCGGCCGGACACCAGCGGCGTATGGAACACGCACTGCGCGCCGGCATTCTCGGCGTCGCCCTGGTAGGCCAGCATCAGCGCATGGCTGTCGACGATGCCGGTGGATGGCGACACCAGCGCCGCCGTGCAGCGCAGCGCCGGCTCCAGCCGCATGGCGTCTTCGCCGGAAATGAACTGCAGGTCGTCCACGCCGTTGGCGCGGGCGCGCTGCGCGATGCCTTCGAGCTGGGCGGCCTGTTCCGCGCTGGTGGCCACGATCAGTTTGCCCAGCCGCTTGTGCGGGATGCCGCGCTCGGCGCAATAGGCGTACAGCAGGTGCTTGCCGCGCACGCACAGGCGGGCCTTCAGGCTGCCCGCCGGGTAATAGATGCCGGCGTGGATGACTTCGGAGTTGCGCGAACTGGTGCCGGTGCCGATGGCCTCGGTGGCCTCGGCCACCAGCACCTCGCGGCCGGATTGGGCCAGCGCGCGGGCGATGGCCAGGCCGACCACGCCGGCGCCGATGACGACGCAATCGACGTCGGCGCTCACGAGACCTTGCCTCCGGCGCGGGCGCCGGCCGGCGTCAGGTCGAACCCGCCGGCATGAAAGACCAGTGGCGGCTCGCCGTTATACCCGCAACGTTCGACTTCTCCGACCATGATGACGTGATCTCCTTCGACATAGCGGCTGCGGTTGTGGCATTCGAACCAGGCGGCGCAATGGCCGTCCAGCATCGGCGTGCCGCCCGGCGCGTGGTGCACGGTCAGGCCGGCGTAGCGGTCGGGCGTCTTGCCGGTGGCGAAACGCCGCGCCAGCGCGATCTGCTCGGCGCCCAGCACGTTGACCACATAGCGCTGGCACTGCTCGAAGGCGGCCAGCGACGAGGAATTGCGCGACAGGCTCCACAGCACCAGCGGCGGATTCAGGGACACCGAGTTGAACGAACTGACCGTGAGCCCGATGGGGGCGCCATCGAGGTCGGCGGTGGTCACGACCGTGACGCCGGTGGCGTAACGGCCCAGCGCGGTGCGGAAGAAGGCAGCGTCGAAATCAGGGGAGGAGGCTGGCATGCAAGTGATAAATGGGGCGGGCGCCGTGGACGGCGCCCGGCGGCGTCAAGGCGAGAGGCGTTCGATCTTCCAGCCCTGGCCGTCGGCGACGTAGCGCAGGCGGTCGTGCAGGCGCGAGGGCCGGCCTTGCCAGAATTCCATCGCGGTGGGCTTGAGGCGGTAGCCGCCCCAGTGCGGCGGGCGCGGCGGCTGGTCGCCGTAGCGGGCGCGGAATTCCTGCTCGCGGGCTTCCAGTTCGGCGCGGGTGATGGGCTGGCTCTGGCGCGAGGCCCAGGCGCCGATGCGCGAACCGGCCGGGCGGCTGTGGTAGTAGGCGTCCGATTCCTCGGCCGGCACTTTTTCCACCACGCCCTCGATGCGCACCTGGCGCTCGAGCGGCTGCCAGAAGAACAGCAGGCAGGCGCGCGGCTCGGCCAGCAGGTCGGTGCCCTTGCGCGATTCGTAATTGGTGAAGAACGTGAAGCCGTGCTCGTCGAACCCCTTGATCAGGACGATGCGGGCGCTGGGCTGGCCGTCGGCGTCGACGGTGGCCAGGGTCATGGCGTTGGGCTCGGGCACCTTGGCGGCCAGGGCCTCGTCGAACCAGCGGGTGAACTGCTCGAACGGGGAGGCGGCGGCCTCGCTTTCCAGCAGCACGTTCTTTTCGTAGCTTTGACGCAGATCGGAGACAGACATGGGGCGAGTGATTCAGCGTTGATAACAAGCAGTTTATACCGCCGAAGAACTCCACCCTTCATTGACCCCGCGCAGGGCCCGGGCAAGTTTTTGCGCCGGGATGCCCCTGGCGCCTGCCGGCAGGGCCTGGCGGTCTGGCGCCAGGCTGGCCTCAGGCGCCCTCGGGCAGGGTGTGGCTGTCCTGTTCCAGGCGCCGGGCGATGGCGTCCAGGCGGGCGTCGTGAATGCCCGCGGCGCGCAGCGCCTGGGCGGTCTGCACCACATACTCGGTGCAGGGGCCGTAGCGCCCGGCGGCCCGCCGCACGATGGCGAGCAACTCGGCCTCGGGCAGGGCCCGGATGTAGGCCGGATTGTCGCGGTTCATGATGAAGACCAGGGCGCGCACCGGCCCGTCCTCGGTGCTGCAGTTGATCCAGCGCGGCAGGTAGGCGCCGGTGGACATCTCGCGGTCCCACAGGGCCGGGAAATAGGTCGGCACCTGGCTGCCCGACAGGCGGTAGACCACGCCGCGGCAGGAGCCGCCGCGATCCAGGCCGAACACCAGCCCGGGGCATTCCGGCGTGCCGCGGTTGACCCGCGACCACAGGCACAGCGCGCGGTGGTGGCCGCGCAGGGTGGCCAGGCGGCGCTCCTCGAAATCGAAATCGGGACGCCAGATCAGTGACCCGTACCCATATACCCAGACGTCCTCGCCGTCGCGCCAGTGTTCCAGGGCGGTCCGCAGCGAGGCTTGCCGCTCTTCGGGCGTCCACAGGCGGAATGGCAGGCTGGCGCCGGCCACGGGAGGGGGGGACTGCATGTTCACGACTACGGTTTCCGGTCAGATTCGAGCGGGGGGTTGCGATTGGCCCAGCCTCCGGCCATCAGGGCCACGGAATAGGCCCAGAACAGCGGGGCGACGCCGATGACCGCGCCCAGCGCGCCGAAGGTCAGCGGCAGGGAGACCTGCGAGCCGTTGATCAGCGCCATCCGCAAGCCCACGGCTTCGGCGGCGCGGCCCGGCGGCGAATGCTGGTGCAGCAATGACAGCATACTCGGTTGGCAGCATCCCAGCGCAAGTCCCAGGATGAAGGACAGCACGATCAGGATGCTAACGTCGGTGAACAGCGGGTAAAGCATGAAGTCGATGGCGGCCGTGGCCATGGCCACCCGCACCAGCGTCCAGGACCGCACCCGGCGCTGGATGAAGGGCAGTACCAAGCGGATGATGAACGTTGCCGCCGCGAAGGAGGCAAGAATGATGCCGATGGTGGTCGCGGACAGGCCGATGGCGACGCCGAAGATCGGCACCACGAACAGGTGCGTGTCCCAGGCGCCCGACAGGATGGTGTTGACCATCAGGATGCGGCGCAGCGCGGGCACGGCCAGCAATTCGGTGACGCGGCGCCGTTCGGCTTCCTTGGCGCCGGCCAGTTGCGAATCCACCGCGCGCAATTGGTGACGCAGCATGTACAGGCCGCCGGCCGACAGCAGCGGCCCCAGCGTCAGCAGGCCGAAGGCCAGGCGGGTGCCCAGGTTGTCGATCGCCAGGCCGGCGATCAGCGGGCCCGAAAAACCCGAGCCGGCCAGGGCCAGCGACATCAGCGAGAAATTGCGCAGGCGCTGGGTCGGCTCGGCGTGGCCCAGCAGGTCCTGGGTGGCGACCTGGTGCAGCATGAAGCCGATGCCGATGCAACAGGATGCAACCAACAAGGCGAACTGGGTCTGCGACAGGAAGGGCAGCGCGGTGCCGACAGCGACCAGCGTGGTGCCAGTGACCAGCGGGCGGACGATGCCGACCCGGTCGACCCAGCGGCCGGCGCGCACCGAGAACAGCATCGGCAGCACCGCGAACACGGCGACCAGCGTGCCGACCTTGAAGGTCGACAGGCCCATCTGCAGCGCCGTGAGCGAGACGGTGATCCGTCCCCCTGTCAGCGCCACGTGGTTCAGCATGGCCAGCACGCACAACAGCGCCGCCCCGGAAAACTCCGGGGCGGCGCTGTTTGAAGAGGGGGAGGGGGGCGAATTGGACACGGATACGGCTTAACTGCATTCATTCTGTCCCTATCGTCGCGCTATGTCGAGGCATCGTTTTTTTGCGCCGCCGCAATCGGGTTTGGATAGTGGCGACAAGATAGGCGCCATCTATGGACCAACTGGGATGGGGATGGGGCAAGATGGCGTCACGTTCGCGGCATGGGGCGGTCATTCGTGCGCTGCAGCAGATGTATCGTCGATGCAACGGAACAATCGTTCCATTGTCAGGGCCAATGCAAGCCCGCTTTACCGTTTTTCACCCTTTCGCCACAGATTGGCCATGCTTTGGCGCTCCCCGCCGTTTAGGATGTGCGGGCAGTCTGGGCAGGTATCCCCGGCCCGATCCGTACTGAGTTATTCGAGTGGCGGACGATGCATCCGCCGCCCCATCCGAACTGGTTCAATGAAAAAGCCTCGCAGCAAAGTCCAGCGTTACGTCCTGATCGCCGTCGTTCTCCTGCTCATCGCCTTCGGCGTGCGCGCCGCGTTCTTCTCGTCGCCGCCGCCGCCCACCTTCGCCGTGGCCGAAGTCGTCCGCGGCAACCTCGAAGACAGCGTGCTGGCCAGCGGCACGATGGACGCCGTCGAGCGCGTCAGCGTCGGCGCGCAGGCCAGCGGCCAGTTGAAATCGCTGAAGGTGGCGCTGGGCGACCGGGTCAAGAAGGGGCAGCTGGTCGCCGAAATCGACGACCTGACCCAGCAGAACGAATTGCGCAACGCCCAGGCGGCGCTGCAGACCCGCCGCGCCGAGCGCGCGGCCAAGGTCGCCACCCTCAAGCAGGCCGAGCTGGCCTTCCGCCGCCAGCGCCAGATGCTGGCGGCCGACGCCAGTTCGCGCGAGTCCTATGAGTCGGCCGAGGCCACGCTGGGCGTGACGCGCGCCGACATCGCCTCGCTCGACGCGCAGATCGTGCAGGCCGAGATCCAGGTGGATACCGCCAAGGTCAACCTGGGCTACACCCGCATCGTCTCGCCGATCGACGGCGTGGTGGTGGCGGTGGTGACCAAGGAAGGCCAGACCGTCAACTCGATCCAGAGCGCGCCCACCATCATCAAGGTGGCCCAGGTGGCCACCATGACCATCAAGGCGCAGATCTCCGAAGCCGACGTGACCCGCGTCAAGCCGGGCCTGCCGGTGTACTTCACCATCCTGGGCGAGCCCGACCAGCGCTACCACGCCACCCTGCGCGCGGTGGAACCGGCGCCCGACTCGATCCAGAAGGACGACGCCACCTCGTCGCTGACTTCCTCCAGCTCCTCGTCCACCAGCGCGGCCGTCTACTACAACGGCCTGTTCGACGTGCCCAACCCGGACGAGAAGCTGCGCATCTCCATGACGGCGCAGGTGTCGATCGTGCTGGGCGAGGCGCGCGACGCCGTGGTGGTGCCGGCCTCGGCCCTGGGCAAGCGCGGCGAGGACGGCCGTTACGCCGTGCGGGTGGTGGGCAAGAACAACCAGACCGACACCCGCCAGGTCAAGATCGGCATGAACAACAACGTGCAGGCGCAGGTGCTGGAAGGCCTGGAGGTGGGCGAGCGCGTGGTGTCGGCCGACGCCGCGCCGGTGGCCGCCGCAGCGGGACGCTGACATGGCCGAACCGTTGATTTCGCTGTCCGGGGTACGGCGCGAGTTTCCCGCGGGCGAGCAGACCATCGCCGTCCTCAAGGACATCAACCTGACCATCGAGGCCGGGGAGATGGTCGCCATCGTCGGCGCGTCGGGCTCGGGCAAGTCGACCCTGATGAACATCCTGGGCTGCCTGGACCGCGCCACCAGCGGCGACTACCGCGTCAGCGGCCGCAGCACGGGCGAACTGGATCCGGACGAGCTGGCCGAGCTGCGCCGCGAGCACTTCGGCTTCATCTTCCAGCGCTACCACCTGCTGTCCGACCTGACGGCGCAGGGCAACGTCGAGGTGCCGGCCGTCTACGCCGGCAAGCGCCGCGAGGCCCGGTTGGCGCGCGCCGCCGAGCTGCTGGAGCGCCTGGGGCTGGGCGAACGCACCGGCCACCGGCCGGGGCAGTTGTCCGGCGGCCAGCAGCAACGGGTGAGTATCGCCCGCGCGCTGATGAACGGCGGCGACATCATCCTGGCCGACGAGCCGACCGGCGCGCTGGACACGCACACCGGCCAGGAAGTGCTGCGCATCCTCGAGGAGCTGAACGCCGCCGGCCACACCATCATCCTGGTCACCCACGACATGAACGTGGCGCGGCACGCGCAGCGCATCATCGAGATCAGCGATGGCGAGATCGTCTCGGACCAGCGCAATCCCGACGCCCCGCGCATCGAGGCGCAGCGCGAGGAGGCGGCGCCGCTGCCGCCGCGGCCGGCCTGGCAGGCCTACCTGGACCGCTGCGGCGAAGCGCTGCGCATGGCGCTGCTGGCGATGAACGCGCATCGCCTGCGCACCTCGCTGACCATGCTGGGCATCATCATCGGCATCGCCGCGGTGGTGTCGGTGGTGGCGCTGGGCGAAGGCTCGCGCCAGAAGATCCTGGAAGACATCAGCGAGATCGGCACCAACACCGTCGAGGTGTTCCCGGGCAAGGACTTCGGCGACGAGAAAGCCGTCAACATCCGCACCCTGGTGCCAGCCGACGCCGAGGCGCTGTCGCGCGAATCGTATGTGGACAGCGTCACGCCCGAAGTCTCCACCAGCAGCACGCTGCGTTATCGCAACGTGGCGGTGAACGGTTCGATCCAGGGCGTGGGCGAGCAGTATTTCCGCGTGCGCGCGGTCAAGCTGGCGCAGGGCAAGTTCTTCGACACGACCAGCGTGGCGCGGCGCGCCCAGGAAGTGGTGATCGACGAAAGCACCCGCAAGACGCTGTTCGGCTCGCACACCGATCCGATCGGCCAGATCGTGTTCCTGGGGTCGATGCCGGCGCGGGTGATCGGCGTCACCAAGAAGAACGACACCGTGTTCGGCAACAACGAGACCCTGAACGTGTGGATCCCCTACACCACGGCGCTGTCGCGCGTGCTGGGGCAGCAGCATCTCAAGAGCATCACCGTGCGCGTCAACGACGCCGCGCCGCCGGCGGCGGCCGAGCAGGCCATCACCAAGGTGCTGCTGCGCCGCCACGTGGTGAAGGACTTCTTCGTGTTCAACACCGACGCGATCCGCAAGACCATCGAGCGCACCACCGCGACCATGACGCTGCTGGTGTCGCTGATCGCGCTGATCTCGCTGATGGTGGGCGGCATCGGCGTCATGAACATCATGCTGGTGTCGGTCACCGAGCGCACCCGCGAGATCGGCGTGCGCATGGCGGTGGGCGCGCGGCGCAGCGATATCATGCAGCAGTTCCTGATCGAG
>Ga0189292_10337_pt1 | contig 16809 bp, 22 predicted proteins | sample UW1oraminimetaG_FD_130317 | JGI IMG/M metagenome (GOLD analysis project Ga0189292, IMG submission 130317) | Marine microbial communities from the Costa Rica Dome - UW179A-orange mini metaG | ecosystem: Environmental > Aquatic > Marine > Oceanic > Photic zone | place: Costa Rica: the Eastern...
GCCGAAGCCACCGAGGTGGCCGAAGCGCTGTTGGCCAAGGTCGGTATCGCCGACAAGCGCCACGTCTATCCCAACCAGCTGTCCGGCGGTCAACAGCAGCGCGCGGCCATTGCGCGGACGCTGGCGATGCAGCCCAAGGTGATCCTGTTCGACGAGCCCACCTCGGCACTCGATCCGGAAATGGTACAAGAAGTGCTTGCAGTGATCCGGTCGCTCGCCGAAGAAGGCCGCACCATGCTGCTCGTCACCCATGAGATGAATTTCGCCAAGCAGGTATCCAGCGAAGTGGTATTCCTCCACCAGGGCCTGGTCGAGGAGCAAGGAACGCCCGAGCAGGTATTTGACAATCCTCAATCGGCGCGCTGTAAACAATTCATGTCCAGCCATCGCTAAGGGAGCAACACCGCATGAAAAGCTATAAGAAGATCCTGCTGACCGCCGCTGCCTCGCTGATCATCGGCACCCAGGCATTCGCCGCGGAAAAACTGCGCATCGGCACCGAAGGCGCCTACCCGCCCTTCAACCTGATCGACGCCAGCGGCCAGGCGGTGGGCTTCGACCTGGACATCGCCCATGCGCTGTGCGCCAAGATGAAGGTCGAGTGCGAAGTGGTCACCTCTGACTGGGACGGCATCATCCCGGCGCTGAACGCCGGCAAGTTCGACTTCCTCGCCGCTTCCATGTCGGTCACCGAGGAGCGCAAGCAGGCCGTCGACTTCACCGATCACTACTACACCAACAAGCTGCAGTTCGTCGCGCCCAAGTCCACCGACTTCAAGACCGACGAGGGCTACCTGAAAGGCAAAGTCATCGGTGCGCAGCGCGCGACCATCGCCGGTACCTGGCTGGAAGACAACCTGAATCGCGTCGTCGACATCAAGCTCTACGACACCCAGGAAAACGCCTATCTAGACCTGGCCTCCGGCCGTGTCGATGGCATCCTCGCTGATACCTTCGTGCAGTGGGAATGGCTCAAGAGCGACGCCGGCAAGAACTTCGAGTTCAAGGGCGAGCCGGTATTCGATGACGACAAGATCGCCATCGCCGTACGCAAGGGCAACGATGAACTGCGCGAGCGGCTGAACAAGGCGCTGGCGGAAATCATCGCCGACGGCACCTACAAGCAGATCAACGACAAGTACTTCCCGTTCAGCATTTACTGATCCAACCGAATCGAAGCCCGATCGCCAGTCTGCTGGCCGATCGGGCTTCGGTGTTTGAGTTCCTATGATTCCTGACCTTCACGGATTCGGTCCGGCCCTGATCGCCGGCACCTGGATGACCATCCAACTGGCCCTCGCCTCCCTGGCGCTGGGGCTGGTGCTCGGCCTGCTCGGCGCACTCGCCAAGACCTCACCCTACAGCGCATTGCGCTGGCTCGGGGGTACCTATTCGACCATCGTGCGCGGCGTACCCGAGCTGCTCTGGGTGCTGCTGATCTATTTCGGCACCATCAGCATGATTCGCGGCATCGGCGAGCTGTTCGGCATCGAGAATCTGGCACTCAGCCCGTTCGCCGCCGGCACCATCGCCCTTGGCCTGTGCTTTGGCGCCTACGCCACCGAGGTATTCCGCGGTGCACTGCTGGCGATTCCCAAGGGGCATCGTGAAGCCGGCTTGGCACTGGGCCTGGGCAAACGGCGCATCTTCACGCGCCTGATCCTGCCACAGATGTGGCGTCTGGCGCTGCCGGGCCTTGGCAACCTGTTCATGATTCTGATGAAGGACACCGCGCTGGTTTCGGTGATCGGCCTCGAAGAAATCATGCGCCGCTCGCAGATCGCGGTGACGGCCAGCAAGGAGCCTTTCACCTTCTTCCTGGTAGCAGCCTTCATCTATCTGTGCCTGACCATCGTTGCCATGGTCGGCATGCACTTCCTTGAAAAACGTGCCGGCCGCGGCTTCGTGCGGAGCGCAGCATGACCTGGGAAACCTTAATCAAGTGGCTGCCGAGCTTTGCCGATGGTGCCTGGCTGACCCTGCAACTGGTAGGCGTCTCGGTGATTGCCGGGCTGATCCTCGCCGTACCTTTGGGGATTGCCCGTTCATCCAGGCATCTGGCCGTTCGCGTACTGCCCTATGGCTACATCTTTTTCTTCCGCGGCACGCCACTGCTGGTCCAACTGTTCCTAGTCTACTACGGCATGGCGCAATTCGAAATCGTGCGCCAGAGTGCGCTCTGGGTCTACCTGCGTGACCCTTACTGGTGCGCAATCATCACCATGACATTGCACACCGCCGCCTATATCGCCGAGATCATCCGCGGGGCGATTCAGAACGTGCCATCCGGCGAAATCGAAGCCGCACGGGCGCTGGGCATGTCGCGTGCGCAGGCGTTGCTGCACATCATCCTGCCGCGCGCCACACGCATCGGCCTGCCGGCGTACAGCAACGAAGTGATCCTGATGCTCAAGGCCAGCGCCCTGGCCAGTACGATCACGCTGTTGGAGCTGACCGGCATGGCGCGCAAGATCGCTGCGCGCACCTATCAGCATGAGGAGATGTTCCTCACCGCCGGCCTGATCTATCTGCTGATCGCCTTCGTATTGATGCAGGGCTTCAAGCTGCTGGAACGCTGGCTACGTGTCGACGCCTGCCAGGGCCGTTGATTCCGTAAAAGGCCCCCTCGACCGCGGCGAGGGGGCAACAGCACCAGCAGCGCTGCCGACCACCCATGTCGGCCCTATCGGCTGAATCCCGCCGCAGCCCTGCGGTCAGACGCAAACCCGAACCCATCACGAGATTGCCCATGCCTGTCGATATTCAACGCATCGAAATGGACCAACTCGCCTGCTGGCGAGTCCGCCGCGGCGAAGACGAACTGTTGATCACCGAACAAGGCGCGCAGATCCTCAGCTATCGCCAGGGCGACGCGCCGCCGATCATCTGGCTCAGCGAAGAGGCCACCTTCCAGCAGGGCCAGTCGGTACGCGGCGGGGTGCCGATCTGCTGGCCCTGGTTCGGCGACCTCGCGCGCAACCCGCAGACGGTGCAAGCAAGCTACCAGGGCGAACAGCCAGCGCCCTTCCACGGGCTGGTGCGCACCCTGCCCTGGCAACTGCACGAACAGCGCAGCGAAGGCGACGTTGCCATTCTCGAATTCCATTGCCCCCAAGCAATCGGCGAACTACCCGGCTGGCCTCATCAGGTCGAACTGGCTCTGCATGTGCGCCTCGCCGACGATCTCCAACTGACACTCAGCAGCCGCAACAACGGCAGCGTAGCCGTCAGCATCAGCCAAGCGCTGCACACCTACTTCGCCATCAGCGACATCCATCAGGTCCGGGTGGAAGGCCTCGCCGGTTGCCCCTTCATCGATACCCTGCAGAACTGGGAAGAACACCAGCAACAGGGCGACCTGCAGTTCGGCAGCGAGACCGACCGTATCTATCAGAACCTGCCCACGGTCCTCACGCTCGTCGACTCGGGCTGGAACCGGCGTATCCAGCTGACCACCCGCGGCTCGACGTCCGCCGTGCTGTGGAATCCCTGGATAGACAAGGCAAGACGTCTGTCCAGCTTTGCCGACGACGCTTGGCAGCGGATGCTGTGTATCGAAACGGCGAACGTGATGGCAGACGTTGTGGTGCTCGAGCCGGGGCAGTGCCATATCCTGAACACTTCGATTAGACCTCTGAGAGAGAACCCTAAGGCAACGTGACCGTTCGGCGGGGATCTACCTGATAGCGATGAACGGCCAGGGATTAATCCACGCGAAGTGACAAAATGACATCACAGCTGCGGGTGCAGCCCTTCCGATGATCAGAGTCACTTTTCATGTCCGCCAATCGCCGCTACTCCATCATCCTCGAACACACCGGCCAGGTCCTGCTGGAGCATGCCTCGCTTGAGCAGGTCGAGGCGTTCTGGGACGCCAATGATGCCCTTTACTTCGGCCTGCGCATCGACGACGCGCTGAGCGATCACGCCACCGTTTTCGTCACCGATGAGATTCCCGAGGATGAAGACGTCGTGCCTGCCTGACGTGGCGATTCCAGGTCGGTGCTAGCGAATCCCCAACAGGTGATCGAGCGAGAGCCGGCCGGCGCCACGGCCGATAAGCAGTAGCAGCAGTGCCGCCCAGCTCAGGTGAGTCGACCAGGCATCGGGGTAGACGAACAGCTGGATCACCAGCGTCATCAGCAGCAGCGCCAGCGCCGACAGCCGCGTGAACAGGCCGAGCACCAGCAACAGCGGGAACAGATGCTCGGCATAGGTCGCCAGGTGCGCCGCGATGGACGACGGTAGCAACGGCAAGGCGTATTCGCTGCGAAACAGCTCGAAAGTGGCTGGGGTGATGTCCAGCACGCCGCTCACCTTGGTGCGCCCGGAGAGCAGGAAGATCGCCGCGATGGCCAAGCGTGCCAGCAGATTCAGCAGCGAATCGCCGAGCAGTTGCTGCACCCGCTGCGCGACCCCGTTCCACTGTTGACGCAGACGCAGCGGCAGGTTGTGCATGGCGTTCATGACGGCTCCTCATGTGGATGGCGTCGTCGGCACCAGCGCGGCGAACGCTCCCGCGCTCAGCAGCCGGCCTAGCAGGTCGTTGAAGTCGAGTTCCGGCTGGACCGCCAGCGCCAGTTCCGATGCCTGCTCCAGCGAACGGCCAGCGGCGCAGTCATCGAGAAATGCACAGCCGGCACGTTCGAGTGGCTGCCAGCCGATGCGGCCGGCGTTTCGACTGAGCAGCGCCCCTTCCCCCTGCCAGACCAGCGTCGCCGGCACCTCGCGCCCTTCGCGGGTGCAGCTCCAGATGCTGTACACCGGCAGCTCGGCAAACCACCGCCAGCGCAGTGCAGCGCGCGGAACGAGCGTCTTCCGAGCGATCTGCTCCGGGGTTTTTGTCGCCAAGGCAGCGAGGGCCAGAACGGGTTGCTCCACGGCGCTGAAAACCTCGAGCCAGAGCCGGTCCAACTGCGCGACGCCAGACAGATAGGTCAGCTCCCGCGCCGGTTCGAAGCCCTGCAGGAACGCCGGAAAATCCTCACCGTACTCAAGCAGCGGGCCACTGCGCGGCGGCACCTCGCGCGCGTACAGCGTCGCGGCGGTGGCAAACCACTCCTCCCCCACCAGTCGTTCGACGGCAGTGAAATTGGCGCGCAGCGCATCGACACAGCCCTTGGCCAGGGTGTTGCGGTAGACCGCGAAACCGGGCTGCGCGACCAGCGCAGCGACCTCGCCCGCCGCACTATCGGGCGCGCCGGTCAGCGCCGCGACGAAGGCATCCTGAAATGCCCCGAGCGAGCCGCTCATTGCCAGGCCCTCACTTCATCGAGCAGCTGCTGGGCGCGGGTGCGCTCGGCCAGCAGCGTCTCGAAGGCGGGAAGCTTGTCGTCACGCTCGATCAGCGTCGGGCGCGGGCCGATGCGCTCGATCAGGTGCCGATAAAGTGCCCAGACCGCCGCGCTCACCGGCGCATCGTGGGAGTCGATCAGCAGCGAGGATGCATCATCCTGGCTGTGCCCGGCTAGGTGGATCTCCAGTATCGGCGTGGCCGGAAAGCGCCGCAGATAGGCGGCCGCATCGAAACCCAGGTTGTGCGCGCTGACCTGCACGTTGTTGACGTCCAGCAGCAGGCCGCAGCCGGTGCGCTGGCTGAGCTCGGCGAGAAAATCGATCTCGTCCCACTCATGTTGCTCGAGGCGCAGGTAATGGCTGGGATTCTCGATGGCGATGCGCTGCCCAAGCACCTCCTGAGTGCGCTCGATGTTCGCCGCGATTCGCCTCAATGCCGCCGTGGTCCGCGGAAAAGGCAACAGGTCGGGATGGTAGTTGCCGCGCCAGCTCGACCAGGCCAGGTGTTCGGAGATCAGCGCCGGCCGGACAAGCTCGGCCAGCGCCTTGAGTCGCTGCAGGTGCATCTCATCCGGCGCACAGTCGGCGGCCAGCGACAGCGACACACCGTGCAGCGACAGCGGGTGCCGCGCGCCCACTGCCTCCAGCCAGTCAAGCCGCGGGCCACCGCCGACCATGTAGTTTTCCGGATGGACCTCGAACCACAGCCCGTCCGCCACGCAGGCGCCGGCGTCCGTGTAATGCTCGGGTTTGAGCCCGAGCCCTGCTCCGAGAAGCTGCATGGCCGGCACGCTACGCTCAGCGCTCGACCGGCGACAGCGAGCCCATCCCCTTGGGCGTCTCGATCGAGGTGCATGTACCGGCGGGCACCAGTTTCCAGGCGTTGCCCTGGTAATCGCGCTTGGAACTGCCGGCGCAGCTGGTGCCGGCAACGGCCTTGCAATCGTTCTGTCCGGCCAGCGCGACGCCGTAGCATTTTTCCATGTCGCCTTTGTCGTTCTCGCCTGCCTGAGCGCCCGCGGCGATCGAAGCCAGGGCAATGGCGGCGGCCGCAAGGTTGAGAGTCTTCATGTTGGATTCTCCGCAATCATTGAGTGGCCATCGGCGAATCTGCAGACGGCTCGTGAGGTAATTCGCTGCGTCAGTCGCGGTGGTTACAGCCAGCGAAAAATTATTTTGAGATTTCCTCGCGACGTCCCTACCGTGACCCTGCCCGACGGGCGGCGGACATTTCGCGGTTCCACCTGTAACCAGAGCAGCCGATGGAACGAACTACCTCTCAGCAGACACTCCAGACCCGCGAGAGCGAGCTGCGCGCGTTGCTGCTGCGCGGGCTCGATGGCGATGCGAGGGCCTACCGGGCATTTCTCGACCAGCTCGGCGGCCATCTGCGCGGTTTTCTGCGCCGCCGCCTGCCGCAGTCGAGCGAGCTGGAAGACGTCCTGCAGGAGGTACTGCTGGCGGTGCACAATGCGCGGCAGACCTATCGCGCCGAGCAGCCGTTGACGGTCTGGGTGCAGGCGATCTGTCGCTACAAGCTGGCCGACCACTACCGCGCCCGTGGCCGCCAGGCCGCGCAGACCGACTGGCTGGACGAGGCCGACGAGCTGCTCGCCGTACAGGACAATGAGCAGGCCGAGGCCCGTCGCGACCTGGGCAAGCTGCTCCAGCAGCTACCGCCACGCCAGCGGCTACCCATCGTTCACGTCAAACTGGAGGGCCGCTCGGTGGAAGAAACTGCACGTCTGACCGGGCTTTCCAGCTCGGCGATCAAGGTCGGCATCCATCGCGGGCTCAAGGCCTTGGCGGCGAAGATTCGAGGTGGCGCATGAAAACCGATGACCTGATTGCCCTGCTCGCCAACGAGGTTGTGCCGGTAGACCGGCACGTCGTTGCCAAGCGCTTTGCTATCTCGCTGCTGTGCGGGCTGGCCGGCGCGCTGTTGCTGATCGTGACCGCGTACGGCATTCGCGCCGACCTGGCGGTGATCGCCACCACGCCGCTGTTCTGGGCCAAGCTGGCACTGCCGGCGACCCTGCTCGCCGGCGCGCTGTTGCTGACCACGCGCATGGCCCGCCCCGGCACCCAGGTGGGTCGCACCTGGGTACTGCTGGCCGCACCGGCGGTGATCGTCTGGATTGCCGCGCTGGCGATCCTGATCACCGCACCGGCCGACGCGCGCATGCCGCTGCTGCTAGGCAGCACCTGGCGCGAGTGCCTGGCGAACATCGCGCTGTTGTCGATCCCCGCCTTCATCGCTGCGCTCTGGGCATTGCGCGGGCTGGCGCCGACGCGCCCGCGCCTGGCCGGCGCCGCTGCCGGCCTGCTCGCCGGCAGCATCGCGGCGCTCGCCTACAGCCTGCATTGCCCGGAGATGGCGGTGCCGTTCTGGGCGCTCTGGTACCTGCTCGGGATGTTGCTGCCCGGCGTGCTCGGTGCACTGCTTGGGCCGCGCCTGCTGCGCTGGTGAGGCGCCGCAGTGCGCCCTCGTCCGGCATAATCGTCGACCCGCCCGCGGAGCCAAAGCCATGCAGATCGACGAAGAACTGACCCTGAAAAAGCTGGAAGTGTTTCTGGCCTTCATGCGCAGCGGCAATCTGGGCAAGGCCGCGGTGGAGCTGAACACCAGCAACGTCAGCGTGCACCGCGCCATCCACTCCCTGGAAAGCGCGCTGCGCTGCCCGCTGTTCAAGCATGAGGGGCGCAACCTGATCCCGCTGGAAAGCGCCTACGTGCTCGAAGAGCGCGCCCAGCAGCTGGTCAAGGACGTGCTCGAGACGGTGCGCCAGACCCGCGAGGCCGCCGGTTTCTCGGCCGAGCGCTTCAAGCTCGGTGCGCTCTATTCGCTGACGGTGAAAACCGTGCCGCAGCTGATCATGGGCCTGAAGCTGCGCCGCAGCGAACTCAACATCGACCTCATCCTCGGCTCCAACGTCGACCTGCTCTACAAGCTGAAGAACATGGAGCTCGACGCCATACTGGTGTCGCTCAACGAGAGCGTCGCCGATCCGGACTGCGCCCAGGTGCAGCTGTTCTCCGATGACATCTTTCTCGCCGCGCCAGCCGACTCGCCCTTCGCCAGCCAGAGCAAGGTGGACCTCAGCGACCTGCGCGACGCCACCTTCATCACCCTGTCGCAGGGCTTCGCCACCCATCAGGACGGCAACCGGGTGTTCCAGCTGGCGGGCTTCGAACCGAAGGTGGCGATGCAGGTGAACGACATCTTTACCCTGCTCAGCATGGTCAATTCCGGGGTCGGCTACGCGCTACTGCCGGGTCGCGTGGGCATGGTCTACGAATCGCGGGTGCGGCTGATCCCGCTGCAGGCGCGCTACCGGCTGCAGCAGCATATCGGCGTGGTGTTCCTCAAGGCCAAGGAACGCGACCCCAACCTGCTGGCGCTGCTGGCCGAATGCCGGATGTACAGCCTGAAGCATCCGAGCTGAAGCAGTGCAGGGAAAATCCGCGCAGCGGCTTTCCACGCGTCGGCATATGGCCAGACGGCTGGGATGATCGTCGCAGCAGTGGTGGAAGAGGCTTCGCCATCTTCCACCCTACCTCCGCTGTGTATGGCGAAATGTAGGGTGGATAACGCGAAGCTTATCCACGCAGCCTTTCGCAACGCCGCAGGATTACGATGACGCCCGTGCCCCACATGGCCAATCAACGCAGGGCCGGAACGCACAAGCCTGCACCCAACGTGAAGCCAGCCACACCGTGGGTGCAGAGCCGGCACGAAACGGTGGAAGAGGCTTCGCCGTCTTCCACCCTACAACTGCATGGCTAGGCGACGGCCGTCTGCCCGGACGCGACTGGAGCCAGCCGGCCCAGGCTTTGCGCCACGACGTCACCGACCATGTCCGCGGTGATCGCGCTCAGCGTCCAGCCCAGGTGCCCGTGGCCGGTGTTGTAGAACACGCAGGGCGAACTGCCACGGCCGACCTTGGGCATCATGTTCGGCATCATCGGCCGCAGGCCGGCCCAGGGCACCACGCTGCGGGTGTTGACGCCGGGGAAGCACTGGTTGACCCAGTCCACCAGCGGGCGGATGCGATCGGCACGGATGTCGCGGTTGTAGCCGTTGAACTCGGCGGTGCCGGCGACGCGGAAACGATCATCACCGAGGCGGCTGCTGACCAGCTTGGTCTCGTCGTCCAGCAGGCTGACGATGGGTGCCGAGGCGCGGCTGACTTCATCGGCCAGGTTGACGGTGATCGAGTAGCCCTTGACCGGATAGATATTTACCCGGTCGCCGAGTTGCGCGGCCAGTCCACGGCTGGCAGTGCCGGCGCAGATCACCAGGCCATCGAACTCCAGGCGCTCGCCACCGGCAACGCCACCTAGCGTCACGGTCGCGCGCTTACCATCGGTGGCCACCGCCTGCACGTCCTCGCCATAGAGGCAGCGCACGCCGAGACGCTCGATCGCGGTGGCCAAGCCATGGGTGAACTTGTGGATGTCGCCGGTGGAATCGCACTCGGTGAAATAGCCGCCGTAGTAGGTGCCGGCCAGGGTCGGCTCAATGGCGCGCATCTCTTCTGGCGTCACGCTACGCCGCGGCAGACCGCCTTCGGCAAGCAGACGCGAGACCAGCCCGGCATGCTCGAAGCCAGCCTTGTCACGGTAGATGTGCAGGATGCCTTTCTTTTTCAGGTCGAAGTCGATGCCTTCCTCGTCAGCCCAGGCGAACAGATGCTCGCGCGCAGCCATGGCCAAGCGTGCGGTCTCAACGGTGTTCTGCCGGTAGTTGGGAATCGAGCCGATGAACTCGGCAAACCAGGACAGCTTGTGCCAGCTAGGCTTGGGATTGACCAGCAGCGGCGCATCGCTCTTGAGCATCCACTTGATGCCCTTGACGATGGTCGACCAGTGGTTCCAGACCTCGGCATTGGAGGCCGATAGTTGGCCACCGTTGGCGAACGAGGTTTCCATCGCCGCGTAGCGGTGCTTTTCCAGCAGGGTGACCGAGAAGCCGCGCTTGGCCAGGGCATAGGCGGTGGTGACGCCGGTGATACCGCCACCGATGACTGCGATTTTTTTCATTGTTGTCGCTCCAGAACGTCAGGGGGTCATAGCCCGTGCGCCCAACGCGCGGCGGGCGCCCCCTCTGTTCTGGACCTGAGAGATTCACGAGCACATGACGGCTCGCTTGCTCCTTCGGTGCGCCCGGCGACGAAAACCGGGCGGCTCTTCAGAGTGTCAGCAGTGATAGCGGTCCTTTTGCCTGAGAGTTTCCGGGGCGGTTGCTCCTTCGGCGCTGCCATGCGGCAGTCTCTCCCGCAATCACATCGATTCGTGTCAGCGCCAGTTGCGGCATTCTGTCGCGATTCGAAGCCTACCCTGCCAGAAAACGCGACCGCTGTAACCCCCACATTCGGATGACGCGGACGGGAGGCTCTCGCCGCCCGTGAAGCACTCCGCTGAACAGGGGGCTTGCCTTGAGCGGCCGGATCGGGCCCGACCGCTCATGAGCGCAGCGGTCAGCCGAGCAGCCCGCGCATGACGAAGAACAGCAGTGATGGCCCGAGCAGGCAGCCCAGTGCGGTGTAGAACGCCGCAGTCAGGCAGCCGTAGGGCACCAGCTTCGGATCGGTCGCCGCCAGGCCGCCGGCCACGCCGCTGGAGGTGCCGATCAGGCCGCCGAAGATCACCGCCGAGCGCGGGTTGTTCAGCCCGATGTAAGGCGCGACGAAGGGCGTGGCGACCATCACCACGATCGCCTTGACCAGCCCCGCGGCGATGGACAGCGCCATCACTTCCGAGCTGGCGCCGATCGCTGCGCCGGTGACCGGGCCGACGATGTAGGTCACAGCGCCCGTGCCGATGGTAGTCAGGCTGACGGCATCGGTGTAGCCGAATGCGAAAGCGACTGCCACGCCCGCCACGAACGAGGCGAGCACGCCGATGAACAGCGCCAGCACGCCGACCATCCCGGCCCGTTTGAGCTCGTCGACGCTGACACCGAAGCCGGTGGCGACGATGGCAAAGTCACGCAGCATCGCCCCGCCAAGCAGGCCGATACCGGAGAACAGGGCGATATCCACCAGGCCTTTCTGCCCACCGGTGACCACGCCGCCGATGTACGACAGCAGCAGGCCGATCAGGATGGCCACCGCCGAGCCATGCAGGCGGCCCTTGGTGAGCTTGTCCGACAGCCAGTAGGAGATCCACATGGTCGCGCCGATGATGGCGAAGCCGCTGATCAGGCCGTAGCCAGTGATCACTTTCATGAGCGATTCATACATGGCCGTTACCCCCGTCCACTACTGGTGAGCGGCTTGGCTGGTTCAGCCGGCAGTGTCGGGTCAGCCTCAAGCTTTTTTCGGCCAATCCGGTCCAGTACCGGAACCAGCATGAAGGCCAGCGCGACGGCAGCGACTCCGGCGAGGATCGCCATCGGACCGCCCGCCAGGGCGCCGTAGACGTTCTGCTGCGCGGCCATGGCGACCACGATGGGGATGTACACGGCGCTCCAGAACTTGATGCCCTGCTCCGACTCCGGATTGAACAGACCGCGTTTTTTCAGATAGCTGCCGATGAGGATCAGCAGCACCATGGCGATACCCACGCCGCCGACGTTGGCCGGCACGCCGATCGCCTTGCCGAGCAGCTCACCGACAAAGATGCCGGTGAGGGTACACAAGGCCAGAAAGGCCACACCAAAGATGATCATTGTTCTTGTCCTTTTGGTTGCGCTGCAGCTTGCAGAGGGCTGAGCGCGTGTTGTCGAGGTAGTTGTTTTTATCCATCGATCAGCCGGCGAGGTAAGGCTTGCTCGCGCTGAGTGTGCACGCGGTCTATCGGCTCTGGCTGCCCTCCTGACGCAGCAAGGCGTCCAGTGTGTCCAGCCGGGCACCGTCGAAAGCGACCAGCGTACCCTGTTCGAAAACCCGCCGTGCCAGGCCGGTCAGCACCTGGCCCGGCGGCAGCTCGATATGCAAACGCACGCCACGTTCGTAGGCGGTGCGCAGGGTGCCGTGCCAGTCGACGACGCGGCACATGTTGAAGGCCAGGTCGTCGCGCAGACGCTCGGCGTCGAATAGCGGACGCGCCGAGGAGCCGCTGAGGTAGCGAATCCGCGGTGCACGCACCTCCACCTCGGCGAAGGCATCCGCCAGCCGCTGTGCCGGCTGCTCGAGCAACGCGCAATGCGAGGGCACGCTCATCGCCAGGCGCCGCGCGCAGGATGCACCGAGCGCTTTGGCCTGGGCTGCGACTGCAGTCATGGCGGCATCGCTGCCGGCGATGACGATCTGGTTGTCGGCGTTGATGTTGCCCAGATAGACCGGGCCCTCGGCTTCGGCCAGCAGCGACTCGACCGTGCCCAGCGCCAGGCCGAGGATGGCGGTCATGCCGTAGCCCTCGGGATAGGCCTGCTGCATCAGCTCGCCGCGCAGGGCGACCAGGCGCAGGGCGTCGGCGAACGTCAGCGACTCGGCGACAACCGCGGCGGCATAGGCACCGATGGACAGCCCGGCCACGTAGTCCGGGCGCTGGCCATCGCGCATCAGCAGGCGCGCCCCGGCGACCCCGGCGATCAGCAGGCAGAGCTGCACCGCGCGGGTCGATTGCAGCGCCTCGGCCGAATCGAGCAGCAGCGCATCCTCGCCGAGCACGGCACCGGCCTCGGCCAGGGTCGCGACGACTTCCGGCGCCTCGGGCAGCCGTTGCAACATGCCGGGCTTCTGCGCGCCCTGGCCGGGAAAGGCGAACAGGCTGCTCATGCGGCCCGCTCCGCAGCCCAGGGATCGCTCATCAGACGCGGTCCTTCGGCGGTCTTGACCAGCACCCGTGCGGCGCCACCGGCCCATTCGCCGAGCGCCACACCGCCCAGCGGGGTTTCCAGTTGCAGGTCGACGCGGCAGGCGCGGCGTTCCAGCAACTGCAGCAACGGGCGCGCTTCGCTGCGTGGCAGCGGCCGTTCGGCTCTGAGCAGCAGATCGAGATCGCTGTCTGGATGCGCCGTCGGCAGCCCGGTGGCGAGCTGGAAGCCGGCCGAGCCGGTGACGCCCCAGGCGTAGCCCAGCGCATCGAGCAAGGGGCGTAGTTCGGCCAGCACGCGGAACACCGGCAGATCCTCGCTGGCCTGACGAGCCAGCAGTGCTTCCGGCGCGATCCGATGACTGATCGCTTCGATCGGCATCAGCGCGGCCAGACGCTGGTCTCGCGTCGCCCCGCGCAGGCCGACCGCCACTTGCCCTGGTGCGACGACGGCACGCCGCACCACCACCGGCTGGCCGGCGGCGAGCACGGCCACCGCCCAGGCTGGGGCATCGGCCGGCAACTGCTCGGGACGCATACCCCAGAGCAGGTCGTGGGGGCGTGGTGTGTCGTGCATCTACAGCCTCCTCGTGATTGTTGTTGTCGAGTCGCTGATGGGTTCGGCGGATACGGCCGCTCAGGTTTTCGCTACCACTGCGCGCGCAACAGCTCGCGCACCCGCGACGACGCCTCGCGGTTCGGCGCACCGAGGCGGCCGCGCAGATCGCTGCTGCCGCCGATGTCCGTGACGGCCTTGGCGAGACAGTCGCGCACACGCTGCAGGTCGTCCGCCGAGGGCTGCTCGATGCTGTCCACCGAGAGGGTTTCCCAGAGCAGGCCGAGGGTCGCGTAGTTGTCGATGTCGTAGGCCATCGGCGGCACCGATTCGGCCAGGGCTTCCAGCTCCTCGACGCTGCGCAGGGTGATGCGCGCCGCGGCGGCCTTGCCCATGGCGTGCACCATCACGCCCGGATCGCGCAGGGCGACGATCCGCTGGGCCTGATAACCGTGGGCGAGAAAGGCGCCGGACATGGCCTTGCCCACCAGCAGCGCGAGCACCGGGTGTCCGGCCAGCCGCGCACGGGCATAGCCGTCCACCGCACCGGCCAGCGCCTGATGAATGCCCAGCGCCTCTTCGCGACGGCCGTAGGCCTGGCTCGGCACGTCGACCACGGCGACCAGCACACGCTTGTTCGCCTTGTCGCGATCGGCGGCGATCACCTCGTCCAGCGCCTGGCCCAGCGTCCAGCCTTCGAGCAGGCCGACCTCGCCGTTGCGCGCGCGCGGGAAGGGATTCTCGGCATCCGGCACCACGGCGATATAGCGGGCGGTACGATCACCGAGGGTGCCATCGACCACCTTTACCGAGGCCGGGTAGCCCGCCAGTGCCTGACCGCCGGCCAGGGCTTGCAACCAGTTCAGTCCACGGCTCATTGGGCATCTCCTCTGTAGAGGGCTCGCACGGCGGCAGCATCGAGCTGCGTGCGGGTATCGACGTCAGCCAGCCGTTGGAGGAACCAGGCGTGGCGGCGGCTGCGCGGCTGCAGCGGCTTGCCGAGTGCGAACAGCTCGTGCAGCTGCGCGCGGATGGCGTCGGTGTCGTCGGCAACGTAGGCGTCCACCAGACCCGAGGCGTAGCGCTGCTCGCCGCCGGTCAGGCTCCAGATGAACGGGCGGTCGCGCGAGTCGTACTCATCGAGCCCGGCTTCCTGCTCGATCACCTGCGGGCCGTTAAGGCCGACGCGGGCTTCGCGGGTAACGACCAGGTAGCTGCACAGCCCGGCGGCGATGGACATGCCGCCGAAGCAGCCGACGGAACCGGCGACCACGCCGATCACCGGCTGGTAGTCGCGCAGCTCGACGATGGCCGCCTGGATCTCGGCGATGGCGGCCAGGCCCAGGTTGGCTTCCTGCAGACGCACGCCGCCGGTTTCCAGCAGGAGCACGGCGCGGGTCGGGATGCCGTTGCGGTTGTCTTCGGCAGCCAGTTCCAGCAAGCCTGCGATCTTCGCGCCGCCGACTTCGCCCATGCTGCCGCCCTGGAAGGCGCCTTCGATGGCGGCGATCACCGCCGGCTGGCCGTCAATGGTGCCCTTGGCAACCACCACGCCGTCGTCGGCCTGGGTGACGATGCCCTGCTTCGGCAGCCAGGGCGAGGTGACGCGATCGAACGGATCGAGCAGTTCGCGGAAGCTGCCCTCGTCCAGCAGTGCGCGGGCACGCTGGCGGGCACTCAGTTCGACGAAGCTGCGCGACTCGAGTAAACGGGCCACGGTGTTAGCGGACACATCAGTCATGGCCGACCTCCTCCAGTCCCTGCTCCAGGCGCAGACGTACCACGCCGGGCGTGGCCCCAAAATCGTGAATATCGATGTTCAATGCCGGTGGCGTCTCTCCGCGGAACATCCGCTCGAACAGGCTCTTCCAGCGTTGCTCGGCACCATTGACCGAGGTGACTACCTGGATCGCCAGCTTGCCGGCCTGGCCGGGTTCGAGCAGCACTTCCAGATCGCCCGAGCCGACCACGCCGACCAGGGCCTTGCCGCGGGCGGGTTGCCCGGCGGCGAATTCGAAAGACAGGGTTTCCATGTTCAGTAGCTCCCAGTCGGCGCCGGCGCGACGGGCGCCAGACGGTCGAGGAATAAGGTGGCGGCAAGCAGGTCGGCGGCACCGCCCGGCGAGGCACGCAGCGACAACATCTCGCCTTCCAGTGCGCGCAGCTGGCGGCGCCCGGCGAGGCTGGCGCAACCGCCGGCAGCCAGCACGGCGCGAGCGCCCCGCTGCATCCGGGTCAGGCCGTCGAGGCCGGCGCGATGCAGCACGCAGGTGTCGGTCAGGCTGCTCATGATCGCCAGCAGTGCATCGAGCCTGGCGTTCTGCTCGCCGGCGCCGGCGCGGCGACTGGCCAGGAGCTGCGGCAAGCCGTGCTCGATGACTGCGGGAAAGCCGTATTGCGCCTGTTCGCGGGCGCCGAGCACGCCGTAGCGACGGCAGACCCGCGCGCCATGGCTGTCCGGGTTATGCGGCGCAGCCGGATCGTTCAGCCGCGCCAGGGCGGCCGCGCTGGCGGCGACCCCGCCAGCCGAAGCGCCGCTTTCCAGCATCGCCGCCGCGCTGAGCAGCCCCAGCGCCCAGATCGCGCCGCGATGGGTATTGACCCCGGCGGTGACGCGCAGCATCTCCGCTTCACCGTCGCGGCCCAGTTGGCCGAGGGTTTCACGCAGCGCCTGGCTGACCCGACCTTCGCTCCGCGCCGCATCGGCCATAGCGGCGAAGGCCGGCCACAGCGACTGCGCCGAGGCGTGCATCAGCCCCAGATGCAGATCGCTGTGCGCGCCACTGCCGCGCCGGTCGACCAGCCCCGGCTTGGGCGACAGATCGGCCTCGTCGACCAGCGCCTGCACCGCCAGATCGGCCAGGCGCTCGGCCGCGGACGGCGCCTGTCGTGCAATGAGTGCGCTCATCACCAGCTCCTGAACTTGGCAGGCGGGTTGTAGAGGCCGCCGGACCAGTCGACCAGCTCGGCGATGCTCTTGGCCGCCAGCAGCTCGCGGCTGGCGTCGTTGCGGCGGATGCCGAGGTCTTCCGGCAGCGCGATCAACCCTTCGCGGCGCATGCGCTCGGTCACCGATGGGTTGTGCCGCAGGCCGATGCTGGTGACGCCGGCGACCGCGGCGATCATCGCCTGGCGCTCCTCCAGCGAGCGGGCCTTGTACAGGTAGGCGATGCCTTCCTCGGTGAGCAGGTGGGTGA
>Ga0189292_10338_pt1 | contig 16772 bp, 16 predicted proteins | sample UW1oraminimetaG_FD_130317 | JGI IMG/M metagenome (GOLD analysis project Ga0189292, IMG submission 130317) | Marine microbial communities from the Costa Rica Dome - UW179A-orange mini metaG | ecosystem: Environmental > Aquatic > Marine > Oceanic > Photic zone | place: Costa Rica: the Eastern...
GGTGATCGGCGCGACCTGGCTCGACCAGCAACTGATCGGTGGAGGCAAAGGGCTGGGCGACCTGGGTTTTGGTGGCGAGGTCAAGAACACACTGCAACAGCGCGCCGACTTCCTGGCCGAACAGGGGCTAGCTGAGCGGCGCGGGCAGCGCGTGATCCTCGCCCGGAACCTGCTGGGGACGCTGCGCAATCGGGAACTGACGCAGGCCGCGAAAGACATTGCCAACGAAACGAGTCTGGAGCATCGGCCTGTGGCCAATGGCCAGCGCGTGACTGGCATCTACCGGCGCTCGGTCATGCTCGCCAGCGGGCGCTACGCGATGCTCGATGACGGCATGGGATTCAGCCTGGTGCCGTGGCGGCCGGTGATCGAACAGCGGTTGGGGCAACAGCTCGCCGCCACGGTGCGCGGCGGTGGGGTGTCGTGGGAGATCGGCCGGCAACGTGGGCCTTCGGTTTGAAAGCGCGTCACCAGTCAAATCCGCTGACTGGTGGCGCGCGCGAGCCGGCATTCCGTTTCTCTATCACCTGCCAGCCGCTATCGAGACAATGCCCCGCTTGGTCAGCGACCGGATGGCGATGCCGGCGCCCTGAACACCAGCGCCAACCCGACCAGGATCGCCGCCATGCCCGCCACAGCCAGCGCGGGCATGGCATTACCCAGGATCAGGTAGTCGAGGATCACCGTGACCACCGGCACCAGGTAGAACAGGCTGGTGACGTTGACCAGATTGCCGCTGCGGATCAACCGGTACAGTAGCAGTTGCGCCCCGACCGAGATCACCAGGCCCAGCCACAGCAAGGGGATCAGGAACCCCAGGTTCGGCTCGAAATGGAACGGCTGGAACGGCACGAAGGCCAGGCACAGCAGCAGCGTAACGGCATACTGCAATGGCAGCACCTCGGCGGGTGCCTGCTGGATGCGCTTTTGCAACATGGCGCCGAACGTCATGCACAGCAGCGCGCCCAGCGCAAAGCCCGTGCCCAGCCCGGACAGCTTCGTCAGCACCAGGCTCTGGTAGACCACCAGCGTCAAGCCGGACAGTGCCAGCAGCAGGCCGCACAAGCGCCATGCGGAGGAACGCCGTTCGGTCAGCAGCAGGGTCAGGATCGGTTGTACGCCGAGCAGTGTCGCCAGCAGCCCCGGTGTGATGCCGTGGGCCATCGCCTGGAAGTAGCAGACCGAATAGCTGCCGATCAGCAGCAAACCCGTTGCGGCGACCTGCCAGCGCGTGCCGGGTCTGGGTAGCCAACGCCTGCCAGGTAGGCCGATCAGCAGCAACGCACCCAGTGCCAGGGCGAAGCGCAGGATCAGCAGCGCGAACACCGAGCCGTGATCGAGCCCCCAACGGGTGAAGATAGCCGCGCTGCCCCAGAGCAGCACGAATGTGGACATGGCGGCGAAGGCCGTCCATGTGGAGGACTTGGAAGTCATTTTGTACTCACCTGTCGAATGAAGAACAGGCCCCGGCCATCCACGGGACGCAACTGCGTCAGTGGAACCCAATCGGTTTCAGGAGGGGCCGCGAGGCGGGCTGGATCAGCCCAGGACGATCGCGCGTGGCGGATGCACGCCAGCCACTGCGATGTCCGCCGGAGGCGCGACAGATGAGACAGGAGGAGGATTCGTTGCGCGCACGCCGCAAGCCACATTGTTTGTGACCCAGGCAGACTTGGAATGGCGTGCAAACGAAATCATGCGAAGGAACTCTAAGCTCAAAGCAGACGGTCAATCTGGAATATAGCACCGCGTCGCGCATGACGCACCTGGATTCGGGTGCTCTGGATATAGGCGTTCGCCAACTTGAGCGCAGCAGAACTTGCGCGGAGCCGACAACGATGAGCGGGTGCAGATCGAGTGCTTCAACGAACCTACGCTGCAACGCCAGCGACTGCTCGGTGCCGAAACCTGCAACGCTCGCCAGCGGCCGTGAGGTCTGGCCGACGCGAGGATATTCTGTCGTGTTGGGCTTGTGACCGAAGCCACGCGCAAGCGGTTCTATGGTGACGGCAAGGCGCCCTATGCGGCCCCGGAGAATCCGCCCAAGTTCTGATCGTAGGCGATCCGCCACGAAGCCGCCAACACCGGACTGGAGCATCAGCCGGTAGCCGACGGGCAACACGTGGCTGGCATCTACCGACGCTCGGTCATGCTCGCCAGTGGGCGCTACGCGATGCTCGATGACGGCATGGGATTCAGCCTGGTGCCGTGGCGGTCGGTGATCGAACAGCGGCTGGGGCAGCAGATCGCCGCGACTGTGCGCGGCGGCGGTGTTTCGTGGGAGCTTGGGCGACAGCGGGGGGGCGTCTATTTCATGATTTTCGTTGCGTCATCGCTTAGGGAGTATGCCGGCCGGTGCGCCGTGCCGACTGTATATGCTCTATAAGTGATATTTTGTTAGTATCAACGGATGAACAATGATATTTACTAGGTCTCATGATCGAAACTCGACTTCTTCACCAGTTCATCGCCGTCGCAGAGGAATTGCACTTCAACCGCGCTGCGGAACGGCTTCACATGGCGCAGCCACCGTTGAGCCAAGCGATTCGCCGGCTGGAGCAGGAGATCGGCGCGCCGCTATTCGAGCGCACCAATCGCAGCGTGTCGCTCACGCCTGCTGGCGCGGCCTTTCTGGAGTCGGCCAGAAAGGTGTTGCGCCTGCTTGACGAAAGTGTCGGGCAGACCCGGCGTGTGGCGCAAGGCATTGAAGGCCATCTCACCCTGACCTTCATCAACATCGCGCCTTATAGTGCATTGCTGCGTGCGCTGCGGCGCTTCCGCTCCGCATTCCCGGCGGTTTCCTTCACGATGCAGGAGGCCACGACTCAAGAACAGGTCGAAGCCTTGGAACATGGTCGCGCCGACCTCGGCTTCATGAGACCGCCGGGGAGGACGGCGCCGGGCTTACGATTCGCGTCCATTCTGCGCGAGCCCATCGTGGTGGCCCTGCCTGCCAGGCACCGACTTGCAGGCAGCAAGACCATCTCGCTGGCCGCACTTCAGGATGACGCCTTCGTCTCGTCACCCCGGCATTTGGGCCAGGGCTTTCATGACCAACTCGTCCAGCTTTGCGAGGCAGCGGGTTTCGTGCCGCGCATTGCCCAGCAGGCACGGCAACTCCAAACGCTGGTGGCCCTCGTGGCCGGCGGCTTCGGCGTTGCGCTGCTGCCGGCCTCACTGGTACAGGACGGACGCAAAGACGTGGCGTTCCGGCCAATTAAAGTGGATGCGCCGGACGCATTGCGGCATGTGGAATTGCTGATGGCATGGAGCGAACATGCACCCTGCGTGATTCGGGACAGGCTGATCGACGAGGTGCGCGACGCAATGGCATCAGCGTCGACAATTGAGACGATTTGAATCTTGTTTCGGTACAAATAATATATTTTACGGACGACGGCGGACGTTCCATCATCGTGACATTTAGGTTCACGGAGATGCACGATGGAACATCAAGCAGGCGAGATTTTTAAGGGCAAGGTCGCTATCGTCACCGGCGCCGCTCAGGGACTTGGACGGGCCTACGCGCAGGCGCTGCTTGACCGTGGCGCGCGTGTAGTCGCTAGTGACCTGGGCACGGATCGGGCTGGTGAGGGAGCCAATGAGGACTTGATAGCCGAGGCGGCGCGCACCTTGCTGGCCGACGACGGGCAATTGATCGCGCACAGCGGGCGGCTGGATCACGAGGCCGGCTGCAAGCAACTCGTGGAGCTGACCATCGCGCAATTCGGCGCGCTGGATATTCTGATCCACAACGCTGGCTGGGTCGGTTATCAGTCCATTGAGGAGCAGGAAGAAGATTTCCTTGAGCACGCCATTGGCATCAACGTGCGTGCGCCAGTCTGGTTGAGCAAGCACGCCTGGGCGCACCTCAAGCAGTCTTCGTCGGCGCGGGTCGTGCTGAATACGTCCGACCGCGCCATGTACCAGCGGTACGCGCAGCCGGGCCTGGCGGCCTATGCCGCCGGGAAGATGGCTCAGGTGGGCATCATGAATGCCTTGAGCATGGAAGGCGAACCGCACGGCATTCTGGTCAATGCGGTCTCTCCTGTTGCCAAGACCCGCATGTGGGGGATCACACAGGCACCCGAAAACCTCAAGCCGGAGTGGGTGACCCCCGGGGTGCTGTACCTGGCCAGCCCGCTGTGCCAGGACACGGGTGTCATCCTGCGCGCCAGCAACGGCCAGTTCACCGCGACACGCTTTTGCGAGAACCCTGGCGTCGTTTACCCCACGAACCTGGCGCGGGTCGAATGTGCCAGCTTGGAAGACATCGCCCGGAACTGGCATCGCATCAAGGAGTTCGGCGATGCGTGACGATCACGGCCTGCGCAAGATCGCCCACGTTCGCGCCGATCTTGGCGAAAGTCCAGTGTGGGATGCGCGCGAGGGGCTTTTGTACTTCGTCGATATCTCCGGGGGCAAGATCAACGTGCTGCGCCCGCAAGGACAGGTGGAAACCGTCCATAAATCGGCGGCGCGCATCGGTGCCTTGGAACTGACCGATAAAGGCAATCTGATCTTCACTGAAGACGCCTGCGTTGCCATGCTTGATGTGAAGACTGGCGAGGTGTGCAGGCACACTGCCGCCGCCCATGACGGGGCGAGCTATCGCTTCAACGATGGCGCCTGCGATCCGCTGGGACGCTTTGTCACCGGCCTCATGGACGAGGGGCCGAGCCGCAAGACCGGTGCGCTTTACCGCTACGACAGCGCGCTGAATGCCCAAGTGATCCATCGGGGCCTGGCTCTGCCCAACGGCCTGGCCTGGTCGGAAGATGGGCGCACGCTGTTCTTCGTCGATTCCGTGGCGCGCTCGATCTTTCTGGCTGCGTATTCGGCCGATGGCGTACTTGGGGCTGTGACGCTGTTCGTCGAGACGCCGGCCGAACTGGGGCGTCCCGATGGCATCGCCCTGGATCGGGCTGGAGGGTTATGGGTCTGTCAGTTCAACGGCGGATGCCTGCTGCGCTACGACCGCAACGGGCGCTTGAGCGATCGTGTCGCCATGCCTGTGCCGCGTCCCACCAGTTGCTGCTTCGGCGGGGATGGTTTGGACACGTTGTTCATCACCACAGCACGCTTTGCCATGACGCCCTCGGAACTGGCCGACTACCCGGACGCTGGGGACTTGTATGCCATTCGCCCCGAGGTCGCTGGTAGTCCACGGCACTTGTTCAAAGAGTGACGCCGAGTCGCTAGATCAAGGTCGCGTCGAATCGGCTTGAATGAGATTGGAGCATATATGTTCAGGAAACGAATTCTTTTCTTAATTATTGGATTGCTGGGGATGCAGATCATGACGTCCGCACATGCTCAAGTTTTACAGGGGGAACAAAGTTCGCATTTTGTTTCAAGCAAGGAAATCTACCAGATGCGGATCTACGAGATTTTCGAGAGGAACAAGGATGCCTTTCATGCCAGGTTCCGCGACCACGCCGCACGGATCATGAAACGGTATGACTTCCATATCGTTGCGATGTGGGAGGCCAAGTCCCAGGGACGTCCCGAATTTGTATACGTCATCAGATGGCCGGATGAAGCAACCATGAAGCGGCAGTGGAGCCAGTTCATGAGTGATCAAGAATGGGATCGCATTAAGAAGGAAAGCGCTCAGGAGCACGGGAAAATGGTCGGTCACATCGAAGAGAGGGTGATGCTGCTGACGTCCTATTCCAACCCAATCGAATACGGGCGTTAAACAATACGGCAATTAAGAAGTGGAATTGCGTCACTTGCGCTGTTTCCTTGCCGTAGCCGAAGAACTCGCCCGCGCAGCGGAGAAGTTGCATATCGAGCAATCGCCGCTGTCGTGCGCTATCAAGGAACTGGAAGAAGACCTGGGCGGGGCGCTGTTCGCACGCACCACACGCAGCATGCGGCTGACCCGTGCGGGCAAGCTGTTCTTTGAGCATGTGCCGCGCGTCTTTGCCCCTTTGCAACAGGACCGGGAGAGTATGAAAGCAGCGGTCAATGGCTTTCATGGCCAGCCGCGCATCGCCTTACATCACTTTCCGCACTTCAGTGGCGGCGGGCGGCAGCGCGGAACCATCCTTGGCTTGCGGCGCCATACGCGGAATCGGCTTGCCGGTGCGCTTGTCGATCAGCACCGAATGGCGCTCCCCGCGCTTGAACAAATGCTGTTCGCCCCATTGCCGCAATGCCACCACGATGGGGAACAGGCTCTCCCCTTTGGCCGTCAGCACATACTCCTGATAGGCCGTGCCGTCCGAGGCATCCTGCATTTCAAGAATGCCCGCATCGACCAGCTTGCGCAGGCGGTCGGACAGGATGTTGCGCGCCATACCCAGACTGCGCTGGAAATCGCCAAAGCGGCGCATGCCATCGAAGGCATCGCGCACGATGAGCAACGACCAGCGGTCCCCGATCAGCTCGACAGAGCGCGCAACGGGACAAAGTTCGTCGTTCATGGGTTTGCGAGTTGGCATGAAGTCTCCTGGCAGGATGACAGCGGCAGGCAGTCTAGTTGCATTTTAAAACCAATAGGTCTAGCATTCAATCGGTTTTGTTTTGAAACTAGATTGGATGGACTGAGGATCATGAAGGCTTCTCTTGCGTCACCGCCGGGCCAAGGCCGCGCCCTGGCCCGGCCTACGGACATGCCGCGCAGCCTGGTGTTGCTTTTTGCCGCTGCCAGTGGATTGAGTGTGGCGAACGTGTACTACGCGCAGCCGTTGCTGGACGCTCTGGCCAGCGACTTCGGCATCAGCCATGCGGCGGTGGGCGGCGTGGTGACGGCCACGCAGGCCGGGTGCGCCTTGGCCCTGTTGTTGCTGGTACCGCTGGGCGATCGTGTAGATCGTCGCCGCTTGATGGCAGTGCAATTGCTGGTCTTGGTGGCGGCACTGGCGACGGTTGGCATGGCGCAGTCCGCGCCAGTGCTGCTGGTGGGCATGGTCGCCGTGGGCCTGCTGGGCACGGCGATGGCGCAGGGGCTGATTGCCTACGCAGCCAGTGCGGCAGCGTCTTACGAACAAGGGCGGGTTGTCGGCACGGCGCAGAGCGGCGTATTCATCGGCCTGCTGCTGGCGCGGGTGTTCGCGGGCGGCGTCAGCGACCTGGCGGGTTGGCGCGGCGTGTACTGCTGTGCTGCCGTACTGATGCTGGCGATTGCACTGCCGCTGTGGCTGCGGCTACCCGCTTTGCCTGCGCCACCGAATCCAATGCCTTATCCGCGCTTGATCGCCTCCATGCTGATGCTGCTGCGCCAGGAAAAGGTGTTGCAAGTACGCGGCATGCTGGCGCTGTTGATGTTTGCCGCGTTCAACATCTTCTGGAGCGCGCTGGTGCTGCCCTTGAGCGCGCCGCCCTACAACTTCTCGCACACCGTCATCGGTGCGTTCGGCCTGGTCGGCGTGGTGGGCGCCTTGGCCGCTGCGCGTGCCGGGCAATGGGCGGATCGGGGCTATGCACAGCGCACCAGCGTTGCCGCGCTCACGGTACTGCTGCTGGCCTGGTGGCCGCTGTCGCTGATGGCATGGTCGCTGTGGGCATTGGTGATCGGCATCGTGCTACTCGACCTGGGCGGGCAGGCGCTGCACGTCACCAATCAAAGCCTGATCTTCCGCACCCGGCCCGAGGCGCATAGCCGGCTGGTCGGCCTCTACATGCTGTTCTACGCGGTCGGAAGCGGGCTTGGTGCGATCAGCACCACCGTTACTTATGCCCACGCCGGCTGGCAGGGCGTATGCCTGCTGGGTGCGGCGGTCAGTCTGCTGGCGCTGTTGTTCTGGTGGATGACTCGGCGTGCCGCACTGCAGGCGCCGGCTCAGGCATGAAACAGGAATGGAGGGATTCTCGATGGACGAACTGGAATTGCTGGCCCATGCCGATGCGCTCGGCCGCCGCTATACCGAAACCACTGGTCATCGCCGCGTGTTCCCATCGGACGCAGCCATTGCCGCTTTGGCGGCCTTTGACGAGCCCTTGCCCGAACGCGATTCGCCCGCCGAAGAGACACTGGCGTTGCTGGACGAGGTGGGCTCGCCCGCGACCACCGCGTCCAACGGTCCACGCTACTTCGGTTTCGTGATCGGCGCGGCATTGCCCGCCGCAGCGGCGGCGGAGCGGTTGATGCTGGCGTGGGATCAATGCGCCTCGACCTTCGACAATTCGCCGGTGTCGGCCACGCTGGAGCGTGTGGCCGCTCGCTGGGTGCTCGACGCGCTGGATCTTCCGCGAGACAGCGCGGTGGGTTTCGGCACCAGTGCCACCGCCTGCACGCTGACCGCCTTGGCAGCAGCACGGCGCGAGCTGCTGGCACGCCTTGGTTGGGACTTCGACGGCCAAGGGTTGAACGGCGCGCCGGAAATCCGGGTGGTGATCTCCGAACTGGCGCACATCACGGTCAAGAAGGCATTGCGCGTGCTGGGCTTCGGCATGAACACGATCATTCATGCCCCGGTCGATGCGCAAGGCCGGGTCGATGCCGCCCGACTGCCGCCGTTGGATGAACGCACCATCCTCTGCCTGCAAGCGGGCGAGGTAAATACCGGGGCATTCGATCCTTTCGAGCAGATCATTCCGTACGCCAGCAAGGTCGGCGCATGGGTGCATGTGGATGGCGCTTTCGGCCTGTGGGCGCGGGCTTCGTCGCTGACACACCTGACCCAAGGCATCGAACGGGCCGATAGCTGGACGACCGACGCGCACAAGTGGTTGAACACGCCCTACGACTGCGCCATGACCATCTGCCGCGATGCGCGGGCGCTGGCCGAGGCCATGAACAGCGATGCCGCCTATTCCAGTGCCAGCGTGAACGCGCAGAAGAACCTCACACTGGAATTCTCACGCCGGCCGCGCGGCATACCGGTGTGGGCGGCGCTGCGCAGCTTGGGGCGCGAGGGCATCGCCGAACTGGTGGAGCGGCATTGTGCGCAAGCGCGCCACATCGGCGATGGCTTGGCTCGGGCCGGTTTCGAGGTGCTCAACGAGGTAACGCTCAATCAGGTGCTGTTCCGTTGCACGACCGATGCGCAGACGTTGGCAGTGCGCGCGGCGGTACAGGCATCCGGCCGAGCGTGGTTCGGTGGCACGGTGTGGCAGGAACGACCTGCGATGCGAATCAGCGTGTCGTCCTGGCGCACACAGGACGCGGATGTTGAGGCGCTGCTGGCCTTGCTGGTGAAGATAGGCCCCGCGCCAGAAAAGGCTGCGACATGACCGCTGCCCTGGTATCGCACTTCGTCCAAGCAGCGGAGCGACTGCACATACCCGTGGCACAGTCGGCGCGCCTCCCATCACTGACCAGATGCGGCGCCATCCTGCTGCCGCGCATACACCACCAGCCGCAGGTGCCGATCTTCATCAACGGTCAGCGAAGTGTGCTCGAACGGCTCCGGTTGGCCGTCGATCATCAGCTTGCGCACGCCATTGCAGGGCGCTTGAACGTCGTGCTTGCGCCACCACGACTTGAACTCCGGCGACACCCGTTCCAGTTCGTCCACCAGTTGATGAATGTCGGCTTCCTGCGTAGCGCGGGCGAAGTCGCGGCGGAAGCTCGACAGCATCAGCGGGGCTTGTTCTTCCCATTCGTGGAAACGGGCATGCAGGGCGGGATCGGTGAACAGCAGCCAGAGCAGGTTGCGCCGCTCGGGCGTATGCGTCCCGAAGCCGAACATCTGGTCGGACGCCGCATTGAAGCCCAGCACGTCCCAGCGCAGGTTGAGCACGAAGGCCGGATGCGGCAGGTCGTGCATCAGGCGCCGCACCAGCGGCGGCAGCACGCACCAGGTCTTGCCCGGCTCGGCGGGCGGCCGTTCGTGGGCCAGCAGGAACAGGTGGCGGCGCTCGGCAGCATCCAGTTTCAGCACCCGCGCCAGATTGTCCAGAAAGGCGGCCGACACGCCTATCTCCCGCCCCTGTTCCAGCCATGTGTACCAGGTCAGGCCGACGCCGGCGAGTGCGGCGACCTCCTCGCGCCGAAGCCCCGGCGTGCGGCGCCGGCCACCGCTGGGCAAGCCCACATCGGCAGGCGTCAACCGTTCACGGCGTGCCAGCAGGAAGGCCGCCAGATCGGAGCGGGTTCGTTCCAGGGTTCGCATCGCTTATCTCGTTGCTTTGAGTAATAGCATAAATAGTTAAATTGTAATTGCTTAAAAAGGACTTGAGAATGATCGCGTCTTTACCCTGGATACGCAAGATGACCTCAAATTCCTGCCTTTCGATGCCGCCTGCGCGCGCCGTCAGCGGCCCGCGCTGGCTCGGCTTGTCCGTGTTGCTGCTGGCCGGTTTCGTCACGATCTTCGACCTGTTCGTGGTGAATGTCGCCATCCCCAGCATGCAGGCCGGGCTGGGTGCGAGCTTCGCGCAGATCGGCTTTATCGTGGCCGGCTACGAGCTGGCCTTCGGCGTGCTGCTGATTACCGGCGGGCGGCTGGGCGACCTGTTCGGGCGCCGCCGCCTGTTCGTCGTCGGCATGGCGGGCTTCACTGTGGCTTCGGCCTTGTGCGGGCTGGCGCCCAGCGCTGGCTTCCTGATCGGTGCGCGGGTGTTGCAGGGGCTGGCGGCCGCCTTGCTGTTCCCGCAGGTCTATGCCTCCATCCGTGTCAACTTCGGCGGCGACGACGGCCGCCGCGCCTTCGGCCTGCTGGGGATGACGCTGGGCCTGGCCGCCATCGCCGGGCAGGTGCTGGGCGGATGGCTGGTGCATGCCGACCTGTTCGGGCTGGGCTGGCGCAGCATCTTTCTCATCAACGTCCCTATCGGCCTGCTCGCCATCGCGGCGGCACGCCACATCCCCGAATCTAGCGCACCGCAGCGCCCGGCCCTGGACTGGACGGGCGTGGCGCTGGTCAGCGCCGGGCTGGCGCTGCTGCTGGTGCCGCTGATCGAGGGGCCGGGGCAAGGCTGGCCGGCCTGGAGCCTCTGGTCACTGGGCGCGGCGGTGGTATTGCTTGCGATGTTCCATCGTCAGCAAGAGCAGCGGCGCATGGCTGGCGGATTGCCCCTGGTGGACATGCGCTTGCTGGCCCAGCGCCGTTTCGCGCTGGGCGCGTTGCTGGTGCTGCTGGTCTATTCCACGTCCAGCTCGTTCTTCCTGTGCTTCGCCTTGCTGGTGCAGACCGGACTGGGCCTCGACCCCTTCGTCGCGGGCAGCATCTTCGCGCCATGCAGCGTGGGCTTCGTCCTGGCATCGCTGGCTGCGCCGCGGCTGGTGGCGCGCTGGGGAACCCGCGCCATCGTCGCGGGTGCGCTGGTCTATGCGGTTTCCATCGGGCTGCTGATCGCGCAGGTACGGATGGCAGGCGCGGAGCTGGTGCCCATGCGGCTGATTCCCGTGCTGGTCGTGGTCGGCGCGGGCCAGGGCTTCATCATGACGCCGCTGCTGAATCTGGTGCTGGGCTTTGTCGATGAAGCCCAGGCCGGCATGGCAGCGGGCGTGGTATCGACCGTCCAGCAGGTCGGCGCGGCGCTGGGCGTGGCTGTGGTCGGCATCCTGTTCGGTGCGGCGCTTGCAGGTAATGGGGCAGTACCGCAAGCGGGCCAATACGCCTCGGCCTTTGTCGCAGGGATGCTCTACAACCTGGGCGCGGCGTTGCTGGTTTGCGTGCTGTTGCTGATGCTGGCAAAAGCACAGCGGCCCGCAGGCTGACGCGGAGCGGCACGCGATGGAGCTTCGCCACCTACGCTGTTTCCTCGCCGTAGCCGAAGAACTGCACTTCGCCCGTGCGGCGGAGAAACTGCACATCGAGCAGTCGCCGCTGTCGCGTGCCATCAAGGAACTGGAAGAAGAACTGGGCGTGGTGCTGTTCGCCCGCACCACGCGCAGCACGCGGCTGACCCGCGCGGGCAAGTTGTTCTTCGAGCATGTGCCGCGCATCTTCGCTGCCTTGCAGCAGGCACGCGACAGCGTGAAGGCGGCAGCCAACGGCTTTCATGGCCAGTTGCGCATCGCGCTGTCCGACGGCATCACGCCGTCGCGCCTGCCGGCTTTGCTGGCGCTGTGCCGGCAGGAGGAACCCGAGGTCGAAATCCGCCTGACCGAAGTGCCGCTGTCGCAACAGATCAAGGGTCTGCACGACGACCTGTACGACGTGGGTTTTGCCCGCGCCGATGAAGTCGGCGATGGCATCGTCGCCATGCCCGTCTGGAGCGACCCGCTGATGGTGGCTGTGCCCGCACGGCATCCCCTGCTGACCCACAAGCGCATCCCGCTGGAAGAACTGCTGCGCTACCCGCTGGTGCTGTGCGATCCGCAGGCGTGCGAGGGCCATGCGCGGCAGGTCGAGCGCGTGCTGCGCCGGGTGGACATGGAACCGCTGGTCGCCGAGCGGGTCGCGTCCTGCGACTTGATGATGGCCCTGGTTTCGGCCGGTTTCGCCCTGGGCTTGACTGGCGCCGCGCACATCACCGCCAGCCGGGAGCAAGGCGTGGTGGCACGGCCGCTGGCGGGACGTTCGCCGCTGCTCACGACCTATCTGCTGCGCCTGGATGGCGAACCCTCGGAAACGCTGGCCCGCTTCATCGAGCGCGTGCAGGCCATCGAGTCCCCCGAAGATGCCAGGCCAGCGCCAGGCCATATCCCTGATCCCTCGGAGGAACCCAAGCCATGAAGAAGGCAATGCTGTTTTCGCTGGCCGTGGTGCTGACCGCCTGCGGCCCCGCCGAAACGCCAAAGACGGAAAGCGTGCCAACCGTTGAAGAATTGGCATCCGACCCTGTGCGCCTGAAAGAACTGCGCCAGCAATGCAGACTGGAACGCGCGAAGCTGGGCGATGAGCTGTGCAACCGGGTGGCCGAGGCCACGCGCAAGCGGTTCTATGGCGATGGCAAGGTGCCCTATACGCCGCCGGAGAATCCGCCAAAGTTCTGATCGTGTTCGATCCGCCACGAAGGCGCCTCAACCGGCCTGGCGTGTCGGCACGTGCTGGACGGCCGGCGCGTGGTTGGCATCTGCTGGGCAGGGAGCCAACCAACGCAGATGGCTAAGACAAGGCTTATTCTTGACCGATTGATAAAGTATTGATCTAATCCCGTACATGAATTGCGTTGAAGGACAGCGGCCATGAGCGGAAGACCCAAGGAATACGATGACAGTGCCGTTATCGACGCTGCGATGGATGTGTTCTGGACGAACGGCTACGAAGCCAGTTCAACGCAGGAACTGTGTGAGCGCACAGGCTTGGGACGTGGCAGCCTCTACCATGCCTTTGGCAGCAAACAGAACCTCTATGAGCAAGCCTTGCGCCGTTATCAGGAATTGGGACTCCAGGCACAGACGGACATCCTCAAGGGCGTTGGAACCGCCAAGGAACGATTGCGGGCGTTGCTGCAATGGGGCGTGGATGGCGACCTTGATCCGACCAAGCGTCGCAGTTGCATGGCCCTGTTCTCGGTCATGGAACGCAGTAGCAAAGACCCAGTGATCGACCGGATCAACCGTGCGTACGTCACCAAGCTGGAAGCGGCACTCTGCCATGTCATCGCCGTCGGTCAACGCAATGGCGAGTTGTCCAGTGACCGGCCTGCCCTGGAGGTGACACGCGCATTCCTGGCGAGTTACTACGGGCTGCGCATCCTTGGGCAATCCATGCCTGATCGTGCGTTCCTGTCCGATGTGCTGGAAGGAACGATAGCCAAGCTCTGACTCCAGAAGATCGAACGTCGGCCGATGGCCGGTTCTTTTTGTCCAATTCTGTACTGATTGATAAACTATAGAAGGAATTTCCATGCCGTTAGTGGTTTACATCCTGGGGCTGACGATCTTTTCGTTGACCACATCCGAGTTCATGGTGGCGGGCATGATGCCGTCGCTGACCCAAGCCTTCGGCGTGTCAGTGACGCAGATCGGCACCCTCATTTCGCTTTATGCGATAGGCATGGTCGTCGGTGGGCCATTGCTCACCGTCGGCCTGCTCAAGCTGCGCGTGCCCAACAAGAAGGCGCTGCTCTGGCTGTTGGGCTTCTACGCGATTGCGCAATCGGTGGCAGCGTCCGCGACAAGCTACGAGATCATGGCCATCGCCCGAGTCGCCACGGGTGTGGCTGGCTCCGCCTGCTTCGGCGTGTCGCTGGCGATCTGTGCCGAGATCGTGGGCATGGCGTCGCGCGGACGTGCGGCGTCCATCGTGGTCGGCGGACTGATGCTGGCAACCGTGCTGGGCGTTCCCGTTGCCACGGTCATCGACCAGCATTGGGGCTGGCGTGCCAGTTTCTGGCTGGTGGTCGCTCTGACCGTGCTGTGCGCGGTGGTCATCACATTCATGGTGCCGCGCGCCAAGGCTTCCGAAACGATCAGCCTCGGCGCGGAATTGGCAGAGTTCAAGAATCGCCACCTGTGGGCGGCCTACGCCACCAGTGGACTGATCATCGGCGCGACGTTCGCGGCCTTCAGCTACTTCGCGCCGATCCTGACCGAAGTGACCGGCTTCGCTGCGTCCTCCATCCCTTGGCTGCTGGGAATCTATGGGGCAGCGAACGTGGTAGGCAATATGGTGGTGGGACGCTATGCGGACAGGCACACCATGCCCATCATGGCGTGGGGCCTGATCGTGCTGGGCGCCACGTTGGCGCTGTTCGCCGTCTTCGCCCAAAGCCAGGCCCTCAGCCTTGCCTCACTGATCGTGATCGGCCTGGTCGGCGTTCCCATGAATCCCGCCATGATCGCCCGTGTCATGAAGACTGCGCATCCGGGCGCGCTGGTGAATACCGTCCATACCTCGGTGATCAACATCGGCTTGGGGGTCGGTGCATGGGTCGGGGGCCTGGGCATTGCGGCCGGTTACGGCGTGCGTTCGCCGTTGTGGGTCGGCGTCACGCTGGCCATTCTCGGGCTCTTGAGCTTGCTTCCCTACCTCGGGAACAGCCGGCGAGATACACAAGCCCCGGCAGCAAGCCGATAGTCGTTGGGCGGGCCGGCTGGGGATCGACATGTGGGGGGGGGGCTCCGCACCCCGATGTTCGGCTGTAGTTCGATAAGCGTAGTGAAGAAGGGAGGACGGATGGAGCTACGCCACTTGCGTTGCTTCTTGGCCGTGGCCGAAGAACTCCACTTCGCCCGTGCGGCGGAGCGGCTGCATATCGAGCAGTCGCCGCTGTCGCGCGCCATCAAGGAACTGGAAGAAGAACTGGGCGTGGTGCTGTTCGCCCGCACCACGCGTAGAACCCGACTAACGCGAGCGGGCACGTTGTTCCTGGCGCATGTGCCGCGCGTCTTCGCAGCCATACAGCAGGCACGGGAGAGCGTGAAGGCGGCCGCCAATGGCTTTCACGGCCAGTTGCGTATCGCTTTGTCCGATGGCATCACGCCTTCGCGGCTACCTGCCTTGCTGGCACTGTGCCGACAGGAGGAACCGGAAGTCGAAATTCGTTTCTTCGAAGTGCCGTTGTCACAGCAGATCAAGGGGCTGCACGACGACCTGTATGACGTAGGGTTCGCCCGTGCCGATGAAGCCGGCGATGGCATCGTCGCCTTGCCCGTCTGGAACGATCCGCTGATGGTGGCCGTGCCCGCGCGCCATCCCTTGCTGGCCCACAAGCGCATTCCGCTCGAAGAACTGCTGCGTTATCCGCTGGTGCTGTGCGATCCGCAGGCGTGCGAAGGTCATGCGCGGCAGGTCGAGCGCGTGCTGCGCCGCGTGGACATGGAACCCTTGGTGGCCGAACGGGTGGCGTCCTGCGACTTGATGATGGCGCTGGTCTCCGCAGGCTTCGCCCTGGGCTTGACTGGCGCCGCGCACATCACCGCCAGCCGGGAGCAAGGCGTGGTGGCACGGCCGCTGGCGGGACGCTCGCCGCTGCTCACGACCTATCTGCTGCGCCTGGATGGCGAACCCTCGGAAACGCTGGCCCGCTTCATCGAGCGCGTGCAGGCCATCGAATCACCCGAAGACAACAGGCCGACATCGGGCCTTGATGCCGACACCCCTGAGGAACCCAAGCCATGAAGAAGGCAATGCTGTTTTCGCTGGCCGTGGTGCTGACCGCCTGCGGCCCCGCCGATACGCCAAAGACGGAAAGCGTGCCAACCGTTGAAGAACTGGCATCCGATCCCGTGCGCCTGAAAGAGCTGCGACAGCAGTGCAAGACCGATCGCGCCACGCTCGGCGACGTGTTGTGCAACCGGGTAGCCGAGGCCACGCGCAAGCGGTTCTATGGTGATGGCAACACACCTTATACGCCGCCGGAGAACCCGCCCAAGTTCTGATCGCTGGCGATTCGCCACGAACTTTTCATTTTCTGCCCGACACGCCGCAATGCGCCTTCGCTTGCGGCGTTTTTCCTTGGCCCGATGCGGCCCTAATTCTTTCCAATTACTCGACCTTTCTTCCGATAACGGTCTTTGACCGGCACCGACCCGGCACCGATCCTCACGCGATGCGGCACGTCCTTGTGCCGCGTGTGAGCGAGGAATCAGCGCAGGAGAAATCGGAGGCCAGTCATGCAAGGTCAGGGCGTGCTGTTCGGGCAGATCGCCGCTGTTTTCAGCATCGTGATCGCCGGCGTATGGAGTGCAACGCAATGGACAGCGGCCGCTCTCGGACATCAAGTACGTCTTGGCTCGCCCTGGTTCGACTTCTTTGGCACGCCGGTCTATCACCCTTGGCGACTGTTCGAGTGGTGGTTCTTCTTCGATGCCTATGCGCCGCACATTTTCGACGTAGGCGGTGCGATTGCCGGCGGTAGCGGCCTACTGGCCGTGCTGGTCGCCATCGCCATGTCGGTGTGGCGCTCACGGCAGGCCAAGCTGGTCACGACCTACGGTTCGGCGCGTTGGGCCGATGCCGCCGACATCCGCAAGGCGGGCCTGA
>Ga0189292_10340_pt1 | contig 16731 bp, 17 predicted proteins | sample UW1oraminimetaG_FD_130317 | JGI IMG/M metagenome (GOLD analysis project Ga0189292, IMG submission 130317) | Marine microbial communities from the Costa Rica Dome - UW179A-orange mini metaG | ecosystem: Environmental > Aquatic > Marine > Oceanic > Photic zone | place: Costa Rica: the Eastern...
CGATGATTTCGCTGTCAGAGTGTTTTACAATAAGGAGGAAATTGAAGATACAGCTGCACCCTTAAATTCTAGAGATTATGTAACAAAAGCTTTTGAACTTGATTACTCGATTGGTGCAACCACACTGACCTTCCAGATTGTCGGCAATAATTCTGAACCTAATTTTGCAAACTCAGACAAGAGCGTACCACTAGAACCTGCCTACGCTGTAGGCTTTACCCATGACCTCGGCGGCGGCGCAAGCCTTAAGGGTGTTTTGGCTCGAAATAACTACCGGTCGCCACTCAATCCCCACGAACGAGAAATCATTGCGGACCTGGGCGTGACCATGAGCTTCTAACCCATATTGGAGTATTTCGTAAACAGCGGGCCTTGCGTCCGCTCTTTTCATTTGGCCCTGCTGTTTGGCGGGGCTTTTCATTGTGCGCCTCAAGTGGCACATCGACATTATGCGTTTATTCTAGATCTCCAACCGCATTTCCGCGGCTGAAGAGAAGGCCAGCCGACCAGGAGGTTACGTGAAGCTGATTGCAATTTCCAAGGCTAAACCAAGCGAACGGGTTGAAGCGGTCTTGCGGCAGGTTCACCAGATTCTTGGTAAGAACCGTGTTCATAGCGCTGCAGGCAATGGCCTGCCTTGGACCACCCCTGTTGCCGCCCGATTGGTACAGTGAGGCATTGCAAAACAAAGGGGTATGCGACTGTATCCCCGTTAGAAAGCAACGCAAACCGCTCGTCAAATACGAAAAGCGCCGTTTTAGGCGGCGCAACAGCATTGAGATTATGTTCGGCAGGCTAAAAGATTGGCAACGCGTCTATACCCGCTATGGTCGGCGCCCCAAGGTATTCCTCTCTGCCGCCGCACTCGCTGTTTTCATCATCTAACGGTTACGAACCCCAACTCTAAAGTTCCGTCTCTGCCTGGCGATTGTGGCATACGCACAATCTAAACCCAAATTAAACAATAGATTGTTTTAAATGGGAGCGCATCATTGATGCGCTCCGAATTTCTTATTCCATAATTTCTTATTCCATAACCGGGATCGAGAATTCACCGCCCTCTTTTATGCCAGAAGGCCAGCGCGCGGTCACTGTTTTGGTGCGCGTGTAGAACTTGAACGCATCCGGCCCGTGCTGGTTCAGATCGCCGAAGCCAGACTTCTTCCAGCCCCCGAAGGTGTGATACGCCAGTGGCACTGGGATTGGCACGTTGATCCCGACCATCCCGATGTTGATGCGCTTGGCAAAGTCACGCGCGGTGTCGCCGTCACGGGTAAAGATCGCTGTACCGTTTCCGTATTCGTGGTCCATCGCAAGACCGATGGCCTCCTCGTAGGACTGCGCGCGCACAGTGGACAAAACGGGACCGAAAATTTCGGTTTTGTAGATATCCATGTCCTTGGTCACATTGTCGAACAGATGCGGGCCGACGAAATAGCCGTCTTCATAGCCCTGAAGCGAATAGTCACGTCCGTCCACCGCAAGGGTCGCCCCTTGGTCCACGCCGGACTGAACGAGCCGTTCAATATTGGCCTTGGCCGCCCCTGTTACGACGGGGCCATAGTCAACGTCATCGCCTGCCGTGTAAGGACCGACCTTGAGCGCTTCTACGCGCGGGATCAGTTTCTCGATCAGACGATCTGCCGTTTCATCGCCAACCGGAACGGCAACCGAGATCGCCATGCAACGTTCACCTGCTGCGCCATAACCTGCGCCGACAAGCGCATCTGCGGCCTGATCCATGTCCGCGTCTGGCATGATGATCATATGGTTTTTCGCGCCACCAAAACACTGAACACGCTTTCCGTTCGCGCATCCGCGTTCGTAGATATATGCCGCGATCGGGGTGGACCCCACGAAGCCAACCGCTTGGATTGTCTCATTGTCGAGGATCGCGTCAACCGCTTCCTTGTCGCCATTGACCACCTGCAGAACACCATCAGGCAGACCTGCTTCCGTCATCAATTCGGCCAGCATTAATGGAACCGACGGGTCACGCTCAGACGGCTTAAGGATAAATGCGTTTCCGCACGCCAATGCCGGAGCGAACTTCCACATTGGGATCATTGCCGGGAAGTTAAACGGCGTGATCCCTGCAACGACGCCGAGCGCCTGACGCATGGAATACATATCAATGCCTGGGCCCGCACTATCGGTGAACTCGCCCTTCAGCAGATGCGGGGCCCCGATGCAAAATTCGACCACTTCCAGCCCGCGCTGCACATCCCCCTTCGCATCAGGCAAAGTCTTCCCGTGCTCACGCGAAAGCGCTTCTGCAAGCTTGTCCATGTCGCGGTTCAACAGATCAACGAACTTCATCAAAATGCGCGCGCGCTTTTGTGGGTTAGTGGCAGCCCAAGCGGGCTGGGCTGCTGCTGCGGCAGCGACAGCTGCGTCAAGTTCAGCTTTTGATGCCAGTGGCACCTGTGCCTGAACTTCGCCCAATGCGGGATTATACACATCGGCAAATCTGCCAGAGGTCCCTTCGACCATTGCGCCATTAATGTAGTGGGTTAGCTGTTGCATCTGCATCCTCCAGATTTCGGTTTGCGCAAACTCTACCCCTTTGCATTTTGCAAAAAAAGAGGCATTTAGCCAAAGTAGCTTTGCGTTTTTGCAAAGCTGTGGCAGAGATGTGAGATGCAATGGGATGATCTCAAGGTATTCTTAGCCGTTGCGCGGGGGGAAAGCCTGTCCTCTGCGGGCAGAAGCTTGCGCATAGATCCAGCCACCGTCGGTCGCCGGGTTTCACGGCTTGAAACGCAGTTGGGCAATGCCCTGTTTCTGCGCTCCGCCCAAGGTTACGCGTTAACCGAGGCTGGTACACGTTTGATGGCCCATGCTGAGCGCGTGGAGACAGAAATTGCGTCGAGCCTCGCAGGACTTTCCGGACCAGGCGACAGACTGCTTGGACAAGTGCGGATCGGTGCGCCTGATGGTTGCGCCACCTATTTGCTGCCGCAAGTGTGCACTCAGATTGCGCACGCCCATCCCGAGCTGGAATTGCAGATCGTAGCCTTACCGCGCGTGTTCAATCTTTCACGGCGCGAAGCCGATCTGGCAATTGCAGTGACTCCTCCCACACAAGGTCGTGTGGTGGTCCGCAAAATCACTGATTATCACCTTCACCTTGCAGCAAGCCAGACCTACCTGGAGACCTGTAGGCCGATCACGACGCGAGCAGATCTGCAGAACCATCCAATGGTTGGATACATCCCGGATATGATCTTTGACTCTGGTCTCGTCTATGCACAGGAATTGGGCCCGGATCGCCCGTCCTTGTCGTCCAATTCGGTTATCGTCCAGCTGCAACTTCTTCAGCGAGGCGCTGGAATCGGCATGGTGCATGACTTCGCACTCTCTTCCGCACCCGGGCTTACCAAAATCCTGTCGTACGAAATCTCTCTGAAACGGGCGTATTATCTTTTGCGTCCGGGAGATCAGGCAGCAGTAGACAGCCGACTGGCCCGTGTTGCCGATCTTTTGAGTGACGGTTTGAGACGAGAAACAGCGCGATTAGAAGCTGTTGCTTGACAGATGGGGTAACGAATTGTCAGCCTGAGTTTACAATTAAATTTCGCCGGAGGTCAGAAGATGCTCGTTACACAAATCCTGAAATCAAAAGGCACCGACGGCGTGGTATCGGTCAAACCCGGAACGCGCATCAGTCAAGCCGCCGAGGTACTCTCGCAACGACGCATCGGCACCGTGATTATTTCGGAGGACGGCAAACAAGTGGCGGGCATTCTGTCGGAACGCGATATTGTCAGGGAAATTGGCAAACGGGGTGCCGCATGCCTTTCCGATCTTGTCGAGAACATGATGACCTCCGAGATTAAAGTCTGTCTTCTAAACGATGATGCCGACAGCGTGCTGAAAACCATGACAGAGGGCCGTTTCCGCCACATGCCAGTTGTTGAAAAGGGCGAGATGGTAGGGTTGATTACACTGGGCGATGTGGTGAAAGCGCAATTGTCACAACTCGCAATGGAAAAAGAAGCGCTGGAAGGCATGATCATGGGTCACTAGACCCGCGCCTGACCTTTCGCCGCACACGAAGCCAAGGTGCTTGCAATTCGGACCGCAATTTTATTGCTTGCCTCTCAATGACCCCAATCAAAGGGACCTGATTACATGCGCATAGGATTGTATCCGGGAACGTTTGACCCGGTTACCTTGGGCCATATCGACATTATTCGCCGAGCGACCCAACTGGTCGACAAACTTGTCATCGGCGTTGCGATCAATCGTGACAAGGGACCATTGTTTTCTCTGGAAGATCGCGTCGCCATGCTTGAAGCCGAATGCGCGCAACTCAGGGCGCAAACAGATGTTGAGATTGTCGCACACCCATTCGAAAATCTTCTGATCGATTGCGCGCGCGATGTTGGGGCAAGCATCATTATCCGCGGCCTTCGCGCTGTTGCAGATTTTGAGTACGAATTTCAGATGGTTGGGATGAATCGACGGCTGGATGACAGCATCGAAACCGTGTTTCTGATGGCTGAGGCTGAGCATCAGGCGATTGCCTCGAAGCTGGTCAAAGAAATAGCGCGCCTCGGCGGAGATGTGTCACAATTCGTGACACCTGCCGTCAATGACGCGCTGGCCGATCGGTTTCCTAAAGCCTAGACCTTAGGACACGCATAAGCGCCCTACTGAGAGCGAAATGCGTAGCGTCTGTGTCGCCTTCGTAGACCGCCGCATGCGCAATTAGCGAGGCGTCTTCACGGAAAATTCCCAGATCGAGTGCCACATCGCGTGGCATGGCTTCGATTTCAGCCACAGTGCGGTTAAAGGCGATCCGCTTCTGAGCGGCATTGAAGAGAGAATTGACAATAGCAGTCATGGCGCCGGTCCTTTCAAGCTGGCAGAAATGCGTTTGAAACGCTGAGTTTGGAAACCGTTTTGGGTCGTCTTGATGACGTCAACGCGTCTCATATCGTTCGCGTTTGCAGTAAGGACAACGCGCATTTGGACAAGGCCGTCATGCGCTTGCTGCAATGCAGCAATATTTGCAAATATATGACTAAAACAGCAAAAGGGCGCCACTGGCGCCCTTCTTTGTTCTACCGTTTTTTTTTTAAAGCAGACTTACAGGTATTTTCCCATCGCGACGGCAGTATCCAGCATGCGGTTTGAAAAACCCCATTCGTTGTCATACCAGCTGAGGATGCGGCACATGGTGCCTTCCATGACCTTGGTCTGATCGGTTGCAAAAATCGAAGAATGGGCGTCGTGGTTGAAGTCCATTGACACCAGCTTGTCATCCGTCACGCCCAAAACGCCCTTAAGAGGTCCTGCAGCAGCCGCGTGGACCGCTGTGTTGATTTCCTCAACCGTTGTTTCGCGGGCAGCCTCAAACGTCAGATCAACCACAGAAACATTTGGCGTCGGAACACGGATAGCGACCCCATCAAGCTTTCCAGCGAGCTCCGGCAGAACAAGGCCCACAGCCTTCGCAGCCCCTGTGGAGGTTGGGATCATGCTCATCGCGGCGGCGCGCGCTCGATAGAGATCCGAGTGCATTGTATCCAAAGTGGGCTGATCGCCGGTATAGCTGTGAATTGTGGTCATGAAGCCCTTGGTAATCCCAATGGCGTCATTCAATACCTTGGCTACCGGCGAGAGGCAGTTGGTGGTGCAAGACGCGTTTGAAACGATCACATCATCCGCGCTGAGAACATTATGGTTCACACCGTAGACGATGGTTTTGTCAGCATTCGCGCCGGGCGCAGAAACAAGAACACGGCTTGCGCCGTTCTCCAGGTGGATGGCCGCCTTGTCACGCGCGGTGAAGATACCGGTACACTCCAGCACGATGTCGATATCGCCCCACGGCAATTCAGCCGGGTTGCGAATGGCCGTCACAGCGATTGGTCCGCGTCCGATATCGATGGAATTTTCGGTGGTCGTGACAGTGCCGTTGAAGCGGCCATGCACCGAGTCAAAGCGGAACAGATGTGCATTGGTCTCAACCGGACCAAGATCGTTGATCGCGACCACTTCGATATCGTCACGGCCTTGCTCAGCCAATGCGCGAAGTACGTTACGACCAATACGCCCAAATCCGTTGATTGCCACTTTGACGGCCATGATGCCTCTCCCAATCGTGCTGTACGTAGTAAATGCTAGCGCTAACAACGCAAGTTGCGGCTGACATCAACGATTTTGGCCCTCAGGTCAATCTCTGGAGGATGAATTTGTGCCCCACAAGGAGCCTCAGCCCCAAAAACGCGCCCATTCGATAATCAAAAAGAGCCGTTTCGCCCAAGTCGTGACCCAAAATGCATCATTGAGGAACATATCCCAGCCGATCACGGCAAGGATAATTAAGGCAAGTCCGATGGCGATCTGATTGGTCATGTCGTCCAGTGCGAGCCGCGTGACCCGGATTAAATCAAGCGTCCCATCGCCCCAGCGACATCGGCCATACGGCAGGAGAACCCCCACTCATTATCATACCAAGCCAGCACACGCACCGTGCGCCCGCCCACGACCTTGGTCTGATCCGGCGCAAAAATGCAAGACTGTTGGGTGTGATTGAAGTCGATTGAAACCTTGGGCTCTGGGTCATAGGCCAGAACGGACCCGATATGACCATTGGCCGCTTCCTGAACAATAGCATTCACCTCAGCAACGCTGACATCGCGACTGGCTTCAAAGGTCAGATCCACGGCGCTGACATTCGGGGTCGGCACACGCAAAGCCGTCCCATCGAGTTTACCAGATAATTCAGGGATCACCTCGCCGATGGCCTTTGCAGCGCCCGTTGAAGTTGGGATCATTGCCATCGCGGCAGCACGAGCCCGGTACAGGTCCTTATGGCGACGGTCCAGTGTCGGTTGATCACCCGTGTAGCTGTGGATTGTCGTCATCATACCACGTTCGATACCGATGCCTTCGTGCAAGACTTTTGCCAGCGGAGCGAGGCAATTTGTGGTACAGGACGCATTCTACACCACGTGGTCTTCTGTCGTCAGGCTGCGATGGTTCACACCATACACGATGGTTTTATCTGCGTTTGTCGCCGGAGCAGACACCAAAACCCGTTTGGCATTCTGGTTCAGGTGAACCGCGGCTTTATCGCGTGCGTTGAATTTGCCCGTGCATTCAAGAACCACATCAACGCCGCCCCAATTAATCTCGGTCGGGTCATAAGTTGAATGGACCTTCATCGGACCACGGCCCAAATCCATCGTGTCGCCATTGACGCGAACCTCGCCGCCGAACCGGCCGTGGACGCTGTCGTATTTCAGCAGGTGCGCATTTGTATCGATCGGTCCCGTCGCATTGATGGCAACAACCTGAACATCATTGCGCGCAGCTTCGGTGATATGCGCCAGCGTACAACGCCCGATCCGCCCAAAACCATTAATGCCGACAGTGACGGTCATCGCAAAATCTCCTCGCAGCATAGCCCGCGTTATGGAGCGGCTTTAAGGCTATATCATTTACAAAGAAGGCCGTGACATCAAACTGTTAGCGCAAAATGTCATGAACCAGGCGGGGTTTGCGCTAACGTCTGCGCTAACACCATCTGCACTGTTGCGACTTGCCGTGCAAATTCGCATCGCTAGAGTGCGACTCACCCGGAATTGGAGACAAACATGAGTGGACTTCTGGCCCTTCTCGACGACGTTGCGGCAATCGCAAAAGTTGCGGCTGCCTCAGTGGACGATGTTGTCGCTCAAGCCACCAAGGCCGGCGCAAAGGCGGCAGGTGCTGTCATTGACGATGCAGCGGTGACGCCAAAATATGTGCAAGGATTTGCGCCTGCGCGCGAACTGCCCATTGTTTGGAAGATTGCCCGCGCGTCGATCCTGAACAAACTTCTGATATTGCTTCCCGTCGCGCTGCTTTTGTCAGCTTTCGCACCCTGGGCGATAGCGCCGCTTCTTATGCTAGGTGGGGGGTATTTATGCTACGAGGGCGCACATAAAGTTGCCCATTGGCTCAACCCGCCTGAGCATATCGAGACACCGCTAGACGAGAAGGTCAAAGACGCTGCCCATCTCGAAGAGCAGAAGGTTGCTGGCGCAATCAAGACAGACTTTATCCTGTCAGCAGAGATCATGACGATCGCACTGGCTGCCCTGCCCCCGTCCAATATCTACATGCAGGCGGCTGTCCTTGCGGTGGTCGCGGTTGGGATTACGGTGATGGTCTACGGAGCCGTTGCCTTGATCGTGAAGGCCGATGACGTTGGCCTTCATATGGCTGCGGAGAGCGCAACTGGGTTCATGCGTGCCATCGGACGCGGCATCGTTCGCGGCATGCCGAGTTTCATGCGTCTTCTCATGATCGTCGGCACCGCCGCCATGCTTTGGGTGGGCGGTTCAATCATCGTGCATTCGCTGGCGCAGATGGGCTTCGCGGGACTGGAACATGCGATCGATGGTGTTGCCGAGTCAGTGGCGCATAATCTCGTCGCCATAGAAGGCTTTGCCAAGTGGTTCGTGAAGGCTGCAATCGATGGCGTGCTCGGACTGGTTCTGGGTCTTGTGCTTCTGCCTGTCGTAAATGCCGCGTCCGGAGCGTTTGGAAAATCTGCCGCGCATTAAGGCGTTAGCGCTGTTGGATCCGCATAACCCAAAAGGTCTGTAGCTGCATCTGCGGAAGCGTGAATGCGGCGGCTTTAAGCGCACGACGCGGTATTTTGTCTTGGCAAAACCAGCCAATGCAGGTTTGCTGAACTCATGGCGATAAAGACCCCCAGCTTCACCATGGGTATCGAGGAAGAATACCTCCTCGTTGACAAAGACACTTATGACCTTGCCGAGGCTCCCGAAGGACTGATTGAAGACTGTGCCGCGGCCCTGGAAGGACGCGTAAGCCCCGAGTTTCTCGCCTGCCAGGTCGAGATTGGAACCGGGATTTGCGCAAATATTTCCGAGGCTCGAGACGACTTGAAGCGTCTGCGCAGCACGGTGGCACAAAAGGCTGCCGAGCATAACCTCGCCCCAATCGCTGTATCCTGCCATCCCTTTTCCGATTGGAAAGACCAGCACCATACTGACAAGGCAAGATATAACGACCTTGAACGTGCGTTGGGTGGAGTTGCGCGGCGTATGCTCATCTGCGGAATGCATGTACATATCGGGATCGAAGATGATGGGCTTCGCATCGATCTGATGAACCAGTTCCGGTATATCCTTCCACATCTGCTGGCACTGTCGACATCCTCGCCTTTCTGGCAAGGCCAAGACACGCGATTGGCGAGCTACCGTATGACAGTCTTCGACAACCTGCCGCGCACAGGCTTACCGCCGCAGTTTTCATCTTGGAGTGACTATGAACGCACTACAGGCACCTTGATCGATCTGGGAATTATCGAAGACACCACGAAAATCTGGTGGGACCTTCGGCCCAGCCACAAGTTCCCAACACTTGAGACGCGCATCTGCGATGTCTCCCCTCGGATGGAACAAACACTTGGTCTCGCAGCCATGGTGCAATGCGTCACGCGCATGATGTGGCGCTTGCGCGCTCAAAACCTGAGTTGGCGCGCCTATGACCGCTTCCTGATCGAAGAAAACAGGTGGCGCGCGCTGCGATACGGATGCGGCGAAGGGCTCATTGATTTTGGCACTCATGAGATCATTCCCATGGATCAGCTGATCGATGAACTGATCGACCTGGTCACAGAAGATGCCGAATACCTTGGGTGCGCCGATGAACTTCATGCGTTGCGCGCACGCATGGCCGACGGTTCATCTGCAGACAGACAGCGAAAGGTTTTCAGATCCGCAATGGATAAGGGCGAGGACCGTGATGCGGCACTCAAAAACGTGGTCGCACACCTGATCGAGGAATATCACGTAGACCTGTGACCAATTACGCCTTGCGTCACAACGCGTGGGGCTTCAAAAAGTGAACAATTGTTCAATTACGTTGGGAGGCGTGGATGGACTTTGCGATGACCGAAGAACAAACGGCGATCTTCGATATGGCGCACGATTGGGGGCAAGAACACGTTGCCCCTTCTGCGCGCGACTGGGATGTCGCTGGCGAAATTCCAAAAACACTCTGGCCGCGCATTGCGGAACTGGGATTTGGCGGGCTTTACGTGTCGGAAAACTCCGGCGGATCTGGTTTGTCACGTCTTGAAGCGACGTTGGTGTTTGAGGCTTTGGCAATGTCATGCGCGTCGGTCTCAGCTTTTTTGTCGATCCACAACATGGTCGCCTACATGATCGACACTCACGGATCCGAAGAGCTGAAAGAACGCATCTTACCAACTGCGCTCAGCATGGAGACCGTTTTATCCTATTGCCTGACTGAACCGGGATCGGGCAGCGACGCGGCCGCTCTGAAAACAAGGGCCACCAAGATGAACGACGGCTGGCACCTTACTGGAACAAAGGCATTTATTTCCGGTGGCGGCTATTCGGACGCTTATATCGTGATGTGCCGAACGGGTGATGACACACCACGTGGAATCTCCGCCATTCTGGTCGAGGATGGCGCGCAGGGTCTGTCCTTTGGGGGCCTCGAAGACAAGATGGGCTGGCGCAACCAGCCGACGCGACAGGTTCAGATGGACGATTGCGTGAGCCCCATTGAGAATCTGCTTGGCGAAGAAGGCAGCGGCTTCAAATATGCCATGGCGGGACTGGATGGGGGACGCCTGAACATCGCCGCGTGTTCTTTAGGCGCAGCCCAGGCGGCGTTGGATGCAACCCAAGCCTATATGTCCGAGCGCAAGGCTTTCGGAAAACCGATCGACCAGTTCCAGGCGCTGCAGTTCCGCCTGGCGGATATGGAGATCGAACTGCAAGCCGCCCGCGTCTTTCTGCGCCAGGCAGCTTGGAAGCTCGATAATGGGGCGCCAGATGCCTCCACACACTGCGCGATGGCTAAGAAATTCGTGACCGAAGCGGGCAGCCGCGTGGCCGATCAATGCCTGCAACTGCATGGAGGCTACGGCTATCTTGCGGATTACGGCATTGAGAAAATCGTACGCGATCTCCGGGTGCACCAGATCCTAGAGGGGACCAATGAGATCATGCGCGTGATTGTTGCGCGTTCGATGATGAAGGCCTGACATGAGCGGTGATATTCTGATCCGCAAGGAAGGCCGCGCGGGCCGGATAACGTTGAACCGGCCCGACGCACTAAATGCCCTGACCTATGACATGATCCTCAGGATCGATGCGATTTTGGCTGAGTGGCGTTTTGAGGATGATGTGAACCTTGTGGTGATCGACGCGGCCGGCGACAGGGCGTTTTGTTCTGGTGGCGACATTGTCGATATGTATGAAACCGGAAAAGCGGGCGACTATAGCTATGGTCGCAGGTTCTGGCGCGACGAATATCGCATGAACGCAGTCATTGCGACCTATCCCAAGCCCGTTGTCAGCTTTCTACAAGGGTTCACGATGGGAGGCGGCGTCGGCGTCGGGTGCCATGCGTCCCACCGTGTCGTCTGTGAAAGCAGCAAGATCGCAATGCCAGAGGTGAGCATTGGCCTAATCCCGGATGTCGGCGGCACGTATCTTTTGGGACGCGCGCCAGGGCGCCTCGGAGAATACCTTGGCCTGACCGCAACGCGCATGGGGCCCGGGGATGCCATCCTTGTCGGATTTGCAGATCATTTTGTGCCTGTCGAACAGTGGCCTGAGGTGATCGACGCCCTGACAGGTACGGGCGACGTGCATCGGATGACAAACGCCGCACACTCAGCCCCACAGAGCCCGCTGGAGGCCCAATCCGAAACCATCCGGAGATATTTTCAGGGTGAGACCTTGGGGGATATCGTGTCACGGCTCGAAAGCGAGACGGATGAAATCGCCCAGAATGCACTGAAAGCGCTGAACCGCAACGCCCCGCTAGCAACCGCGTGCGCGCTTGCGATGATCCGGCGCTCGCGCGTTGAAAAAGACATTCACAAAGCGCTCTTTCAGGAATTTCGCTATGTATGGCGCGCCGCGGAACAGGGAGATTTCGTGGAAGGCATTCGGGCTGCGATCATCGACAAAGACCGCTCTCCGAAATGGGCACATGACGGGCCAAAGGCTGTGCAACCAGCCGATGTATCTGCAATGCTGAAGCCCCTTGGGGAAGACGACCTGAAATTTGAGACGGAGGAAAAGCCATGAAGATCGGTTTCATCGGATTGGGTAATATGGGCGCCCCGATGGCGGTAAACCTCGCCAAAGCCGGACACGAAGTTGTTGGCTTCGATGTCACAGGCGTTCAGCCAGAGGGCGTGAGCATTGCCGAAAACGGCGCGGACGCGGCCAAAGGTGCCGAGGTCGTCATCACAATGCTGCCGAACGGGTCCATTCTGCGCAACGTGGTCAACGAAGTCCTGCCCGCGATGCACCCCGGTGCGGTTTTGCTGGATTGCTCGACTGTGGATGTCGAAAGCGCGCGCGCCGTGGCAGATCAGGCTTCTGCCGCAGAGGTATTGCCGCTCGACGCACCGGTCTCAGGCGGAACAGGCGGAGCGAATGCCGGAACACTGACCTTTATGGTGGGCGGACCAGAAGAGGGCGTTGAAATTGCGGCGCCGCTTTTTGAGATCATGGGCCAAAAGCACGTACATTGCGGTCCTGCGGGCAATGGTCAGGCGGCAAAAATCTGCAACAATATGATCCTTGGCGTCACCATGATCGCAACCTGCGAGGCCTTCGCGCTGGCGGACAAACTGGGCCTCGACCGTCAAGCGATGTTCGACGTGGTCTCAACCTCGTCAGGCTACAGCTGGACCATGAACGCCTATTGCCCCGCGCCCGGCGTCGGACCGCAAAGCCCTTCGGACAATGATTATAAACCCGGGTTTGCCTCTGCACTGATGCTCAAAGACCTTCGTCTCAGCCAGCAGGCTGCAGAAGGCGCCGACGCTGACACGCCCATGGGGGCGCATGCAATGGCGCTCTATCAGCAATTCGTTGAAGCAGAGGGTATGGGAGACATGGACTTTTCGGCCATGCTCCCGCGTTTCGAGAAGCGTGGGCGCAGCTAGCGCCCTTCGAAACTTGCCGGACGTTTCTCAAGAAACGCGAGCACACCTTCCTGAAAATCACGGGTCTGACCGCAGCGTCCTTGTAGTTTTGCTTCCAGCGCGAGTTGCTCATCCAAATCGTTGCCAAAGCTTTCGCGCAGCGCCTGTTTGACATTCATGTAGGCTTGGGTCGGACCTTCTGCCAGTTGTTTGGCCCGTGCCTTCCAGACGGTCTCGAACATCTCATCTGGCACAGCTTCCCAGATCATTCCCCAATCTGAAGCCTGACGCGCCGTGATCTTTTCGGCGAACAGGGAGGCTCCCATGGCTTTGGCAAACCCCATCTGGCGCGGAAGCCAATAGGTTCCACCGGCATCCGGAATAAGTCCAATGCGCGTGAACGCCTGCATGAACACAGCACTCTCTGTCGCGATGACGACATCAGCGGCGAGCGCGAGGTTCGCACCTGCACCTGCCGCCACGCCATTTACGACAGAGATTACAGGAACCGGACAGTCGATGATCGATTTCAGCATCGGGACATATTCGTCCCGCAAAGTGCGTTCCAGATCAATACTGGCCGCGTTGCCGCCGTCCCCAAGATCCTGCCCTGAACAGAAAGCGCGCCCTGCCCCGGTGATCACGACAACCCGCGCCTCGGTTGCGGCAAACCGCATCGCATCGGTAATCTCTGCACGCATCTGAACGTTCATGGCGTTCATGACTTCAGGACGGTTCAGGCGCAGGATCGCCAGCCCATCTTTGATGTCGAATTCGATTTCTTTGTAGATCATGGAGGATGTCCTTTGAGGGGTTGTGCGAACCATATCAAAGGTATCAGCGAGGAAAAGCGGAACGCGCCGTCACTCGTCCTTAAGCAGGGCTTTCAGGCGGGCCTGATCTTCTGCACTCAGCGCCTCGACCGGATCAGTTGCTAATTTTCGGCCGCGGATGTAGCCAATCCCTACCCCAACCGCGATTAACAACATCAGCGGCCCGGCCAGCCACAAAAGGATGCTCGACCCACTGGTCGACGGGCGCAACAGAACATATTCTCCGTAACGTTCGACCAGAAACGCGATCACTTCATCATCCGTATCGCCCGCCAGAAGCCGTTCCCGCACCAACAGACGCAGGTCGCGGGCAAGTTCCGCGTTGGACTCGTCGATGCTCTCATTGCGGCAAACAAGGCAGCGTAGTTCTGCGGACAGGTCCCGCGCACGTTCTTCAAGAACGGGATCATCCAATATCTCATTTGGCTCCACCGCGAAGGATGGCATGGCTACCAGCAGAGCCAGCGTAAGAGCTATAACCCTGATCACTCTGCAGGCACCCCCGATTTTGCAGCTGGCGCACGCGCAGCCCCTGCACCAACCCGGAAACGTCGATCGCTCAGCGAAAGAACACCCCCGAGTGACATGATGATGGCGCCCAGCCAGATCCAGTTCGCATAAGGTTTGATATAAGTACGCACAGCCCAACCACCATTGGCCTGCGGGTCGCCGATTACGACGTATACGTCGCGGGTAATCCCATTGTCGATGCCAGCTTCGGTGGTGGGCATCCCCGCAACCGGATAGACCCTTTTCTCAGGCCGCAACCTGATCTGATAATTGCCTTGTGCGACATCGATTTCGGCAACGGTCGCCAGATAGTTCGGACCTTCTACATCCTGCACATCCGCCAAGGTGATCTGGTAATCACCGACAGTGTAGCTCTCTCCGATTTGGGCAACGCGGATATCTTCGTATTCGTAAGCCATCAGCATGGAGACGCCGAAAATCGTCAAGCCAAAACCGATATGCCCAACGGCTTTGCCCCAGTCAGCGCGCGGCAAACGGCGCAAACGCCCCAATCGATGAGACAGACCGCCCCGTCCCGTACGGCTCCAAAGATCCAGCAGGGCGCTGGCGACAAGCCAAATCGAAAGCGCCAGCCCAACCGGGCCAAGCGCGCTCCGCCCGGTTTGAATTGCCCAAAGCAAAGCACAAGCCGCCAGCGACAGAGCGAAAATACCCCAAAGCGGTTTCATCTGCTTGGTGAAGCGACCACGCTTCCAGGACAACATCGCACCAATCGGTAAGATCGCGGCAAGCAAAACCATGAAGGGTGAGAAGGCGAGATTGAAAAAAGGCGGTCCGACAGACAGCTTTCGATCAAAGATAAGCTCAGCAATCAGCGGCCACATGGTCCCAACGAAAATCACGAACGCCGAGACGGCTAGAAGAATGTTGTTCGCAACCAAGGCGCTTTCACGGCTGATCGTGGAAAATACCCCCCTGGCTTCCATGGCACCTGCACGGAGACTGAACAGTACCAGCGACCCACCCATGAAGATTCCCGTGATCGCAAGCAGGTAAACGCCGCGTTCGGGATCATTGGCAAAGGCATGAACCGAGGTCAGAACGCCTGAACGCACAATAAATGCGCCTATCAGGGAAAACCCAAAGGCAAGAATGGCGAGCAAAATAGTCCATGCCTTCAAAACTTCGCGCTTCTCCACGACGATCGCCGAATGCAGAAGGGCAGCTGCGATCAGCCATGGCATGAAGGAGGCGTTTTCGACCGGATCCCAGAACCAGAAACCGCCCCAACCGAGCTCGTAATAGGCCCACCAAGATCCAAGCGCGATCCCAATGGTCAGAAAGAGCCAAGCAGCCAAGGTCCAAGGCCGCACCCAGCGCCCCCAAGCTGCGTCCACGCGCCCTTCAATAAGGGCCGCAACAGCGAAAGAGAAGCTCATCGAGAGGCCAACATAGCCCAGATACAGAAACGGTGGATGAAAGGCCAAACCTGGATCCTGCAAAAGCGGGTTCAGATCCTCGCCGTTGAAAGGTGGCACAGCAAGACGCGTGAACGGGTTCGATGTGACCAGAATGAAGATTAGAAAGGCGACCGTAACAGCAGCTTGAACCGCCAGAACCCTCGCCTTGAGACTTGGAGGAAGATTACCACCAAACCAGCTCGCCATGGCGCCGAACAGGGTCAGGATCAAAACCCAGAGCAGCAACGAGCCCTCATGGTTCCCCCAAACGCCCGTCACTTTGTAGAGCATCGGCTTGTCGGTGTGACTGTTCTGAACCACCAGTTGCAGCGAGAAATCCGATACGACAAATGCATACGTAAGGGCAGCGAAAGAAAACGCCGTCAGGAAAAACTGCGCACTGGCCGTAGGATCCGCGCTCGCCATCCAAGAGGCCCAGCCTTTGTGTGCGCCAATCAATGGAATGATCATTTGCACGATGGCCAGCGCCAACGCGAGAATGAGTGCAAAATGCCCAAGTTCTACGATCATGTTCCGCAGTATAGCGTCAGCGAAGCGTCCCGCCACTGAAACTGCCGTAAACGTGAAAGCTTCTTTGTCGCGGTTTTGCAGACGCCCTATCGCACGCTTGGGTTAAAGTTCATCACAAATGGAAAGCGATCGGCCTCAAGATCGCTTAACCTTGGCGCCACTCGTCCAACGCCGCATTGGGCGCCTGTATTTCAAGCTGCGGATCTGCGGGCTGCTCCAACGCCCCCGCTCCCGATTGCAGCGCGCGCAATGCTTTGGTGTTCTCAACCACCTGTGGCGTGGCGGCAAGGCTTGCCGCGATTGAGCGCTGGAAGTCCTGCCCTTTCGCCTGATGACGCGCACCAAAATAAAATGACACGATGGCCCCCATCAGCCACCACAAAGGCTCAGGCACAAGCGCAATGCCCTGCATTCTGGCCGCAAACCAGACAGGATCGACCATCGCAGACACAAACAGACCCAACGTTCCAAAGGCTAAGGCAGGGCG
>Ga0189292_10341_pt1 | contig 16681 bp, 15 predicted proteins | sample UW1oraminimetaG_FD_130317 | JGI IMG/M metagenome (GOLD analysis project Ga0189292, IMG submission 130317) | Marine microbial communities from the Costa Rica Dome - UW179A-orange mini metaG | ecosystem: Environmental > Aquatic > Marine > Oceanic > Photic zone | place: Costa Rica: the Eastern...
CCTCTTCTCGATGTGGTGCCCGCCGATATTGATGTTTGGTGCCCGGGCTACGCCGAGGGGGATGCAGACACACGTGCGCAGTTCTGGACCGGACTTATCTCGGCGCTCTCCTTTCACGAAAGCACTTGGAACCCTCAAGCAGTCGGGGGCGGCGGCTTGTGGTTTGGTCTCGTACAGATCGCACCCGCCACAGCGCGTGGCTATCGCTGCGAAGTGGGCTCGGGCGAGGCGCTGAAAGATGGCGTTGCCAATTTGCGCTGCGGCGTCAGGATTATGGCCCATACCGTCACGCGCGACGGCGTCGTGAGCCGGGGTATGCGCGGTGTAGCTGCGGACTGGGGCCCTTTTCATTCAGCGCGCAAACTTGAGGATATGCGCAGCTGGGTATCAAGCCAAAGCTATTGTCAGACACCAAGATGAGGTCTGTTCGGACTGCTTTAAGCTGGTTTTGACAAGATGGTGTAGGCCAAACGCTATGCCGACAACACGCGCCTTTGTTGCACCATTTGCGAAGATCTAATCGGGCAGAGACGAAAGATGCGCCGACAGGCGTCTGTTAGTGCTGTGCGTAGGACACTCCATGCGCGGCTGCGGCCGCTGCAAGCTGATTGGTTTTCGGCAACTGGAGTAGGGTCAAGACTTCGCGCTGGCCATTTTGCATGACCACATTCAACAATCCGGGCCCGTTCGCTTCGGCAAAGTGTTCAAGACCCGCGATGTCGTCCTTTGGAAAATGGCGCGATGGGGAACGACCTTGTTTTGTTGTCAGCCCGGTTTCATCGAGGCGCAGCTTCGTAACCGGCGAACGTAACAAATGGAACGCCGTCACCAGACCGATGGTCGCCCAGGTGGCTGCCAACCACCATGGGACAGGTGCGTTCACAGCATAGGCTGTAAGACAAGTCATGATGGCGAATGCGCCCCATGTCATGGGACTTCTTGCACTGCGCATAAAGTTGAAAGGTCTTGCGGGCATTGGCGGCATAACTCGCTAAAAGAAGAGACGACCATAAAGACCATGCCAGTATGGCGGAAATGCGGAGGGTTTTGGGACGTCACAGGGCGACTTTGGATAGTTTTCGAATGTTACTGTGTCGTAAGCTCAGCCCGCAAAAGCGAACAGGATGCGATCGACCGCTATATCGCGCTCTTCCAAAGCCCGTACAAATTCATCCATTGGCGGCACGCAAGGGGGTGGTAGGCGCAATCGGGTTCCGTCTTTGAGGCGCATGGTGACCCGCCAAGAAAAATCGAGACGCCTGTTCAGGCGCAGGATTTCAATTTGGTCAAACGCCACGCGATCTTCCTCGCGCCCGATCCCATAGGTCAGGTGGGTGTCGTCCATATGGAAATGGGCGTTGTCGTTTTTCATCAGATCCCAGGCGACAAGGCTGGGCGGAATGATGAAGAGCGCGAGGATCACCCAATGGGTCTGAACCGCCCCAAGCGCAAACCAAAGCAGGATCGATGCCCCCAAGGCAATATAGGCCGTGCGCGTACGGGCAGAGCGGGAATAGTTCAGAGGTCTGAACGTGCTCATGATCCGCGCATGCGGGTGGCCATTTCGGTGAGATCCCGACTGAGTGGCTTGGTTGCCAGAATGCGATCCAGCTGTGATGTCATCAGACTCTGGCGGTCGGCATCGTAGCGGCGCCATGTCTCGAAGGCCGAAGACATCCGAGCCGCGGTCTGAGGGTTAACCGGATCAAGCTTGAGAAGCCAATCTGCGAGCAGTGCATAACCGGAACCGGAAGGGTCATGGAACCCGGCCGGAGATTGCATAAGCGCGCCTATTACGGAACGGAAGCGGTTCGGGTTCTTCCAGTCAAAATCCGGGTGCTCGGTCAGCGTATTTGTGACCTCAACAACTTGGGAGGGCTTTGCGCGAAGAATTTGCATCATGAACCACTTGTCCATCACCAGCTGGTCGCTGCTCCAACGCTCATAGAAGGTTTGAAGCTCGTCTTTCGCGGCGTCGATGCCAAGCAGGGCGCCAAGTGCAGCAAGACTTTCAGTCATGTTGTTCGCACTGGCAAAGAGGACTTTCGCGCGGGCACCGCGGTCAAGTTTGCTCAGAAGCCCAAGTGCCGCAGTGCGAAGGGCGCGCTTTCCGGCGGAGGTCGCGTCAGGACTATATGTACTGGGTGTTGCATTGGCATCGTAGAGTTCGGCAAGTTCGGGTTCGAGAGCTTCTGCTATAGTTTGTGCAAGCTCTTCGCGTACGTCATGGATCGTTGTTGGGTCAGGCACATGGCCACTGTCATACAAGGTCTGCGCCAGATCGTCTTCAGAAGGCAAACCCAATGCGAGCGCACGGAAAGCGGGGTCTGAAGCCTCATCCGATGCCATGGATTTGAGCGCATCGAGAAAAGTCGCGCTGGGCGGCGTCCCCTTTACGATCATGCTTGAGAGCGTGTCTTTCGCCAGTGCATGCCCCGCTTCGAATTTGTTGAACGGGTCTGTGTCGTTGGCCAGAAGAAACGCCTTGGTTTCCGCGCTTGTTTCGCGGTCAAGGATCACAGGCGCTGAGAACCCTCGCAAAAGCGAGGCCGTTGGACGCTCGGACAGGCCGTTGAAAGAAAAGCTTTGGGTGGCCTCTCCCAGTTCTAGAATCTGCGTCGAGATGATCTCACGACCATCGGAAGCAAGAAGACCCGTGGCGATTGGTATGACATGAGGGCTGCCTTCGGGCGCTTTTGTATTCTCTTGTGTGAAGCTGAGCGTGTAGGTACCGTCTGAAAAGCTGTCTTCGACCATAACGCGTGGTGTTCCGGGCTGCGTATACCAGCGCTTGAACTGGGACAGATCGCGGTCTGTAACGTCTTCAAAAACCTTCAGCCAGTCCTCGATGGTACAGGCTTGTCCGTCGTGCCGCTCAAAATAGAGATCGCACCCTTTGCGATAGGCGTCGGGGCCGATGAGGGTGCGAAGCATCCCGATGACTTCAGATCCTTTTTCGTAAACGGTGGCGGTGTAGAAGTTGTTAATCTCGACATAATGTGCAGGGCGCACGGGATGGGCGAGGGGGCCTGCGTCTTCCCGGAATTGTCGCGCGCGAAGCTGTAGCACGTCTTCGATGCGCTGAACCGCATGTGAACGCTCATCGCCCGAAAATTGCTGATCGCGGAAAACCGTCAGTCCTTCTTTCAGGCAGAGCTGAAACCAATCGCGGCATGTGATGCGGTTTCCGGTCCAGTTGTGGAAATACTCATGCGCGATGATGCCTTCGATCAAAGCATAATCGCGATCCGTCGCAGTCTCCGGACTCGCCAGAACGTATTTCGAATTGAAGATATTGAGGCCCTTGTTTTCCATCGCGCCCATGTTGAAGTCGTCAACTGCAACGATCTGGAACAGGTCGAGATCGTACTCGCGCCCGTATTCCGTTTCGTCCCACCGCATGGAGCGTTTCAGCGCATCCATGGCGTAGGCGCATTTGCCCTCATCGCCTGGCCTCACCCAGATTTTCAGTGTGACATCGCGGTCTGATCTGGTCGTAAACAGGTCTTCGTGGGCGACAAGATCGCCTGCAACAAGTGCGAACAGATAGGCGGGTTTGGGCCAGGGATCGTGCCATTCTGCAAAGCCCGGACCCGATGCGGTCAGGTTGCCGTTTGAAAGTAGGACAGGTGCGCTTCCGTTGATCCAGACCGTGAACGGGGCCATCACGTCGGGCCGATCGGGATAATAGGTAATCTTCCGAAACCCCTCCGCTTCGCACTGGGTGCAGAACATCCCCTTGCTCATGTAAAGCCCCTCAAGCGCAGTGTTGCTTTCCGGTGCGATCTCGACCTCGGCTTCCCACAGGAACTGGTCTTGAGAGACCTCTAGTGTGAGACCGGTTTCCGTAACCTCTGGGGAGACCGCTTCCCCATCGATCTTTGCTGAAATCAGCTTGAGATTTTCGCCATCAAGCACCAGCGGGCCGGGGTTTGCCGCGTTAGTGCGAAAAGAGATCTTACTTTTCACCCGGGTTGCGCTGGGCGAAAGTTCAAATGTCAGGTGAACATCCTCGATCCAATGATGAGGCTGGGAATAGTCCTTCAGATGGATCGGTTGGGGGGCTGTGGTCTGGGTCTCGTCGCGCATCGTGGTCCTCGCTGTTGCGCTTTACTCTAGCGGGTGAGACGGCAAGGGCCATGGGGATTTTGACTATTTGAAGCGAAATGAAGCGAAGGGAATTGCTTTGTTTACCCCGTGGGAACAAAAATAGAACAAACCGAATCGGAGGATCAGATGAACGACGCTGCGCTGCGCCAGATTATGGCGACGCATATCCTAAACTTTGAGGCGCGGCGGGATCGGGCGGGCAGGCTGTGTCTGGACAAGTCAGGCGACGTTCCCGGGCTGAGAGGAGCTGCGAGCAAGAAAGTGGCCCGATTATTGGCGGCTGGATTTTTTGACAAGGCGGAAGCGGCCGCGACCGAAGCCGTCGCGCGATACACTGACAAGGTGGTGGGGGTTGCGCGCGATCCTGGAATTGAATTCGTGTTGCGCGACATTTGCTGGCAGGCGGGACCCAAGGGCGCAAACGAAGCTGTGCAAAAGGCACTTGGGTTGAAGGTGACCGGTGTGCTTGGAGAAACAGGTCGAGCGGAACTGCGGCTGGCAGAGTGTCGTTCCCATGCGGTGGTAAAGGCGCTGGAGAAATCGCGTGGGATAGGGCTTGTCAGCGATGCGGATTGGAAACGCTGGGGGGCGGTAACGCGGATTGCCTATTCTCTCTCGCCGCGTAGGTTCGTGGGTGACGGTTTAAAAGTCGCCTGAAGGACAAACGCATGAAACTGACGCTGCACCATATCAACCTTACGACTGAGAATGTTGAACGTATGGATCGCTTTTACAAAGACGTTTTGGGCCTGTCAGATCAGGTGCCGGGCTTGCCGACGCTCGATAAGACCAAAGGGTATGATGGGGACGTGGCTTTTGTGAGTGACGGCGCCATTCAACACCATTTGGCGCAGAAAGACCTCGGGGTGGGGTTCAAGACAGGCTCGGTCGTCAATCCGCTGGAAAAAGGTCATATCGCCTATCGCACCGATGATCTTGAAGCGTTCAAAGCGCATCTGGACAAACAAGGCGTACCCTATGCGGATTGGGGCAATACGGCAGTCGCAGGCTGGAGCCAGATCTTCTTCTATGACCCGGAAGGCAATGTCATCGAGGTTCATCAGGTGGATGATCCTCACTGACATCTGAGGCTAGAATACTTTCAGGAGTGCGGTCTGGACTTCATTGCACGGCCGCTTTGATGGCAAGCATGACACCCCAACTGCAGAAATTTCAGAAATAGCCAGTTCACTACGTTCCCCGCCGTCGTGTCTCAAAGCCCGGTAGAGCTGCTGACATTATCTTTGCGCGGGAACTGCCGGGATCGCATATTAAACTGACACATTGCTGTGGATATCTCGACTGAAGCAATTTGGTTACATTTTCTTACCAAAAGCCCCTTCGGTTTGTTGCGTATCGGAAACTTCCGCAGTAAATGCACGTCAGAATACAACCGTATACAGCAAACTAGGGGACAGGAATGACCGACCGGGTTGGCAAGGCCGGGCTGCAAGTTGCGGCCGAACTGGTGGATTTCATTGAAACGCGGGCTCTGCCCGGTACCGGGGTTTCAGCAGAGGCATTCTGGGAAGGTTTGTCTTCGACCGTGGCCGAGTTCCATCCGCGCATACAAGCCGCACTTGATATACGTGCAGACTTCCAATCTCAGATTGATGCCTGGCACGTTGAGCGTCGTGGTCAGGCCCATGATGCTACGGCTTACGAGGCCTTCTTGCGTGAAATCGGATATCTGGTGCCGGAAGGACCGGCGTTCGAGATCGAAACCCAGAATGTAGACCCTGAGATCGCCACAATCGCTGGGCCGCAATTGGTGGTCCCCGTGATGAACGCGCGTTTTGCCCTGAACGCAGCCAATGCGCGCTGGGGGAGCCTCTACGATGCATTCTACGGCACAGACGCAATCGGCGATCTTCCCAGCGGCAAGGGATATGACGCAGATCGCGGTGCGCGGGTGATTGCAAAGGCCAAAGCGTTTTTGGACGAAGCCCTTCCGTTGCAAAGCGGCTACTGGGCGGACGTTTCCGATTTGTCGGTCAATGACAACACCCTCGCAGTGTCACTGGCGGATCAAGATCAGTTCAAAGGATCTCGTGAGGATACTGACAAGCTTTGCCTTCTATTTGAAAACAATGGATTGAAGATCGAAGTTGTTGTCGATGCGAGCAGCCAGATTGGCGCAAGCGACCCGGCTGGTATTTCGGACGTTCGGCTAGAGTCTGCGCTGTCCGCGATTATGGATTGCGAGGATTCCGTCGCGGCCGTCGACGCCGAAGACAAGGTGATCGCTTACACGAACTGGCTGGGACTTATGGCTGGTGATCTGGAAGAGACCTTTGAAAAAGGCGGTCAGATGATCACCCGGAAGATGCATGAAGATGTGACTTTCATTGCGCCAGATGGATCAAGCTTTGACGTCAAGATGCGCGCGCTGATGCTCGTACGCAATGTCGGCCATCTTATGACGACACCTGCGGTTCTGACCGCTGAAGGTGCTGAGATCGGCGAAGGCATTCTGGATGCGATGGTGACCACGCTTTGCGCGATGCACGACATCGCGCGCAAGGCGAACTCCGTCACTGGAAGTGTTTATGTGGTAAAACCCAAGATGCACGGGCCCGCGGAAGTGGCACTTTCGGACGAGTTATTCTCGGCCGTGGAAGCTGCCCTGGGTCTGCCCCAGAACACCGTAAAGCTGGGCATCATGGACGAGGAACGCCGGACATCGGCAAACTTGGGCGAATGTATCCGAGCCGCAAAGCATCGCGTTGCCTTCATCAATACGGGCTTCCTTGATCGCACCGGGGACGAGATCCACACCAGCATGGAAGCCGGGCCGATGTTGCCGAAGGGGGAAATGAAAGCTCAACCTTGGATCGCGTCTTATGAAGACCGCAACGTTGATATCGGTCTTGCGTGTGGACTGCGTGGTAAAGCTCAAATTGGTAAAGGTATGTGGGCAATGCCTGATGCGATGTCTGAGATGCTGGAGGCCAAAATTGGCCATCCGATGGCCGGTGCGAACTGTGCTTGGGTGCCTTCACCAACGGCGGCAACGCTGCATGCGATGCATTATCACAAAGTAAATGTGCAAGACCGTCAGGCAGAACTGGCAGCGGCAGGGCCACGTGGTACACTGACAGACCTGCTGACCATACCTGTTATGCATGGCCGCAACCTGAGCCCTGATGAGATCGAAGCAGAAATCGATAACTCCGCGCAGGGCATTCTGGGATATGTCGTCCGTTGGGTGGATCAGGGCGTGGGCTGTTCGAAAGTGCCCGACATTCACGATGTTGCCCTTATGGAAGATCGGGCAACATGCCGGATCTCGTCTCAGGCGCTCGCCAACTGGTTGCACCATGGTGTGATCTCGCTTGGGCAAGTCGATGCCGGTTTGCAGAAAATGGCGGTGAAGGTGGACGCTCAAAATGTGGATGATCCTGCGTACACGCCGATGGCACCAGGGTTTGATGGCCCTGCCTATCTGGCCGCTCGGGCTTTGGTGGTTGATGGGCGCGCTCAGCCTTCCGGTTACACCGAACCACTCCTGCATGCGTTCAGGGCAAAAGTGAAAGCAGAGGGATAAGATATGAGCAGCATCACATATAAACAGACGCAAACCATTATTGATGCGACATTGGCAAAAGGTGCCGAGATGGGCTTAAAACCCCTATCTGTCGTGGTTCTGGACGCGGGCGGGCATCCCTTGGCCTTTGCGCGTCAGGATGGGGCAGCACCGGGCCGTTTCGAAATCGCGCGTGGTAAAGCGTATGGCGCTGTCATGCTCGGGATGTCTGGCTCGGCGCAGATGTCACGCGCAGAGGCCCAAGCCTACTTCATGGCGGCTGTAAACGGGGCCTATGGCGGCAAGGTGATACCCGTACCGGGCGGTATTCTGGTGAAAGATGACGCAGGGTCGGTGATTGGTGCCGTTGGCGTAACTGGCGACACCTCGGATAACGATGCTGAAGCCGGAATGGCTGGTCTTGCTGCGGCCGGATTGGCTGGCGAGGCATAGCGCGCCAGCAGCGCAGGTCCGTTTGCCTTCCATGTAAGCATGTGCACAGGACGCCAGCGCCCTGCGCACTTCCCGCGCTTTATCCTGCAGAATTCTTAGCGTAAGCTTCTCGTACTTCGTAATCTTCGGGAAGACTATGCCCAGACCTGTGATCGGCATCATTGGAAACACACATCTGATCAACGAGACGTATCAGATTTACGGTGTTGGTGGGATGACAGTCGAAGCTGTCTCCCAAGTGTGCGACGCGTTGCCCCTCATGGTTCCGACGGATCCTGAAGTGCTATGCATGCAACGGCTGACGGAAACCTGTGACGGGTTCATTTTCACGGGCGGACGTCCAAATGTGCACCCTGAGGAATACGGTCATGAGCCTAGTGAGGCGCATGGTGATTTTGACCGGGCGCGTGACCGCGTTGCCTTGGATCTGATCCGCAAATGCGTCGAGACCGGTCAGCCAATCTTTGGAATTTGCCGAGGCTTTCAGGAAGTGGCAGTGGCCTTTGGATCCACTCTCCATCCTGAAATTCGCGATTTGCCAGGACGCGACAACCACAGAATGCCGCCGGATGGCACTCTTGAAGAGAAATTTGCGTTACGCCATGTGGTGACGGTTTCGGAAAACGGACCTTTCTCCAAAGTGTTTGGATCCACTCAGGTCTTAACAAATACGTTGCACGGACAGGGCATAGAAGAGGCCGGCTCGCGTGTGGTCATTGATGGTCTCGCACCAGATGGCACGCCAGAGGCGATCTATATCGAAGGCGCTCCCGGGTATACGCTATCGGTACAATGGCACCCTGAGTACAACGCCGCGAATGATCCAGTTTCACTCGCGCTCTTTGGGGCCTTCGGTCAAGCGTGTCAGGACTGGGCTGACGGAAAGCTGCCAAAGGTTTTAAAGACTGCTTAGGCCTGAATGCATGCTCTTGCATGACGGGAAGGCTCTCGCTACGCCAGCTCTAACAGCTGCGAGGGAGGTCCCAGTATGAAACGGTCTGAGATCAACGAAATTATGGCTGAGGCGGATAAGTTCATCCGCTCTTTTGGCTATGTGTTGCCGCCCTTTGCCTATTGGTCGCCTCAGAACATGAAAGACCGGCGGGCAGAAATCGACAATGTGATCGGCGCGCGTTTGGGCTGGGACATAACGGACTACGGGCAGGCGAAGTTTGATGATTTGGGCTTGTTCCTGTTTACGGTTCGCAACGGGCGACAAGAGGATCTGAAACGCGGCGGCGGTATGTGCTACGCGGAAAAAATCATGATCTCACGCCACAATCAGATCAGCCCGATGCACCGGCATTGGCTGAAAGCGGAAGATATCATCAACAGAGGCGGAGCCACGCTTGCCATCGAACTTTATGGCGCGGCAGAAGATGGATCCTTCGACGAGACCGCTGGCGGGACCGTTTATTGCGATGGCATCAAACGAGACTTTACCCCCGGTGAAGTATTGCGGTTCGCACCTGGCGAGAGCGTCACCCTTGTGCCAGGGGATTGGCACGCGTTCTGGGGAGAGGGCGGCGATGTGCTGATTGGCGAAGTGTCCACTGTAAATGACGATGAAACAGACAATTGGTTCAAGGATCCGATTGGACGCTTTGCCGAGATTGAAGAGGACGTCGCGCCGACACAACTTCTCGCGAGCGATTACGCCAATTGGCTCTGACGGTTTCGCGTTTTCAGTTAATTTGAAGGCTAAGTTCGCGTAAACCGCATCCGATAGACCGGTAGCTTCTGGTCAAATCGTTCAACAGTTTCCTTTGGCGCGTCCGTCCAACCTTGCTTCAGCAGAAAACGACGGGAGTATTCACTGGCCTGAACATCAAAGGTGGTGACATTTGACAGCGCGGGATCGGATATGGCGGCATCATAAACACGCTTGGATATCCCGCGGCCCATCTGTGCAGGCGCGACGTAAAGAAAATCGAGATGTCCGTCATATGTGATCGAGGCAAACCCGAGAAGCATGTCGTCCTCGCTTGCTACATAGCACACCGCGTCGCCAAGCCGGTCTCGCCATTCCGGATAAGGATGGTCATTTGGGGCCCAGGCCCGACGCTGCGCTTCGGAATAAAACCGTGCAGCACCTTCACGGACTGCTGCTAAGTAAATCGCATAGACGTCGTCCAGATCGTTGTGGTGAAACTTGCGGATAGTGATCATGGCGCGGGTTTGCCTTCCGCGCGCGGGCGGCGCAAGACGGTGTGTCATGCTTTTACGCAAGGACGTATCAAGGATCGAACAACGACAGCATTACGCCTGCGGACACGAAGACCCAACGATTTTGGAGAAAAGCCGAAGCCAAGGTTACTACTAGGAAAAGCGCACACTGGAAGCGTTGCCAGAACGAAGGAATGCGCAGTACCTAGGCAGCGATACGGGAGTAAGCGGACCATGAACCTGAGTTTCAAACAGATACTCGATTTGCCACCTGTCTGGTTGGCGGGCTGCCTTGTTCTGGCGTGGGCCCAGACGTGGATCTTGCCCTCATTTCCATCTTTGGAAATCTCGGGTTGGAGTTTCGTCGCGGTGGGCGTGGCCTTTATGGTGCTCGCGTTTCGCGCTTTTCAACAAGCGCGCACCTCGGTGATCCCTCATCAGGTCCCATCGCGGTTGATCACGCATGGGGTTTTCCGCCATTCGAGAAACCCGATCTATTTTGCGGATGTGATGATCCTGGTTGGCGCTTCGCTGATTATGGGGTCTTGGTTGGGGCTTTTGTTGGTCCCTGTTTTGGTGCGAATTCTGACAAAAAGGTTTATCGAACCGGAAGAAGTCCGGTTGAAAGAGAAGTTTAGCGCTAACTATGAGGCATGGGCGTCACGCACACGCCGCTGGGTATAATCCGCTCTTCCAAGTCAGAGAAAAAATTACTATGCGCCCTGATCATATCGTTTAGGTGCGATCATGCGACACCTGTGTCGTCGCAATTCGCGTGCTAATTACACGCAATGTCATGTGCTCGATCACCTCTTTCGGGCAGGCTACTAGTGAGGGGACAAGACGTTGAAAATTGGCGTTCCTAAGGAAATCTTCGAAGGGGAAGCGCGTGTTGCGATGACCCCTGACAGCGCGAGAGCGTTGCAGAAACTCGGGTATGAATGCGCGATTGAAACCGGTGCAGGGATGTTGGCCGGGTTCTCAGATGCTGCCTATGAAGACGCTGGTGTACAGATCTACAAGACACCTGCACCGCTTTTCAAGGGCTGCGATATCATCGCGAAAGTGCGTCCACCCAGTGAGACAGAAGCAAAGCGTCTTACATCGGATAAAACACTGATTTCTTTCTTCTACCCCGGCGCGAATGAAGAATTGATGGCGTTGGCAAACTCGAAGGGCGCCAGCGTAATCGCCATGGACATGGTGCCACGCATTAGCCGTGCGCAGAAGATGGATGCGCTTTCATCGATGGCCAACATCGCAGGCTATCGTGCGGTCATCGAGGCAGGCAACAACTTCGGGCGCTTCTTCACCGGTCAGGTCACCGCGGCGGGTAAAGTTCCTCCGGCCAAGGTTCTGGTTGTGGGGGCAGGCGTGGCTGGTCTGGCCGCGATTGGTACGGCAACGTCGCTCGGTGCGATCACATATGCCTTCGATGTGCGCCCGGAAGTGGCAGAACAGATCGAATCGATGGGCGCTGAGTTTGTGTTCCTTGAGTTTTCAGCTGATGAACTGCCCGATGGCGCGGAAACCGGCGGCTATGCTGCACCCTCGAGCCCCGAGTTCCAGGCCAAACAGCTTGCAAAGTTTCGCGAGATTGCAGCGGATATCGACATCGTCATCACGACTGCGCTGATCCCCAACCGTCCTGCGCCGCTTCTTTGGACTAAAGACATGGTCGAAATGATGAAGCCGGGCTCGGTTGTTGTCGACTTGGCGGCCGAACGTGGTGGCAACTGCGAATTGACCGTGATGGATGAAAAGGTGGTCAGCGATAATGGCGTGACCATCATCGGCTACACCGACTTCCCAAGCCGTATGGCCGCACAGTCGTCGACCCTTTATGCAACCAACATTCGCCACATGATGACGGATCTGACCCCTGAAAAGGACGGCCAGGTCAATCACGACATGGAAGACGACGTGATCCGCGGCGCGACCATTACGCATGCAGGCGAAATCACCTTCCCGCCGCCACCGCCGAAAGTGCAGGCGATTGCGGTGCAGAAGAAAGAAAAGCCGAAGGAAAAGACGCCCGAGGAGATCAAGGCGGAGGAAGCGGCGGCTTTCAAAGCACAGACCACGCAACAGGTCACGCTGCTGGCGGTCGGTGCGGCTTTGGTACTTGGCGTCGGCCTTATCCCAGGGATGCCTGAGAGCTTCATGCAGCACTTTATCGTCTTTGTGCTGTCCGTCTTCATCGGCTTCCAGGTCATCTGGAATGTGGCGCACTCCTTGCACACACCGCTGATGGCAGTGACCAACGCTATTTCGTCCATCATCATTCTGGGTGCTTTGATCCAGATAGGTTCGACGGGCTTCCTGATCACGATCCTTGCCGCAGCAGGCATATTTATGGCGTCGGTGAATATCTTCGGCGGCTTCCTCGTAACACGGCGCATGCTCGCCATGTTCCAGAAATCCTAAAGGGAGAGCCGGGTTATGGAATTTACCTTTACTTACGCCGCATACGCGGTCGCGGCTGTTCTCTTCATTCTGTCCTTGGGCGGGCTGAGCGGTCAAGAAAGCGCAAAACGCGCGGTTTGGTACGGCATCGTAGGTATGGCGATTGCAGTTCTGGCGACGCTCTTCGGACCCGGGCAGGGCCTATGGGTTGTCTCGCTCGTTTTGATTGCGCTGGGCGCAGCTGTTGGTTATCAACTCGCAACGCGCGTTCAGATGACCCAAATGCCAGAGCTGGTTGCGATCATGCACTCGCTCGTTGGTTTGGCTGCCGTATTCGTGGGCTTTAATGCAGACCTGACAATCCTGAGCGTCGAGGCAGCAAAAGCTGCCGGTGAGGCGGTTCAGGGCTCGTTTGCGGAGCTCGTTGCAAAGAAATCGTCTGTCGAAATCGGCATCCTGAAGGTCGAACTGGTCTTAGGGGTCTGGATCGGTGCGGTAACCTTCACCGGATCGGTGATCGCCTATGGCAAGCTCGCAGGACGCGTGGACAGCGCGGCCAAGCAATTGCCTGGGGGACACATCCTCAATGCGGCTGCGGCGGCCCTGTCGGTGTTGCTTGTGATCATGTACCTGAGCGGTTCAGGTAGCTGGACGCTGGTTCTGCTGACCGTTCTGGCGCTCTTTATCGGCTACCATTTGATTATGGGGATTGGCGGCGCGGATATGCCGGTCGTCGTCTCGATGCTGAACAGCTATTCCGGCTGGGCCGCAGCGGCGATCGGGTTCAGCCTCGGCAACGACCTTTTGATCGTTGTTGGCGCGCTCGTTGGCTCCTCTGGTGCAATTCTGTCTTACATCATGTGTAAGGCGATGAACCGGTCCTTCGTCAGCGTGATCCTTGGCGGTTTCGGCGGTGCAGGCGGCGAACAGATGGCTGTTGAAGGCGAACAGGTAGCTATCGACAGCGATGGCGTTGCAACGGCACTGAATGAAGCTGACAGCATCATCATCATCCCTGGCTATGGCATGGCTGTGGCGCAGGCCCAGCAGTCCGTGTCTGAGCTGGTGCGCAAGTTGCGTGCCAAAGGTAAGACCGTGCGGTTTGCCATTCACCCGGTTGCGGGACGTCTGCCAGGCCACATGAATGTTCTGCTGGCCGAGGCCAAGGTGCCTTACGACATCGTGCTGGAAATGGACGAGATCAACGAAGACTTCCCTGATACAGACGTTGCGATCGTGATCGGGTCCAATGATATCGTGAACCCTGCCGCGCAAGACGACCCGAACAGCCCGATTGCCGGGATGCCGGTCCTTGAATGCTGGAAGTCCAAGCAGGTGTTCGTATCCAAGCGTGGCCAGGGCACGGGTTATTCGGGCATCGAAAACCCGCTCTTTTACAAAGAGAACACCCGCATGTTCTACGGTGACGCGAAGAAGTCGCTGGATGAGCTGTTGCCAAAGATCGATTGATCTCAGTTTTCGGATGGAATTGAAAGGGCGCCTTTGGGCGCCCTTTTTCGTGAAATGCAGTTCAGTTCGAGGTCGCCTGCTTGGCGCGGCGTTGCCTGTGAGTTTAACTGCGCCTGTGCGAACCAATGAGGCAATATGAACACCCCAGCACATCTGATATTTGGCGTTGCCGCGTTTGGTGATCCCGGACGGCGCTATACAAGTTTGGCAGCTGTACTCGGCAGCCTTGCACCAGATCTGTCCCTTTATCTGATGGCAGGTGTGTCATTGTTCATCCTACAAATCCCGCCGCAGGTTGTATTTGACGAGCTCTATTTTTCAGATGCCTGGCAGACGGTTTTTGCAGTCGACAATTCGTTTCTGGTCTGGGGGGCAATTCTGGCGCTGGGAGCGTGGCGCAGGTCTGCGGTGATCGTTGCCTTTGCCGGTGCTGCCTTGTTGCACATTGGTTTGGATTTTCCGCTACACCACGATGATGGTCGCCCGCATTTCTGGCCCCTATCAACTTGGGTTTTTGAGTCACCCTTCAGCTACTGGGACCGCCGACAAAGTGCGAGTTTCATCGCGCCGCTGGAAGGCGCAATCTGTCTCGGACTAACGGTCCTGCTTTGGCGGCGCTATGCCAGTTGGGTGCAACGCGCGATTTGGACGCTTGTGTTGGCGCTTGAGGTGTGGGTGATCCGCGGCTGGTTCATGTTTGTGTTCTAGCGCGGAACCACAACTTCGTAGCCCGCCTCTTCTGGCTCGTCATCCAGCATCTCGGGCGGGAACCCCGGCGCCGTGATGTCGAGGCCCGTCTCATCCTCAAGTCGCTTGATGATGTTGGGTGAGAGCTCGCGCGGGCCGTAGCGGCGTTCGCCATCCTGAAAGATCTCGTTGATCAGTGGCGACATCTCAAGCGGAACGCCATGTGCCTCTGCGATTGATTGGAACAAGCCAATATCCTTGTTTACCAAATCCATAGTGAAGCTGATGTCGCGCGATCCGTTCAGGATCACCTGACCTTCGGTCTCGGCCACAAAAGACGTACCAGAGCTGATTTCGATGGCTTTATAGGTGGTCGCGAGATCAATGCCCGCCGCTTTCATTGTAGTCAGCGCTTCGGCCACAGAGATCAGGTTTACCGTTGCCAGATAGTTGGTCATGACCTTCAGGGTGCTTGCTGTTCCGATCGGTCCGGTATGAAGGACGCGACGGCCAAGTGTTGTCAGGACCGGCAGCATCCGTTCGAAGGTTTCCCGATCGCACCCCGCGAAGATGGAGATATTCCCGGTCGCGGCGCGATGGCACCCGCCGGATACAGGACATTCGATCGCATGGCCGCCTTTCGCCTGGACAAGCTCTGCCATCCGGGCAACTTCAGAGGCCACGGTCGTACTCATCTCTGCCCAGATGGTTCCTGGCGTAAGCGTCGAAAGAATGCCGTCTTCACCTTCCAGCACTGCCGAGCAAGCCGCAGGGGAGGGCAGGCATGTGATCACCAGCTCGCAGGTCTGCGCGAGTTCTGCAGGGGAACTTGCAATCTTTGCTCCAAGAGCCTGAAATTTTCCGCAGAGTGCATCGTCCAGATCGCGGACGGTTACATCATGGCCGTTGCGCAACAAACTGCCTGCGAGTTTACCACCCACGTTGCCGAGACCAATAAAGCCTACCTTCATGAACAAGACCCCTAAATTTTCAATAAGCCTTGAATGTTTTCAGGGACTTGGGCTGTTCTGTTTGCGACGTTTTGAGTTGTACTATGTTTCGTTTTGGCAACATTGTATACCGCGGCACACCTATAACATGCTGAAAATAAAGCATTTTACGGTTTACTTGGCGCGATCTGCGACGTAGTCAGTTTGGAGATGAAGAGATATGCCCCATGACCAAGCTCGAAGATCATCCGCTCAGATATCAATTGGCAAACGAATTGCATGCCCGACCCTTCCCGTCTCTGGGCGCGCCGTGTCGTGCAGTCTTTTTGGCCATCAAGCAGCCCAGTAATGCGGTTGGCAGGGATCGGGATGCAGACCGGGCCCATCTGCTGGCGCTTCTGGACCGATATGGGGCAGATCATCCATCGCCCGGGGCCACGCATTTCTTTGGCACAATCGGCAAGTACCAGTTGAAATGGGAAAGCCATACTGAGTTCATCACATACACCGTCTTCATGGATGGGCTTGGAACCAAGCCCTTCTCGCCCGATGATTTCGAGGTATTCCCAGAAGATTGGTTGGCAAAAGCGCCTGGCAATCGGATGACCTCGGCCCTTGTGCGGATTGAAGAACAGTCAGACAATGCGGGGATTTCTGAAAAGCTGGCAGAATGGTTTGTGCCTGAGAGCCTTGCGGTTTCCTCAGTGTTGGAAGATACCGCCGTTGTCGCTTCGGATTTTCGCATTGATGCAGCGGGTCATATGCGCTCGGTTATATTCGTACGCCCAGCCTCAGGCGATCGCCGGAATGGGCGGATTGTGCAGCGGGTGACCGAGATCGAGACCTACAAATCGATGTCGATGTTGGGCCTGGCGCGGGTTCGGGAGCTGTCAGGACCGATGGGAGCGCTAGA
>Ga0189292_10342_pt1 | contig 16681 bp, 18 predicted proteins | sample UW1oraminimetaG_FD_130317 | JGI IMG/M metagenome (GOLD analysis project Ga0189292, IMG submission 130317) | Marine microbial communities from the Costa Rica Dome - UW179A-orange mini metaG | ecosystem: Environmental > Aquatic > Marine > Oceanic > Photic zone | place: Costa Rica: the Eastern...
CATTTCTTCTGCCATGGCAGAATTCAGGGCTTCGCGAACCGTCATCGCCTTCATCGCGGTGCCTTCGGGCCAATCCGGGGTAACTTCGACCACAGCGACGGGCGCTGAGGCTTGTGCCGGGGCGGGGGTGGCTTCTGCTGCAACGGGTGTAGCGGCCTCAGTGGCTGGGGCCGGAGCGGAAGCCGCGGGCAGTGCGCTTGCGTCTTCACCATCTTCCAGCAGAACTGCGATCGGGGTGTTGACCGCAACACCCTCGGTGCCTTCCGTGATCAGGATTTTTCCCATCACGCCTTCGTCCACGGCCTCAAATTCCATCGTGGCCTTGTCGGTTTCGATCTCGGCGATGATGTCCCCGGAGGAGACGGTATCGCCTTCTTTCACCAGCCATTTCGCCAGTGTGCCTTCTTCCATGGTCGGAGAGAGGGCGGGCATCAGAATTTCGGTTGCCATTGGTTGCTCTCCCTATCAGGCGTCTACGTAAATGTCGGTCCAGAGCTCTTCGAGCGCTGGTTCCGGGCTGATTTTGGAGAATTCAGCCGCATCGTTCACGACCGCCTTGATATCCTTGTCGATCGACTTGAGATCGTCTTCCGTTGCGTGGCCACCTGTCAGCAGCATCTCGCGGACCTGCTCGATCGGATCACGTTCGTCACGCATCTTCTGAACTTCCTCACGGGTCCGGTACTTTGCCGGGTCCGACATGGAGTGCCCGCGGTAACGATAGGTTTTAACCTCGAGAATGTAGGGCCTTTGCCGGCACGGCAGTGTGCAACGGCCTTTTCACCTGCGGCTTTCACCGCCAGCACATCCATGCCGTCTACCTCTTCACCCGGAATGCCGTATGCCGCGCCGCGTTCCCAGTAGCTTGGCGATTTGGTCGACCGCTTGGTCGATGTGCCCATGGCGTATTGGTTGTTTTCGATGACAAATACGACAGGCAGCATCCAGAGCTCTGCCATATTGTAGGCCTCGTAGACCTGACCCTGGTTGGCCGCGCCATCACCGAAATAGGTGAAGGTTACGCGGTCATTGCCCTTGTACTTATCTGAGAAAGCGAGACCCGCGCCGATGGGGACCTGCGCCCCGACGATGCCATGGCCACCATAGAAGTGCTTCTCTTTCGAGAACATGTGCATGGAACCGCCTTTGCCCTTGGAATAGCCGCCTTCGCGACCAGTGAGCTCGGCCATCACACCTTTGGGGTCCATTCCGCAGGCCAGCATATGGCCATGATCGCGGTAGGAGGTAACACGCTTGTCACCTTCTTCCGTTGCAGCCTCAAGACCAACGACAACCGCTTCTTGTCCGATGTAAAGGTGGCAGAAGCCCCCGATCAGCCCCATCCCGTAAAGCTGCCCGGCCTTTTCTTCAAAACGGCGGATCAGCAGCATTTCCTTGTAGTGGCCCAGTAGCTCATCCTTCGAGACGTTGGGCTTTGCGCGCGTGCTTTTGCGTGCGGCCATGGGGTCGATCTCCCTCATCCAAACAATTAGTTTAGCGTTGAACTACATTGCAGATAGGGGTGTGTCAAAGGGATCTATTCCACATGCCTTGGATATCCGCATTGCAAAAAATGCATACCAAGAAGGCGCACGCGCTCTTGCGTCAGCGAATGACCAACTCTCCGGGACGGACAACGCCCAGCACATCGCGTGCGCGTTCTTCCAGTAAATCAAGGTCCAGAAAGTCGTCTGACAGGCGGCGTGTCTTGTTTTCAAGTGCGGCCAGTTCGGCCATCAGCGCATCACGTTCCACGATCAGGCCACGCTCGTCTGCTTCGATTTGAACGCGGCTGAACAATCCATATTCGCCCTGAACTGCATGGAAGGCGAAGTAGAGGCCCAGCGCCAGTGCGAGACCGCCGACGAGTGCGCCTTGGAGCGCGGAGGATTGTGTGTCTTGTGTCACTCGTAAATCTGCCTTCTGTCCCGTTTTTTGGGATCTGCAGAGAGATTCGCACAAAACCGACGCGTTGGGAATCCCCTACATGCCGGTTTTGTCGTTATTTAGCGATGTTTTGCGCGGCTTTGGCGATGTTTTGCCTCAAGCGCGGTGATTTTTGGTCAAGCTTTGCCTTTGTAAATGTCAACCAGTTTGCCAAGCATTTCCAGCGCATCTGGTTTGGACCGCTGGAAGCTGTTGCGCCCGATGATCGAGCCGTTGCCACCGCCGTCACGAATGGCACGGGCGTCATCAAAGACTGAGTTTGCACCTTTCTTTGCACCGCCAGAAAACACGATGATCCGTTTGCCGTTGAAGACCGACTGGACGCAGTGCTTTACGCGCGCAGCCTGGGTGGCGATGTCGATCTCTTCGCTTTCATAGACCGTCTTGGCCTCTGGCAGCATCAGGTGATCGGTGCCCAGTTTGATCTTGATGATATGTGCACCCAGAAGTGCGGCCATATGGGCGGCGTAGGCGGCCACATCAATTGCCGTCTCGCCTTCTTTGGTGATCGCTTCCCCTCGGGGGTAGGACCAGATCACGGTCGCAACACCTTTGGCGGCGGCTTCTTTGCGCATCTCGACGATCTCTTCCATCATATCGATAGCGCTGTCCGAGCCCGGATAGATCGTGAAGCCAATCGCGCCTGCGCCGACGCGCAGCGCGTCATCCACCGATGCCGTGATTGCCTGGTTTTTGCCTGCTGTACCAGACATCAGCGAGTTGGCAGAGTTTACTTTCAGGATCGTCGGGATCTGTCCGGCGAATGTGTCCGCGCCGGCTTCCAGCGGACCCAGAGGTGCTGCGTAGGCGTTCAGACCTGCATCAATGGCAAGCTGGTAATGATAATGCGGGTCGTAGCCTTCAGGATTTGGCGCAAAACTGCGCGCAGGACCGTGTTCAAAGCCCTGATCGACCGGCAGGATGATCATCTTGCCCGTTCCGCCCAGCTTTCCGGTCATCAGCATCCGGTTCAGATTGGCTTTTACACCCGGTGTTTCACCCTCGTAATGGCTGAGGATTTGTTTGACGATACGGGTGGATTTCATGACTGCATCCTTGATTAACGAGCATTTAGGATGCCTAAGCCGTGCGATCTGCCGTGCCAATGACGGTAACGCTAACTGTGACGCGATTTCACGTTTTGGTTCCAATATTCGGGAAAAACAGCCGAAAATCCGGGAATTTTTCACCAAAACGCAATATCACGGCGAGGTCAGCCGCGTGGGCATAGACGCATTTATCCAGTCATACGGGGCCCGCGAACCGATCTTGGTAATGTGCTACTCCGAATGCGCTTGATCGTCCATGCTGCCCGCCCCTGCTCATCGGGCCAGATCCCAGAGGATTGCGCTGGACGCCGCGTCTTCGGTGACAGCGCCGCTGAGTGCCCAATAATGCGCGTTAAGTTAGGACCGACTGTTCGTCCTCCCGCGTGACTGATGACACAGGAGGAACCGTACTGCACCTTCAGGTCTTTGGTTTATTCCAGCGCTGCAACGCCTGGAAGGGTCTTGCCTTCCATCCACTCAAGGAACGCACCACCGGCAGTAGAAATATAGGTGAAATCCTCGGCCACGCCGGCCGCGTTCAAGGCCGCAACCGTATCGCCCCCACCTGCAACTGAGATCAACTGGCCCTCTTTGGTCAGCGATGCGGCGGCCTGAGCGGCCTCGACGGTGGCGGCATCGAAAGGTTCGAGCTCAAATGCGCCAAGGGGTCCGTTCCAGATAAGTGTTTCTGCTGCCATAAGCGTATCCGTGATCAGCTTCACTGTCGCAGGCCCCGCATCAAGGATCATCGCATCTGAAGGGCAGTCCTGTGCATGATGCAGGCTGTTTTCGGCATTTGCCTTGAACGCGCGTGCCACTACGACGTCCACGGGCAGAATGATCTGACATTGCTGTTGGACGGCCTTTGCCAGAACGTCCTTTGCGGTCTCCAGCATGTCGCGCTCAGCCAGAGACGTGCCGATCTCAAACCCTTGAGCAGCAAGGAAGGTATTTGCCATCCCGCCGCCGATGACCAGATGATCGACCTTCTCCACAAGATTGGCCAGCAGATCCAGCTTTGTCGAGACTTTGGCGCCGCCAACCACGGCAACCACCGGGCGTTTTGGCTCGCTGAGCGCGGCTTCGAGCGCCCGCAATTCGGCTTCCATCAGTCGACCCGCACAGGAGGGCAAATGATGTGCGACACCCTCTGTGGAGGCATGCGCCCGGTGCGCGGCTGAAAAGGCATCATTGCAATAGATGTCTCCCAGCGAGGCGAGAAATCCCGCCATCTTCGGGTCATTGGCTTCTTCCATCGCGTTGAACCGCGTGTTCTCGACAAGAACCACGGCATCTGAAGGAAGCGCGTCAAGTGCGTCGCGGCTGGGGCGTTCGACAAAGGTCACTGCGGTGCCAAATGCGTCTTCTAATGCGGGCACCAGAGGGCGTAGCGACATTTCCGGAACGACCTGACCTTTCGGGCGCCCGAAATGTGCAAGCAGCACAGGCTTGCCACCTGCACCAAGAATATCCTTCACCGTGGGTACGATCCGCGCGATGCGGGTTGCATCGGTTACGCGCCCGTCTTCCATCGGAACATTGATATCAACACGCGTCAGGACCGTTTTTCCGTCCAACTCCATGTCGTCGAGTGTCTTCCAGCTCATCTCAGTCTCCAAGCCTGTTTGCGCTAACTTTACCTTGTCTTGTGATCCGGCGCACAGCGTCTTAGGGTCGCGCGGATTTTGACAACCGGAGGCTAAGATGGCCGAGATCAAAGACCCTGAAAACACAATCATCATGGAACTGAAAGATGGGACTGTAACCATCGAGCTTCTGCCTGACATTGCACCGCTGCATTCCGAGCGGATGAAAGAACTCGCGCGAGCAGGAAAGTATGACAATGTGTGTTTTCACCGGGTTATCGAAGGGTTCATGGCGCAAACCGGCGACGTGGCGAATGGAAATATGGAAGAGGACTTCAACTTGCGTGCCGCAGGCACAGGCGGATCGGACCTGCCAAACTTGAAGGCTGAGTTTTCTGGCATTCCACATGATCGCGGTACGCTTGGCGCAGCACGCAGCCAAAACCCCGACTCAGCCAACAGCCAGTTCTTCATCAACTTCAAGGACAACCATTTCCTTAATCGCCAGTACACGGTCTATGGCCGCGTGATCGAAGGTATGGAGCATGTCGACGCTATCATGCGCGGCGAGCCGCCTGCGCAGCCTGACCGTATGGTCTCGGTGAAAGTGGCTGCTGATATCGAAGGCTAGGCCGATGACCCGGGATAAGCTGATCGCAGGGGGCATGTTTGCCATCGGGGCTTTGGTTCTGGTGGGCGTATACTTTGCGACATTGCCATCTGATGAGCCGCAGCCTCAACCTCAACCTCAACCTCAACCTGAGGCCACGCTGGAAGAAGGCGGCGACCAGCCGGGACCTTATCTGGATATCGTGGTTGAAGGGGGGGGCGCGAACGGAACGATCACGATCGATCTGATGCAGCAACTGGCTCCGGGACATGTGGAGCGGGTTATGACGCTTGCCCAGGAAGGTCTCTATGACGATGTGGTGTTTCACCGTGTGATCGAAGGGTTCATGGCGCAAACCGGTGATGTCGAATTTGGCAAACTGGGCGGCGACCTGGGGATGGCTGGACGAGGTGGGTCGGATTTGCCCGATCTTCCAGCGGAGTTTTCCGATGAACCCTTCGCTCGTGGTATTCTGGGAATGGCGCGGGCGCAAAGCCCTGACAGTGCAAATTCCCAGTTCTTCATCATGTTCGCACCGGCTCCGAGCTTGGATGGGCAATATACCGTTCTTGGTGAGGTGACTGAGGGTATGGACGTGGTCGACGCCATCAAGCGAGGCGACGGGCCCAACGGAGCTGTTCTTGGCCAGCCTGATCGCATGGTCAGCGTGACAGTTCGGACGAACTGACTCAAGCATAACCATCGCAGATGGGATTGGATGCGCCCGGACCGGATGACGGTTCGGGCGTACTCTTTTTCCGGGAGGTCGCAGGCTGAGGGTTGCCCACAGATTGTCACCTTCGCGTGACAGGGGCTGTGCAGGGTGATCGGGACAGGCCATCCTCCGGCGAATGCAACGTTCCACGCAGGAGATACAGCCATGAAACCCGTCGCGCTCGCATTGGCCGCATTGGTCGGACTTTCAGTCCCGGTTTTTGCTCAAGAAGATTTTGGAACTGCGCCTCAACATTGGTCGTTCTCGTTTCCAATAGCAGATTTCTCGACAACCCTTGTGCCCTTCGTCGAGATCAAAACCGTCATCGGGCGGGACCAGATCCCCGCAGTTGATACCGTGAATTATATCAGCGCCCTTGAAGAAGACCGGCTGGATGCGCGTGAGCCAGTTTTAACGCTCGAACTCGATGACGCAGAGCCGCGCGCCTTCCCGATCCGCTATCTGATGTTTCATGAGATCGCCAATGATCAGATCGGTGATGTGCCCGTGGCGGTCACGTATTGTCCGCTTTGCAATTCGGGCATGATTTTTGACCGACGTGTTGAACTGGATGGAGAAACCCGCACGATCAGTTTTGGTGTTTCTGGCAAGCTGCGAAACTCGGATATGGTCATGTATGATCGTGAAACCGAAAGCTTCTGGCAGCAAGCGGTTGGGGAAGGCATTGTCGGAACCTTCGCGGGCGTCGAGCTGACCCAGCTTCCGGGATGGATGGAAAGCTGGGGAGAGTTCGTGGCGCGCAACCCCGAAGGCCTCGTCATGGATGCCCCCCGCAGAGGTGCTGGATACGGGCGGAACCCCTATATCGGATATGACAGCCAAAGCCGCCCCTATGCGCAATTCTACAATGGTGAAAACCCACCTCATGACATTCCAGCCTTGATGCGGGTTGTGCGCGTGGGTGAACAGGCCTGGCCCATCAGTCGTCTTCAGGAGGTGAGCGAAGTGACCGAGGCAGGCATTCGCATCACCTGGACAGCCGGGCAGGCCAGCGCGATGGATTCCGGGCTGATTGCGGAAGGCAAAGACGTGGGCACAATTCGCGTCTTTGACGCGGAAACCGGCGCTGACCTGCCGCATGATGTGATGTTTGCCTTCGCATTTCACGCCTTCTGGCCTGAAGGCATCTGGATGCTTGGCGAAAGCTGAGGCGTGTCGGTAAAGCGATCTGGGACATGCATCGACGTCTCTTCCTGACGGAAAACGCCACGCATTGCGCAGGTTTCGGATCGCGCGTCTGATTGTATTGCACTAGCTACTGGCCCAAAAAAAGAGGGCTGTGTTCAGATGCCAACCATGACGCGAACCACCTGGGGTCTGCTTTTGATCCTGTCCCTGCTTTGGGGTGGGTCGTTCTTTTTCATCGCGGTCGCGGTGAAAGGCTTGCCGATCTTTACCATCGTCTGGCTACGGGTTGCGATTGCTGGCGCGGTCTTGTGGGGCGTGATCTGGATCAGCGGCTTGAAGATTGCCTGGAGTCGCGCCGGGATCATCGCCTGCTTTGGTATGGGTGTCCTGAACAACGCTGTGCCCTTCACTCTGATCGTCTACGGTCAGGCCAGCATTCCATCAGGGTTGGCGTCGATCCTGAACGCAACGACGCCGCTTTTCACCGTTGTTGCGACGCATGTTCTGACGCAGGACGACAAGCTGACGGTTCAGAAGTTTTCAGGTGTGGCGCTTGGCATTGCGGGCGTTGCGGTTCTGGTTGGCCCGGATGTTCTGGGCAGCGGCGCGCCGGTACTTGCCCAACTTGCAATTCTGGGGGCTGCTTTCAGTTACGGACTGGGCGGGGTGTGGTCGCGCAGGTTCAAGGTTTTGGAGACGCCGTTGCCAGTCACGGCAATCGCGGTGGGGCAGCTGACGGTATCGACACTTTTGATGCTGCCATTGATGCTTGTGCTGGACAGGCCTTGGGCAATGGAAGTGCCCGGCCTTCCTGCGGTCCTGTCTGTGATCGGGCTCGCGGTGGTGTCCACTGCACTGGCCTACATCCTATTTTTTCGCATTCTGAATCTGGCGGGTCCCACAAATGTCAGCCTCGTGACCTTCTTAATCCCAATCTCGGCGACAGGTCTGGGATGGGCGTTTCTATCTGAACGATTGGGTATCGGGGAACTGATCGGCGCGCTTTTGATCGGGGCAGGGCTTGCCGCGATGGATGGACGGCTCTTGCGCTGGCTTCGGTACCAAGTCACACCTAACGCATGAGCCATCCCGATCGTCCTGTTCTGGGCATCCTACTGATGCTTGGGTTTTGCGTGCTTGCACCGTTGGGGGACGGGCTGGCGAAGTATATTGGGACAGCGGTACCCCTCGCGATATTGCTGCTGGTGCGATTTGGGGCACAGGTTATTCTGCTTGCTCCTGTGGTGGCCCTGTGGGGACTGAGGTGGCAGTATTCGGGTCTCGTGTTGCGACTGGTTGTTTATAGAACGCTTTTGCACATCGCCGGGATCGGAATGATGTTTCTGTCTTTACGCTTTCTGCCGCTGGCCGAAGCGATTGCCATTGCCTTCGTCATGCCCTTCATCATGCTGCTGCTCGGAAAGTATGTCCTGGGTGAAGAGGTGGGTCACCGCAGGCTGATCGCCTGTGTCGTTGGCTTTATCGGGACACTGATGGTGGTGCAGCCCAGCTTTGCGGAAGTGGGCCTACCTGCGCTTCTGCCCATGGCTGTTGCGGTTGTCTTTGCGCTTTTCATGCTGGTGACCCGCCAAATTGCGCAACAGGTCGATCCCATCGCACTGCAAGCGGTGTCAGGCGCAATCGCATCGGGAATATTGTTGCTGGCGATGCTCTTGGTTGGGGCGGATACAGGGGACATGGCCCTAGTTGCGCCGCCTGTTGATCTCTGGCCGCTCCTGCTGGTGATCGGGATCGTGGGTACCATGGCGCATCTTTTGATGACCTGGGCGCTCAAGTTTGCACCGTCTGCCACGCTTGCCCCGATGCAGTATCTCGAAATCCCCTTTGCAACGATCATTGGCTGGCTGTTTTTCCGCGACTTTCCTAACGGTCTTGCGGCGCTGGGCATCGCCGTGACAATCGCGACGGGGCTCTACATTGTGTACCGCGAGCAACTGGGCTCGAGGGTGGCGAAGACACTGCCCGCAGATCCGACCGACCCCTAGCTTACAAGACCCGGACGAAAAGGACCTTGGGAATGACTGCGGACGACATTATCGCAAAGCTTCAGTTGCAGCCGCACCCGGAAGGCGGGTTTTACCGTCAGACCTGGATTGCCGACGCTCCGGACGGAGAGCGCCCGGCAGGAACGGCAATCTATTTTCTTCTGCGAGATGGCGGGGCCAGCCATTGGCACAAGGTAGATGCCTCCGAGATCTGGCTATGGCACGCAGGCGCTCCGTTGATCCTATCGGTTTCCGAGACTGACGAGGGGCCCGCGACGGATATGACCTTGTCGGGCGATCTGTCGATCGGATTGCCTCAAGGCGTGGTTCCGAAAGATTGGTGGCAAGCCGCCCGTACGACAGGGGATTGGACGCTGGTCAGCTGTACGGTTTCGCCCGCGTTTCAATTTGCGGGGTTCGAACTGGCATCGCCAGACTTTGATATCCCGCGCGTCCCCTGATGCCGCCTACAGATCACAAAACCTTTCTGCGCAATCTGAGCGCGGAAGACAGGCAAAGCCTTACCCACCGGGATCCCATTGCGGGATACCTCCACCTTGCGGTCTATCTTGTCATCCTGATTTCAACGAGTTTTCTGATTGCAACAAAAGCCCTGCTCTGGCCGCTGCTCTTGCCTGTTCAGGGCGTGCTTTTGGTGTTTCTCTTTACGCTCAGTCACGAATGCACCCATCGCAGCCCGTTCCCGTCAGATCGGGTATGTGATGGGGTCGGGCATGCCATTGGCGTTGTGTTGATCCTTCCCTTCCACTGGTTTCGCGCCTTTCATCTGGCCCATCACCGGTACACGAACATCCCGGGCCAGGATCCTGAACTGGAGGGCGGAAAACCCGAAACGCTGCAAGCGTGGCTCTGGCATGTCAGTGGCATTCCGATCTGGATATCGCAGATCAGAACATTGCTGGCCTTGGCGCGTGGCGGGTTCGATGCGCCTTACATGAGCGATCGCATTCGGCCCAAATGCCAACGTGAGGCGCGGGCCTTGCTGGGGCTCTTTGGGGTTGGGCTTGTGTCGCTTGCCGTTTCACCACTTCTTTTCTGGGTATGGCTTCTGCCGCTTTTGCTGGGCCAGCCGTTTTTGCGCCTGTACCTTCTTGCGGAACACGGGGACTGCCCGTTTGTCGAAGACATGTTTCTGAACACGCGCACGACTTTTACGATGCGTAGTGTCCGGTTTCTTGCGTGGAATATGCCGTATCACGCAGAACATCACACTTACCCGACCGTGCCTTTCCACAATCTGCCCCGTTTGCACCAGATGATGCGCACGCATCTGGGGGTCACCAGCGACGGATATGTCGGGTTCACGCGTCGCTATCTCGCGCGGCGGACCTGACGTGCGTCTATCGGTTTGTGATGTATCCCATCGCAAAATCAAATTGGTCTTTTGCCGGCAATGGGCGTAAGCGCGGTTTATGACCACTTCCGCTTCCGCCAGAAACGAAGATAGCCTTTCCGGGCTTGCCTTTGCCGTCAGTGCCTATGTGTTCTGGGGGTTTCTGCCGCTTTACATGAAATTGATGGACCATATCCCAGCCGAAGAAGTGCTGGCGCATCGCGTTATCTGGTCGGTGCCTGTTGCGGGGCTGGTTTTGCTTGTCTTGCGTCGCACGGACGATCTGATGGCGGCGTTACGCACACCGCGGGTCCTCGCGATGGGTTTGCTGACATCTGCGCTGATTTCGCTCAACTGGTGGGTCTATGTGTGGTCCATCGCCAATGATCAGGCCATCGATGCCGCGCTGGGCTATTATATCAACCCGCTGTTCAGCATCGCCCTGGGGGCGATATTGCTGAAAGAGAAGCTCACCAGGTCGCAGCTTATTGCCACCGGACTGGCCGCAGTGGCGGTCGCGGTTCTGACATATGAAGCAGGCTCACTGCCGCTTGTTGCGCTTACCCTGACGCTCAGCTGGGGGTTCTACGCCTATTTCCGCAAAACGCTGCCTGTGGGCGCAAATCAGGGCTTCATGCTGGAAGTGCTGATCCTGACGCCGTTTGCGTTGATTTATCTGGCATGGATCTGGATGACAGACGTGCAGCATTTCGGGGCCGGTGTTACGCTTGATACCTGGTTGCTCTTTGGCTGTGGTCTGATCACGGCAGGTCCTTTGATGCTCTATGCCAACGGCGCAAAACGGTTGCGCCTGTCGACCATTGGCATCCTGCAATATATCGCCCCCACGATGATTTTCCTGGTCGCGGTCTTCGTTTTTGAAGAGCCCTTTGGTCGCGGTAAAGCCATCGCGTTTCCGATGATTTGGCTGGCGCTGATAATATACTCAACCTCGATGTTCAGACAGATGCGGTCACGCGGGTAATTTCGCCACCCGACACGGCAGCCCCCACGCCTGTGGTGCCGGGCGCGGTTGTCGGCAATCCTTTTGCGACCCTTGCGGCAAGATAGGCAAAAGCCTGCGCCTCGAGCTGGTCTCCATCTAGGCCAAGGGCTTCCACCGAAGCCACAGGGCAGGGCAGCATATCTGTCAGAAGAGACATAAGATAGGCGTTGTGCCGTCCGCCGCCGGTGACATAAAGCGCGCTGGGCACAGCGGGCAGATGCTGGAAGCCCATCGCGATGGACCCGCACACGCATTCAGCCAGCGTTGCAAGCGCATCTTCTGGCGTAAGCTTGCTTACGGCCTGCGACAGTTCCGCGAAAGCGTTGCGATCCAGTGATTTTGGGGCAGGGGCATCAAAATAGGGGTGTTCAATGAAGTTCTCCAGAATGCCTGCATCGATCTTGCCGGTCGCGGCGAGATCTCCGTTCTTGTCAAACCGCCCAAGGCCAGCCTTCATCACCACGTCATCCATTGGCGCATTGGCAGGGCCTGTGTCGAACGCAAAGAGCGCGCCAAAATGATCTGGTGCGATTTCCTTGGTGTTGACCCATGTCAGATTGCCAACGCCCCCGAGGTTCAGGAAAACGGCAGGTTTGATCAGGCCGACCCAGCGCGCACAGGCCCAGTGATAAAATGGCGCCAAAGGCGCGCCTTGCCCTCCAAGGGCCACGTCGGCGCTGCGGAAATCCCAGACGGTTGTTGTCTGGGTCTCAAACGCAACCCGTGCCCCGTCACCGATCTGATGTGTGCCACAACCTTTCGGGTCATGGGCCAGGGTTTGGCCGTGAAATCCCAGAAGATCCACGCCTGACAGATCGGAGGCCAGTTCGATATGGGCGTCCTCGACGATCCGCGCCGCCTCAGCCACGCCGTCTTCGCCGGGCCATTTGCCCAACGCTGCGCGCAAGACGTCCCGTTCATGTGGGGTATAGGGGCGATAGGCGCTTTCCGCGAATTCGAACACGTCGATGCCGTCGGTTTCGATCACGGCAAGATCGACCCCATCCAGTGACGTTCCCGACATCATTCCGGCCGCCCGGATCACGCGCCCCTTTTCCTTCACCGCTGCCCCCGCTATAGCCTGCCTGCCCGCATAGCATGGACGTGACTGTGATGACCTACCAGCCCAAATCTGAATTCCTGCGCATCATCATCGAGCGTGGATTTCTGGCCGACTGCACCGATCTGCAGGGTCTTGATGACCATCTGATGAACGGATCGGTCACCTGCTATATTGGCTATGATGCAACGGCCCAGTCCCTGCATGTGGGACATCTGTTGAATGTGATGCTGCTGCGCTGGTGGCAAAGGACCGGAAACCGTCCGATCACGCTGATGGGCGGCGGCACAACCAAAGTGGGCGATCCGAGCTTCCGCGCGGATGAGCGCCCCTTGCTAAGTGCCGAACAGATCGACGCAAACATTGCCGGGATGCAGCAGATTTTCGACCGGTACCTCGGCTATGGGGACGGTGGCGCTGTGATGATGAACAACGCGGAATGGCTCGATGATCTAAACTATCTCGAGTTCCTGCGTGATATTGGTCGCCATTTTTCGGTCAATCGGATGTTATCCTTTGAAAGTGTCAAATCGCGTCTGGACCGCGAGCAGTCGCTGAGCTTTCTCGAGTTCAACTACATGATCCTGCAAGCGTACGATTTCCTTGAGCTCAACCGCCGTGAGGGATGCTTGCTGCAGATGGGTGGCTCGGATCAGTGGGGCAATATCGTCAACGGGATCGATCTGACCCGCCGCGTGCTGGAAACAGAAATTTACGGACTGACAACGCCACTGCTGACCACTTCGGATGGCAAGAAAATGGGCAAAAGTCAGGGGGGTGCGATCTGGCTGAATGGCGACATGCTCAGCCCGTATGAGTTCTGGCAGTTCTGGCGGAACACGACGGATGCAGATGTGGGCCGGTTCCTGAAGCTTTACACCGAGCTTCCGGTTGAGGAATGCGAACGCCTCGGCGCGCTCGAGGGCTCCGAGATCAACGACGCCAAGATCATCCTTGCCAATGAGGTTACGGGTCTTTTGCACGGGTCAGATGCCGCGGTAGCGGCCGAATCCACGGCGCGCGAAGTCTTCGAGAAGGGTGGCGCGGGCGATGATCTGCCGACGCTTAAGCTGTCCGCTGCCGATGTGGGCGACGGCATCTCGATGGCTCAGCTGATTGTGCGGTCCGGGCTGGCAAAATCCGGCAAAGACGCCAAACGCCTGATCGCAGAAGGTGGGGCGAAGATGAACGATGCCGCGGTCACAGATGCGGGGCAGATGGTGTCGGCGGCTGATCTTTCAGAGCCCATCAAGCTGAGCGCCGGCAAGAAACGGCATGCGCTCGTGAAGCTGGGCTAGATAAAAAAGGGCGCGCAAAAAATGCGCGCCCCAATTCTTTCAGATCAACCGGATCAGCGTAGGATCGAACGGCTTGCGTAAACTGCCGTTTCTCCCAGGGCTTCTTCGATCCGGATCAGCTGGTTGTATTTCGCGAGCCGGTCAGACCGCGCAAGCGAGCCGGTTTTGATCTGTCCGCAATTGGTAGCCACAGCCAGATCTGCAATCGTTGCATCCTCGGTCTCACCCGAGCGGTGCGACATCACGCAGGTCATCTTATTGCGGTGCGCCAGATCCACGGCAGCCATCGTCTCGGTCAGGGTGCCGATCTGATTGACCTTCACCAGAAGCGAGTTCGCCGCATCCTGCTCGATCCCCATTTCCAGACGCGCAGGGTTTGTGACGAACAGATCATCGCCCACCAGCTGCACGCGGTCGCCCAGTTTCTGGGTCAGCAGCTTCCAGCCTTCCCAGTCATCTTCCGAACACCCGTCCTCGATCGAGATGATCGGGTAATCGTCGCAGAGCGCGGCCAGATAATCGACGTTCTCGGCAGCAGTTAGCGTTTTGCCTTCACCCGCCATGACGTAATTGCCATCTTTGAAGTATTCAGTCGCGGCGCAATCGAGGGCGAGATAGATTTCCTCGCCTGGCTTATACCCAGCCGCTTCGATGGATTTCAAAATGAAATCAAGCGCATCCCGGGTGGAGCTCAGGTTTGGCGCAAAGCCACCTTCATCACCGATCCCGGTGGACAGACCTGCCGCAGACAGTTCTTTCTTCAGCGTGTGAAACACTTCGGAGCCCATGCGCACGGCGTCGCGGATGTTTTCCGCGGCCACGGGCATGATCATAAACTCCTGGATATCGATGGGGTTATCGGCGTGCTCACCGCCGTTGATGATATTCATCATCGGAACCGGCAGGGTGCGCGCCGAGGTGCCGCCAACATAGCGATAAAGCGGCTGCATCGTGGCGTCTGCGGCAGCCTTGGCCACAGCCAGCGATACGCCAAGGATCGCGTTGGCGCCAAGACGCCCTTTGTTTGGGGTGCCGTCCAGTTCAATCATGGCCGCGTCAATCGCGGTTTGTTCGGTGGCGTCCACGCCCATCAGGGCCTCTGCAATCTCGCCATTGACCGAGGCGACGGCTTCCAAAACGCCCTTGCCTTTGTAGCGTGATTTGTCCCCGTCGCGTTTCTCAACCGCTTCATGCACCCCGGTCGAGGCACCAGAGGGAACCGCCGCGCGCCCCATTGTGCCGTCTTCGAGCGTCACGTCGACTTCGACAGTTGGATTGCCTCGGCTGTCGAGAATTTCGCGCGCGTGAATGTCGATGATTGCCGTCATGGGGCAGGGCCTCCTAAAAAGATCTGGTCGCAGTTGCGAGCCTCTTAGCTTGTCTTTGCCGTATGGGAAAGCGTTTCTGCGCTGCGGCGTTTGCGCTCTCGGGCTATGGTATAAAGGCCGGTGCCGATGACAATCGCGGAACCAACGTAAACCCAGATGCCTGGACGCTCTCCAAAGAAGACGATCCCGAAAGCCATCGCAAAAAGCAGGCGCATGTATCGAAACGGGGTCAGGACAGACACCTCACCCACGCGCATCGCCGAGGTGATCGCGTAGTAGGATATAGAACCAAAGGCCGATGCCGCGATCAACCATCCCCATTCGGCCGCTTCCGGCATCACAAATGCCGGACCCGTAACGCCCAGTATAAGGGCCGCGATCACAAGGCTCAGACAGCCGTAGAGGCCCAGTGCTTCGGTCGAAGCCTCTTTGGGCACCATACGTGTTGCCACGTCACGCCCGGCCAGACAGATCGCTGCGATAACCGCCATGAAGGCTCCGAAGGAAATGCCGGTGGCGTCCGGTTGCAGGATGATCAATACGCCCATTAGCCCTAAGACAACCGCTGACCAGCGACGCCATCCTACGGGTTCTTTCAAAACAAGCGCTGCGCCAAGGGTCACGATCAAAGGCGTTGCCTGAATAATCGCGGCCTGAACGGTGAGTTCGACAAGTGACAGGGACGTCACGAAGGAAATGGCAGCGCAACCCTCGATCAGGTTTCGGGCTAGGATCACACGATTAAGGCTCCATGCGCCGAAAAAGGGCAGGCCGCGTTTCAGCATCAGTGCGCCAAAGAAGATCACGCCGCCCAGTCCCAGCGCCATGATGATCTGACCAGCGGGGAAGCGCCCCGTCAGCGCCTTGATGATTGCGTCCGCCGTTGCAAATCCGGCCATTGCAAAGAGCATCAAGCCGATGCCGCGCAAGTTGTTCATGAAAGGGAATGCCTTCTTCAGGTGTCCCTCAGCCTTATCGCGCCCAGCGTGACAAAGAAAGGCCGGTTGCATACCAAAGACCAGACGCGTTGGATTTTTAGTATTTTTCTGGGGTCACCTGACAGGAGCGGGTCTACACCCCTTGGATTAGGTTGAGAGCGGGCGCTATTTACACGCTACTTGCTTGATCTGGCGCAAGCCAGACCGGACCTGCGCACTGCAGTCATGTGTCCTCATCATTCGGCCTCGGATATCGGCAAAGCCATCACCGAAACCTCATTTCGCAGTTTAAACGACCGCGCCTCTAAGTTGGCGCAAAGCGTGATCGACATGATGGCGATACTCAGCGAGAAGGAGGTCGCGTAATGGGAACCAATATTGCAAAGCTCAAAAGCGGGAAGGGCGCGCCGCCTGCAGCTGATACGACCCCAGACGTAACCGCAACCGATACACGTGATGCAAAGGAAGCCTTGCGGCCGTTGCAAGTTCGGATTCCGCAAAGCACCTTCGAAGAGTTTTCAGAAAGGGCAGGGCGGGAATTTGGCTTCAGTCATAGAGCGAAAAAACAGCTTTTCCTCAAGATTTGAGAAGCATACGGAACGCCTTGCATATAAGCATGCTTGCATGCAAGGCGC
>Ga0189292_10343_pt1 | contig 16664 bp, 13 predicted proteins | sample UW1oraminimetaG_FD_130317 | JGI IMG/M metagenome (GOLD analysis project Ga0189292, IMG submission 130317) | Marine microbial communities from the Costa Rica Dome - UW179A-orange mini metaG | ecosystem: Environmental > Aquatic > Marine > Oceanic > Photic zone | place: Costa Rica: the Eastern...
CAGCACCAATGGCTGGTAGAAATGCGCCGCCGCTTTAACCTGGAAGTCGCCCTGTTCGACTCCGAGCGTTTCATCGAGAGCGATGCCAGCAACCCGTTCGAAGACACACAGCTGGCACTGGTATCGCTGGAGTGGCTCAAGGAAGACGAGCGCGCTCAAGACGCAGCCTTCGCTGCCGGCTGGGATCTGTTGGTGGTGGACGAGGCGCATCACCTTGTCTGGCATCCGGAAAACGCCAGCCCCGAATACAAGCTGGTCGAGCAACTGGCCGAAGTTATCCCCGGCGTACTGTTGCTGACCGCGACCCCAGAGCAGCTGGGCCAGGAAAGCCACTTCGCACGCCTGCGTCTGCTGGATCCGAACCGTTTTCATGATCTGGAGGCTTTCCGGGCAGAAAGCACCAGCTACCAGCCGGTGGCCCAGGCGGTGCAGGAGCTGCTTGACGAAGGGCGTCTCTCGCAGCAGGCCCACCAGACCATTCACGACTTCCTCGGCGCCGAAGGCGAAGCTCTGCTCGCCGCTGCCACCGATGGCGACATCGAGGCCAGCAGCCGCCTGATCCGCGAGCTGCTCGACCGGCACGGCACCGGCCGCCTGCTGTTCCGCAACACCCGCGCCGCCGTACAGGGCTTTCCCGAGCGCCAGCTGCATCCCTATCCACTGCCCTGCCCGGCCGAATACCTCGAACTGCCGCTGGGCGAGCATGCCGAGCTGTATCCGGAAGTGGCCTTCCAGAGCCAGCAGGACGACGGCGAAGCGAGCAATCGCTGGTGGCAGTTCGACCCACGTGTCGAGTGGCTGATCGACACGCTGAAGATGCTGAAGAAGTTCAAGGTGCTGGTCATCTGCGCCCATGCCGAGACCGCGCTGGACCTGGAAGATGCGCTGCGCGTGCGCTCGGGCATTCCAGCCACAGTGTTTCATGAAGGCATGAGCATCCTCGAGCGCGACCGCGCGGCAGCCTATTTTGCCGACGAGGAATTTGGCGCACAGGTGCTGATCTGTTCGGAGATCGGCAGTGAAGGCCGCAACTTCCAGTTCAGCCACCATCTGGTGCTGTTCGACCTGCCGGCACACCCGGATCTGCTGGAGCAGCGCATCGGCCGCCTCGACCGTATCGGTCAGCAGCACATCATCCAGCTGCACGTGCCCTATCTGGAAACCAGCCCTCAGGAACGCCTGTTCCAGTGGTATCACCAGGCGCTGAATGCCTTCCTCAATACCTGCCCAACCGGTAACGCACTGCAGCATCGGTTCGGTCCACGTTTACTGTCTCAGCTGGAAGAAGGCGACGACGAGGCCTATCAACTGCTGATCGACGAAGCCCGCGCTGAGCGTGAGCGCCTGGAAGCCGAGTTGCACAGCGGCCGTGACCGCCTGCTGGAACTCAATTCCGGTGGCGGCGAGCAAGGTAAAGCCCTGGTCGAAGCCATCGAGGAACAGGATGACCAGTTCGCCCTCCCTATCTACATGGAGCAGCTGTTCGACGCATTTGGCATCGACAGCGAGGATCACTCGGAAAACGCTCTGGTGCTGCGCCCGAGCGAAAAGATGCTGGATGCCAGCTTCCCGCTGGGCGATGACGAAGCGGTAACCATCACCTACGACCGCGAGCAGGCGCTGGTTCGTGAAGACATGCAATTCCTCACCTGGGAACATCCCATGGTGCAAGGGGGTATGGACCTCGTGTTGTCCGGCTCCATGGGCAACACCGCCGTGGCGCTGATCAAGAACAAGGCCCTCAAGCCGGGCACCGTCCTGCTGGAGTTACTGTTTGTCAGTGAAGTGGTTGCGCCTCGCGCACTGCAGCTGAGTCGCTTCCTGCCGCCGTTGGCGCTGCGTTGCCTGCTCGACGGCAATGGCAACGATCTGGCATCGAAGGTGGCGTTCGACACCCTGAACGATCAGCTGGAAAGCGTACCGCGGGCCAGTGCCAACAAGTTCGTCCAAGCTCAGCGCGACGTACTGGCGACGCAGATCGTGGCCGCCGAAGCCAAGATCGCGCCGCGCCACACCGAGCGCGTCGCCGAGGCGCAGCGCAAGCTCAGAGCAGGTCTGGATGAAGAGCTCGCCCGGCTGGTGGCCTTGCAAGCGGTCAATCCGAGCGTGCGCGACAGCGAGATCGAAGCCTTGCGCCAGCAGCGTGAAGACGGCCTGGCAGCGCTGGACAAGGCTGCACTGCGGTTGGAGGCAATCCGGGTGTTGGTCGCCGGTTGAGTCGGTACCGCCGCGCCCTGGTGTCCTGAAGGCGGGTTGAAACCCACCTTCAGGGACTGTGAGCAAGTCGAGGCGTCGGGCGACTAAGCCTGCTCTTTGCGGGCGATTCGCCAGTACGCACCCACACGGGCCGCCAGCGCTTTAGGCGGCTCGGCATACAGCCGGCTGCCAAGGTGCAATGCGCGCTGCTGCAACTGAGCGCGACGTTGCTCGATACAGCGTTGCAACAGGTCCCGCGTTTCTGGCGCGCCAAACAGGTCGGGGTCGCGCTGCATCAATTGCGTCATCATCGCCAGGTCATGGTCATCACCCAGGGCGTCAGCTACCTGTTTGAGTTGCTCGGCTCGGCTTTCCAGCGCATCCGGCCAGCACGGAGACAGCAGCTGACAGTGGTACCAATGATCCTTCACACGCTTGCGCCACTCGTGGAGCAGCTCGTCCGAGTCTTCCTTCTGAGCCCGAGCGAGATCCCGCACACCATCGGTGTAGGTCCGCCGAAACCCGTCGGCGAGCAACCCGAAGCCCTTGCCGGGCAATTTCCAATGTTTCACGTCCTGAGTCAGCGAGCGCAGTTCGCCAAGCACCTGCGTCACCTCGATATCGAAGCCGGTGTGCGCCTCGCCATCCGGTGCGGCGCGCTGCTGCAACTGCAGACGGATTTGGCGAAATGGATCGCTGACAAACAACGGCTGATCGGTGCGCGCCAAGGCGTCCCAGCTTTCCAGCATGGCTGCGGCATCGCGCGACTCGGCCAGGCGTCGCCCGGCGTCCCGCAGGCGGCGATTGTCGACCTTGAAGCGCGCACCCAAGGGTTCACGCACGAGCCGCAGCAGCGCGCGCAGCTCCTTGAAACGCTTGCGCGCCTGGTGAACGCCCTCGGCGCGCTCGGCTGGCGCAACGCAAAGCGCCTGGATCGCCTTGTTGATGCGTCCCAGCGCGGCTTTGCGTACCTCTTTGGCAGCGTTGCGCGCAGGGCGTATTCGATAGGCCATTAGCGTTTTCCTCAATGAGACGCTCCGCAGGAGCACCTGTGTTGAGACCCGCGCACCGAGCCGGGCGTTGACCCGGCAATGTGAAGATTTGTGTCAGCGCCGTCGAGATCTCCCGCCTCAACCGTAGCGCTTGCGCGCCTCGATGGCCAACCCGCTACCGATGCTGCCGAAGCGATTGCCCTCCACGTGGCGTGCCCGCGGCAGCAGACCGGCGACGCTCTCGCGCAGCGCCGGAATGGCACTCGAGCCGCCAGTGAAGAACACCGTATCGACCTCATCATGGCGCACCCCGGCATCCGCCAGCAGCTGGCCAATACTGCCGCCGATGCGGTCGAGCAATGGCGCGATGGCGCTTTCGAATCCCTGACGGGTCAGCTCGACCCGTAGCGCCGGTTCGATACGTTCGAAATCGATGGCGAAATATTGCTGCTCCGTCAGCTCGATCTTGCTCTGCTCGACTTGCATCGCCAGCCAGTGTCCGGCGCGCTGGTCGATCAGGCGGAACAGACGATCGATACCAGTGGGGTCGACGATGTCGTAGCGCATGCTCTGCAACGCGCGTTGCGACGCGGGTGCGTAAACCGCATTGATGGTGTGCCACGTGGCCAGGTTCAGGTGGGTGCTGGTGGGCATCGGCGCATCGCTTTTCATCCGACTGCCATAGCCGAACAGCGGCATCACGCCGTGCAGGCTGAGCTGCTTGTCGAAATCGGTGCCGCCGATATGCACGCCACCCGTGGCCAGAATGTCCGCCTGACGATCAGCGACAGCCCGCCGCTCCGGCGAGAGCCGCACCAGCGAGAAGTCCGACGTACCGCCACCGATATCGACGATCAACACGCGCTCTTCGCGCTCGATACGCGACTCGTAATCGAAGGCCGCGGCGATCGGTTCGTATTGGAAAGACACATCGCGGAAACCGATCTTGCGCGCCGCTGCGGCCAGGGTGTCCGCCGCTTCTCGATCGGCCTGCGGGTCGTCATCGACAAAAAACACAGGGCGCCCCAGCACGACCTCCTCGAATGGCCGGCCCGCAGCCGTTTCGGCGCGCTGCTTGAGGGTGCCGAGGAACAGGCCGAGGATTTCCTTGAATGGCATGGAACTGCCGAGCACCGTGGTTTCGCTTTTCAGCAACTTGGAGCCGAGCAAGCTCTTGAGCGACCGCATCAGGCGGCCTTCGTAACCCTCCAGGTATTCGTTCAGCGCCAGCCGGCCGTAGACAGGACGGCGCTCTTCGAGATTGAAGAACACCACCGAAGGCAAGGTCGGTTGCTCGCCTTCGAGAGCAATCAGCGGATCGACGTCAGGCCGCCACCAGCCAACCGTGGAGTTGGAGGTGCCGAAGTCGATGCCGCAGGCGCGGGCAGGTAAGGCGTTGAGCATGGCGGATTCCACGGCTACGGAAAAAACGGCCGCGCAGTGTAAAGGAGGCTGCCCGTGGATGCAGGTCTATCGTCGACCACTGGGCCGATGGATTTTGCAGACGTAAAAAAATGCCCGGCCATTGCTGGTCCGGGCACAAACCCCATAACGCAACGCCGTGTCAGGCAGGTACTGCTTCCGCTCCGAGCGCATCTGCAGCCATCCCCGCAGTCATGCGCTTGGCATCGGCGCAGAAGGTCCGCGATGCCATGAACAGGAACACCATGGTCAACAGCAGCGAGCCCGGAATCAGGTACATCGCCCCGTGCAATCCTTCGGCTCGGAATGCCTCGGCCATTTCGCTGGCACCGGCGGCAAGCATCGCGGCTTCGGCAAAGTGATCCGAGAGCAGGCCTACCACGACCGTCCCCATACCGCCGCCGAGCAGGTAAAGGCCGGCGAAGAACAGCGCCATAGCGGTGGCCCGCAGGCGCGGCTCGACCACATCCTGGATCGCGGTATAGACGCAGGTATAGAAGTTGTACGAGAACAGCCAGCCGATGCTGAATACCGCGACGAACACGCCGGCCTCGATACGCCCGGCCAGTAGCGCGTAGCCGGTCGCGATGGTGGCGATCAGCATACTCACGGCGGCGAAAATCAAGCGACCGCGAGCGAAGCGCTGATGAATTCGGTCGGCGACCCAGCCGCCCAGCGTCAGCCCGACCAGGCCAGTCAGGCCGACGATGACGCCAGTGGCGACCGAGGCTTCTACCAGCGGCATGCCGTGGTAACGCATCAGCAGCGGCACCATGAACGCGTTGCAGGCATAGGTTGCGAAGTTGAACGCCAGCCCGGCCATCACCAGCCACCAAAAGGTGCGAATCGACATCACCTTGCGCATCGGCTGCTTCACCGGCTCCTGCGAAACCTTGACGGTCTCGGCGGCGCCGCGCGATGGCTCCTTGATCATGAAGATAAACAGCGCCAGCACCAGCCCGGGTACCGCGGCGATGAAGAAAGGTGCACGCCAGCTGCCGAACGCCTCGACCATCGAGCCAATGGTGAAGAACGCCAGTAGCAACCCCAGCGGCAGCCCCAGCATGAAAATACCCATCGCCCGAGAGCGTTTGTGTGCCGGGAACAGATCACCGATCAGCGAGTTGGCTGCCGGCGCATAGCTTGCCTCACCGATGCCGATGCCCATGCGCACCAGCAGGAAGCTCCAGAAGTTCCAGGCCAGCCCATTCACAGCCGTGAGGCCACTCCAGGCGGTGAGCCCCCAGCCCATGATCTTGCGCCGCGAGCCGAGGTCAGCCATGCGCCCCAACGGCAAGCCGGCAATGGCATAGACGATGGTGAATGCGGTGCCGATCAAGCCGAGCTGGAAGTCATTGAGATTCCACTCCAACCGGATCGGCTCGGCGATGATCGCCGGAATGGTGCGATCGAAAAAGTTGAACAGGTTCGCCAGGAACAGCAGAAACAGCACGCGCCAGGCGTTGGATGCTTGGGTGGAAGGCTGCATGACGTCGGTCTCGAATTGTTCTTATATTGCCGGCCGCAGACCAGCCGGGACTCGAGACTGACTCTAGAGTCTGCGCCAGTTCCTGTCTCCGAACATCAACCTCGCTTATGCCGCGCGATGGCTCAGCGATCGCGCCACTCGGCCAGCCAGCCAAGACTGGCGCCGGAGCCCTGCTCACCCGGCTTGTACTCGGCACTTAGCCAGCCCTGGTAGCCGCTGGCCTGCAAGGCGTGCAGCGCAGCGGCGAAGTCCACACAACCCGTGCCAGGCGCGCCGCGGCCTGGGCAATCGGCGAATTGCACATGGCCGATTCGATCACCCAGCTGCGCAATGCAGCCCGGCAGATCCAGCTGCTGACGGGCCATATGATAGAAATCCAGTTGCGCCAAGCAGTTGGGGTGCTCGACCCGCTCCAGCAGCGCCCTGAGGTCTTCCGCGGTGTTGATCAGAAAGCCCGGCATATCCAGCGGGTTGATCGCTTCGCAGAGCACGCGAATGCCGAGCATGTCGAAGGCATCGGCAGTTTTCCAAAGATTACGTTCGAGGGTTGCCAGCGCCAGCTCGCGCTCAACGCCCTCGGCCAGCCGTCCTGGCAGTACGTTGACGCTCGCCGGGCGGGCCATCAGCGCGTAGGTCAGGGCCTCCTGCAACGCGATGTCGAACGCCTCCTGACGCTCGGGTACCGCGGCCAGCCCAGGCCCGCCCTGCAGCAGATCGCCGGCCGGCAGGTTGATCAACACGAGTGGCACGCCCGCCCGCTCCAGCAGTTCTTTCAGGCGAATGGCCGGCAGCTCGTAGGGAAACTGAATTTCCACACCATCGAAGCCAGCCGTGCGCGCGGCGAGAATCCGTTCGGCAAGCGGAAGCTCGGTGAACAGCAGCGACAGATTGGCAGCGATCCTCATTGGTCGCCCTCCCGGTACATCTGCACCAGCGTGGCAGGATCGCACTCCAGGTTGCCCTGGCTGCCATGCAATCGCATCAGTTGCGCGGCAAGACCGCTCAAAGGCGTGGCCGAACCCTGCTCGCGGGACAGCTTCACGGCGGTGTCCAGATCCTTTAGCAGCGTCCGCACATGCCACTTCACCGGCTCGAATTCGCTCGCCGCCATCTGCGGGGCGAGGATCTGCAGTGGCTTGGAATCGGCGAACCCACCGGCCAATGCCGGCGCCAGCAGGCCGGCATCAACACCGGCACGCTCGGCAAGCGCGACCACTTCAGCGATCACCAGCGCATTGCAGGCCACGATCATCTGATTGCAGACCTTGGTTACCTGCCCAGCGCCAACGTCTCCCATGTGGGTAACGCGCTGCCCCAGGTTCATCAGCACCGGACGCACTCGCTCGACATCCTCGACTCGACCGCCAGCCATGATTACCAGACCGCCCGCCTCCGCACCGGGAGTACCGCCGGATACTGGGGCATCGACCCAGCGCATGCCGCTGCGAAATTCCAGCTCGGCGGCCATGTCGCGGGTTGCCGTCGGCTCCAGGCTGGAGTGATCGACCAAGAGCTTGCCGGCTTTACCACCTTCGGCAATTCCGCCCTTGCCAAAAAGCACCGCACGCACGGCGGCAGTATCGGCCAGGCATAGCAGCACAATGTCCGCCTCAGCGCAGAGCTCGGCGGGCGTTGCCACCGCTTTGGCACCCTGCTCAACCAGCGGCTGGCACTTCTCGGGCGAGCGATTCCACACCACCAAGCGATACCCTGCTGCCAGGAGGCGGCGGCACATCGGCAGCCCCATCAGGCCGATACCGGCGAAGGCAAGAGTTGGCAGATCGGTCATGGACGGTTCCTCGGTGAACGGTGTTGCAATTCTAGCGCTGGGCCGCGGCTTACAGCCATGAATAGCACTGAAGTGCCCCGCGCTGTCGCTGGCGCGCAGCCTAATGTCACAATGTCATCAGTGATCAACCCAGCAAATTGCCCGATCAACCGGAACGATCCGTCCTAAAGCGCCTCTGAATGAGGCCCCGAGGTTTCACCTCGCGCAAACCTATCGCTCAACGCACTCCACGCTCGGCAAAGCGCGTGCATCAAAAGACATCGCAGGAAACAAGCAATGGACTTAATTCAGATCATCGTCCTGGCCATCGTGCAGGGGCTTACCGAGTTCTTGCCGGTATCGAGCTCGGCCCATCTGATTCTTTTCCCGCACCTCGCAGGGTGGGAAGACCAGGGACTGGCATTCGACGTCGCCGTACACCTAGGCACTCTGGTCGCTGTGGTTTGGTACTTCCGCCAGGAAGTGTTCGGCATGACCCGCGACTGGTTCGCGTCCGTGTCGCGCCGTCAGCGAGTGGGCGACAGCCGGCTGGCCTGGGCGGTGATTCTTGGAACGATCCCCGCGGGTATCGCCGGCCTGCTGTTCAAGGACTTCATCGAAGTACAGCTGCGCTCGCCACTGGTGATCGCCTGGGCGACCATCGGCTTCGGTTTGCTGCTGTGGTGGTCGGACGTGGTCGGCCGGCGCACTGCGCAACCGCGCGATGAGCACAGCCTGACCTGGAAGGACATTCTGCTGATCGGCTGCGCCCAGGCGCTGGCATTGATCCCTGGCACGTCCCGCTCGGGCGTAACCATGACTGCCGGCTTGCTGTTGGGGCTTTCGCGCTCGGGTGCCGCGCGCTTTTCCTTTCTGCTGTCGATTCCGATCATCGTGCTCGCCAGCGCGCTGAGCACACTCGATCTCATAGAAGGTGGCGCAGCCGTAGACTGGACGGCAATGGGGTTGGGTGTGGTGCTGTCGGCAGTAAGCGCCTACCTGTGCATCCACATTTTTCTGAAACTGTTGGAACGCGTCGGCATGCTGCCGTTCGTGATCTACCGAGTGATTCTCGGTGTCGTACTGCTGGTTCTGTTCAGCGGCGCCTGAGCCAGCCGAGCGGCATGAAGAGCTGCCGCGGTATGCGACCCAGTCGCGCCGCGGCTCTTGATATCCAAATGCGCCAGCGGAGGCGGATCAGCCCTGGGGCAGATCGATGAGTAACGGACCGAGCAACACAGCCGCGATGCGGGCCTCGGCGAACATCTTCTTGGTCAGCGGCACACCAATCGTCTCCGTGCCTGCAACAGGTTGCGCTTGAATCTTGGCGACCTCTCTGAACGAATGTCCATCCGCCCATACCACGGTCGACCGGCGCCTCTCATTACCCTTCACATTCATTCCCTTCGCTGCACGGGGTGGCACATTGCTAATATTCGGCCACTACAAGGTTGTTAGGTCTTGCGCCCGAAAAAAGTTCGTCGTGTTGCAAAATATTTCTGAATAATTTCATGTTTCGTTTCAGGTAGCGACACCGCTCACCTTTCGCTTGGCGTTCGACACTCCCCCGGCTCTATAATCCGCGCGCTTTTTCCGCTATTGAACCGGAGAACCCTCAATGCTGAAGCGCTCCCTGGCAGCCGTCGCCGGCCTTGCCCTGTCCCTGTCTATTGCTACTACTCACGCCGCCGAAACCCTGCGGGTTTCTGCCATCCCCGACGAAGCCCCGACCGAGCTGATTCGCAAGTTCAAGCCGCTGGGTGAGTACCTGGAACAACAGCTGGGCATGCCGGTGAAATTCACCCCGGTATCGGACTACGCCGCCGTTGTAGAATCCCTGGCCTCTGATCGCCTCGATCTCGCCTGGCTGGGTGGTTTCACCTTTGTGCAGACGCGCCTGAAGACCGGCGATGCAATCCCCCTGGTACAGCGCGAGCAGGATGAAAAGTTCACCAGCAAATTCATCACCGCTGATCCCGAAGTGAAGTCGCTGGCGGACCTGAAGGGCAAGACCTTCGCTTTCGGCTCCGTGTCTTCGACCTCCGGCAGCCTGATGCCGCGTTACTTCATGCTCAAGGATGGCATCGAGCCGGAGAAATTCTTCAAGCGCATCGCTTACTCCGGCGCCCACGACGCTACCGCCGCCTGGGTCGAAGCCGGCAAGGCCGATGCCGGCGTGCTCAACGCTTCGGTGTGGGACAAGCTGGTCGCAGCGGGCAAGATCAATACCGACAAGGTTCGCGTCATCTCCACCACCCCGCCCTATTACGATTACAACTGGACGGTGCGCGGCAACCTTGATCCAGCGCTGGTCGAGAAGATCAAGGCGGCGTTCCTGGCGCTTGACCCGGCCAACCCGGAGCACAAGGCAATCCTCGACCTACAGGCCGCCAGCCGCTTCATCGAGACTAAGCCGGAGAACTACGAAGGCATCGAGGAAGCCGCACGCGCCGCCGGACTGTTGAAGTGACGCTACGTATTCATCACCCATGAGCACGTTACAAGCGTCCCCTGCTGCGGGCGGTATTAGCGAACGCAGGCCGGCGCTGAGGCTGAGCGGCGTGGGCCACACCCACGCTGGCGGCCAAAGCGCCCTGCGCGAGATCGATCTGCAAGTCGCGCAGGGCGAGCGCGTCGCCATCATCGGGCCGTCGGGGGCTGGCAAAACCACATTACTGCGCCTGCTGGCCACGGCGCTCAAGCCGGACCTGGGCGAGCTCGAAGTGCTCGGCAGGCGTCCATGGACGCTTGCTGCTGGCGCCCGTCAAAGGCTGCGTGCCGACATCGGCCTCATTCACCAGGCGCCCCCTTTGCCACCCCGGCAACGGGTGGTCACCGCGGTACTGGCCGGGCAACTTGGTCACTGGTCGCTGCCCAAAAGCCTGCTCAGCCTGATCTATCCACTGGACATTCAGGGCGCCGCCGATGCGCTTGGACGCCTGGATCTGGCTGAAAAGCTATACATGCGCTGCGATCAGCTTTCGGGCGGGCAGCTGCAGCGTGTTGGAATCACCCGTGTGCTCTATCAGTCACCGCAGCTGATTCTCGCCGACGAACCGGTCTCCGCCATGGACCCGGTGCTCGCCAGCCATACCCTGGGTGTGCTCACCCGCGAAGCCGAGCGCCGTAACGCCACGCTGCTGGCCAGCCTGCATGCGGTGGAGCTGGCGCTGGAGCACTTCCCGCGGATTGTCGGTGTACGCGACGGGCGCATCCTGTTCGACAAGCCCGCCCCAGAGGTCGGGCCGGACGAACTGGCCGCGCTGTACGCCAACGAGCAGCTCGAGCATGTTCCCACGTTGCCCGCCACGCCAACTCCGCAACTGAACATTCCTCGATGCTGAACCCCGCGCTAGCCCGCCGCGACCCTGCCGCTGCTTCGCGCCTGATGCTGACTCTGCTGGCCGTGGCGCTGCTGTGGCCTGGGCTGAAACTGAGTGAGCTGGATCTGGGCGTGCTGTTTGATGGCAGTAATGCCGACACCATGGGCACCTTTCTCTCAGCGTTCTGGCCGCCAGAGCACAGTGCCGAGTTTCTCGGTCTGCTCTGGCAGGCGACGCTGGAAACATTGGCCATTGCCACCGTTGGCATGACGCTGGCCTTGGCGGTCGCTATCCCCTGTGCCCTGCTCGCTACCCGCGCACTGTCACTTTCAGCACTCAGCCGTGACGGTCGTCCGGCCTGGTGGGCGCAAGTGTTTCGCTGGCCGGTGCGTGGGCTGCTGATCCTGTTGCGCAGCATCCCGGAGATCGTCTGGGCATTGCTCTTCGTGCGTGCTGTGGGCCTTGGACCGACCGCAGGCGTGCTGGCCATCGCCATCACCTATGCGGGCATGCTCGGCAAGGTCTACGCAGAGATCTTCGAGTCGGTCGATCCGCTACCCGCCCGTGCGCTGCTCGGCGCCGGCGCATCACGGCTGCAGGCCTTTTTCTACGGTGTGTTGCCACAGGCCACAGGCGAGATGCTGTCCTACACCGTTTACCGCTGGGAATGCGCAATCCGTGCGTCGGTAGTAATGGGCTTCGTTGGCGCTGGTGGGCTTGGCCAGCAGATGGACCTGTCGATGCGCATGTTCGCCGGCGGTGAAGTTGCCAGCATGCTACTGACATTCCTCCTCCTAGTGCTGCTGGCCGACCTGCTCAGCCGACTGCTGCGCTGGAGGTTCGCATGAAGCTGCTGTCGCGCCTGCTGATCCCGCTCGGGCTGGTCGCATCAGTGATAGCGGCCTTCACATTCCTGCAGCTGGAAAGCGCCGCCCTGCTCAGCCGCGACGGCCTCGGGCAGATGGCCGCGTACGCCTCAGGCTTCATGTCGCCGGACCTGTCGCCAGCACATCTGCAAGCCATTGGCCTCGGCACACTGGAAACACTGGCCATGTCGGCCATCGGCACCTTGCTCGCCGCGCTGGCAGGCTTGCTCCTCGCACTGCCGGCGGCTGGCCGTTTCGGCCTGCTGCCACAGGCAACATCACGCTTGCTGCTCAATGCGCTACGGGCAATACCGGAACTCGTATGGGCGGCGCTGATGGTGCTGGCCGCAGGACTCGGCCCGAATGCCGGAACCCTGGCCTTGGCCCTGCATACCGCAGGCGTACTGGGCCGCCTGTTCGCCGAAGCGCTGGAAAACACCCCAACGCAGCCGGGCGATGCCCTGCGCATGGCCGGTAGTGGGCGCATCGCCGCCTTCTGCTACGGCACGCTGCCCTCGCTGTGGCCGCAACTGGTGGCATACACGCTATACCGCTGGGAGAACAACATCCGCTTGGCCAGCGTGCTGGGCTTTGTGGGGGCCGGCGGTCTGGGGCAGATGCTGTATATGAGCCTGAGCCTGTTTCAGGAAGCCCAGGCTGCGACGGTCATCCTCGCCATGCTGTTGATGGTGCTGGCAGTGGACAGTCTGAGCGCCTGGGCGCGGCAACGCTGGGTGCGCAGCTGAGCCCAGCGAGCCGGGGGCGCTACGCCCCGTTTCAGTGCACGACTGCCTGGTGACCGCGCTCCTGCACCAGTACCCAGGGCGCAACAACTACGGCCCAAAGGTCCGGATCGCGTTCCAACCAATCCTGCGCCTGGTCGGCGTGCATCTTCGACAACTGCCCACCGTTCATCCAGGCCGCTACCTTGGTTCGATCATCCTCGGCGACGGCCAGTGCGACCTCCACTAGATCGGCATCGCCGGCAACCTGCAGCAGCGCGCCACGAGCAAAGAAGGGCTCCAGTTCCTGCCAGGTAATCGCTGCTGTTTCGCCCAGCAGCTTGGCATAAAGAGTGCTTGCGTCGTCGGCCATGGGACTCACCAGAAACGAAAAAGGGCGCAATGATACCCGCGCCCAGATTCCCATCAAACGGTTGAATCTGCCGGCTGTGCAAACGGAGGAGACACTTCTACACTGTGCCGGTACAGTTGCCGGAGCGTTTCGGGATGTTCGCCTCTTAACGGCACTCCGGCCCGCATGATTCAAACAATAACGAGCAAGTGGAGCACTTATGAAGACCAAGCAGCGTCTTTCGAAAATTTTCCTGGCAATGGCACTGACCGGCGCAGCCAGCTACACCATGGCCGCCGATACCATCCGCATTGGATTGGCAGGGCCGGTAACAGGACCGGTGGCGCAGTACGGGGACATGCAGTTCATCGGGGCCGAAATGGCCATTGAGCAGATCAACAAGGCCGGCGGGGTGAACGGCCAGAAGCTGCAAGGTGTGCGCTACGACGACGCTTGCGATCCGAAGCAGGCCGTGGCGGTGGCCAACAAGATCGTCAACGACAACGTCAAATTCGTCGTCGGCCATCTCTGCTCAAGCTCCACTCAGCCGGCGTCCGACATCTATGAAGACGAAGGCATCCTGATGATCACCGCGGCCTCCACCAGCCCGGACATCACCTCCCGCGGCTATGAGCTGATCTTCCGCACCATCGGTCTGGACAGCCTGCAAGGCCCGACGGCCGGCAACTTCATTGCCGACCACGTCAAGCCGAAGAACGTCGCGGTTATCCACGACAAGCAGCAGTACGGTGAAGGCATCGCCACGGCGGTCAAGCAGACGCTGGAAGGCAAGAACATCAAGGTCAGCCTGTTCGAAGGCATCAATGCCGGCGACAAGGACTTCTCCTCGCTGATCGCCAAGCTCAAGCGTGAAGGTGTGGACTTCATCTACTACGGCGGCTACCACCCGGAACTGGGACTGCTGCTGCGTCAGTCCAAAGAGAAAGGGCTGAACGTGCGCTTCATGGGCCCGGAAGGCGTCGGCAACTCGGAAATCTCGGCCATCGCCGGGCCAGCCTCCGAAGGCATGTACGTCACACTGCCCAAGTCGTTCGACCAGGACCCGCGCAACAAGGAACTGGTTGACGGCTTCAAGGCGAAGAAGCAGGACCCGAGCGGTCCATTCGTATTCCCGGCCTACGCCGCTGTACAGGTCATCGCCGAAGGCATCGAAAAAGCCGGCAGCACCGACACCGACAAGGTAGCCGAGGCGCTGCGCAGCAATACCTTCGACACCCCGACCGGCATGCTCTCGTTCGACGAAAAAGGCGATTTGAAAGACTTCAACTTCGTCGTCTACGAATGGCACCAGGACGGCACCAAGACCGAAGCCAAGTAATTTCCATCAGCCTCGCAGAGCCCACACTCGCTTGTGGGCTTTGTTTTAGCGGGCGGCCCTGCCAAAAGCATCGGGCCGCCTTGCCATACCTGTAATCCGACGAGCGACCTGAACAGCAGACCCGCCTCGAACCGGTGCCGAGCGTGATCCGCAGGGCGCCGTACCGCAGTGGCACCGCGCCAAAGCGTGCGGTGTGTTCGACGTGGGCAGCGCAGCCAAACCGGAACGGAATTGCAGGGACTTCGGGAGCGCAGTGATGCCTGACCTTTACCACTACTTACAACAGCTGATCAACGGGCTGACCGTTGGCAGCACCTACGCGCTGATCGCCATCGGTTACACGATGGTTTACGGCATCATCGGCATGATCAACTTCGCCCATGGCGAGGTGTACATGATCGGCTCGTATGTCACCTTCATCGCGATTGTCGGCCTGTCCATGATGGGCCTTGACGCGCTGCCGATCCTGATGATCGGCGCGTTCGTCGCTGCCATGATCGTCACCAGCGCCTACGGCTACAGCATCGAACGGGTCGCCTACCGTCCGCTTCGCGGCAGTAACCGGCTGATTCCGCTGATCTCTGCGATCGGCATGTCGATTTTCCTGCAGAACGTCGTGCTGCTGGCCCAGGACTCCAAGGACAAGGCGATCCCCAACCTGATGCCAGGCAATCTGGTCATCGGCGAGAGCGCCATGAACGGCGTGGTGATCTCCTACATGCAGATCCTGATCTTCGTGGTCACCTTCGTCGCCATGTACGGGCTGACGATGTTCATCTCCCGGTCACGCCTGGGTCGCGCCTGCCGCGCCTGCGCCGAAGACCTGAAGATGGCCAACCTGCTGGGCATCAACACCAACAGCATCATCGCCCTGACCTTCGTCATCGGCGCTGCACTGGCAGCCGTCGCGGCGGTGCTGATCAGCATGCAGTACGGGGTGATCAACCCGCACATCGGCTTCCTTGCCGGCATCAAGGCTTTCACCGCGGCAGTGCTAGGCGGTATCGGCAGCATTCCGGGCGCCATGCTCGGCGGGCTGGTACTTGGCGTGGCCGAAGCTTTTGGTGCGGACATCTTCGGCGACCAGTACAAGGACGTCGTGGCCTTCAGCTTGCTGATCCTCGTGCTGCTGTTCCGCCCTACCGGCATCCTCGGTCGTCCGGAGGTGGAAAAGGTATGAGGGGCAATCTCCGTATAGCCTTCTTCAGCGCCCTACTGGTCATCGCCGTGGCGGTGCCGGTGTTCGGCTTGAAGCTCACCACCGTCGGCATCCGCGTCGAAGTTCATGGCGCCGAGATCGGTACTTTCTGGATCATCGCCGCCTGCGCCGTGGCCATGTTCGTCTGGCAGCTATTCCGCACGCACCTGGCCGCCGGCTGGGCTGCGAGCCCCAACCTGCCAACCGTGCCTGCCGGCGCCGGCAATTTCCTCACGCTGCCCTCGACCCAGCGCTGGATCATCCTGGCACTGGTGATGGTTGCACTGGTGTGGCCGTTCTATGGATCACGCGGTGCCGTGGATATCGCTACGCTGATTCTGATCTACGTGATGCTCGGCCTCGGGCTGAACATCGTCGTGGGCCTGGCCGGCCTGCTGGATCTGGGTTACGTCGGCTTCTACGCCGTGGGCGCCTACACCTACGCATTGCTCTCGCACTACTACGGGGTCGGTTTCTGGACCGCTCTGCCCATCGCGGGTGCGATGGCAGCGCTGTTCGGCTTCCTGCTGGGCTTTCCGGTGTTGCGCTTGCGTGGTGACTACCTGGCCATCGTGACCCTCGGCTTCGGCGAGATCATCCGCATCCTGCTGCGCAACATGACCAGTGTCACCGGCGGCCCGAACGGCATCAGCGGTATCGACAAACCGACCCTGTTCGGCCTGTCGTTCGACCGCCGTGCTGCCGAGGGCATGCAAACGTTCCACGAGTACTTCGGCGTGGCCTACAACTCGGTGAACAAGGTGATTTTCCTCTACCTGATCGCCCTGCTGCTGGTGCTGCTGACCCTGTTCGTGATCAACCGGCTGCTGCGCATGCCGATCGGTCGCGCCTGGGAGGCCCTGCGCGAAGACGAGATCGCCTGCCGCGCGCTGGGCATGAACCCTACCGTGATCAAGCTTTCGGCGTTTACCCTCGGCGCGACCTTCGCCGGTTTCGCCGGCAGCTTCTTCGCCGCGCGTCAGGGGCTGGTATCGCC